>Ga0206831_1008_pt1 | contig 87086 bp, 84 predicted proteins | sample Alteio_BWOrgCont_73_FD_152876 | JGI IMG/M metagenome (GOLD analysis project Ga0206831, IMG submission 152876) | Enriched cells from forest soil in Barre Woods Harvard Forest LTER site, Petersham, Massachusetts, United States -... | ecosystem: Environmental > Terrestrial > Soil > Temperate forest >...
ACGGCAGCAATCGGAGGCATGGTGGCGGAAACGTTTCTCGGCAGATTCTTAGTTCCCGCCATCTTTGTTGTGGTCGAGAAGTTGTCCGGAGCTAAGGCGCCCACACCTGGGACCGATCCCTTACCCTCACCGGCTCAAGGAGACTGACATGAGAACGTCGTTCTATATAGGAATTACTACTGCGGTGGTAATGCTGGCCGGATGCACCGTCGGCCCCAATTACAAGCGGCCGCAGGTCGCCGTACCGGAAAACTTCCGTGCGCCGGATCCATTACCGGAATCACAAGGGGCTTCGCTGGCGGACCTGAAGTGGTTCGAAGTCTATCGCGACCCGCAGCTCGATAATCTGATCAAGGTCGCTCTGGTCCAGAACTACGATCTGCGCGATGCCGTGGCACGGGTTGACGAGGCGCGCGCGAATCTCGGGATCACTCGCTCCAACCAATACCCGCAAGTAAGCGCTTCCGGAGATCTACAATTTACGCGCTTGTCGCGGGATGGACAGTTTCCTCTTCCTGCGTCGTTTGTTCCTAGTCAGAACCGCAACTGGGGAGAAGCCGCGCTCAACCTTCTGTCCTTTCAGGTCGATTTATGGGGACAGTTGCGACGCGCGACCGAGGCTTCGCGCGCGAATCTGCTCAATGCCGACTGGAACCGGAAAACGGTAATCACTGCCGTGGTGAGCCAGGTGGCGACCGATTACTTTCAGTTACTGGAACTGGATTCAGAGCTGAGGATCTCTCAGAGCACGCTGGAGTCGCGGCAGGAATCTCTGAAACTAACGCTGGATCGCGAAGTGCATGGCATCGCCACCGAGCTCGACGTTAGTCAGGCCGAGCAGCTCGTCGACAGCGCAGCCGAGAGCATCCCCCAGTTGAAACAGCAGATCGAACAGACCGAGGACCAGGTATCTCTGCTACTCGGCAAGAACCCCGAAAGCATCGTGCGAGAACGCAGTTTCACCCAGGAGTATCTGGTGCCGGAGGTGCCAGCCGGACTGCCGTCGGCCGTGCTGGAGCGCCGTCCTGACATCCGCGCCGCCGAGCAGTCGATGATCGCGGCTAACGCCAACATCGGAGTGGCTAGAGCCGCGTATTTTCCGCAGATCACACTTACGGGGTCCATCGGCGGCCAGAGCTCAACACTGGCCAAACTTTTCTCCGGCCCGGACTCGGTGTGGAGCTTCGTGCCCCAATTGACGCAGCCCATCTTCACCGCCGGGCGGCTGAAGAACAATATGCGGCTGGCCGTGGCCCAGCGCCAGGATGCGCAGATCGCGTATGAAAAGTCGATCAGCACGGCTTTCAAAGATGTTTCCGACGCGCTGATCGCGCATCAACGGACGCGTGAGAGCCGGGTCGAGCAGCAGAAACTGGTAGTCGCTCTGGCGGTCCGTAAACGATTGGCTTACCGCCGCTATGAAGGCGGCGTGGATACGCAGCTCAATGCGCTTGATGCAGACCGTGATCTGCTCTCGGCCCAGCTGACGCTCGAGCAGATCCGCTATGCCGAACTCGTCAGCACGGTTCAGCTTTATAACGCCCTCGGCGGCGGCTGGGAGTAGGGAGATGGGCGCGCCCCTCGATCACGGGCCGCGCTTCCATCTCGTTCGTAGACAAAACCGCATTCAAGGCGGCAGACTTGCTTATGGTTGGGCTGGCAACGCGCTCGGCAGCACTGGTGTGCCTTCCAATTGCACGGCCTGCAAGGCATTCGGGTTAAGCCCCAAAGCCTGGAGGATGGTGGGAGCGATTTGCATCGTTTCCACCGGTGTGGTGACAGTCTTGGCTCGGAAGGTTGGATTCGAGAATAACATCATCACGTTGGTGTCGTCGTGCGCGAAGCCTCCATGCTCAGCCAGTTTCTTGCCGCTCCCGGAATAAGTAACTCCGACATTTGGCGTGACCAGGATGTCCGGCGTCCGTGGATCGACGGTCGGCGGCAGTCCGGGCGCATTGTAGAGCTGAGTCATTCCCGCCCCCCAGAAGATCTGGCCGATGCCCGCGATATTGTTTGTCGTAGGTGACGTAGCGTCAAGCATCGCCACCGCGCTAGAGGTCTGGCTCGAATTAGAGAGCCACACTAGCGAAACGTCGTCCTCGGTAGGCCCAATTCCAGTCGGATTGGCCGGCGACTCCGAGAACGGCAGCAGGCTCTCAAGTATCGTGGCGGGAGATGTCGTAACCGGGCCCGATGCTGGAATGCCGATCCCGACGTATCGCGACGAATCCACGGGGCTCTGGCCATGCTTGGCCGAAATTACAATCAAGGTTGAGTCAAGAAGACCTCGGTTCTTGAGTGCCGCCACCATCTCGCCGATCGACGCGTCGGCGAATTGTATTTCGCTCAGCAAGGACGCGGTTGGGGTGCCCTGTGCGTCCTCGTAACCGCCCGTTAGGCTCAACGCCTTCTCAATCAGTTTCTGTCCTACGCTGACCGCCTGGAAGTTCATTCCGAAGAGTTCCGGCGTGGGAGCGGGCCGTGCGCCGTTGTGTGTCTTGCCATTGATTTCGTTAACAATGGCGTTGACCTTGAGCGTGTCGTAGCACTGGATATTCTGAAAGCTATCGGTCCAAGCGGCTGTAGCGCCACTCGTATTATCCGGAATGGTCGCGCAGGACATTCCAGCCGGAGTGCTCACTCCGGGTAGCGCAACAACGATTGAGTTTATCTCCGGAGCGTAGTAATCGTCGAGATTGCCGCCATTACCCGGACCGGAAACTGCTGAGTATGCTGGGTGCTTGTCGGACCATGCGGTGTAGCCGCCGGAGGCATGCACAACCCCGAAAATTGTATTCGTCCGAACGAAGTTCCAGGGATAGACCGGCGCACAACCCTTGGATGGGTCGCGTATCAGCTTAGTCGGATCGATTGAAAGGATTCCGCCGTCTCCGCTAGGCGCGCCGCCATTGAGCAGGTTCTGGTTCAGGTCGATACCTTCGTCGTATTCGGTTGTGGTGCCTGTCAGCACGCCGGGTGTGCAGGTGCCGGCGGCTAATCCATTGCCCGTCGTATTCGTGGGAGGAGCTAAAGAACGGTCGTAGGCAACATCGTAGAACGCGCCCACCGTGCGCGGAGAACCGCCGGTCATGAGCGCCATCAGTCCTGGAAACGAGTCCGACGGTTTAGAAGTGACGGCGTCGAGATAATTCACTCCCGTGCGGCCAAGTTCGGCAACATTCGGGCAGTACGGTTTGCCGGCGTTCACAGTGCCGATTCCCTGCGAGCAATTGATGAAGTCAAGCGCGTGCATTCCATCAATGCTGATGAGCAGCACGTGACGAATGGGCTGGTAACCCCATTGAGCGTGCGCCACGGGAGCCATAAACGCCGCCGAGAGCATAGCGCCCGCAAGGGCCACTCTTAATCTTTTGCTTTTGCCTATCATCCTTTTGTCTACCACGGGAAATCCTCCTGAGTGTTTCGTTTTGATATCCAGACGATCGCCTCGCGGCTGGTCCGGACAAACGCAACTCTAACCGAGGACCCATCACCGGATGATGAAATCTGAATGAAGATCATGCCAGGAATGGGAGATAACTTAGCTGTCCGAAAGATTCCCTTGGATTAATCGGGATTTCATGGAGATGTAACGCAAGCGTATGCGTTGGCGGGTTAGGATTCTCGCTGAGGTTTTTAGATGACAGCGAAAAAACTGATGGTCGCTCTAATTGCAGCGACTGCGATCGTGGTTTCAGCGACCCAGGCAACGGCGGCTGATACAAGCGCCGGCACAGGCAGAGTGCACTCAAAATACATAAAACACGTGCTGCTGTTGAGCATTGACGGAATGCATGCCGTGGATTTCTACAACTGCGCAAATGGGATTGCGAGCATCAACAATGGGGATTCCTACTGCCCGAATCTGGCAGCTCTCAGCCAGAACGCGATTAACTATGTGGGCACGATATCGTCCATGCCATCGGATTCCTTCCCTGGACTAGCAGCGCTGGTTACCGGCGGGTCGCCGAAGACCACCGGCCTCTACTACGACGTTGCCTATGACCGCTCACTCGCTCCACCGGCGACGACGACGGGCACAGGCTTGGCTGGCGGGACGTGTACGCCCTATGCAGCGCCGCCCGGGACAACCACGGACTACGATCAGGGTATTGACTTAGACGATACCAAGCTGAATGGAGGCGCACCGGGCGCCGCGCTGACTGAGGGCGGCATCGCGTCCATCGATCCGAAGAAGCTGGTGCGGGATCCTGCTGCCGGTTGCGCTCCCGTCTATCCATGGAACTTCCTCCGCGTGAACACGATATTTAGCGTCGTCCATGCGGCGGGGGGATACACAGCTTGGATCGACAAGCATCCGTCGTACTCAATGGCAGCCGGGCCGGGCGGCACTGGGCTGAACGACTATTATTCGCCCGAGGTAGACTCCGCTGTGGTCGCGCTACCCGGTGTAAAGACTGCGCAAGGCGTTGCTTGCAGCCCGATCCGCGACACGGCCGGTGTGTCATCGTGGACCAGCAGCTTCCAAAACATCCAGTGCTATGACGCGCTGAGGGTAAACGCGTTGCTGAACCAGATTGCGGGTAAGACGCATAATGGCGCGGCTGCTCAGGTGCCGGAAGTTTTCGGAATGAATTTCCAGTCAGTGTACTTTGGACAAAGCCTGAATGAGCCCGGCGTGGGCGCGGGCGGTTACCAGAATGCCGCAGCCTGGCCCAGCACGCCGTTGCTGAATGAGATTCAGTTTGTGGACGCCTCCATCGGAGATATCGTCAACGCACTAAAGGACGCAGACCTCTATGACAGTACGCTGATCATCATCTCGGCGAAGCATGGAGAGTCGCCCATCGACCCGACTCGATATGTGGCGGATGGAACCAATACGCCAGCCACTCTGCTGGGCACTGCCATCCCCCTCTCGGAGTCGCCGCTGAATCCAAGCGGTATCGGCGCAACGGAAGACGATGTGTCTGTAATCTGGTTGAACCCGGGCGCGAGCGTGCCGGACGCCGTGGCGCTGCTTGAAAAGAATGCGACACCAATAGGCATGGGGGAGATCTATTACGGTCCCTCTCTGGCCTTGAATTTCAACGTGGGCGGTCTGGGACCATGGCAGGATCCGCGGTCTCCCGACATCATCGTCACGCCGAATACGGGCGTGACATACTCAGGCAGCACGACGATGATAGGGGATCACGGCGGGTTCGGGCACGACGATACCAACGTCATACTCTTGGTAGCGAACCCGCGCTTTACTGCACAGACTGTCGCCACCACAACCCGAACCGCGCAGGTAGCTCCAACCATCTTGGAGGCGTTGGGAATCGATCCGTCGGCGCTAGAAGCGGTGAGCGCAGAAGGAACCTTGGCGCTGCCGGAGGTTGCGACGCAACTCGCACATTAGGACGTTCGCAGGGCGCTCAGCGTGCGTCCTCTCGCTAGAAGATGAACTTCCCGCTTACTTGGCCGACGCGCCCCGGCATTGTGCCTGTTGCCGTGCCAAACTGGCTGCTGGCAACGTTACCGACAACATCGGTGAAATTGGCGTGGTTAAAAATGTTGAAGAACTCCCCTCGGAGCATGATGGACATTCTTTCGGTGATGTGGATGGTCTTCGACGCTCCGAAATCGGTGTTGATGATGCCCGGTCCGTGGAAGAAGCGGACTGCGGCATTGCCCAACTGTCCTACTGCTTCCGGGGCAAAAGAACTCGGCAGGAAGTAGGTGTTCGGTCCGTTCGGACCGGCGTTGCGCGGATTCTGAGTCACCACGGGTCCGGTTACAAACGGAACATCCAGGTTGATAGCCGTCAAGGCGTTATCGTTACTCTGGCTGAGGGTAATCGGAAAACCGGTCGAGAAGCGGCTGATTCCGCTAACGGTCCAACCCTGTGTCAGGCGCTTAGGCCAGGCGCTCAACGCGCGGTCGAAAGGAATGTCCCACGTGTAGCTGGCAACGAAATTGTGCGTAAGATCGAATGGCGAAAGAACGCGGCTCAGGGCAAAGTTGGTCGGATTCAGAGGCCCGTTGTAATCGTCGATCGATTTGGAATAGGTGTACGCGAGCAGGAACGTTACGTCGCGGGCCCTCCGTTGCGCCGTTACCTGAAGCGCATTGTAATTGGAGTTTCCGATGTTGGCCAGCCATGCCGACGGCCCGTAAACGACGGTGTGATACGTCTGCCCCAGTGCCTGATTATTCAAGGAACTAAGACCAAGAGCCGAGTTTCCCACAGGTAGGAGGGTGCCGTATACCTGACTGCCATTGGGAAGTGTGAATGTTGAAGTTTCACTTCCAGGGCCGCAAGCGGGCGTTGCACCCTCAGCATTCAGTTGCCGGCAGAGCGATGCGCTTCCCTCCCCCGGGTAGAGCGTTGCCTGGACGTGATGGCTTTGTGTGCCGACATACGCGATCGTGAGCACCGTCGACGCAGAAAGCTGGCGCTGAATCGAGAAATTGTAATGCTCGGCATATGTGAGCTTGTTCCGGTCGTAGTAGGTGAATTCGTACATCGGGTAGTATTGAGCGAAGTTCAAGTTCGCGTTGGCTGCGCTGCCGATTACCGGGAAGGTGTACGGGAACCGCTCACCCTGCGACTGGCCCGTCGAACGAGTGACAAACGGGGTATCGAGCTCCGGCGGGGCCGTGCTGGCCCAGTAAAGTCCAAAAGGCGCATCGCCAATCAGAGTGAAATTGCCGAGATCCGCCGGGCCGAGATAATAAATTCCGTAGGCGGCTCGGATGCTCGTTTTGTTTGGCCCGCCGAGAATCTTGCCCAAAATGCCATCGGAAACACTGGGCGACCAGGCCATACCCACGCGGGCAGCGAAAGCGTCCCATCGAGTGGGTGAAACCGTGCTCGGAACGCCTGGGTCGCCAGGCACCAGCAGCCCTGGGGGAGCGCTCGGAAATAGTTTAGACTGTGCCCCGGGAACCACTGTCTCGACTTCGCCCTCGGTGTCCGACCATGGCTGATCAACTTCCCAGCGCAGACCTAGATTCAGCGTCAGATTCGGTCGTGCCTTCCAGGAATCCTGGATGAAAAGTCCTCCATATTTCGCACGGTTATTCAGGAATTGCTCACTGCATTGTACGTAGCCCGCCGGAGCACCCAACAGAAAGTCCGCGAAATCGCTGCCGGTTTCCTGGCCATTGAACGAAAAGTAGCCGTTCGGCCCGCAGATGTTGCGTACGTTGAGGTAATAGTATCGAAATTCGCCGCCGAACTTCAGTTGGTGGGAGCCGACGACCAACGACAGTGCGTCGGAAGCTTGATACGTCGTGTTGGCCTGGTATAAATTCAACCAGTTATTGCCAATACTATAATTGTTGAACTGCAACGGGGGGAGGGACTGCGGGTAGCCTGCCGGCCCCGAAGGATTGATGCCCAGTGTTCCCGCGCCGGTAGTGAATCCTAGCGAGGACACACTGGCCGTGGTGCTGGAGCTGGGCTCCGCGGTTTGAATCCTAGTACGGAAGAAACTCAGCCGAGCTTCATTCACCAAACTGGGCCCGAAGGTCTTGGTATTGCTCAGGGTGAACATCTGCGCCCGTTGCGGCGCCGAATCAGGAAAACCCGGCAGGGCCGGCTGGGACATGTACGCTTGTCCGGACAGAGGGTTGACCGCCAAAGTATTGTCGAGGTGGTAGTAGAACGACCACGTACCCGTCTCCTGATTGACAAAATCGACGCGCTCTCCGATCTTGTCGTCCGACACGGTCGCCTTTGCACTATTGTTGTCGTACAGACCGCTAGCCGGATTGAGATTGGCTACAGGAAAGTATTTCAGCTCGTTGACTGCAACCGGATCGAAAGCTCGGGTTGGGATCACGCCGCCTGCGAAGACTGAGGTGTACGCTTCTCCGTTCGTTACCTGGTAGCCCAGGCGTTGTGAAAGCACCTGAGCCCAGTAGCTGCCCTGCACCTCGCCCGTAAGCAGCGACGGATTGAAGACCCCCTGTTTTTCGGCCTGCGTCGGAACCTGCAGCAGGCCCGTATTCGCCCCCTGAACTTGCCGAGTTCCCTGATAGTCGCTGAACCAGAACAGTCGGTTCTTCCAGAGCGGGCCGCCAACCGCATAACCAAACTGGTTGCGACGCAATTCGCCGACGGAAGGCTCGAAGAAACTGCGGGCGTCCATGTCGCTATTGCGCAGGAAATCGAAGGCGTCGCCGTGGATGCTGTTGGTCCCGGATTTGGTAATCGCGTTCACGATGGCGCCGCTGAACTTGCCATATTCGGCGTCGTAGCTGTTGGTGATGAGCCGGAACTCCTGAATCGAATCCAGATTTGGGATCAGCCCGGCACCCATATCCTTGCCTTCATTCACGTCCCCTCCGTTGACAAGGAACTGGTTGGCGCTTTCGGGCTGACCATTCACGGATACATTTCCGGGATTAGAAATCATGCCCGAGACCGGCCGGTCATTGGGAATCGTGCCGGAGGTCACGGGCGCTACACCCGACTGAAGCGGCAGCAGATCCAGGAAGCTCCTGCCGTTCAATGGCATGGCTAAAATTTGCGCTGCTTCCAGGGTGCCGCCGAGCTGTGTACTCTCAGTTTCCACCTGCACCGCATTCGCTTCCACTGTGACGCGCTCCTCGACCGCGCCCGGGGAAAGTGTCGCGTCGATGCGCAATTGGTCATTCACTTTCAGATCGATGCCGTTCGTCACGGACTCCTGGAACCCAGGCGCCGACACGGTAATCCGATACCTGCCTGCCGGCATCGCGAGAAGGTGATATTGGCCGTCCAATTCAGACGATGTTGTCTTGCTGAGGTTGGTATCAACCTCGGAGGCAACTATTTGTGCAGCGGAGATCACCCTGCCGGAACTGTCGCGAACAGCTCCGACAATGGATCCTGTGACGTCGGCTGTGAGGAGAGTCGAACACACGAGGGTAAGGAAGCACACTGAAAAACCAGCGCTGCAACGTAAAAAAACTTTCATGCCGATCTCCCAACCAACCCCCGACCTGTGCAGAATAACATCCCTTGGCTTCCAATTGAAGACCTTTGACGGATGCCATCACGAATCCAACTCCTGCGAGCCACGGCTTGGTTATACTGACCACAATCGATGAAAGTGTGTTGGTCTTTTCTCATTGCGTGTTCTGCCTTCGCTGTAGCTCGCCCCGTTTTCGCTCAGGACGGCGCGGCGCTGTATCAGGCACGCTGCGCAAAGTGCCACGATTCTCCTACGGGTCGAACGCCCGCTGTCTCAGCCCTGCGCGCCATGAGCAGCGCCGCCATACTGAGGGCGCTCGAATCGGGCACGATGCGAATGCAAGCGCAAGGTTTGAGCTCTCCGGAGCGCATCGCGCTCGCCAGTTACCTGAGTGGCGGACCTATCAAAGACGCTCCCGCTCTGCCTCGGTCCGCCTACTGCGGGGCTGTGCCCGCCGCCTCCGCAGATGTCCCCGAAGCTGTCAACGATACGCGCAGTCCCAGTTGGAACGGCTTCGGAGCCGGCCCGACGAATGCGCGATTTCAATCGACGGAAGCCGCCGGCCTTAGTCTCGCCGATGTCCCTAGGCTCCGTCTCAAATGGGCCTTTAGCCTGGGCGATGTTACGCTCGCGCGCGGCCAACCGGTGGTAGTCGGCAACCGATTGTTCGCCGGCAGCCAGGCGAACAAGCTCTACTCGCTCGACGCCAAAGCGGGCTGCGTTTACTGGGTTTTCGATACCGCTGCCCCAATCCGCGGGGGTGTCATCACGGGTCTCGTCGCGGGTCCGTCAGGTAACGCCTCCGCCGTGTTCTTCGGCGACGCTGCCGGGAATGCATACGCGGTCGACTTCACCAGCGGCAAGCTGCTTTGGAAGACCCGCCTCGACGATCACTACGCGACTATGATCACGGCGGCTCCCAATTTCTATCGGGGCGTCGTCTATTTTGGAGTTTCGTCCGGCGAAGAGGGGACCGGCGCGGAGATGCCTACTGCGGAGTGCTGCACGTTTCGCGGCAGTGTCGTAGCCCTGGACGGAGCCACGGGCAAGCAGATCTGGAAAACCTACACCGTCGCTGAGATTCCCAAGCCGACTACGAAAACCAAGAGTGGCATTCAGCGCTGGGGACCTTCGGGCGCCGGTGTGTGGTCAACGCCAACCATCGACGAAAAGCGCGATGCAATATATGTCGCGACGGGTGACAATTACTCCGATCCGCCTACCAGGACCAGCGACGCCGTCCTGGCCTTGGCACGCGCTACGGGCAAAATGCTCTGGTCCCGTCAAATGACGGTCGGCGACGCTTACACCGTGGATTGCGATCGAGCGGTGAAAACGAATTGCCCGGATTCGAACGGGCCCGACGCGGATTTCGGTCAGCCGCCCATTTTGGTATCGCTCCCGAATGGAAAACGGGCGCTAGTCCTCGGCCAGAAATCCGGCGTGGCGCACGCTATCGATCCGGATCGGCACGGCGAGATGCTGTGGCAAAGGCGCGTCGGGAAAGGCGGCCCACTCGGCGGAATGCAATGGGGTTCGGCTGCGGACTCGGAGCAGATGTATGCCGCGCTCTCCGACGTCGTCTTCCATGTGGTGACGAATCCCAAAACTCCAGACGAGGTTACGATGGAACTCGACCCCGCAAAGGGCGGGGGCTTGTTCGCGCTACGATTGCAAACCGGCGAGCAGGTGTGGAAGGCGGCTCCACCCGGATGCGGTACGAGCACGAAATGTAGTCCGGCGCAATCGGGAGCCGTCACCGCGATTCCCGGTGTTGTGTTTTCGGGATCGGTAGACGGACACCTGCGCGCATATCGAAGCGACACGGGAGAAATCATTTGGGACTTCGACACCGCCCGCGAATACGACGCGGTGAACGGCGGAAAGGCGCGTGGCGGATCGATGGACGCCGGCGGCCCGGCAGTCGTCGGCGGATTGGTTTACGTCAACTCAGGGTATGGAAATCTCGGGGGGATGCCGGGGAACCTGCTGCTGGCGTTTTCGGTGGACGGGAAGTAGCCGCGGCCCGGATCCGTGGATCGACCGAGAATCTGCAGGTCTTCGAACGCTTCAGCCGTATTGACGACGATCGAACGCTTTTGTGTCGATTCACTGTAGAGGACCGTCCGGCCTGGTCGCGGTCAGTTTGAAGCGAGGGCGGCCCATTTCGACGGGTTGGTGACTATACGTCCTTGTGACTTGCCAGAAGGGTTAAAGAAGCTGCGGTGTGTCTCAAAGTTCGAAGGAAGAGGCGACACACTGTTTATTCGACTCCTCGAATCGAGGGTGGATGAGTATGCGCTGCGAGAGCTTTTGGCGCTATTTTGGCGGTACGGGATTGACATGAAGCAACTGGCCGTATTCGATAAACAGGAGTTTGTACATTGGTTTCGCAAGAGGACCGCCTATTGGTATAAGTCTGTCTTCGCCTCGGGTGGGCCCAATCTGCATCGCGGCGGCGGTCGGCGCAAGATAATTGCGTCACGTATATAGACATCTAATACGCCCCGATAAAACAGTCGAAACTGATTATTTTGAATGCGTCCCGCTTCCCTCGAGGCGATCATGCTTCTCCTCGGCGCGAGCGCCGGCGAGTATATCCGAGAGCGCGTAATTAGTTTCGTGACAAGCATACTCGTAGAGGGGTCCGCGAGCCCTGCTCATTATGATCTCGCCAGTCCACATCGTGGTAAACGCGGTAGGGTCATCGATGGTGAACCGATAACGGATAGTATCCGGACCCGCGAGGGTAAACCGCTCGATCACGTGCAGGCTGCGGTCCGATCCATGAAATTGAGTCTTGTCCGTGAAATTGGTTGTGTCCACCACCAGCGTGTCGCCTTCCCAGTGTCCAATTGAATCACCCATCCATAGCCGGATGGTTGATGAGATATGCGGGCGCGTCTTACCCTGGTTGAGCAGCGGGATAACGCGCACGTCGTGTATCATCTCGGAGTCAATCGCGACGCTATCGCGAGTCTGGACAAACTGATAGTTGTTGTTGTATGCACCGGGAATCATAGGAGGGCCGGACGTCCGCCCTAGAATGCAACGGGTCCACAATTCGAGATCTTCCGGACCCTCAGGCCGACGCTGCTGAACCGCTGCACGGGCGGCGGCCGCTTGGCGCGCCGCGCTAGTTAGTGGAGGCACTCGTCCGTTCGTAGGGTCCACGACAATTGAAGTGCGAAGGTTGGGATAAACTTTGGTCCCGCGGTCCATCCAGGCTTCGTTATACGAGGCCTCCACATCTTCCTGGGGAGTGGCGCCACGGCGATCCCGATTCGCGCGCTCCAGAGTCGCTCTGGTGAATTCAGCCGCCTCTGCTTCGGTGAAAAATTCCTTTCCTTCAAGTTCCCTGGGTCGTTCAAACGGCGTTAGGGTGGCATTGCTCCATATGCCCTCAAGATCAGGCCGGCCGTCGGCAGTTCGCGGCGGAGTCCATGCTTGCGCTGTTTTCGATTGCTTTGAGGTAATGGTTTGAGCCGCCGTATTCGGAGCAAATGCCATAGCTGCTGCGATGAACAGAGAGGGATATCCAGGCCTCACAACTGGGATAGTATCATCGATCGATTGACTGCCCGTGTTGGCCGGGAAGCGGGATAATGGATTTCACATGGACCGCCATCGGAAGAAACCGGCCGTTTGCTTCCTTGGCCTGGCCTCACTCATCTGCCCATGTGCCTTGGCGTTGAATCCAGCGCTGGACGTGAGCGAGTACGCGCACACGGCCTGGAAAGTCCGGGACGGCTTTGTGAAAGGCACCATCGGCTCCATTGTGCAGACCCCCGACGGTTATCTGTGGCTGGGGACGGAATTCGGACTGCTACGCTTCGATGGCGTCCGCACTGTGCCATGGCAGCCACCAGATGGGCAGCATTTGCCTTCCAACAGCGTCTTCAGTTTGCTTGCGGCGCGCGACGGGACTCTATGGATCGGCACCTCGAAAGGACTTGCGAGTTGGAAGGACGGGAAGCTAACCCAGTACCCGCAGCTTGCCGGACAGTGGGTTCGCGCTCCCATGCTTGAGGACAGTGAGGGCACGGTATGGGTCGGCGGCGTGGGGTTTCCGCCCCCTGCAAAGTTGTGCGCGATTCACGGGCCTAGCGTCCAGTGCTATGGACAGGACGGAGGTTTTGTTGATGGAGTTCGCAGCGTGTATGAGGATCGCGAGCGCAATCTCTGGGTGGGAGTGCGGGACGGATTGTGGCGATGGAAACCTGGCCCTCCGCAATTCCATCCGGCGGCGGGGCCGGGCATGGGAATCCAGGGACTGGCTGAAGGCGATGACGGCGCGCTCTTGTTCGGCCCGCGCACTGGCATCCGGCGGCTCGTTGGGACGAAAATCGAGGCATATCCGCTCCCAAATTCCGCGCAGCATTTCACTATCTCGCGGCTGCTCCGCGATCACGATGGGAGCCTATGGATCGGAACTTCGGACGCGGGCCTGGCGCATGTCCACCAGGGAAGGACGGATGTTTTCGCACAGGCCGATGGACTCTCCGGCGATTACGTTTCGGCCCTCTTTGAGGATCGTGAAGGCAGTCTTTGGGTGGGCACCCATGGCGGGCTAGACCGTTTTCGCGAGTTCGCAGCCCCTACGCTTTCTTTCAACCAGGGTTTGTCGAGTGGCAGCGTAGTGTCGGTTCTCGCGGATCGGGATGGCAGTGTTTGGCTTAGTACCCGGCGCGGTTTAGCCCGGTGGAACAGCGGGCAGATTACGATGTTCGGGCTGCTCAATGGAGATTACGCGGGATCTCTGTTTCAGGACAGCCGCGGGCGCGTCTGGGCGTCGACGCTGCGCGAGTTCGGCTACCTTGAGAACGGCCGGTTCGTCGCTGTTAAGAATGTCGCTGGCGGGCCAGTATATTCCATTACCGAGGATGGCGCCGGTAATCTATGGATCGCCAACAAGGATCGCGGTCTCATTCAGTTGCTAAATGACGGCGGGGTCCAGATGCATCCTTGGACCAAGCTGGGACACAATGACATCGCGCTGTCTCTCGCCGTTGATCCTTCACGGCACGGCACCTGGGTTGGATTTTATGGCGGGGGCCTCGCCGATTTCGCTGACGGCCAGGTTCGCGCCTCCTTTTCAGCCTCGGACGGGTTGGGCCAGGGCCGAGTGAATGACCTTCGTTCGGATCCGGACGGAACTCTTTGGGCGGCCACCGAAGGCGGACTCAGCCGGCTGAAGAATGGCCGACTCGCCACGCTTTCTAGCAAGAACGGGTTGCCCTGTGATTCGACGAATTGGACGCTGGAGGACAATGACCACGCGTTCTGGCTGTACATGACCTGCGGCCTGGTGCGAGTTGCGCGCCCCGAGCTGGAAGCCTGGGCCGCCGCGGTGGATAAAGATAAGGACGCGAAGCCGACCGTCCAAGCCAAGCGCTTGGACAGTTCCGACGGAGTCAGGACTCTTGAAGATTATGACTTCTACGCACCGCACGCCGCCAAGTCCGCGGATGGACGATTGTGGTTCTTGCCGTCGGATGGCGCCAGCGTGGTCGATCCGCACCATCTTCCATTTAATCGGCTTGTGCCGCAGGTGCGGGTCGAGCAGGTCATCGCCAATCACAAGACCTACGACGTCCCCTCCGATGAAAAGGCGAGTTTGCCGCTGCCGGCGCTGGTCCGCGACCTCCAAATCGACTATACGGCGCTCAGCTTGGTTGCGCCGGAGAAGATGCAATTTCGCTACAGACTGGAAGGCTACGATCGCGAATGGCAGGATGCCGGGAATCGCCGCCAGGCGTTCTATACCAATCTCAGGCCTAAGAATTACCGCTTCCGCGTTATAGCGTGCAACAACAGCGGCATCTGGAATGAAGCCGGCGCTTCTCTCGATTTTTCCGTCGCTCCAACGTACTATCAAACGCTTTGGTTCCAGGCGTCGTGCGCCGCTGCCTTTCTGGCATTGTTCTGGGTGCTCTATCGATACCGCGTGTTGCAGATCGCCCGCGAATTCAACGCGCGCCTGGAAGAGCGTGTCAATGAGCGCACGCGCATTGCACGCGAGCTCCACGATACCTTGCTGCAGAGTTTTCATGGGCTGATGTTCCGTTTTCAAGCGGCTCGCAACATAGTCCTCCGGCGCCCCGAAGAGGCTGTTCAAGCTCTCGACGAAGCCCTCGAACGGACGGAGCAGGCTATCGCTGAAGGCCGGGATGCGATACAGGGTCTACGTGCCTCGACTGTGGTCACCAACGAATTGGCGGAGGCAGTGACCGCCCTGGGTGAGGAACTGGCTTCCGATTCTGCAAGCTTCCACGTGACGGTGCAGGGTCCGCCACAGGATCTGCATCCGATCCTGCGGGACGAGGTCTACGCCATTGCTCGCGAGGCGGCGCGAAATGCTTTCCGCCACGCACAGGCGCGGGATATCGAAGTGGAAATCACGTATAACGAAAGTTGGTTTCAGTTGCGCATTCGGGATGATGGAAAGGGTATGGATGCGGGAGTTGTCGCAGAAGGACGTACCGGCCACTACGGTGTGCCCGGAATGCGCGAGCGCGCTAAGCGCATCGGTGGGAAGCTGGACGTGTGGACTGGAATCGGCGCAGGCACGGAGATCGAGTTGAGCATCCCTGGGTCGGTTGCATACACGACATCTCCGGGCCGCACCGTTCTTGGGCTATTCCGTAAGAAGGCGGCGATCTCTTGATTGGGGTTCTCTCGGTGGACGACCATCCTCTGCTCCGCGAAGGAATCGCGGCGCTGGTCAATGCGGAATCCGATATGAAACTGGTCGCGGAAGCCTCCAACGGAAAGGACGCGATCGAGAAGTTCCGATTGCATCGGCCGGATGTAACGCTGATGGATCTCCAGATGCCTGCGCTGAACGGCATCGAGGCGATCATCGGCATTCGCAGCGAATTCCCCGATGCGCGAATCATTGTCCTGACGACGTACGCCGGCGATGTCCAGATGTTTCGGGCTCTGAAAGCGGGAGCGCGGGGCTACATATTAAAGGGGCACGTGCGCCGAGAGCTACTGGACACCATCCGCGCTGTCCATGCCGGCCAAAAGCGCATCCCGCCGGAGGTGGCCGCCGAATTGGTTGACCATGCTGCGGAGGACGCCCTGTCCTCGCGCGAGATTGAGGTCCTCCGTCTAATCGCGGCCGGGAACGCGAACAAAGATATCGCCGGTCAACTTTTCATTGCTGAGGAGACCGTCAAGAGCCACATTTCGAATATCCTCGCCAAGCTCGGCGCTAACGACCGGACCCATGCCGTAACGATCGCGCTAAAGCGCGGAATTATCGAACTTTAGCGCGGGGTTAGTGGAAGATCCCCCGAATGGTGGATCGGCCCATCCCAATTTCAGACGTTTCTATTTCGTTGCGAATTTCATATCCTGTCAACGGGCATGTTTTGCAGCGGCTATTCTCGACATTCGCAAGTGGTTGGCCAGGCGTAGGTCTTCTGCTTTTGCGGCTGCTTACGGGCGCCGCGCTCATCTATTTTGGAATCGTTGGCGCGATCTCCGCGCGTTCGTTGACGATTGTCGCCCTGCAAATCATCGGAGCCGGTGCCGGGATAGTCCTTCTGATCGGTCTGTGGACTCCAGTGGCCGGAGCGTTGGCGGCCATCATTAAGTTGTGGATCGCTTTCTCGCGCTTCTACTCACATTCTGGCGATCCATGGATTCCCGTCCTACAGGCGGTACTTAGCGCGGTTTTGGCCATGGTTGGACCTGGCGCCTGGTCCATCGATGCCCGCCTTTTCGGCAGGAAGCGCATCGATTTTCCGGAACGCTAGTTGAGTTTTTCTAACCCAAAAGTGGTAGTACCAAATCGCATCATCTAGTGACCAAACCGGCCGACCTCTTGGGGTTGTCCGCAAGCCGAACTGGCCCCACAATTAGCCAGAAGAACGAAAGACCAGAGCGCAAGAATCGAAAGGAGTCAAGAAATGGCTGCAAATGCAATTTGGGCGATCGAATCATCCGCAATCAACCATCACACACGCTTTGAAATCGAAGAGACCGAGTCTTCGACAATCGCGCTTGATAACAGCGAACTCCGGGACAGAGGATTGCCCCGCATTGTGGGTAAGAGCGCCGCGCTCCGACACGTACTCGAAATGGTGCGAATCGTGGCCCCGGCCGACGCGACGGTGTTGATCAACGGGGAAACAGGAACTGGCAAGGAACTGATTGCGGAAGCCATTCACAAGTCGAGCAATCGATCAACCGGCCCGTTTGTGAAAGTGAACTGTGCCGCAATTCCTACAGGTTTGCTCGAAAGCGAGTTGTTCGGTCATGAACGTGGCGCCTATACCGGCGCGATCGCGCGCAATCTTGGGCGGTTCGAGCGGGCCAACCGCGGCACCTTGTTTTTGGACGAAATCGGCGATCTTCCACCGGAGTTGCAGCCTAAGATTCTTCGAGTCATACAGGAAAGACAGTTCGAACGCTTAGGAAGTTCCGCCACGATTCACACCGATGTGCGCATTATCTGCGCCACACACCGGAATCTCACTGAGATGGTCGACAAACGCGAATTCCGCGCCGACCTCTTTTATCGGCTGAGCGTGTTCCCCATAGACGTACCTCCTCTGCGTGGCCGTGCGGAAGATATCCGTTTGTTGGTTCACCATTTTGCGATGCATTACGCCGCCCGCATGCGGAAGCCAATCATGTCTGTTGCGGAGGAGTTCATCGCGGCTTGCGTGCGTCATCCTTGGCCAGGCAACGTCCGGGAGTTGCAAAATGTTATAGAACGTTCGGTAATTCTGACGAATGGTCCTGTGCTAAATGGTTCGTTGTCGAATGTCAGCTGCGCGCCGAAAGTATCGGCGCCCGTCACGCTGGAAGAGGCGGAACGTTCGCACATCCTTCAGGTGCTCCAGCAAACGGACGGGGTGGTCGGCGGTCGCGCTGGCGCGGCGGCCCATCTGGGGCTGCCACGCACCACGTTAATCGCCAAGATGAAGCGTCTGGGAATTGATTCCGCGCGAGGCTCGGCGCTGCCTGATCCAGTTCTACGCATGCCTGCGCGAGAGGAAATGTCCGACGCTGCCGCAAGTCCAGGACAATCCAACCAGCGTTCGCATGAAGGACGGGTGTTCACGTTGGACGAGGCCGAAAGAGAGCACATTTCCGAAGTTGTGGAGATGACTAAAGGAATGATCGCAGGTAAGGGTGGCGCCGCGGAGGTCCTGGGCGTGCCGCCGTCAACTCTTCGAAGCCGCATGAGAAGGCTTGGAATTACCTCTTAGCAGCAGCCCTGACATTCTGATCGCCTAATCAGTGCGTGACACCCCTGGTGACCGGTCTCAGCCTCGCAGTGAAGTGTCGCAAGGAGGGCGGTTCTTCGACAATCTCGAGGCCGGGGATCGCACTCTTCCGTGCATTCACTTCGAGAATGGCCTCCACCACGTAATCGATGTGGCTCTGCGTGTACACGCGGCGGGGGATGGCTAGGCGGAGCAGTTCGTGTTGGGCCGCGGCGCCGAACATGAATGAGCCGATCTCCACACTACGAATGCCGGCGTGCCGGTATAGCTCGATGGCCAATGCCTGCCCGGGAAACTGCGACCGAGGAATATGCGGCAACATGCGGCCCGCGTCAATATAGATGGCGTGGCCGCCTGGCGGCTCGACGATGGGCACGCCGTGGTCGGCGATGTGGCGGCCCAGGTAGCCGGTAGACGCGATACGGTAACTCAAGTAGTCCGGCTCCAGCACTTCTTCCAGGCCCGTTGCTATGGCGTCGAGATCCCGACCGGCTAGGCCGCCATAGGTGGGGAAGCCCTCGGTTAGAATCAGCAGGTTGTTTTCGAGTTGAGCGAGACGGTCGTCATTGGTGCAAAGGAACCCGCCAATGTTTGCGAAAGCATCTTTCTTCGCGGAGAATGTACAGCCATCGGCCAGGGAAAACATCTTCTGAGCAATCTGTTTGGGCGACCAATCGGCATACCCTGGCTCGCGTTCGCGGATGAACCAGGCGTTTTCAGCGAAGCGGCAGGCGTCGAGATAAAACGGGATCCCGTGACTTCGGCTTAAGCGGCTTACGGCCTCGATGTTCGCCATCGAAACCGGCTGGCCGCCGCCGGAGTTATTGGTGACGGTGAGCATCACCAGAGGAATGTTCGCGGCGCCTTCGCGGGCAATTAAAGCTTCAAGCGCCATCACATTCATGTTGCCTTTGAAGTCGAGCCGGAGTTGCGTGTCGGCGGCCTCGGGAATGGGCAGGTCGACGGCCTTGGCGCCGGTGAACTCAATATTGGCCCGCGTGGTGTCAAAGTGGGTATTCGATGGTACAACGTGGTCCGGCTTGCAAAGCACAGTAAAGAGGATGCGCTCCGCGGCGCGGCCCTGGTGGGTGGGAAGCATGTGCCGGAAGCCGGTCAGGTCGTCGGCTACGCGGCGCAGGCGATAGTAACTCTCGCTGCCGGCATACGACTCGTCACCCCGCATCAGCGACGCCCATTGCTCGGTGGACATGGCACTCGTACCGGAATCCGTGAGCAGATCAATGAGGATGTTGCGGGCACGGATGCCGAACAGGTTGTATCCGGCTTCGCGAAGATAGCCTTCTCGTTGATCCAGTGTGGTGTGGCGGAGTGGCTCGACGCTCTTGATGCGGAAAGGTTCGATGATGGTTTGCATACCGGTACCGGCTACCGACAGGATACACGCGATACCCATATGAGGCGCCAAGAGAGAGGAATGTAGCTGGGAAACAGCCAAACGGCAGTACGAGGAAGAAATGCGCGGTCCGGGTCCAGATTGTCTATCAGTGCCCTCCGCCCCGCTTCACCGGGGTTCCATCGACTTCAAACGAGGCAACATTCACGTAACCGCCGGAGCCGTGGCCGCTCCCAGGAATTAAATCGACAAACCCTACCTCATCGACTTTGCTGAGGTCCGGCGTGTCAGCCCAATTCGAAGCTTCGCCCAGCGGCCCATAGCGACCCACGGTCACCACCCGATCGATGTCAATTTTCATCCACCGCAAGCCGGCAAACGTGAATTCACTTTCTAGAAATGTGGTAGTGGAGGCGTCAGCGTGATCGCCAACAAGGAAGGTTCCATCCATCAGCTTAATGAGCGGCCGAACCGCGTGGAAACCGGATGCCCGAGTAGTCCAGCGGACTTTCGCCAGACCGGTCAGGTCCACATAGTTGTCCTTGTCGCGCAGAGTTGCGGCAAACGGCGTCGTACACATCCCGGTCCAAATGTTGACCGGACCGGGAGGGCCTGATATCCAGATTCGCTTGTCAGGATCCGAGGCCGTTGCTGACGGCCCATACATCTTGAATTCGAGGTTTGGGTTGGTGACGACGGCCTCGCCAGGAGCGATCGCATGAGGCGCACCCGTAATCCGCCAGGTCTCTTTAAAGAACAGCGGAGGAGGAGTCGGAACACTTGGCCCGCGGCCACGAGCTCCTGGGGGCTGCGCTCCGGCGGAGGGCGCCTGCTGAGCATCCACTTGGTACGCGACAACCAGACAGGCAGTCAGCATGAATAAAGCAATCACAATCCGACGAAACATCACGTCTCCTTGAAAACTGAAGATCGGAACTTCGAGCCCCGGAGATTCAATATACACCGGGTTCTCTGGGGCTGCTCCGAGCGGATGGTCAGAAACTACCGCTCTTGAGCTTGAGGGCGGTGCTGTCCTGTGCTGACGCAATTGCGCTCTCCACTTCGTTTCTTTCAGGACACATGTGTGAAGCCCACGGAACTCACACTCGAGTAAGATTGAAAAAGCAGCGTTAGCGTGCGGCCACCCTGCCGACCAACCGGATTTCAGACGGAGCGGCCCCCGATGCTATATCCTTTAGTTAATTAGGAGTACCTTATGGCCTATAAACTGAACGTAAACGGTCAATCTCTTACTGCCGATGCGCCCCCGGACATGCCGTTGCTGTGGGTGCTTCGAGACGTGCTCAATCTTCGCGGCACGAAATATGGCTGTGGCATTGGCCAATGCGCCGCGTGCACCGTGCAATTGAACGGTAAGGCCGCGCGCTCCTGCCAGACACCGGTTTCCGCGGTGGGCAACCAGGCGGTGACTACCATCGAGGGTTTATCCGTGGACGGCACTCATCCCGTGCAAATCGCGTGGACTGAGATCGACGTCCCCCAGTGCGGTTACTGCCAAGCTGGACAGATGATGGCGGCTGCTGCGTTACTGACGAAAAAGCCCAACCCCAGCGATAGCGATATCGACTCTGCCATGAACGGCAATCTCTGCCGTTGTGGAACTTACCTCCGCATTCGGAAGGCGATTCACAAGGCTGCCGCGTTGTCGACCAATGCGTCTGCCAAGGCCCCGCAACAAGCTTCGCTCACCCCGGCCGCGAAGTAAAGCATCTAAGGAGATCTGGCAATGAAGCACATCGATCGTCGTTCATTTCTCAAAGTAAGCGCTGCCGGCGCGGGCGCCGTATTGATTGGTCTCTACGTGCAGCCGAAAGCAGCGGCACAAGGCCGTGGCGGGCCCCCGGCGCCGACGCCCGATCCGCACACCTACATCAAGATCGCGGCCGATGGCACCGTTACCATCGTGGCCAAGAATCCCGAAGTCGGCCAAGGCATCAAGACCATGCTCCCGATGCTGATCGCGGAGGAACTCGACGCCGACTGGAAGTCCGTGAAGATTGAGCAGGCGGATTTCGATGACACCAAGTACCCCGGACAGATCGCCGGCGGCAGTACCGCAACGCCCACCAACTGGCTCCCGATGCGTCAGGCCGGCGCCGCGGGCAGGGCCATGCTGATCACGGCGGCCGCTCAAACCTGGAGCGCCCAGGAATCCGAATGCAGCACGGCCTCGGGCCGCGTTTATCACAAGGCTTCGAACCGCTCGCTCGGCTATGGGGAATTGGCGGCGAAGATGGCAGCGCTGCCCATGCCCGACCTGAAGACGCTGAAGCTCAAGGATCCCGCGGATTACAAGATCATCGGCGTCAGCCAGACCCAGCGCGAGCTGCCGAACATCGTCACCGGCAAGCCGATCTTCGGGATCGATGTGGTGGTGCCGGGCATGCTTTATGCCGTATTCGAGAAGTGCGGCGTCTTCGGCGGCAAGGTGGTGAGCTCGAACATCGACGAGATCAAGAAACTGCTGGGTGTGAAGAACGCCTTTGTAGTGACGCGCCCGGACATCACGGACACTGTGATTCCCGGCGATCCGGGCCTGGAGAACGGCATTGCCATCGTCGCGGAAACCTGGTGGCACGCGCAATCGGCCCGTAAGAAGCTTCAGGTGAACTGGGACGAAGGTCCCCGAGCCAACGGAAGCAGCGTGGTCTTCGCACAGCGGGCGCAGGAACTGAATAAACAGGCGCCGCAGCGCAACATCCGCAGGGATGGCGATCCGGACGCGGCAATGAGTGGAGCCGCGAAAATAGTGGAAGCGGCGTATTCGTATCCGTTCATCGCGCACGCACCGCTGGAGCCGCAAAATTGCACGGCCCACTTCAAAAACGGCAAATGCGAGATCTGGACCAACAGCCAGATTCCGGGGAGCGGCCGGCGACTGGCAGCCCAGGCCCTGGGCATTCCTGAAAGCGACGTCACGTTGCACATGGTCCGCGGTGGTGGTGGCTTCGGCCGGCGCCTGACTAACGATTACATGGTGGAAGCGGCCTACATTTCCAAGGAAGCGGGCGTTCCTGTGAAGCTGCTGTGGTCCCGCGAAGACGATATGGCGCACGATTATTATCGTCCCGGCGGGTTCCAGTTCCTCAAAGCCGGGCTGGATTCGAGCGGCAAGATTGTGGCCTGGCACAATCACTTCATTAGCTATGGCGATGGAGACCGGTTCGTTTCGGCCGGCGCCATGGGCCCCACGGAATTCCCACAGCGCTTTATTCCGAACTATCATCTGCAGGCTTCGGTGCAGCCTTTGGGCATCCGGACCGGTTCGCTTCGCGCGCCAAGCAGCAACGCCTTCGGATTCGTGATTCAGTCCTTCATCGATGAACTCGCCCACGCGGCAGGGAAGGACCCTGTCGAATTCCGGCTCGCGTTGCTCGATTCCGCAGTTGGTCCAGCGGTAGGGGTTGACGATCGTGGCCGGCCGGGGCTTAGCGCCGCGCGGATGAAGGGCGTGGTCCAACTGGTGGCTGAGAAGTCCGGGTGGGGCAAACGCACTCTGCCAAAAGGCACCGCGATGGGCGTGGCTTTCCATTACAGCCACCTGGGGTACTTCGCCGAAGTAGCCGAAGTTGCCGTGGATGCAGCCAACAAAGTGAAGATCAACAAGATCTGGGTCGCGGCCGACGTCGGAAGCCAGATCATCAATCCCAGCGCCGCCGAAAATATAATCCAGGGCGGAATCATCGATGGATTGAGCGAACTGATGGATCAGGAGATCACAGTTGAAAAGGGTCGCGTTGTCGAGACGAATTACCACCAGCACAAGATGGTTCGCCTGACACAGGCTCCCCCTGAAATCGAAGTGCACTATCTAAAGACCGACAACACGCCGACCGGATTGGGCGAACCGGCTATGCCGCCTGTCCTTCCGGCGGTCGCTAATGCAATCTTCACTGCTACGGGCAAGCGGGTGCGCTCGCTTCCAATTGCGAAGTCCGAGTACAAGTTCAGTTGGGCTTAGCAGGCCGCCGCGACCTACTGATTGCCCTACTTCTTGCGCCCTGGGCGCTGAAGGCGCAAGACGAGCGCCGCGTCAAATCGCCGGACGGCGAATTTGAATTCCGTATCTTCGTGGGACAACCGAAGGGCGCGCTGTGGCCCCGCATTGGCTATCAGGTATTTTTTCGCGGGGAACCTCTGATCGCGACGTCCTGGATGGGCGTGGATATTCGAGATCAGGAGCCTTACCTAGGCGAGAATCCGGGCTTCATTTCGTCTGAGACCGCTTCCAACGTTAAGAGCCACTTCATGTCGCTCTTCGTTCATTACATGCAGAACGGCTCACTCGGCCGCCGCCTCGATATCGAGATTCGCGCCTATAACGATGGGGTGGCGTTCCGCTATATCTTGCCGCGCTCTACCCCGCTGGAAGAGATTCTCATTCGAGACGAAGCCACTGAGTTCAACTTCGCGCACCCCGGCGCCCTGAGCCATCTCGATGCGCGACCTGATTTTGATCTTCCCTTCGTCTTAGAAGAACCAGGCGTCGGCTGGGTGGCTATCACCGCAGCAGGACCCGAATTGTCGACCAGGAAGTATCCGCGGACGTATCTAATCCGGACCGCCAATGGCATGCTGACCAATCTAGCGCGCAGCACCAAAGAACCGAGCGTGGCTTTCGTCGGAACCACGCCGCTCGTCTGCCCGTGGCGGGTGGCGATGGCAGGTCCAGATCGGGAGCGCCTGATGAAGTCGAAGACGCTAAGTGATTTGAATCGGTAAGTGGTTAGGCGCGCGCAGCGTTGAGCGCGGCAAGTACTCGCGCGTCCCTGAAGGGAACTCTGCGGAGCCGAACGCCGGTCGCATCGTGGATCGCATTCGCAACGGCTGCCATTAACGGTTTGCACGCCGTCTCACCGCCCCCGTATGGAGGAAGGTCGGGCCGGTTCGGATTCGGATCACCATTCAACAACACGACGTCAATCCTCGCAGGACTGTCGGCATGCCGAAGGCTCGGATGAGTTACCCAGTCCACGCTCGTGACCTTCTCCGTATTGAATTGCACCTCTTCATAAAGAGCCCGGCTCAGCGAATGGAGCATTGCGCACTCGACGGTGTGGCGCAGCGCCTCTGGATTGATTATTAGGCCGCAGTCGTGCGCGCACACCAGCCGCTTTACCCAGACGTGACCGGTTGCGCGGTTCACCTCCACCTCGGCGACCTGGGCGGCAATGGTCTGTCCGCGGTATGCATACGCGAAACCGCGCCCGGTCACTATGTTCCCGGATGCGGCTGCTTTCGGCGAGGGTCGCGGATCCCAGCCATAAGCTTCCGCTGCCGCTTTTACAACCGCAATGGACCGGGCCCGCTTGAAGCCGGCATCGTCCGTCGTGCTGGCCTTGAGCAGCTTCATGCGAAATTCAACGGGGTCGGCGTTCGCAGCTGCAGCCAGTTCGTCGATGAAAGACTCCGCAGCGAAAGTCGACTGGGGACCGTTAGGGTCACGCAAATTGCCCGTGCGAACGGGCGTTTCCCAGACCAGCGGCAGGCTCACCACGTCCCTCGACATGCGGCGATTCGGGATAGCGTACATTTCCGCCGGCACTTCGGAACTGCCCGACGCAGGTTTGTCGCGCCTGGACCCCATAAGCTGAGCTATCAGTACTGTATCTGGCTCGTTGTAGCCGACGTGGTTGTGGTCGGCGGCGCGGGCGTGGTATTCGTATGCCACAAGGTTCCCCGCTGCATCCAGCCCCCCGCGCACCTTAACGGCAAAAGCCGGGGCCTTGGTGTCCCAGGCAGTCTCTTCGTCTCGCATCCACTGGATGCGAACCGGGCGGCCAATCTCCTTCGCAAGATAAGCCGCTTCGAATCCCGCATCATCGGCGGCCGTTCGCCCGAAGCCCTGCGGGCCTTCCATCCAGATGACGCGCACTTTGTCCCTGGGCATCCCCAGAAAAGTGGCGACACCTGTTCGCATCCCATAGGACTTCATATCGTTCGAATAGATCGTCATCAGGCCATTTGACGGATCCGCCAGGGCGTGGGCCGGGCTGAACGCCGTATGTCCCTGATACGGGATATCGTAATAGGCTTCGATAATCTTCGCCGCGCCGGCGAATGCCGCGTCCGGGTTTCCGACCACAATCGGGTTGGCGACAGCGGTGGGCGTTGCGCCGCGCATGTATTTGAATAAGTCTTCCGATGACGGGAAAGGCGCCGTGGCCGGCTTTTCCCAATTCGCTTTGAGCCGTTTTGCTGCGTTAATCGCCTGCTCTTCCCGTTCGAAGACTACGGCGACATAGTTGCCCTTGCTAACCACCTTGACGAACCCCGGCATGTCCCGCACCGACGATTCATCAATGCTGATCAGCTTGGCCCCCGCGAACGGCGGCTTCACATTGCGGGCGTGAACCATGCCGGGCAGCCTGACGTCCACCGCCCATTTCAGCGAACCGTCCACCTTGGCTGGAATGTCGTAGCGCCGGGGGGACTGGCCAACGTTTCTGAGCGCCTGAACCGGTTTGACAGCAGCCACGCCGGTAATCACGTTGATATTCTTTCCAGTCACTGCGACGTTGAATCGCTGTCCGCCGATCAGTTGTCCGTAAGTAAGACGCTTCGAGGGATCGCCCGTCACCGTAATCACGCCATCGCTAACGCTCAGCCGCTCGACAGGCGCGTCCAGCTTTGTGGATGCCATTTCGAGCAATACTCTCCGTGCCTCGGCCGCAACACGCCGCATGGGCCAGCTATCGCGTTCCATCGCGGTCGAGCCGCCGGAGCCACCTTGGTCGACGGTGATATCGGTGCTACCCATGATGCATGTAGTCTTGTCGTAGGGGAAGTCCAGCTCGTCCGACATGATCTGCCGGAAGGCCGTTCCCGTGCCCTGGCCGCAATCCGTCTTGCCGACGTAAAAGGTTGCGGTGTCGTCCTGATGAATCACAATCCACGAATCCACCTGGCGGAAGTCAGGGTCGGGATAGGGACCGGCACTGGTAGCATCGGTCTGAGCTTTGGCCTCAGGCACGAACGAGCCGGCCGCGCCCGCCATGCTGAAGGTAACGGCGAACATTCCTGCATTCCTCAGGAACTCCCTGCGCGAGGGAGTAACGTTAGAATTTTCCAGTTCCTGTTCCACTTCCCGGGGAATACCGTTCTCTTGCTGGATAATTCCACGCAGCGGGGTCATGCCGTCACCTTCGTCTTTTCCGACTGCCGCGCGTCCGAGATTGCCTTTGCGCCGCGTTTGATGGCCGTCTGAACCCGGTAAAACGTCATGCAGCGGCACAGCACACCGTTCATCGCCTCGCGAATCTGCGTGTCGCTTGGATTCGGGATCTTATCCAATAGCGCCTTGGCGGTCATGATCTGCCCATTTTGGCAAAAGCCGCATTGGGGGACCTGTTCATCGATCCAGGCTTGCTGCAAGAGGTGAAGTTTACCCCCTTTCGCGATTCCTTCAAGCGTGGTGACTTCAGACTTCACGGACGAGACCGGCGTGATGCAGGACCGAATCGCGGAGCCGTTCACGATCACTGTACACGCGCCGCATTGGCCAAGTCCGCAACCAAATCTCGGCCCCTGCAGACCAAGGTCGTTGCGAAGGATGTAGAGCAGAGGTGTGCCAGGCTCGACATCCAACGTGTGCGTACTGCCGTTCACCTTCAGTGTGATATTACTCATCCTCGGTGCTCCTTGCGCGACGACGGATAATTCGCCGTGACTCTCTTATTCTATAGGTTGCTCGCCAGGTTAGGGCGGTTCAGAGGACCTGCGTCGGCGCCATTGCGGACCAATCTGAGATACCTCTACGTTTGCATTAATCGTAGCCGACCCTATTCGCGACTCGACGCCAACGCTTCCAAGATTTGTGGCTTAATAAACGTTACTGGAGGAAGTGAGGGATGAGCAAAGCACGAGTCTAGTCGGAGCGCGGAAGGGGGCGTTCGTGCTGACGTCAGACGAAAAACGTGAAAAATGAGCTTGGCGACCGAGACCGTTTTTGCTGACGAGGGCAGCTGCCGCGGTTCGATTGACATTTACGAGTTCGTCTTCCCGCGATTCTTGCGCACGGAATCACCGGCCCACATCGATGGATTCCGGCTTTTCTTGGTTCTCAATCTCCTCATGCGCTGTTGCAGTCTCCTAAGAAGAAGACCGGTCACAGAGGGGGAATTACTCTCCCGGAGATAACCGTCGATCTTTCCGATGCATTTATCGACCTCTACGTTGCCTTCTTGTGGGTCTAGTTTTTTCTTGAAATTAAAGATGGACACCTTGGCTTTGCGAATGTCATCCCGTATGCGTTTGCGCTGCCGCTTGTTCTCTGTCCGTTTCCAAAGCTCCCACAGCGTTTCAGCCATGACGAATTCCAGTCGGATGAACCTCAATAGGTTCTCGCGACTCTCGTCCAAATCGTCCCGTAACGCCTCTTGTGGCGGTTCCCGAGTTTCGCCCACGTTTCTATGATTCCCAGGCAGGCACCGATGTGTCAGGAAAATAAAGGACGCTACGCTGCGCCCGTGGAGAATCGGGCATAAATAGTACTTTTCGTGAGAGGAACGCCGGCGGAAGCTTCCGTTGCCTTGTGTGCGGCCACGGATTTTCCCGTCCAGCATATCAGGATAGCGTGGGAGCGAACTTCGGCAAGCGATTGAGGATGAGCTCAGCGACGCTAACTGGGCGAACGCGCAACTGAGGGTACTGATTTCGCAAAACAACAAGCGTGGGCGGCAACCTCGGAGCCGCCCAAAATAGATGTCGATTCGCCCTGCCTACGGCTGGGACACAATCCGCTCACTTCAGTACGGGGAAGCGGCGGAACGTAAACGTCTCGTCGGAACGTTGGTAGAGGAAAATGAAACTGGCGCCCGACAAGTACCGGGTCCCTGAGTTCGTTATGAATTAAGTGGTTGCGGGGGCTTGCAACGCGCCAAACGCGCTAGTCGTCCCATTCCGGATTGAGCTTCGGCGGACCGCAGCGTGAGTTGCTGTTTTAGCCAATCGAATCTTAGGGATTCACCTGATATCTGTGCAGTTCTTGCCGAACTCTTCCTCGGCCACGAAATCGAGTTCTCAGCTCAAACGCCGTCGCTAGAGATCCGATGGCACCGGGCGATGCCGTGGCACGAAGATCAGTGAATCATGTGACCGAATCTTGGGACCGACTTAAGTGCAAGCCCATTTTGAAGCTGGAATCTCCCCGCAGCCTTCGGGCGCCCCTGTAATCCTACCGAAAGCGATAACGAACTGAAACCTGCCGAGTTTTGAGGTAATCATGGCTAACATTCCATTCGACTCTAAGATCCCGGCAGGATGTCTGCAGCCGCGCAAATCGTCGGACCTGACTGTAGCGCAACGCCAACTCGTGGAGGTCATGTCGCAATTCCTGTTCGGCCGGATTGAGAATTTACCGATCCAGGCGGGAGAACCAGTCTTCGGCCCCGGTGTGAACATCGTGCGAGTCGCGAGATTAGGCGGCGTGGCCGGCCAATCCTATGTTCCTGCAGCGGAATTTGAGTTGAAGAAATCTGTCTGCGATCTGTTTGCGGAGCTGGACCAGGTGGCAAACGGGTTGATCGTGAGGCTTGAGTTTAGAAAAGGCCTTCCCTGCCTGCTTGAAATCACTGCGACACCATCATTCGAAAGCCCGGCGCCGACCAGGGCCCAGTAACTCCGCGCCTAGAAGAACAGACTGCTCAAACATTTTGGAAGGATCCCTCCCCAGTCGGCCTTAACCGAAGCGGACGGGCAACATATGTCAAAACAAACGAATCGCACTGCCAATGATTCAACTGTAGCGTCGAAAGTCGCCGCAGTTTCGGTCCCTCAACTTGATCATGGGCCAACACCCGCACCAGGCGATGATGGCGTACATCAGCAGCCCGGCCCCGGACTCACCCATCATCAGCCGCATCACTTGCCATGGAATCGCTTCTCCAGGCCCAAAGGGTCATTGCTCGTCCTGCAAAAACCGAAGATAACCGCCGGTAACCCCAATCTGGATGATCTCGCCCGGGAGGTATGGAGCAATCTGAGGAAGGCCAATGAGCCGCCTTTTCTCTTTCGGCACGATGGAAGGCTTTGTCGAGTCGAGGAAGACGATACGGGCGCGCCGGTGGTGGTAAGCGTGGACGCCCACCGAATGCAATTCACGCTGGTGAAGCTGTTCGACTGGAAGAGAGAGAACGATGATGGTGAGATCATCGATTGCAGGCCACCCAAAGATCTCGCATCCCATCTAGTCGCCGATCCCGATCCCCGCGTGCCTCTCCTTCGACGTATCGTGACCGCGCCAATCTTCACCCGATCTGGCCGGCTGCTCGATCGGCCAGGCGACTACGAGGACGGTATTCTCTATCTGCCGCCGAAAGCATTTCGTTTGCCACCGCTTCCCGCACGCCCGAGCGAAGAGGAAATTCGATCCGCGATGGATTTTATCAACGAGAACCTTCTGGCGGACTTCAGTTTTGTGGACGAGTTTGAGATCGCTAACTGCTTTGCGGCGCTGCTTACCCCATTGGTCCGAGAAATGATCGACGGGCCGACGCCCATGTTCTGGGTGGATAAATCGAAGGGCGGCAGCGGGGGCACGTTGCTTTCAAGTGTTATCGCCGCTCCAATCCTGGGCGCTCCCCCTGCTGGCATTAACGCTCCTCGCGATGAAGCGGAATGGAATCGCGTCATTCTTTCCACGCTGCTAAGGTCGCCGAACGTATTCTTTATCGACAACTGCAACGACCAACTCTCTTCAGAAGCTCTGGCGCACGCCATCACGGCAGCGCGATATGAGGGGCGGATTATCGGTTCATCAAAGAATGAATCTGCCGAGGTCCGCTGCCTATGGATCATCAATGGAAACAACCTGAGCTTCGGTTGGGAGTTGGCTAGGCGCGTCGTCAGGATTCGCATTGACCCAAAGGTGGCTAGTCCTGATCAACAGGATAGTCGGAAGTTCGTTCACAAGCATCTGCTCTCTTGGGTAATCGCCCATCGAGCAGAGGTGATGTACCATCTCCTGACCCTAGTCAATGCTTGGCAGGCGAGCGACCGCCCCCTGCCGGCGGATGAGACACCGGGATTCGGCAGCTTCGACTCGTGGCGCGAAGTGGTCGGTGGCATCTTAAATGCAGCAGGTGTCCACGGCTTTCTCCTCAACCTGGAGGAAGCACGGGAGGAGGCAGACCAGGAATCGGCCACCATACCGGCCTTTATCGCCGCCTGGCGAACGAAGTTTGGAGCGGAGCAGGTCTCGGCCGCCGACCTGTTGAAAATCAGTCGGGGCCTGCTCGATCTGCCCGAAAGTGATCACGCAGCCTCGATTCGCGTTGGTTTGTTCCTGACCAAATACCAAGGCCAGTTCCATGACGGCTGCCGAATTGAGCGCCAATCGGCGGCCCAGGGCAAAACGCAATGGCGATTGCGGGCGTCGAAATAGCCAATGACCCTTCACTTCCCTCCAACTCCCTCGCTGGAATCATTGCAGGCATTGGTAAAGAAGGGAGTGAAGGATGTGAAGGGTGTTGCCATGGTACTTTGTCTGATTTGAATTTTGTTATGTGGAATTATTGCTATTACTGAGCGGAATTTAGCTTTGCTACCCAGGGCAACATCCTTCACATTCTTCACTCCCTTCTGGCCGATCATTTTCATATCGTTACAGCGAGGGAGATGACGCATCAACTCCGTTGCTGACTCCCTTCAATGGGGAAAAGCTCGATAGTTTATACGCCGAACGTGAGCCAGCCGAGAATTGGTAAGTGAGCGCTTCCGCCGGCTTGAGAAAGTTTTCGGTGTTGAAACAACCGTGTCAGTGACCGGATCGGATTTGGTTTAATTCGCCACAACCGTATACAAATGTGGATTGCTACGCTACCATTGAGTTAGGGCTCGGTTCGTCAGGCCAGCGCAATAGCGCACCCTCCGAAAGATCTCAATCCAGTTAAAGCAGGTGAATGGATGAACGATCTATCGGTGTGCTCATGCCCCATCGACCAACTGATCCCCTACGCTCGCAACGCGCGGAAGATCAGCCCCGAGGCCGTCGATAAAGTCAGCGCCTCAATCCAGGAGTTCGGGTTCCGTCAGCCGATCGTTGTTGATCGCGACAACGTCATCATCGTGGGCCATGCGCGCCTGTTGGCCGCTAAGAAGCTGGGGCTGCAGTTCGTCCCCGTCCACGTGGCCGAGAGTCTCAACTCCGCTCAAGCCAAAGCGTACCGGCTCATGGACAATCGCGTCCACGAAGAGAGCGACTGGGATCTGGATTTGCTTGGTCCCGAGATTTCAGAGCTGAAGGATCTGGGCGTGGACCTGGGGCTCACCGGATTTGACGCGGCAGAAATTGATAGGCTGCTGGCGGCGAGCGATGAAGATGCAGAAATGAACGTCATTCCGCCGCTCCCAGCGACCGCCATTACGCAGCCCGGGGATTTATGGCAGTGTGGACCACACCGCGTCATATGCGGCGACGCAACACAAGAAAGCACCATACAGCACCTATGCGCACGAACCGTCCCGTTCCTGATGGTTACCGATCCTCCCTACGGCGTTGAATACGACCCGGAGTGGAGAGAAGAGGCCGACCTGAATCCACGGACCGTACAGTCCGGTAAGGTCGCTAACGACGACCGCGTTGACTGGTCCCTAGCCTGGGCGCTTTTCCGCGGCGACGTCGCTTATGTCTGGCACGCCGGTATTTACGCCGGCGAGGTTGCCGCCAGTCTTGCGGGATCGGAGTTTCAGATCCGCGGTCAGATCATTTGGCGCAAGCAGCACTTCGCGATCAGCCGCGGTGCTTACCATTGGCAACACGAGCCCTGTTGGTATGCAGTTCGCAAGAGCAAAACGGCCCATTGGCGCGGCGATCGCACGCAGACCACAGTTTGGGATGTGGCGAACCTGAACCCGATGGGCGGGAACCATGAGCAGACCAAGACCGGGCATGGTACCCAGAAGCCTGTTGAGTTGATGCGTCGGCCGATCCTGAACCATACTGAACGCGGTGACGTCGTCTACGACCCATTCCTCGGCTCGGGCACGACAATGATAGCGGCCGAACTTTCCGAGCGTGTCTGCAACGGCGTGGACATCGACCCAAGGTACGTTGACGTGATAGTGAAGCGCTGGCAGGATCTCACGGGCAAACAGGCGACTCTCGAATCCGATGGGAAGACCTTCAATGAAGTGTCCGCTGAGCGCCAGCAAGTGCCAGCGGGAGCCGATGATCGAGGAGGACACTGATGGGACTCCGTGGACCTGCACCCCGCCCGACTGCTTTGGTCGTTCTTGAAGGAAATCCTGGTAAGCGGGCGATCAACCGTGCTGAGCCAAAACCGCGCCTAAAGACTCCGGCATGCCCTGAGCATCTTGACGATCAAGCCAAGGCGGAGTGGAAGCGCCTGGTGCGGATCATTCGTCACATGAAAATCTTGACGGAAGCCGACTACATCGCGCTTGCGAACCTCTGTCAAGCGTACTCACGGATGGTGCGTGTTGAGAAGAAACTTGCAGAAGGTGGCCTGCTCTACAAGACGCAATCCGGGTACGTTCAGCAGAGCCCTCTACTGTCGGTCATCAATAGCTCGGTAGAGACAATCACGAAGCTGTGCCGCGAGTTCGGGCTCACTCCGTCCAGCCGATCGAGAATTCAATTGCTAGCGAAGGACCGCGACCAGTCCGGCGACGAGATATTAGACTTTTGAGAGATGCCATTCAGCGAAGAGCGCGCCGACCGAGCCGCGAACTTTATTGAGGGCTACCTTTGCCACAGCAAAGGAGAGTTCGCCGGCCAGCCATTCATACTCCGGCATTGGCAGAAGCAGCACATCCGCCAAATCTTTGGGCTATTGAACGAAAACGGGAGCCGCCAAATACGCCAGGTGTATTTTGAGCTTCCGAAAAAATGCGGAAAAAGCCAAATTGCAGCTGCCATCGCCTTAACGCTCCTCTACGCGGACCGAGAAGCCGCAGCGGAGATCTATGGAGCGGCGGCGGACCGCGATCAAGCCTCGATTGTCTTCAATGTCGCGGCATCGATGGTACGCGCCAACGGACGGTTATCCAGGCGGTCGAAGATCATCGATTCAAGCAAGCGCATCGTTGTCCCTCATGCTGGCAGTTTCTATCGAGCGCTGTCGGCGGATGTCCCTGGGAAGCATGGATTTAATAGCCATGGCGTCATTTTCGACGAGATCCATGCGCAAAGGGATAGGAGGCTCTGGGAGGTGTTGACGTTCGGCGCCGGGGATTCGCGCAGGCAGCCACTAATCTTCGGAATCACCACCGCGGGCATTCCAGGAGAGAGTCCGGTCGCCGAAGAGCTGCATGAATATGCCGACCAGATCCTTCGCGGTATCATCCCACCTGACCCGACGTTCTACCCCGTGATTTATGCAGCACCCACCGATGCCGACTGGACGAGCGAAGAAGTCTGGCGCGCCTGCAACCCGGCGTTGGGCGATTTCTTGAACTTAGAATCCTTCAGGGCCGGGTGCGAGCGAGCCAAACGTGTTCCGAGCGAGCAGAACAGTTTTCGGCGTCTGCGATTGAACCAGTGGACCAAACAGGAGACGCGGTTTATCGACATGGCCTACTGGGATGCCTGCGCACAGACAGTTGATCTTGGCGCCGCGAGAGACTTAACGTGGTATGCCGGTCTGGATCGATCGACCAAGCTCGACGTAACAGCCTTAGTGCTGGTGGCGCGAGATGAAGGCGGGGTCTTCAACTTGCTTCCGTTTTTCTGGTTGCCCAAGGATAATCTGCATGACAGAGCCAATCAGGAAAGTGCCAAGTACCGCCTCTGGGCTGAAAGTGGTCTCGTCACGCTTACCGAAGGCAACGTTGTGGATTTCGCGGCCGTTCGGCAAAAGTTAAATGAGTTGCGGGACGACGCTGGGCTGCAGATCAAACAGGTGGCATTCGACCCCTGGGGAGCCACCCAACTTGCCCAGCAGCTGACGGCGGACGATTTTCAAATGGTCGAAATGGGCCAGACCTTCCGCTACCTTTCAGAACCAACCAAGGAGCTGCAGAGCTGCGTCGTCAACGGTAATGTGCGCCATCGCGGACACCCCGTGCTGCGGTGGATGGCAGATTGCATGACGGTGAGGAGCGACATCAATGGAAACGTGCGCCCGGTCAAGCCGGACCGGCTAAAGTCCTCCAAGCGCATCGACGGGATGGTGGCGGCGATCATGGGGATGGGGCGGGCGCTGGTGGATGATCTGCCCACAACGAGCGTGTACGAAGGCCGCGGCATTCTGTTCGTTTGAGTTTAAAACTTCCTTCCTAGAGCGTGAGTTGATACCCTAAGCCCGAAACTTGCGGAGCTTTGCGCGAACCCATTGGTGGTCCGGAGAGCCCTATTTCATTAGGGATTCAGGCCCCTTACCCCCGAAGATGGTAGCCTGCCGATCACGAGCAACCTTCAGTCGGAAGCTGGCGAACGTTTGACCCCGTCTTGGATCTTCGCTTCCGAAATCCTGCGGGATGCCGGCGAGAACGGTGGGGCTGGGCACCAGTACATCACAGTGCGATTGAACGGCGTGAACGTAAGCTTGTCCGAATAGTGGCTCGGAGCGTCCGCTCTTCGAGCCCGGTCAAACAGATCGGGGCTTGCGACTTACATGAAGCGATGACATACATGCGGTCGCGGTATGCCGACTTCGATATCCTACGCGTCGAGTTTGTGGCGCTGATCGAAATGGTCTCCGGGTCCCCGGTGAACTAATTGGCGTTCTTGACGGAACTAGCCTGAACGCTGGGTGCCCAGCCACGACTCGGAATACGGTTCATAGCCTACAACCCGAAAGCCGATCTCTTGCCCGCGCGCAATAGTATCAGCCGCAGCTTCCTTTGACTAAACCGCATCCGAGACACTGGCGAAATTGAAATCGGTAGTGATCAGAGCTGGCGCCATGTTCGAACCGGTCTCCCCATTTGTGACGCGGACCGGCTGCGTCAGCTTGATGGTCCGCTGCAACACCTCGGCGGGGCTTTCGTTCCAGCGAAAGTTGGTAACCGGATCGGTGATCTTTCCATTCTCGATCAGAAAAACACCATCGCGCGTCAGCCCCGTGAGCTGCCAGGTCTTCGGCTGAACCACGCGGATGTACCAGAGGCGCGTGACGATCAGTCCACGGTCCACCGACGCGATCAGATCGCTCAGGCTGTTGTCCTGGCCATCGAGCACCAGGTTCACGGTATCGGGGGTTGGCTTCTTGCCGGCTTTCTGGGCCCAGAAGCGATCGTAGTTGAGATTTTTGACCACGCCTTTTTCAATCCAGGAAATTTTTTCGTTCGGCAGAAGCGACGGCCCCCACGGTGTAGACGCCAGCTTGGGGTGAAATGGATCGCTGCGCAGAGTGATGATCTCAGGGAACAGCTTCTCTCCTAGAAAAGTGGCGCCGACGCCTTTTCCTTGGGCGCCCGGCTTGCTGAGAAACGATTGGCCTTGTTCCGCGTCCCGCGCTCCAAAAGCGAAACCGAGCCATCCCATTAAATCGGCTACCGCGGCCGGCTCGAAGATTACGGTGTACTTTCCGGGATCGAGTTTCTTGCGGTTCACGCCGCGCAGGCACTTTTCGATTGACACCTTGGCCTGCTCCTCACCATTGAGATCCTGCAACGATACCGAACTCTGGGTGGCCCATCCAGAGCTGGTTCCTTCCATGTTGCGCACGGTGTGGCTGAGGCTGGAATCGGTGTAGGTGTGATAGCCGAATAAGCCGGCCTTGTTTCCGACGCCTACCGCATTGGCGGATCGCTGGATAAAGCCCGCAGCAACCAGGTTGCTTTTCATCGCTGCGCCCACCACTGCTTTTACGTGGGGAACCATCACGTCGCCGCGCGACGATGCCGTGTAAGCGTCAAAGTTGCTGAGGCTGGGATAGTTTTGCGCGGGCAGCGGCGGCATGTCTTCCGGATTCGGCCGTGAGATCGCAGCCAGATCCTCCGCTTGTTTCACGCCTTTCTTGAGAGCCTCGGAAGTAAGTTCGCTCACCGCTGCATTGCCGCTGCGTTTATCGGCCGTGGTGCTGGTGATCGAAACCTGCTGGGTGACGCGATATCCCGACGTGGTGATTCCATTGTTGGCGAAGCGGATGAAATCGTCTTCGGTCCACTGGACATTGACCTCGCATCCAGGCAGGGCGGAGTAGCCGACGACCTGACCGATGATATTTTTCACGTCCTGTTGGCTAAACATGGGCGTCTCCTCTAATCGGTCAGTAGGACGTTGATCTGGCGGAAGCGCGAGGGTGAGCAGCCGTGGCTGATCGCGTTAGTCTGTTCGGGCTCGCCCTTGCCGTCGTTCGGCGCGCCGAACTGCTGCCAGTAACTGGGTCCGGAAATGCCGTCGCAGGCGTGCCAGAAATCGGTGGTTTTCGCCTGGTATGCGGCGCGGGAAAGCATGCCCCGTTTCTTGCCGCCCTTGATCTCCCAAAATGCGTCGCCGCCGAACTGAAAATTGTAGCGCTGCTGGTCGATCGAGAAGCTACCGTCGCCGTCGATGAGAATGCCGTCATCGATGCCCGAGATCAGATCGTCGGGAGTCACGGCCGCCGGCCCGGCTGCCAGCCACACGTTCGGCATGCGCTGAAACGGAACGCTGGACCAGGAATCGGCGTAGCAACAGCCCCGCGATTCGGACTCGCCGATCAGGTGAGCCTGATCGCGAATGGTCTGATAATGCTTGAAGACGCCTTTCTCGATTATGGGGAATTTGGTGGTGAGCACACCGTCGTCGTCGTATTTTATTGTGGACAATCCACAATCGCTAGTGCGGTCGCCGAAGACGTTGATGAGTTCGCTCCCGAAGGAGAAGTTACCCATCTTCTCGGTGGTTAGGAAACTAGTTCCCGCGAAGTTCGCCTCATAGCCCAGCGCGCGGTCAAGCTCGGTAGAGTGGCCGACCGATTCATGAATGGTAAGCCAAAGGTGACTCGGCAACAACACCAAGTCTTTCTTGCCCGGCTTCACCGGAGGCGCGGCCAGGTGTTCCAGCACCTCGGCCCGGATGCGCGGAGCGTTTTCCAGAAGATTTGCCTTTTGGATGGCTTCCCAGCCGGCGGTCTGCGGTTCGACGCTGTAGTTTCGGGTTCGGGAGGTACCGTTTTGGAAGTCAACTGCCACGGCGTTCAACAGAGGATACCCGCGCACCACATATTGCTGAATGGAGGAGCCCTCCGACGACGCGAAGTATTTGTCTTCCGATTGGAAGCCGAGCGCGCCAAACGCCGAAAACACCTTTGGATCTTTCTTGATGCTGAGCGTTGCCGAGTGGATAAGCTCCAGCTTTTGGTCGATCGAGATGGCGAAAGGATCTTTGTCGAACTTGGAAATCCAGCGGTCGCGATAGGCTCTGACGGGCGCCAGTTGAACCGGTGCAGCTTGTGCCGCGGCGTTAGCCTGGGCCACAATGACGGCCTCACGTGTGATGCGGGCTATTTCGTCGGCGTTTACCAAGGGCGACGCGGCAAAGCCCCACTGGCCCTGCACGATGACGCGCACGCCGAATCCGAAGCTGTTTTGGTCGGTGACAAAAGGCACTTCGTTGGTGATATTGCTGCCGCGCTGGGGCGAGAGCCTATAACCGGAGAACTGGTTGCGATAGCGACCGATGCGAAGATCGGCGTACGTGGCGCCTTGCTTTTTCGCTTCTCCAATTGCGACCGCGCCCAACTTCTCGAGTTCGGGAGTCGGCCGTGAAGAGCCAGATGCGGGCTCACCGAAAAGGTGGTTGGCCAGCGCCAGCGATGCAGCCGAAACCGAGGTCGCCACAAAAGATCGACGGGTAGTTTTGGAGGACACGTCGTAATACTATAGCGCGCCCAATTGGAAGAGATATAGAACGGTCTAAACAATACAGCCTTTTCCACAACATCGATCCGCACACCTTAACCGACCGAACGTATTGGCGTTCTTGACGGAACCAGCGTGAACGCTGGGCCCCGGCCGCGATTCGGAATACGGTTCATAGCCCACTCCGTCCACCCACGAAAAGCATCGTGCCGTGAACCTTGTTCCGAATCGGCTCCGGGGAGCCACAACTTCAACTTCGAACTCACGAATCCAAAGGTCAAGGCCGATGTGGGCCAGTTAAACGGGAATCCTGGGTGAATCCAGCGTGGGTCCAGGCGGCGTAGATCAGTGCGTCGCCTTCGTAATAGCTGGGCGTCAAAGTTCTGTGGGGATAAGCTGTAACCAGATATGCGACTAGCCCTCGAGGCTGAATAATGATTGCGACACCCGGTTAGCGGAAAAGGCTCATGCAGAAATTGAAGGCGGAGACATGTGTCCGACGATAGAGCGGAATCGGAAATGAGCGAAACGAACAACCAGTTACTCGAAAAGGAGCAATACTTCTCCTGGGGACTCTGTCCCCAGACCCCTGGGATTTTACGCTGTTGATGCCAATCCCAGTTGATTATTCTTAGCTGCTGGGGCTCAGCTCAAAACCGGCCCCAGCCTGGTCTTGGCCCCGGAGTCGGCGCTCAGGTTGCTTCCCAGCAGTGCCTTGTCCTCCGCTCGCTTGTAGTGTATTCGGTGCCATCAAGGTCGCGCAAGATGGAACGAAAAGAGACTTGATTATCGCAGCGCTTTAAGACATGTCACTTAACGGGTTTCTCTCTAGAACGCGTTTGGCACTTCTACGCCGGCCGACTATACGTCCATGAGCAGAGCCACGCGCTGTCGCAGGCGCGTTTGTCGATTCTGGTTCGCCGGCCGTCTAGTTTCATGCTCTACAAATTTGAGAGCCCAGGCCTATAACCTTTCCCCTATTGAGTTTCTGTTACGCCCACTTCTGCCTCTTCCGTCTGCTTCTCTCCGGCAGCGGACTTACTTACTGTGATCACCACTTTGTCGAGATTCCCGGTGAACTCGAACGGCGATGTGTAATGGTGCCTGTCCACAGGTGAGCCCGTATCTGCTCCGACGTCGAAGGTTTCCGAGAGAGAAAACTTGCCGGGCATGGTGTTTCTGACCTCGCCTTCTCCTGCCGGCTCACCATTAATGTAGAGCGCCACTTTCCCTTGATTCGGGCTTGTTATTTTGAAATCGTAGCGCAGCTCAACTCGGCCTGTGGGGACCGGTTTGGTTGAGGAAATAGTGGAGTACTCCTCGTTGTAAGAATTATAGGAGTAGTGAAGGCGCCCGCCCTTCATGTAGAAGGTGTAGCCGCCCATGTAACCGCCCGAGCAGACAAGCACGCCTTCGGCTCCGTTTTGAGGAATATCGGCATAAGCCGTCACGGTATGGTCTTTATTCTTGATCGGAGCCGCCGATGCCTCGGCGATGTTGCGCGCCCCAGGTGAGTAGTAAGTGAATGTTCCGGCCGTCGGCAGATAAATTTCGGTCGCCTTCTTAATCCGTGCCGCGAGGTCATCGTAAAGGGGATAGACGTGGTACTTAAATGCTTGTTCGTCGAAGAGTTTCTTGAGCTCTTCGAGCTTCTGTGGATGCTGGGCCGCTAAATTGGTGCTCTCGGAGAAATCGTCGGCAACGTGGTAAAGCTCCCACACATCCTTATCAAAGGGGAAGGTTCCTCCGACGATCCAGGGCGGCCGATTGCCGTGCAGCGTCACAGCTCTCCACCCGTCTTTATATATGGCGCGATTCCCAAACATCTCGTAATACTGGATGGTGCGCCGATCCCGCGCACTCGGACTGTTGAATGAGTAAATCAAGCTGATTCCGTCCATCGGCAACTGGTCGGTGCCGTTAATTATCTTTGGAGCCGGAACTCCGACCGCCTCCAAGACGGTCGGCGCAATGTCAATGATGTGGGAGTACTGCGTGCGCACCTCACCCGCATCCTGAATACCCTTCGGCCAGAAGACAATCAACGGGTCACCAATGCCGCCGTTAAAATTGGTCTGCTTGTAGTACTGGAACGGAGTGTTGCCTGCCAATGCCCAACCCGCGCTGTAGTGGTTATTGGTGATCTCTGTGCCCCAGTCGTCGTAGTACTTCATGTTGGTGGAGACGCTCGTCTGCTGGCCATTGGCCACGCGCATTTCATTGTGCGAGCCCGCGAGTCCGCCTTCGCCGCTGGCGCCATTGTCTGAGGTCACGAAAATCAGCGTATTGTCGAGTTGTCCGATGCGCTTGAGCGTGGCAATCAGGCGCCCGATTTGCTCGTCCGTGTGCGTCATTTGTGCGGCGTAAGCTTCCATCTGCCGGGCGTATAATTTCTTCTCCTCGGGCGTAAGAGAGTCCCAGGCCGGGATTCGAGTATCGCGCGCTGACAGCTTCGTGCCGGCCGGAATGACTCCACTCTTTAACTGGCGCTCGTAGATGGTCTCGCGGGCTTTGTCGTAGCCCATATCGAACTTGCCTTTGTACATGTCCCGATACTTCTGCGGCGCTTGGTGCGGAGCGTGCATTCCAGGAGTCGCAAAGAACATCATGAATGGACGGTCCGGCGTCACTGATGCTTGCGCCGTTATCCAGTAGATCGCGCGGTCCGCCATGTCCTCCGTAAGGTCATAGTCGGGTTTGCCCCGCCACGGATCGGTGGCGGCGTGGTCAGCCCACATTGTCGACTTCATGTTATTGGCATCCGCAGCCATGAAACCGTAGTAATGGTCGAACCCGTCTCCTGATGGCCAGCCGACGAACGGCCCTGCTGTAGAAACCTCCCACAGAGGCGTATGGTCCCACTTCCCTAATGCATATGTTGTGTAGCCGTTGTACTTCAGTATCTTCGACAGGGGCCCGGCGCTCTCTGGAACGTGCGCATTATAACCAGGGAATCCCATCGCGGTGAGGGCATGGCTGCCAAGGCCGATCGAGTGATGATTCCGCCCCGCCAAGAGCGCGGCACGCGACGCGGAACAAATCGCGGTCGTATTGAATCGGTTGTAGATGAGGCCGTTCCGGGCGAGCCAATCCATATTCGGTGTTTCTGACAGTCCTCCGTAGGAACCCAAGTGGCCGAATCCAACATCGTCGAGCAGTATGATGAGCACGTTCGGGGCATTCGTGGGTGCCTTTACGCGCCGCGGCCAGTCCTCCTTGGAATCCTCGAACGTTCTCGCTATTTTGCCGCGGAATGGCGTTTCGGGAATAGGGAGCACTGATCGATCCACAAAATCAGACGACTGCGTCGATTTTGTCCGCTGCGCCTCGATCAAAACACTCCCGAATAGCAGCGTCAGCGCTACCACTGTGAAATAGCCTGTCTTTTTCAATGTCTTTCCTTCCTGCGGACTTGCCGTCCTCGCCCGAAAGCTGGCAACACTATATGCGCGATGCGGTTGATCGTACAGAGATTTATTTGTGTGGCGGCATCCAGATCCCGTATAACGGCCTAGTTGCTGAAGTGCTCCTGGCGACGTGCGGGCGTTACCAAACAGTTAGCTCCTCCTTCGCAACGCCCTCCACGCCTGCACGAGTTCCTGAATCAGCCGTGGCGACGGCAACCGCAGCGTATATCTGCAAGCGTTATGCGTGGCCTTGTAGAACGTCTCCAGCTCATGCCGTGGCATAGTTTCGAGCTTCACGCGAAGCGATTCGAGTTCCCCGCGGGTGAGCTGCTCGACTGAAGGTCTGGCGGACCTTCGGGCCATGCGAAATACAGCATCATGTTCGCCTTGTCTTCGCCGTTGTCCTCTCGCTCCTGCCGCGTCTCGTTCATAGTCCTGAGTGCGGTCCGCTGATCGAGGTACGAGCTATTTCCGTGGAGATTTTGTTTTAGTCGTTATCAGAATGCCGGCGGTCAAGGAACTGGCGACCGCAAGTCCCGACGCAAACCATAAGACGAGGCGATAGCCAGCAACAAAAGCTTCGTCAATGGCTTCGCGTGCGAGCACGTCATCTGTTTCGATGGCGGCGAGCCTAAAACGCTGTACCTCAACGTGAGCCGTCGCCGCGGGTGAAACACCTAATTGATTCAGATTCCGATCCAATGCGCTCTGAAAAGCACCCGCGAGCAGTGCCCCGAACGCCGCGACTGCCAACAAAGCGGCGATGCGCGAAACGGCATTATTAACTCCCGACGCAGTCCCGGCATAGTTTTGATCGACCGAGTTCATCACCGTCGTGGTCAGCGGCGCCACGCTGATCGCCATGCCAAGCCCAAGCACAACGAGCGGCGGGAAGAACATCGCCCAGTAGGACCCGCCGATGCCGGGCCGGATGAATAGCGCGAATCCGGTCGCGGCGATCAAAGGGCCGATCACCAAGGGAGCTTTAGCGCCATATCGATCGAGAAGTCCACCCGACCAGCGCGACAACAAAAACATCAACAGGATGAACGGCAGAAGAGCGGCGCCGGCCTGGGTCGGAGTGTACCCTTGCACTTGTATCAAATCCAGTGGGAAGAAGAACAGCATGCCGCTCAAGGCGGAGTAAAGAAAGAGGGTCAGCAGATTCGCGCCACTGAAACTGCGGGAGCGGAACAGACTGAGAGGGAGCATCGGCGACGCTGAGCGCCTCTCCCAATACAAAAGCACGATCAGGAAGATTACACCGGCGAGGCCGACAAGTGGCCTCGAATCGATGAGGGCGAAGACGATTCCTCCCAATCCGAGCACGGCCAACAGACCACCAGCCCAGTCGAATCGACGGCGGTGATCGGCTTCAGAGCTCTCGGGGACTTTCCAAACCGTCAGTAAGAGTACCGCGAGCCCTACGGGCACATTGATAAAGAACACCCATCGCCAGGAACCATGCTGGGTAAACCATCCTCCCAGCACCGGACCGACGGCTGCGGTTATGGAAGTGAACCCGGACCAGGTTCCGATTGCGCGGCCGCGGTCATCCTTAGAAAAATTAGCGCTGATCAGCGCCAGACTACCGGGGACGAGCAATGCTCCACCAACTCCCTGCACGCCTCTGGCAATAATCAGCCATCGAATATCGGGCGAGCAGCCGCACAATGCGGAGGCAGCGGAAAAGAGCGCAACACCAACAGCGAAGACCTTGCGGCGCCCGTACATGTCTCCTAAAGCGCCGCCGATCAGCAGTAGCGCCGCCAGGAACAATGCGTACGATTCCACCACCCATTGAACGTCCGACAGCGTGGCGTGAAGTGCAGATTGCAAAGCTGGCAAAGCCACGTTCACAACGGTTCCGTCGATGAACGCCATGCTCGAACCCAGGATGGTCGCGGCCAAAATCCATGGTCCGTTCACAGCGGCCGGCTGGAAGCAACGATTGCTGCGAATCGCGGCTTCGTCGCAGGGAGACCTCGCGATAGTGGCCATTCGTCCATTCTCCACCGAATCGCTGAACGTTGGGTCCTGAGGGAGGGGCAACCGCTTGACCATCCGCGTCAAGCAGCCCGAGGCCGAGCACACCTTGAGTGTCGCCAAGCTTCAGACCTAGCTCGACGGCGGCGGCAAGAGCCCGAATGGGCGGGTGCTGAAAAGTCGTTTGCGCGAAATGCTGTGACTCGATTCGTCTTCGCCAGTCGAGCCGTCAGTTCGTCTGTCTGCAGATGAAGCTCTTGGAGGCTGGACGGATCGACTCAGGAAGGCTTCCGTCATCGACCGCGACGGAGACGTGGAGATACTCCGAAGTATTCTCCAAGAGATCAGCTTCAACTTGGTATGTCTTCGAATCATGCGCAACTTCATAGGCAACGTTGCCATCGGCCAGGTCATGCAACAATTGAGGCCAAGGCTTAGCCGCCCACTGCTCCAATTCGAGAGCGAGTACACGATTCCATTCCTCGCGGCGAGTCATCTTTCTGCCTCATTCAGTCTAATGCGTCCGGCCTGATCCAGGTTGACCTTGCTTGGCTGATTCGATCAGGGCCAAGCCGGTAAAACTGCGATAACCATTTGGTGGCAAAATGTCGATCATACGGAAGGGCAAACATGTCCGATCCGATTGAGGAAAAAGCGAAGGAGGAAGGCCGAGCGCGGGCGCGCTCTACTGCTGTTCGGGATGGCCGTCTTTGCTACAAAAAGTACTGGGACTATCTGATGACCATAATCCCGCACGATGCAATTGGGGCCGATATGACCAAACAAGCCACTTACAATTCCTACGGTCCAAAGGCCTGGTATCGGGATGAGCTGTTTAAGTGCAAGGATTGCGGCCGCAATGAAGGTGGACCGCCGAGTCGCAGCGATGGTGGTTCGAAGTAGCAAAGGGGCAAATCAATTCCCGCGCCATACGGTGCCGCGCTTACCGCAGGGCTTGGCGGGAGAAAACGGGTCGGTTGAGCCACGCCGAAAGACAAGCGCGGACGAGGGACCTTGGGCACGAGTGACTCCGAGGATGAAGATTCCGGCGAAGCCGAACGCTGAATCCGGGATGAACCCGAACACCATCGGAGCGTAGCGACGCTGGCATCTCGATTGTGCAAGAAGCGTTCGGCTTCGTCAAGAGAAACCTGTCCGAAGCGTAGCGAAGGAACATCGCCGTTAGCGAGGAAAGGGGTCCAGGGAAAAGGGGCAGACCTCCTTTGTCCCCGCCTAAGCATTCAGTGGCCTCGGAGTGCGAATAGCGCTTCGGCGTGAAAAGCGAGGATCTGAATTTTCGAGCCGACGTTAATCATGGATCGATCCACATATCGAAAATTTCGTCCGAACTGGATTAGCCCACTTTGATGGCCCGGACCTCTCCGGCGTGCTCATCGATCGGAATGATGGGTAATTCGCCTTTCCTTTTGACCGGCAAACTGCTGAGGTAATCCATGATAGCTTGCCATTCCTTGATCTCCCGGACAGTGCCTTTCTCCGCCACGGCGGCAACACTGCTCTTATCAACAGTACTCGGCGGCGGTAGCAGGTCGGGCGTGTCGTCGCGAGGGTCGTCGACTAACTCGGCCTTCTCCTTGAGCGGCTCCCCCTGCTTGTTCTTGGGCACAAGAGTCAGTTTGCCCTTTGTGTATGTCGGGATGGCCACAACTATCTTGCCGAAAAACAGAGGGCATGTGAGGCTGTACAAACGCTCGTCCTCCCCTGTGATGTCGATTGCACGGTAACCGTGATCGATGTCTCCTATTTCGATCGCCGTTACCACGTCGAACATTGGGCGCGACATATCGTAACGAAACCTCATGCCCGAGGTGCGGGGAAAAGTTTCGCCCGGGTGGGTCGGATTATCCACAAGCAGAAACTCGAGCATATGCTTCAACTCCTGGCCCGTGAAATAAGCCGTCACCAGGGCGCTGCCTGCCGTTGTATCCACAATACCGGCGCCGAGGGGTGCCACAGCGAACACGTCGTAGACCGTCTGCACGCCGGACTTCCCCCGCGTTATACCTGCGCGCATCATTGCATTGGCGGTGATTGCGATGTCAGCGTTGATGGCTTTGCGGAAAGAGTCGGTGACGAGGTTGGCGAGGGGCGTGCCGGCGGCGATGTCTGTGAAAGTGTTAGGCAGATCCCGCGCCGCTACCGCCAGCGGCTGATCAATGCGATAACCGCGGGACGTGAACACAACCTTGGTGACAGTCTTCTTGTACCTGTCGATCTCGTCGGCAATGGCCCGGTCGCCGGCAATGGTGTCGTCAATCGGGTGGAGCTGGTAGGACTCGACCGTCAGCTTGCCGCCGTCCACCGTAATCACCAGTTCGCCGAGGTTCTGTCCATACTTCCCGGCTTGCACCACGGGGGTGCGGCCGTTAACGAGAATCGCTTCTTGCAGCGCAGTATGACTGTGGCCGCCAATGACCACGTCGATGCCGGGCACGGCCTCAGCCACGCGCACGTCATCGCCGCCGGTGAATTTCCCGTCCTTTCCTCTCGCTACGCCGCCGTGGCTAAGGCAAATAACCACATCCACCTTTTCTTTCTCGTGGAGAACGTTCACCATTTCCTTCGCGGTCTCGATGGCGTCGGGGAACGAAGCTGCGCCGCCTTGGGTGTAGACTACGGCCTCTTTGCCGAGCAACCCGAAGATGCCGAAGCGCACACCGCCGCGCTCGATCACGAGATGGCGGCGGATCACCCCATCCTTCGCCAAACGCTGGAGATCGGCCAGCGTTGCGTGTTTCCCATCGAAGTTCGTGTTCGAGGCGACTACCGGAGGAACATGTCCAGCTTTGGCAGCCACCCCGATGGATTGACCCAGTCCGTCGGGACCGAAGTCGAATTCATGGTTGCCGAAGGTGGTGGCATCGTAACCCATCCGGGATAGGAGTTGCAGTTCGGCGCCGGTCTCGCGAATGGCCCCACCGAAGGCGGTCCCCATGCTGTAGTCTCCATCGTCCAGGACTAGCACCGGGCCAAGACCCTGGCGGGCTTCCTTCCTCTGGCGAATTAACGCGGCTAGACGAGCGTATCCACCCAGTGTCTTGTCGTCGCCAGTGCTGAACGGGGTGTAGTCCGAGGCTGGCCCCAACCCAATAAAATTCGAGTGGAGGTCGTTGGTGTGCAGGATGGTGAAGGTCTTCTTCCCCTCCGCCGCCACGACTAGGTCCCCACATAAGAGGATTGCGGCACCGGCCTTCGACGAGCGAGCCAGGAAATCTCGACGAGAGGATGTCTCGCGTAACGTAGTTTCCTTCCCAACCTCTTTGGCAGCTGAGACTGCGGGTGCAACTTTCATGGATTTCTCACTTCTGGTTTCTTGATTCAACTTTCCTTAGTGCCCACGACGCGAGTCCGCCTGGCCTAGATTTAAATAATTTTGGACCCCCTTTCTGCCGCCCTAATCATGAGGGGCGTTCTGCGGTTCAGCGGGGCCACCGGAGCGAGCGGCATACGCCATTCCGCAGTTCCTGGCCATCGCGAAGCTTGGATCTTATCTGGAGCGGGTGTCGGGGCCTCATCGGACGTGTTAGAGCGGCTGTATAGAGATTCAAGATATTGTCTTTCAGCGGCATCGCCTTACGCGCCGCATTTTTCAGTCTCTGCCGAGGTTTTCTCGGTTTCCATGGTTTCTTGGTGTGCTGTAAGGCGATCATGACCGGAACGATTTTTTAGAACTCAAATTCCCATGGCGCATCAAAGACAAGACGGAATGGTTTTGGAGAGAGCTGTGAAAACCAGAACAATTGTGACTCGCCTCCGCCCAACCCTGTGACCGTAAAATGTTTGGCCCCTAGATGGTTCCCTTCAGTAAGGCGGATGACGACGCGACTCATAATCTGTGTCCTGGCGCTCCAGTGCGGTTGCTTCCTGGCTATCCCGGCTAGGGCGCAACAGCACCCGGAACCTGAGGATCCCGAAGATGACAAGAAGATAGGGCTCTGGCTCGATCAGGGAATTTCCACGCCCTTCTCAGGTAATAAATCTCTGGATGTCGAATTCCACGAGCGGCTTGACGAGGGCGCGTCAAACCTATATGAGTACTTCGCCCAGGGCGGCATGGCTTTTCGTGTCCGGCCATGGTTCATGTTGATACCGATTTATCGTTATCAGCGCTTTCCTGGGAATCCCGGCATCGCTTACGAAAACCGGCTGCAGCTCAACCTCACCATGAGCACGTCCCGAGGCCCGTGGAAGCCGATACTCCGCACGCTCATCGAGGAACGCTTTCCCGATGACCGGCCTGCCTCGGCTCGCTTTCGATTTCGCCCCGGTGTCGAGTACACTCTGCCGCTCCGCACGGCCTGGCGTCCGGAGGTTGTCGTGAACAATGAGTTCTTCCTCGTCCCCTGGAACAACCCCTTCGCCAACGGCGGCAGTAGCTATACCCAGAACCGTTTCCAGATAGGCGTCCGGTTGCCCGTCACCGATTCGTTTTCCGTTCGGCCTTACTACTTATTACAGTCTGTTAACCTGCCCACTGGCTGGGACACAAACGAAATTGTCGGTATCTCGCTTGCCATGAAGATCCAGCGCAAAACGAATTGAGGCGTTGTAGTTGGCCGCTGTTATAGGTTAATTAACTCGCACTCAGGTCGCGGGCCGATTTTCTGAAGAAATGTAATGAATCGCAGGGTATGATTTCTTCGTCATGAGACAACGTTAGGGGGACTTCCGATGAGCAGTGTCCTAAACACGCCCGAAGCCGTTTTATCCCGCCGGAGATTCCTCGGCACAGCCTTCGCCGGAACAGCCGCTACCCTCGCCGGCGCGGCCTCGATGAGCTTCTTCGCCGCCGAACCAGCCCTCGCCCAAAGCAGCCTCACTCCCGACGAAGCCCTGAAAGCCCTCCTTGATGGAAACGAGCGCTATGTCTCTGGACGTCTCAACAGCTTCGACGAGGACATGAAAATCCTGCGCGACCACACCGTCGACAAGCAGGAGCCCTTCGCCGCCGTCCTCTCCTGCTCCGATTCGCGCGTGCCCGTCGAGATCATCTTCGACCAGGCCATCGGACACATCTTCGTCGCCCGCGTTGCCGGCAACGTCATAACGCCGGAAATCATCGGCAGCCTCGAATACGGCGCCGCCGTTCTCGGAACCAAGGTCATCCTCGTCCTCGGCCACGCCAATTGCGGAGCCGTCAAGGCCGCCATCCAGGCCAAGGCTGTCCCCGGCCAGATCAGCGCCCTTTTCCCTCACCTCCAGCCAGCCGTCGATCAAGCCCGATCGGACCTGGCCGGCGCCACTAAGGCGAACGCCTCCATCCAGGCCGGACTTCTCCGGAAGGCTTCTCCGGTTCTGTGCCCCATGGTGAAAGAAGGCAAGCTCAAGATCGTCGCGGGCTACTATGAACTCGCCTCAGGCAAAGTAGGCCTGGTCTAACGCGCCTGAGGTGAATCCCACGCGCGTTTTCGATAAGCGAGGACACAGCGCGGCGCGGCGCCCACGCTCTCCGCGACATCTCTGTCGCAGTTTCGATCTCCGCGCACTCCGCGAAAGATGGGAAAAACGACGCAGGGCCGCTTACCCTCCGTCGTTAGGCCATATGATCCTGAAGCCTTTGTTTATGATGCTGTATCGTGGAGTACAGGTCGACTTTTTGGCCGGGCGATGCGTCCGTGGAGCGTTCGAGCTTTCGTAGAAAATCGTTCCAAAATAAAAGAACGCGCGAGCGATCAGACTCATCAGCGCCGGTTGATGGGGCTCGGCAGCGGGCCAATGAACTATGGGGGCCATACCTGGAAATACCAATGAAGCCGAGGCTGCTAAGCCCGTACCTGAACAATTCACAACGCTGACCTGTAAGTTCTGCCGCGTGGAAAAATTGGTTAACGTAACGCCGAAGGGCGAGCCGCGGACGCCCAGTGGCTGGCATCGCCAAGACCAGGGCAGGGTATGCGGAGAGTACTGGAAGAAGCGGTATCTACTCCGCGCCATTTCGATCCCAGTAGCATCGCCTGTCGATTGCTCGTGGAACAATTGCGTGCAGCTTTGAAAACAATGTGGGCGCAGACGACCGCCTGCGCGAACCGCATCATGACTCAATGCTACGCTCGCGACGTGCGACGGAATGGTGCGTAGAGGATGCCACCGATGCCGAGAACTTACCTTTATCCCGAGTTGCGCTCCGAATTCCCTCTCCTCCCATCGCGAACGGTTGCAAGTCTTGAACGAACTTGCCCAGCAGAAGTACCGAGCTCTGCGCTATGCCATCGTCTGGACCTCAAGCTCGGCTTTGCCAACTTATCGATATCCGACGCAATTCCCTATCCCGAATCAGGGGTGGACTTTATCGATCGAAGAGGAGCGGCCTGTCGTCAGCCTCCAGATTGGCCCGCAACGCATTCGCCTAAGGCTGAAGACAGGGTCGAAATTCCGCCGACAATACCGGCAGATTCAACAGATTCTGGAAGGCGACGCAGTTGGTGGGGAAGCGGCGATTTATCAACGATTTATCAACGGGGTAATGCACTCATGACGAAGATTGTGGCTTGGCTTCCACGAAAGGGGGTGTGAGAACAAGAGAGCAGCACATTGACGATTAGAATTGCCAGCGACAGGCTTCTGATCGCTGTGAATCCAAGAAATGAACAGCTCTGGGTCTATAACGGGGATCATCTCCGGAGATGGTCGTTTGAACATCGAGCACAATTGCAACGCTGGAGTGAAGACGCTAAGTATGAGAATCGGCCCGTGCCATCCTTTTCCGAGCGGCGTAGGATGGCGGCCCGAAAATATAGAAATCGCATGGAGAGTGCCACGCACGAAATTGCGGCGCAGCTGGCCGGATATGCGAAGCAGCGACACTTTTCAAATGTTTGCTATGACGACGCGGAACACGCGTTCTGCGAAGGTCTTCCATAGTTCAGACTCCGCCAACTAATCGAGGAAAAACGGTAGCCGACATGGATCCGGTCCGCTAGCGAGTCTATCTCTGGTTTGGGGAAGCCACCTTCTCGAGAAGGGCTTGACGCCCTGGGCTACCAATCAGAACTCAAGGAGCTTGCGCTCGACTCCCAGCCAGCCCGCAGCCGCTGGCAGGTTACTCCACACCCGTACTTCGATGCGGGGTGAATTCAGCAGTCGTTTGTACAGATTCGCGATCTTGAGCCCGAGAATGTCGGTTGCGAAGAAGGCAGATTTCACGTGGATATCGTTCGGGTTAAACGCGCCGCGTCTCGCCGCCAATTGCAGGACGTGCGCTGGCGAGAGATGTATTGTCGCCAGATACGTCAGGTCGCAGAAACGGTTGAATCCTGTTTCGATTGCCGCCTCTTTGATTTCGATAAACTTTACGATCTCTTCGGCGGTCCGGGCGTCGAGAATACCTTTCGGCCGCGCAACCAACAGAGAGTCACCGGGGAGAACATAGATGTCGACCATCGTCACGCGACCCCTTCAAAGTTGCCATCGTCTCGCTCATCGCGGAATGATGACGACTCTCACGTGCCTGATTCAGAACCTTAGGCGCCCCAGTCAGCGTTAAATTGTGGATGTTGGAACGGGAAACTATGCCGCCAGGCGACAGCGGACTCGGCACGGATCTACGGACACCGCGAAGGGTCGGCTGCTATACGTGGAGATTCGGTTGGCCGTATCCCCATGTTATGCACTGGCTATGTAGGGAAGGCCGCGTCGGAGCGCAGGGAAGCAGTTCCTTATCGCCTAAGGCGTGGGACTCTGGCAAACCCAGTTAAGGTTTAGAGGGAAGATTATGGACCACGTCAACTTTCCCGCTGGTTGCCGCGATGACCTCGATGACGCAAGGGCAGTGGTAGACCTTGCCGTTCCATACGGCGTGCGGCTTGGAAAGGTCAATCCAGTCCTTGCAGTGCGGGCATTTCGGGTGCATTACACACGTCCTATCGCTCGTTTGGCTTGCTGTTGGGCTTGCCATTTCTCATAGGCAGTGAAGTCGGCCTGGGGCAGCTTTTTAGACGCCGCGTTTAACAGCGCCGTCTTACGGACTCTTGACCAGCAGTCGTTGGCGTCCCGGTTGTGGACGTGAACAAAGTCGGTGGGATTGTCGCCAGCAGTTTCCGGCCGCTGAATACGGACATACCTCTGGTAGGGCGCGTCGATAACCAGATTACAGGCGTTGCATACAGTCTTTCCTGACCTCCTCATAGGCCTCGGAGATAAGCGCCGAGTTTCGCGGTGGCCTTGAATTTGCGGCATGGGACCAAGCGTCTTGAAGGCCCCTGTAAAATTGCTGGAGAGCGACCACACGGTGCGCGGTACAAAATCTTCAACGCGGGAGGGTAAAGCGCGTGGACATCCCTGGGCAAGTGCCTCAGGCCTGGCACAAACTGTTTGCAACAGAGTGCTGGAGATGGTCAGCGTGGGACGATGGGTTAGTCTTCAAAGATTGGACTGCCGCGCGATAGCGCGATGTAGCTGGCCGCAAGACGCACAAGATATGCCGGTAAGATACGGGGAGCAGCATCGCACAAATCGCATTGGCTGGCTGCGCGCAGCGGTGTTAGGCGCGAACGACGGGATTCTTTCGACGGCGAGCCTGGTGCTCGGCGTTGCCGCCGCGAATGCGGCCCACCGCAATATACTGCTCGCGGGGGTCGCCGGCTTGGTCGCTGGGGCGATGTCGATGGCTGCCGGAGAGTACGTATCCGTGCACTCACAGTCAGACACCGAACAAGCCGACCTCGATCTTGAGCGCAAGGAACTTAAAGCAGACGACAAGGGTGAGCATCAGGAACTCGCTGCGATCTACGTCGCTCGCGGGCTCGATTCTGCACTCGCAGAACAAGTCGCCCAGCAGTTGATGGCCCACGACGCGCTTGGCGCGCATGCTCGCGACGAACTCGGCTTTTCCAGTATTCTCACTCCGCGTCCGATTCAGGCAGCGTTGGCCTCGGCTGCCAGCTTCGCTGTCGGCGCAGCCCTGCCCCTGCTGGTTACTGCTTTAGTCCCGCAGGCGACCCTGATCTATCTCGTTTCTGGAACCTCACTTCTTTTTCTCGCGGTTCTCGGCGGGGTGGCTGCGCACGTGGGGGGCGCAGGCGTTGCGGCGGGTGCAATGCGCGTGACGTTCTGGGGCGCACTAGCCATGGCTGTAACTGCAGGCGTCGGGGCACTGTTCGGAACAGTGGCCTAAGAGGAGCGATCATAAGGCCTCACTCGCGAAGATCTGAGGCGAACATCATTACTGTTTTGCCCTCCCACATTAGGCCTACCCTTCGGCTGCCGTCCAGTGCGCCGTTTAGCCACTTCGACTATTCCCCCTCGGGGGGTCGTGGTAGCGATCAGGGGGTGCGGCGCGCCCATAGAGACGGCGATGTCCGAGACCTGTCCAGTCAGCGCGTAAGCGCATTCGCTGAAGGTGATGGTTCCGGTGAGCGATACAGCTTCGCCGTTGTCGCGTACCCTCGAAAGATGCCGGTTCATTATTTGGCGCACAAAATAGGCTCCTCGCAGTAATGAATTCCCGCTATTGTCAAAGCTATTCCGCGCGCATGCCAGCGCAGGAAGTAGTGTGGCGAGCGCGAATCCGCTCAAGAGAGATCCGCGCGTGATCCTAGGCTCTATTGTCGTATAACCTGAACGGGTGCGGGCCGAGCGGTGTGACTTCGCCAATGCTGCCGCTCTTTGTACGCTACTTTGCGAACTTGTACGTCCGCTCCCCCGCGGCGTTCTTGGACGACTCGATGTTCTCCCCTCCGTTTGCTGCCGAGGATGCTGACGAAGCGGCGCAGCGTGTGCGCCTGCCAGCCTGTCGCCTTCATGATCTCGGCCAGGGTCGCGCCTTTGGCGCGCTTCGTAACCGGACATTAGTATCACAACCCGACCAACTCAAAGTGGTCGTGAACTGGCTGGACGAGTTGCGCCACCGCCTGCCGATTCATCCCTTTCCCCGAATCAACTTCATGAAGGCTTCAATCTTCTTAGTAATTTGAGAGCGGTCGGGGCCGAGATTCTGCTCTAGGCTAATTCCGCAAAAGAACGTGATGATTAGATCAGCCAGGGATTCATTGTCGTCGCTCCCTCCACGTGCTGCGGCTAGGTTGTCGATCAGGAGCTGATGGGCTTTCGTCATATTCGCAATCATGATCTGGCGGGCTTTGGGGGGAAGATCCGCAAACTCGCGCATGGAGTTCACCGAAAAACACCCCTTCTGTCCCAAACTCCCGTAACAGACCTTCAGAAAGCCCTCGACGTTGTTCCAACCCAAAGGCTGCTTCGTTAGGGTTCCGCGTGCCGTCAGCCTGTCAAAATATTGGCGTATGCTCGCGACAAATAGGTCCTCTTTGTCTTTGAACTCTGCGTACAAGCCGGATTTGCGCACCCCCGTGGCCTGCTCAAGGTCCTGAACGCTCGTCTCGGCAAGGCCATGCTTCCAGAAGACGGGAATCGTTTTGTTGAGGACATCTTCTCTGGTGAACAGTTTTCGTCGTCCCATTGCAACCTTATCGGTCAATTCGACTGCGAGGCTTGCACATAAAGGACCGAATGGTCCATTATAATAAAGAGAGACATTGTCCCGGAGGACCCATGGCGCCCAGCCGTAAACAACAGGTTATCGATCTGCTGAAGTCGCTTGAGACCAAAGATCCGGTTCCGGTCGCATATGTCAATCCCAATAAGTATATCCAGCACAACTTGCAGGTGGGATCCGGTCCGGCAGGTGTCGCCGCCCTCATCAAGAACATGCCGCCCGATGCGTCCGTCAATACGATCCGCGTCTTTGAAGATGGGGACTATGTCTTCGCTCACACGCAGTACAACTTCTTCGGACCACGCATCGGATTTGACATCTTCCGCTACGAAGATTCCCTGATCGTCGAGCATTGGGATAATTTGCAGGAGACCGCGACCGAACCTAGCCCCAGCGGGCACACGATGATCGACGGTCCCACGATCGCCTCCGATCTGGACAAGACCAATGCAAATAAGGCGCTCATGCAGCGCTATATGGAGGACCTTCTCGCAGGCCGTCGGGAGACCTTCCCGAGTTACTTCAACGGAACCCAATACATTCAGCACAACCCCTGGGTGGCCGATACTATCCCTGGGCTGATTGCGGGCTTACAGGCTCTTGCCGCCAAAGGTCAGGCGGTCGTATACAAAAGCGTGCACAAGATACTTGCCGAGGGTAACTTTGTCCTCGTCGTCGCCGAGGCTACGTTTGGTGGCGTACCCACTGGCATTTATGACCTGTTCCGCATTGAAAAGGGTAGGATCGCCGAGCACTGGGATACGCTGGAAGCGATTCCACCTCGCGATCAATGGAAGAATAGCAACGGTAAGTTCTAGTGCGGTGCGAGCCAGAACATATGCTTCAAGGCATGTTTGGAAAAAGATTGGCGGAGCATTTTTCTCTGCTGGAGTCTTCCTCACTGGTGCTTGGTCCCAAGGGAAACTCTCAGGTTGCGTTGACACGTATGCGAATGCCGAACGGCTTTCCTGGACCCACTCCACACATTCCACCAGAAAAGGCTTTTTCGATATCCGTGCACCTGCGCCGTCCCGACAGCATTAAGGGCTGGGGAACGTGGCTTGACGGACGCTTTCATCGTGTCACCGAATGGGATGCCGGCGGGATTCAGATATTCGATATGGAGTCGGACCCGGTCGCACTGCGAACTTCAGGTTTCGACTCGGTTCACGTCTATATACCCCGGTCAGTTATCAATCGATTCAGTGACGAGAACGAGCAAAAGCGCATTCGCAACTTGCATTGCACGCCGGGAACCAAGGATGACGTGATTCTTCATTGGGCCCGGATGATGTTGCCGTTCTCTGATCGTCCGCTTCAGCTTCCACGCTTGGTTATTGACGAAATGATCATGATGTTCTGCGCTCATCTGAGCCGCACATACCAGGGCCGGAGCCAGCCGCCGGAGGTTGTTACCGGGGGGTTGACGATCTGGCAACAGGATCGAGCGATCGAGGTGTTGAACGAACATTTGGATGGTGATCTGGCGCTTGCCGATCTTGCAAAAGAGTGTGCGCTATCGGCGGGTCGTTTCATGCGCGCATTCAAGAGATCGTTTGGTGTTCCCGTCCGGCGCTACTTGCTTTATAAGCGAGTTGAAGCCGCAAAGTCTCTCTTGTTGCACTCGAACGACTCTTTACTAACAGTCGCGTTGGAAGTGGGATTCACTGACCAGCCAGCTTTCAATCGAAGCTTCCGTGCGATTGTTGGAACTTCGCCAGGACGGTGGCGAAGAGCAAACGCACCGATGCCGAAGGCGTTCAACCTCCCCGCCCCTAAAGAGAAGTAAAGGTCGTCACTCGCGTTTCCCACCCACTAAGACCCAACAGAAACGCCAAACTGCGGCACTTTCAATCAAGACAAAGATTGAAACTTCCAAAACAATGGGAGAGGCGTAGTTGCCCAGGATCGCGAGCAACGGCGAATTTTCAACCTGCCGCTTGTCCGCGATTCTCGTGAACGACGACACATGAGTTCTTCCAGATCGATAGGAGACGAAAATGGGAAAAACATATAAGGCGGTCGAGATCACTAAACCCGGGACTTTTCGCCTCGTCGAGAAGCCTGTCGTCGGGCCGGGTGAGGAACAAGTACGTATCCGGGTAGAGGCTTGCGGTGTATGTCACTCAGACGCGGGCACCGTTGAGGGACAACTGCCCGGCGTCGTGTATCCGCGTGTGCCGGGCCATGAAGCAATTGGCCGCATCGAGGAGGTTGGTCGGCGTGTTACGACCTGGAAGGTCGGTCAGCGTGTAGGAGTCGGGTTCTTTGGAGGTGAAGACGGAACCTGCGAGACCTGTCGCCGCGGCGACACGGCATATTGCCAGAACCCCATTATCACTGGCGTGACGAGTGATGGCGGCTATGCGGAAATGATGATCGCAGAGGCACGCGCACTAGCTCTCATACCTGAAGAGATCAAATCAGAAGATGCGGCCCCGTTGGTCTGCGCCGGCATCACTACATTCAATGCGCTCCGGAACACCGGACGTGCTGGCGATACCGTTGCTATCCAGGGTATCGGCGGTCTGGGGCATCTCGGCGTGCAATACGCCAAAAAGATGGGCTTCCGCACCGTTGCGATCGGCTTCGGTCCAGACAAAGAACATCTCGCGCCCAAGCTGGGAGCGCACATTTACATCGACGCCAAGGCCGAGGATGCGGGAGCAGCACTGCAGAAGCTGGGAGGTGCCGACGTCATCTTGGCGACGGCCCCCAGCGGAGCCGCAATCGGCGGCCTGCTTCCTGGCCTCTCCGTTCGCGGCAGGCTCGTTGTGGTTGGCGTCTCAGGCGATCCAATTCCGGTCAACGGAGTTCCGCTGATTTTTGGTGGCCGCTCTGTCATAGGAAGCCTGACAGGAAGAGCGATCGAGACCCAGGACACTCTTGATTTCAGCGTACTCACCGACGTTCGGCCCATGATCGAAACTCTTCCGTTGGAAAGAGCCGAAGAAGCGTATCGGCGCATGATGTCTGGTGACGCGCGATTTCGCATGGTCCTCACGATGGCCTAAAGGGCTCGCAACGCTGCTGCAGAGCGGCTTCGACAACCGATGTGCGAAGGAGACTCAGATGAATCAGTTCCAGGAAATCTTCGATAGGCAGAAAGCATATTTCGATTCGGATGCGACTAAGTCTTACGAGTGGCGCATCGACCAACTGACACGCCTTGAGAACTTGTGCAATGAGAACGCCGAGGTACTTGAGGCTGCAATGAGCAGCGACTTCAAGACGGCCAGCCAAGAGAAAGTCTTCGAGATCATGGCGCCTGTAGGAACCGTCGCCTTCGCGAAGCAAGATTTAAAGGAGTGGATGAAGCCCGTAGATGTGGTTGTGCCCAAGGCCCTACGGGAGAGCGGGCATACTGCTAAAGTCTATCGGGAACCTTACGGCGTCACCTTGGTTATCGGGCCATTCAATGGACCACTGACGCTGCTCCTCGACCCCGCTGTCCAGGTTATTGCGGCTGGCAATCCATGCATCCTCAAACTTTCCGAGGGTTTGCCCGCCACCAGTAAGGTCTTGCTCGATCTCATTCCAAAATATTTCGATCCTCGGGCCGTCACTGCCGTCACCGGCAGCAAAGACGAGGTGACGGAGCTTCTCAAGCTGCCCTTCGACTTCATCTTCTTCACCGGCAGCGTCAAGGTTGGCAAGATCGTCATGGAGGCGGCCGCAAAGAATCTGACTCCCGTTCTTCTCGAACTAGGCGGGCAGAATCCGGCTTTCGTTGACGCGACCGCAAATATTCCGGATGCAGCCAAGAAGATCGTCTGGGGCGCGACCGCTTGGGGAGGCCAATGGTGCACCTCGCCCGGCTACGCCTACGTGCACGAATCAATTGCAGAGGAGTTCGTTGCAGAGTGCAAGAAAGCTGTTGTAGAGCTGTACGGGACCGACCCTAAGAGCAGGCCCGACGACTATTCCCGAATTATCAGCCCAAAGGCCACCGAACGTTTGGCGGGCCTGATCGATCAAAAGAAAGTTGTCATAGGCGGGGGTTCCGACCCGGAGGCACGCTATCTCGATCCCACGGTCATCTATCCAGTGACTTGGGACGATCCGATCATGGAGGACGAGATCTTTGGGCCGCTTCTTCCAATCCTCACCTACAAGGACATGGATGCGGCCATTCGCGAGGTGAAGAAGCATCCGAAGCCTCTTTCCGGCTTCCTCTTCAGCCGAGATCAACAGGCAATCGATCACTTTCTCGCAAGCTTGTCCTTCGGCGGCGGCGCGATCAATCAGGTAAACATTCACCTGTTTATCGAAACCATGCCCTTTGGCGGGGTCGGATATTCCGGTATCGGCCACTACTACGGGAAGACCGGGTTTGACGCTCTCACGCACGCAAAATCAGTTCTGATTTCGCCGCCCGACGTAGCCATTGAACACTTGTTCCCCCCGTATACGGAGGAGAAGGTCAAAGCGCTCAACCAATGGTTTGAATACTAGGGCACAGGATTCCCGACAAAAGCGACCCCGAAGGAGCATAGAGATGAAAGGGAACGCGAAAGACTACGTATCGACCGCCCAACAGTTCTTCACTGCCTACGATGCCCACGACGTCGATGGCATGCTCGGTCTTTGCGCGGATGGCGCACTGGGACGATATGCCCCATACGGCCGCGAAAGCGTCGTGTCGATCCGTGGTGGCATCGATGTTATTTGGCGCGCGTTTCCGAATGCCGTTCCGAACTTTCGAGTCAAAGTGATCGAGCTGATCCCTACCGGCGGGAACACAGTCGTGATCCAAGCTGAAATGAGCGGGCCGATACCTGCAGAAGTTCCGGGGGTCGCAAAGAAGGGGCAGGACGTACATATCCCTCACTGCTACATTATGCGTTTCGACTCGAATTCCAAGATCACTCGGCTCGATGCTTACTGGGACAACACCGTCCTCAACAATATCAAGGGGAGCGGCGTGTGATGGAGCGACCTGGCCGCGGAGGCTCTTAAGCCAATCGCCGACCACGGACTATATGAAAGCGAAGGAGGTAGGGAATGGTCTTAGCAGGAATCAAAGTACCCGACACAGTTCTGGTTCGCGATGCGATTGATTTGTCACGGAGCGCGTCAGAGCCATTTCTCTTCAACCATGCGATGCGCTCCTGGCTATTCGGCGTGTTGCTTTCAGAAAGCGCTGAACGTGCTCCGGATGCCGAGTTGTTGGCAGTAGCCACGATTCTGCATGATCTGGGCCTGACTGACCGCTATACGGCGGAAAATCGTTTCGAGGTGGATGGCGCCAATGCGGCGCGCTCGTTTCTGAAGGGGCGAGACATCTCGACGCAGCAGATGCAAGTTGTTTGGGATGCCATCGCGCTTCATACCACACAATCTATCGCTCTTCACAAAGAGCCCGAAGTGGCTATGACCCATTCGGGAATAACGGCGGATGTTCTGGGGGCAGGCCTTGATCGAATTCCGCCGGACAAACAAGGCGCGATCCTGGCCGAATTTCCTCGCCTGGCATTTAAAAACGGACTCAAAGAGTGCCTTTGCAACATCGCTCGTCGGAAGCCGGAGTCCACCTTCGACAACATCGTTCGGGATTTCGGCGTTCGATATGTCGAGGGGTACAGATCCCCCAACTTTGCCGATGTCGTCGCGAATGCACCATTTTCCGAATAGACGACCTCCCGATCATCGAATTGCGCACCCGTGTCAGCGCGGCTAGAGAGGGAGACAACATGAACTACCGAATTCAAGGACTTTCCATCCATGCGGAGGTGCACGGGACTGCGGAGCCGGCTCTCGTATTTCTCCATTACTGGGGTGGAACTTCACGCACCTGGCGCCACGTTACCGCCGAACTTGAGGGACAGTTCAAGACAGTGGCCTATGACGCGCGTGGCTGGGGGAAGTCCGACAAGACCTTAGCTGGCTACAAACTGGCAGACCTTGCGGACGAAGCTCTCGCACTGGTCAAAGCGCTGGGAATCAAACAATATGTCCTGGTTGGACATTCGATGGGAGGGCAACAACTTACTTGGCTCACCTCGTTGAGTGTGGTTTTGTGGCTTGTCTCATCGATTGCCGTCCCGAAATTCTTTCCTGGATCTGATGATTTCGGCCATTGCCCTGTCGAACGTTTCGTCGCAAGCGTAGGCGGTAAATTCAGAGTTCCAGCTAGCTTTTGTCGTTCGTATGGGAGCCAGATATCGCCAGGATTGGCACGCCGTAGGTTTAGAGATCATATCTTTGAACCCGTTATCATAAGAAGTTGTCCATTCATCTGTGATGAATCTTCCTCCGTTGCCAATGGAGGCGCAGGTATCTTTCGACGGCACAGACAGTCTTTGGGTCATCACACTAGGTTCAGAACCTTGGGCTGCCGGCATTGGCCCAAAGTCAGCAGTAAGCGTATATGGTCCCGCGACGGTTATTTTGCTCGGCCAACTCTTCAATCTAACGATGAATTTAGCCGTTACGGTTTGGGATATCATGTGGCCGCCATTGGTGGCGCTAATGATGATTGCGGCGTCTCCATTGCACTCCGCTCTAACGTTGAACGTTACGACTGCGGCGGCGGTTCCCTTGGCTTGCAGAAACGCGAGATCGGAGGCTTCTTTGGCCGCGTCCGCGCTCTCGGCAATTTTGGGGGTTTGCTTTTGAATCTCAGCCAGAGTAACGCTCATCGTGTTGGATTGTTTTCTAGCGTAGTTCGTATAGACAATTACAACGGCGATAGCGGCCACCTCAAGCCACGTCTTGGGTTCCCTGAGAAGTTTACAAGTTTTCCTGAGAAATACTACGACCTCATTTCGCGCATACTGAAACGCTTTGCAGAGGCGAGCAAAAAGGCGCTGGGGGAAATCTTTTATCTTTCTAGTGGCCTGTTTGTTTTGGTTCTCGGATGGGTTTTGTTGCGGAATGAGATCGCTCCGCGCAAAACTTCCCTGGGTGCAATTTTCATCGGCGTCACCGGGTTGTGTCTGATCTTCTGCGCTCAACGTTTGTTATGGCGATTTCTCGATCTTAGTGGACGGTAACTCACGGCAGAGTGGAGGCGCTTTGACAACCTGCTTCAATAGCTTCTGGAATTTGCGATACCCTGGTGGCTTTTTAGGCTGCTTTGGCTTTTCTTTGTCCTCGGCCTTGTGGTGTGAGGTTCGGTCTGACTCCGGCATCACCCCACCTCCTTCGCCGTCAGAGCGTTCCATGTCAGGCGTCTTCCGGCGATGGCTGCTAGGACCATCAAGAATCGCGCACCGTCTGTTGCTCTCCGCTCGTTATAACGGAAAGCTTGTTCGTCAACATAGCGAAATAGGTGGAACGGTTCCACACTTACATAGGTCCCACTCAAGCCGCGTTTCAATAAGCTCCAAAGGTTTTCCAGCGTGTTCGTGTGAACATTTCCCTGGACGTAGGTCTCAAGATGATTAACCATCTCATGGGTGTACTCGGAGTCCATGCGCCAATGTCCGCCGTGCTCGTCGGAATTGATCGTGGTGCCTTGCTCCACGGTCTCGCGAACGATGCCCCGTATGATCGGCCTGATGCGAGAAGGAATCACTCGGGCACGCACGCGAGAAGGTTTGCCTTCGCTGGCGCGTTCGAGAATTCCGAGGACAACCGTCTTGTTGTCTCCGACACGGCTGTACATCTGCATCTTGGCCTTTTTGTTCCGGTGCATATTGCGGGCTTTGCCGCCGATGAAGGTCTCATCGACTTCAACCGTTCCGCTCATTTTGTTAATCGTGCCGTGGTGCATCGCGTAGCGAATGCGTTGCAGCATGAACCACGCCGTCTTTTGAGTGACGCCGAGGCCGCGACCGATTTCGTAACTGCTAATGCCGTTCTTGCAGTTAGCCAGCATCCACATCGCCGTGAGCCACTTGTCGAGTCCGACTGGCGAGTCTTCAAAGATCGTGCCGACCTTCACGGAGAATTGCTTCTGGCAGTCAAGGCATTTCCACATCAGGCGCGTCGTGAGAAACGACAGCCGTTTGCCTTCACACTTAGGGCACGCCGGGCCATTTGGCCAGCGAACGCTAGCAACCGCTTCAACACACGTTTTAGGATCGGAGAAGAACCGTATGGCTTCTAACAAACCCTTTTGTTCTAAGGACTTGACCGTTTCCATGAATCAACTATACCACCGTTGTTCAGGTGAGTCAAGTAATTTATTGCCTACTACCAGGAGGATGACCAGGACCTCGACAAGGTGCTCCGCATTTTCATCCGCGTGAACAGTGGTGGCACGCAGCTCGGATATTCCGACCTCCTGCTGTCTACCGCGACAGCTCAGTGGAAATCCATGAATGCACGGGAAGAGATCAGCGCGCTCGTTGAGCAATTGAACGGTTCCGATTACCGCTTCGCCTTTGACAAGGATTTTGTGATGAAGGCCTGCCTGGTCCTCACGGACGACATTTCGGACATTCGCTTCAAGGTAACGAATTTCAACGCCTCGAACACTAAGAAAATCGAAAACAATTGGAAGAACATCACCGGTGCTCTTAAGCAGGCCGTCGCGTTACTGGTGAGTTTTGGATTCGCGGAACGCTCCCTAACATCGGCGAATTCCGTATTGCCTATTGCCTACTATCTGTTGAAACGAGGCCTTCCAGCGTCATATGACTCGGCTATGAAGTACGCGGCTGACCGGAGGGGTGTACACCAATGGCTGCTCAAGAGCCTGCTACGGGGCGCGTTTGGCGCGCAAGGTGACACCGTGCTCTCTAACATGCGCGGCATCATCAAAACCCAGAACAGCGCCTTCCCCTCACAAGCTCTCGCCGACAGGCTTCAGCAGATGAACCGCCCCATCCGCTTCACGGATGAGGACATCGACGATCTTTTAACCACGAGCTATGGGCAAAAGCAAGCCTTCCTGGTGCTATCGCTACTGTACCCGTGGGTCGATTTTCGAAACGCCTTTTGTCTTGACCACATTCACCCGCAAACTGCGTTCACGCGCAAAAAGCTTCGGCAGGGGGGCGTCCCTGAAGAGGATGTCGAGTTTTGCCTAGCTCACTGTGATGAACTGCCAAACCTCCAAGTCCTCGCCAGCGTTCCCAACATGGAGAAGTCCGGTATGCCGTTCGAAAAATGGCTGACGGAACAGTTTCCTGCGAAAAAGACTAGGAATGAGTTTTGCGAAAAGCAAATAATTCCCGACACGGGCCTTCAGCTGTCAAATTTCCGAAAGTTCTTTGAGGCTCGTGCGGAGCTAATGAGGTCCGAATTGCTCAGAGTGTTGCAGTCAGCCAGCTCCGCCGGCGAAAGCGCTTGACCCGGTTGTGTCGCTCACATTCGCAGAGCGAATCTGCCCGAGGCCAATCCTGGGAGGTGGGACGATGGCCTGACGGCCGCGAAGATGAAAGACTGCCGATGGCTGAAGCCGGTGCTGGTGGGCCAGTTTGAATTTGTGGAGTGGACGCCGGATAAGCACTTGAGGCATTCGCGGTTCGTAGCTCTTCGGGATGACGAGAAGGCGAGCAACGTGAGACGAGATCCGTAGTTATTCTGGAAGGGTACGATTGGAACGATGCGGATCACCCTCAAGTCCGTTAACGACCGCCTCGGCGAACTTGACATCGATGCGCATCTGGAGAAAGGCGACAGCTACTTCTATTTCTCCGGCGGCGAGGCGACCGATTGGCTGGACCGCACTGTCAGAGCCGCGACCCTAAGCAGCCTACCCTCGACCAGTGGGTGGATGAGTTCAAGCGGCTAAAAACGCTGAACGAGGGCATGCTGCGACCTCCGGTCAAAAAGAAGCGACGTTAAACGGGACACGCTTCCCGGCCGCCGTGGCCACGCATATCAGCCGGATCCAGCCAGTAAGCGAGGCCACGAGTGCGGAAAGTCCTCCGAATTCGGGTCACAAAAAATAGAAGGCCACCTGCTCAAGCGGCGGCCCGCATGTGTTCGCGTGTGCGAATCTAATTACTTCCCGATCAGGTAGCCAAACCAATATTCCGTCATGGTTGCGCTCCCGCAAGCGGTTTCATGCGTCTCGGTCACGCTCACCTCCGAGGGCGAGGGGGCAGTGTACCCATCGAAGGCAAGCGCAACGGACGGGTAACAGCCAGTGGCATAATAAATGTTCGTGTTTAGGCTCCCGGAAGTAGTAGTGCTCCAGGTGATTGACGTCGGCGAGGACCCCTTCAAAACGCCGACACTGTACACCAGCGACCCCGTGCCGTCGTCCACCTGGTGGGCCTCCACCAGAACTCGTCCGCGAATCCACAAGTCGGTTCCGTCTCCGTACACCGAAACCGTCGGATTGTAGCCACTGCCGTACGAAATTGGTGCGGTCCAGGCGATGGTGGACGTGGCTGTGTCCACCGCCCCGATTGAATACCACAGTGTTCCCCCGCTTCCCTGGGAAACCAGGACCGCCACATTATTGGCAATCGAGACGGTTGGCACAGAACCCAGGGTCTTGCCGCTGCTGTCGAAAGGAAGCGATGGACCCCAAGTTATGGAGGGCGAGGGACCGATGGTCAAGACGCCAACGTGGTAGTAAAGAGCGGACTCGCCTGCCGCCGCCTGATGCACTTCCACGATTGTCGCGGGGATGGCATCCCCGCTGCCGGCGGGCCCCAAATCGTTGTCGGCCGCGACGGTGGCATTATAACCGTAGTCGAATTTGGGCGCGCCGCAACCCCTCGGGTAAGGGCCACAGGTCCAAGGACCGGGGCCCAATTGAGTTGCATCGCCCCAACTGATTACTGGAGACGTCAACGTGGCGTTGCTACCAAGCTGAAACCACAAGGAGCTTTCGTCTTCTTGCCCGCCCTGATGCACTTCGATTGCTGCATCATATTCATTGACGCTGTTATAGGCCAAAGCGATCGATGGTGCGTGGCCGATCTGCTGCGTTGGACCGTAAAGATAGTTGGTACCCGTCCAGCTCACCTGCGCCTTCGCGAGAGGCTGAAAAAATCCAAGCTTGTCTTGTAAATCGTTCAAGCCCGTGTGGGCTTCGGCCACGATCGCCACATCCTCAAATGCGTCCGAAGCCACCTTGGGTAAATAGAAATCGGTCAGGGGATCGCCGCTAACCTTCCATTTGATGGAGATGTCTTGTGCCTTGGTTGCGCCTGCGAGCAGTAGCGCCGCAAGCCCCATTGTTACGGAAACTGTAACGTTGTTCATGAGAGTCCTCCTCTGTTGCGACCGGTGACTGTCGTCCGATCCCGGTTGGGCTTTCCAACCGCATCTCAGCGGCCCAACGTAGTGCATTGAATCGGCAGGCTCCATGTGGGAGCCAGTGAACCAAAAGCTTCACCTCCGGTAACCAAAAAAGACTGGATCGAGTCTTGCATTGGCCGGAACCCTAGCGCAGGCCAGTCCGATACCGGTTGGGCTTCATTGATGAACTGGATTACACTTGGGCCTCGGACAATCGAATCTTGACCGAAACGGCCCTTGGGTCGGTGGCCGGCACTTCGATGCGCTGATCTTCGGGTATTGGGAAGGCGACCGGCTGATTTATGCCGCGAGGACGCGGAGCGGGTTCACACTGGCTGTGCGCGAGCAATTGCACCAGCTGTTCCGGGGCCTCGCGGCTGCTGAGTGCCCGTTCACGAATCTGCCGGAGGAGCGGGCGGGTCGATGGGGCGAGGAGCTCACGGCCGCGAAGATGAAGAACTGTCGGTGGCTGAAGCCGGTCCTGATGGGCCAGTTTGAGTTTGTGGAGTGGACGCCGGACAGGCACCTCAGGCATTCGCGGTTCGTCGGATTGCGGGCTCGTAAGAAGAAACACCTTTAGGCCAGGCACTCGCGCGAGATTTCCGCCAACTGGCCAATCTACGCGATGCCCGACTATACGGCCTGATGGATGGTTTCGGCACGACCAGATTCCCCATTGAGAGGAGTCCGTCGCGCGTACGCGCAGCTCTCACTGCGGAGATGGTTTACTGTTCAAGGACGGACTTCTTGGGCCTGAGCGGCGGCGCGCTGCTTAGCGTGAGCGATAAGTTCGTCGAACTTTGGGTCCCCGTGAAGCGACTTGAAATCGGGGTCTTTCTCGACGACCAAGCCGATTCTTGGTGGTAGACCATGATCGATTGCCTCTTGTAAGAGGGCCAGCGCCTTCTCATGTTTGCCGGTACGAGCGGCAATGCTAGCTATGTTGTATGTAGCAATCGCGGTCTCGGGATGTCCCTCTCCATGAACACGCCGGTCTATAGCCGCCAACTCAAGGTACGCCTTCTCCGCGTCAGAGAAATGGCCTTCTTTGTCGAGAATGTTAGCCAATGTTGCCATCGAATAGAGAGTAGACTCATGCTCGGAGCCAAAGACGCGGAGCTCGATGTTCAGTGCTTCGCGCTGCAACTTTTCGGCCTCCGCATAGCGGCCATCGTCTACGAGAATTCCAGCCAGTTCTGTCACCGATTCCAACGTGTATTCACCTTCGGGCGCTTCGCGCCGTCCAATATCCAAAGCTTCACGGCAGAGTTTCTCAGCTTCAGCATATTGGCCCTCATGGTCGAGAATGTGATCCAAGATACGAATTGACCTCACTTCCTCTGGGTTCCCGGGCCCTAGACTCCGGCGCTGGTCCTCAAGCACCTCGCGTGCGAGTGTCTCGGCCTCAGCATAACGGCCTTCATATTGATCAAGACCGTTAGCTAAGCTCATCATGGAACTCAGAGTATCGGGATGACGCGGCCCTAGAACACGACGGCGAATATCCAGCGTCTCTCGGAACATCTGTTCAGCCGCTGCGTAATTGCCCCTAGTGTTTAGGATCGAGGCCAGAAGGCTCGTGGAGGCAAGAGTGTCAGGATTCTCTCGGCCCAGCACCCGGCGCCGGATATCGACCGCGCGCGTGAGAAGTGATTGCGCCTGATTAAAAAGGCCGAGGTTTAGATACACATCCCCCATGATGTGCATCATTTGTGCCTGGAGCTCGGGATCTCTTGAGAGCCCTGGATCGATCTCCTTGGAGGCTCTGTCGAGGATTTCGCGAGCCGTAATGCTATTGCCACGAGCGGCACTAGGGTCCGACACGTTGAACATTGTCGTCATGAATTCCGTAATACGGTCTGCGCGATTGCGCTCACGCGTTGCCCGATCGCGCTCCCGCGTGGTCCGTTGAAGTTGGAAAGCCTGAACGGCGGAGAATGAGATCAGCAAAAAAGCTGCGGCAGCGGCAACCACCACTCCAAATCGATGGCGCCGAATATATTTGCGGGCCAAGTATGCTGCGCTCGCTGGGCGAGCCATGACCGGGTCGTTGCGCAGATAGCTTTCAATGTCGGCCGCCAACTCCGAGGGGGTAGCATATCGCCGCGAACGGTCTTTCTCCAAGGCCTTGAGCGCGATCGAGTCAAGATCGCCGCGGATCTGCCTGACCAACGCCGGCGGCTCGGTGTGCCGCTTGCGCGCTAGTTCCGTCGACGTGGTGGCGTCCTGCGTGCGGAACTTCGTGCTCGGCTTCGGCGGATCGTCTTCGCGCAACCTGCGCAGGAATTCGTCGAAGGCGATCTTGTGGAGCTCTATCGGCGGCGCGCCCGCCAGCAATTCATAAAAAATGATGCCCAGCGAATAGACATCCGTTCGCGTGTCGATGTCCTCGCCGGAGGAAAGCGCCTGCTCAGGGCTCATGTATTCCGGAGTTCCGATCAGCGCCCCCACGCGAGTGAACATGGTGTCGGCGGTCAGTTTCTGCGTCAGAGCCTTGGCCACTCCGAAATCTATGATCTTGGGCGCGGGGTGACCATCCACTTCCGTGACCAGAATGTTCGACGGTTTCAGGTCGCGATGGATGATGGCTTTCTGGTGCGCATGCTGGACTCCTTCGCAGACGCGCGTGAACAATTCTAGCCGTTCGCGAGTGTTGAGCCGGTGATTGTCGCAATAAGCCGTGATCGGAACGCCGGCCACGTACTCCATCACGAAGTACGGCGCTCCCTGCGGCGTGGAGCCGGCATCGAAGACCTTGGCAATCGCGGGGTGATCCATCAAGGCCAAGGCCTGACGCTCGGATTCAAAGCGCGCCACCACCTCGCGGGTGTCCATGCCCGCCTTGATCAGCTTGATGGCAACCCGACGGCGGACGGGTTCTCTCTGCTCGGCCAGCCAGACTTCGCCCATGCCGCCCTCGCCGATCCGCTGGAGCAAATGATAGCGGCCGATGACAAAGCCCACGTTCAGCTCCGTTGTGCCGATGGTGCGGGTAGCGAAAGGTTCGAGGTTGTCAGCGTTCGCTGGGGGTTCCTCAGTCGCCATTTGAATCATTATGACTCAGTAAGCCGAAAATGGTCTTACACAGTTCGTTTCGTCTGCTGCCCTGAGGTTGCCGTCACGGCCCCGTAGGACAATGCGGTGGAGAGGTTTTGATAGACACTTGGACGAAAAACGGCCTACTCGCGGATGTGCCATCGGCACTCTTGTCGCGCGCTTTGAACGGAGAACTCTCGGACGCTCGGACATCGAAGCGATCTCGCATCAAACCGAGGTCCCCTCCGCAACGCCCTCCACGCCTGCACGAGTTCTTGAATCAGTTACCCGTCAAAGTGCGATCACTTCCGAGTGCTTCTAAGCAGTGGGATCGCCCGCTGTGTCCCTACTAGGCGGTTTGGCTGTCACCTTCTTCTGGCGGCTCGTGTTCTGATAGTGCGGGCTGTATTCCACGCCGTACGGGGTCTTGACCTTCATCCTCACCTTTTCGTCGTAGAATGCCTGAGCCGATTGGTGTCGCGCCGCGATCTCCTCGTCCCTGCCATCGCGGAAGGTGATCTCCTCTCGTGGCACAAAGATCACCTGCCCGATCGGCATGGTATGTGACGCAGAAATCGTTTCACCCGGCTGGAGGACGTAGCGGAACTCGGAATCGTGAACGTACCAATCGGTCTCGACGCGGGTCACCAGCATCGGCGCGAAGGGCCGCTCGATTATGTTGAAGACTGGAGTGTAGACCGTGTCCCACCCCTGCGGGGTCTGGAAGTTCCAAGCTCCCCTTAGAGTCACTGCACCCGCCGGTGTCCCGGTATCATCCTCGGAGATGAACATAGCAGGCATCAGGTGGGCGATCTCACGGGTTTGCGGCGTGTCCTGAATGTGCATCTTGATTTCTCGTCTCGTGGCGCCGATCCCGCCCATCGGCAGCAGATACGTCACGGTAAAGATCGGCTCCCACTTGCTTCCTTTGGCGTTCACCGAGTAAATCAACTGATAACGGCCCTCCCCCTCATACCCGATTTGAACGGTCTCTTTTTCAGCGAGCGGAGGATGGACAAGGAAGCCCACGGTGCTACCGGCTTCGAGCACGGGACAGTGGCGGGCGTGCTGTGGCAGAAGTGGACGCTGGGCTTCGCGACGCGGTCGCAGACCAATTTCGGGCCTGAGCGGGTTGGGAAACAGCCCTACTTCCATCTCCGCAGTATCGCACCGTCGAAAACACGCGAAGGTCGCGTCGTAAACCCGACCGATCAAGTGTCGAAGATTCTGCTCGCCGGACACGTTTTGCTCGTCCCCGTCTCACCGGGCAAGTCGATCAATCACGCGGAGTCGGCAAAGGCAGGTTGTGATGCCTCTGTCGCCAACGATCGGAAACCAGAGCCGTCAACTGGCGATGTCATTGCTTTCGATCTAAACACCGTGAGAGTTCACCTTGGGCCAGTCCCAATCGATGAAGTTCTCAGCTTCAGGCGAATATTGCCGCTCACCGTCGCTATTGCCTATCTGTCCGCAAATTCGCAAACGAACTTTTGCGCATGCCTGTTGGCGAGCGGCCAGCCGCTTTTGAGCTCCGGCAGGCCGAACTTCAATGAAATAGCGAATGAGCTACGAACTATAGCGCGGAAGGCCTGGAAGAAGCCCGCGTCATTCGCCTTGACGCTAACTGGCGCCGCCATAACGTTGGCAACTGGCAATCCTTTACCGGCGGCAGTTGGGATCGGTACTGCCATCCTCGGCTATCAATCTCCACAGATGCCAAATGCGGGGGCATATACCTATCTGTTCAATGCACGCGAACAATTCGCCCTCTAAGCCCCGCAGCCGCCGATAAGCAACATTGTCGGTAACTTCCCAGAACGGCATTTCTGCGCCTCGCGCCCATTAAGTTGTGTGAAGGGCTGTTCCCGTCAGCTATCGGCAATAACACTTCGCGACTAGGTGGGTTTGATCGCGCTACGCGCTGCGGTTATGGCGATACAAAATAGAGGGATGCCCGCTCCGCGTTCTTCGTTGGAACAACAGATTGCCCGGTACTACGAAAGGGGCCAAGAAGCCGAACGGTTGGAGAGTCCATTCTTTCGCTGGGAGAGAATTCGGACCTGGGATCTTTTGGATCGCTTTCTTCCACCCGCGCCAGCAGTAATCCTGGACGTTGGCGGCGCCGCCGGTGCATATGCTTTCCCCCTAGCGGAGCGGGGCTACATCGTTGATCTCGTTGATCCGGTTCCTTTGCACATTGAGCAGGCTAAACAGAGAGCCGCAATGGTCCAGCGCGTGCCGCGAAAGTTTCAAGTAGGGGACGCCCGCGCAATTCCGTGTGACGACGGGGCGGCGGATGCTGTGCTCTTGTTCGGGCCGCTGTACCACCTGACCGATTCCAACGAGCGACTCGAAGCAATTGGTGAGGCGCGACGGGTGTTGCGGACTGGAGGAGTTCTGCTGGCGGTGGTGATCTCGCGTTTCGCCTCAGCGCTCGACGGTATCGGCCGCGGATTGATCCGCGATCCGGATTTTGTTCGGATTGTGGAACAGGATCTGAAGACCGGGCAGCACCGCAACGAAACCGGGAATCTCGACTATTTCACGACTGCCTTTTTTCATCATCCTGACGAGTTGAAGATGGAGTTGATCGAAGGAGGATTTCCAAACCCCAGGCTATGCGCGATAGAGGGCCCCCTCTGGACAGTGCCAGAATCGGCGACTACTGCGCAGCAGGAGGAATTAATGGCGACTTTGAGAACACTGGAGAATGAGGTTACCTTAATCGGAGCCAGCGCACATATCATGGGCATCGCGATCAAACCAAATGATTGACTATGGTCCAGATCTTTGGATGAGGTGCCATGAACCCCGTAGGGTTTGGAAAACCAAAGGTGCTGAACTAATTGGCGTTTTTGACCGAACCAGCCCAAACGCTGGGTGCCCAGCCCTAATGCGGAATACGGTTCATAGCCCACCCGGCCCCACCCATCAAAAGCATTGAGCCGTGAACCTTGTACCGAATCATGGGTGGGGAGCCAGTCCATCCGGATTGGCCGCCCGCTACCTGCCGAGAAGCGCATCGCTTCCTGTCGCCAGTCCGGGGAAGTCTCGGCCCGTCTGCCTCGGACTTGAATGATGGAATCTTTATAGTACTCTTATGGCTTCTCTATGACATCTACAGGCCTTAGATAATATTCTCTAGGGGAGGGCTCCATTTCAGATGCGTTCTCGCTGCCCAAGGTCAGGCTCTTGCGGGGCACAAGGAATCTACGGCGATTGAACATGACGCTCTCTGACGACAGTCCAAAGGGTAGAACAGCCGAACATGCGCCACGGGACGCCGAGGAGTTCCAGCGTCGGATCATCGCCGGCATCCAGGATTGCGTCCATGTGCTTGACCTGGAGGGCCGTCTGCTGTGGATGAACGAAGGTGGCATGCAGGCGCTCGAGATCCGCGACTTAGCACCGTTCGTGAATAGCTCCTGGACTCGGTTTTGGGAGAGCGAGGACGCGAAATGTGCACAAGCTGCCGTGGAGGCGTCCAGGAAGGGCGGCATCAGTCGATTCACTGGGTATTTCGCCACGACGGTTACCAAGCAGCCCAGGTGGTGGGACGTCGTGGTCAGCCCAATCCGGAACCCGGAAGGCAAGCCGGAACGCCTGCTGGCTGTTGCACGCGACGTGACGGAGCATCAGCGAAACGAAAAAGGCCTGCGTGAGGCACACTTACAGGTCGCTCGGAGCGAAGAGCGTTGGCGGTCGGTCTTTGAAAACTCCGCCATTGGTGTTGCGCTGACCGACCTGGACGGCCGTTTCTTGGCCACCAATCCGATCTACCAGAAAATGGTGGGCTACAGCGAAGAGGAACTCCGGGCGCTGTCCTTTCTCGATATCACCGATGCCGACTACCGCGACGCCAACGGGGCGCTCATCGCTGAGCTGCTGGAAGGAAGCCGCCAACAGTTTCAAATCGAGAAGCAATATCGACGCAAGGACGGCAGCTTGTTCTGGGTGCGCAACAACGTTTCTCTGATTCCGAATGCCGAGAACGGGCCCACATTAATCATGGCGCTCTGTGAAGACATTATGGAGCGAAAAGGGGCGGAAGAGGCGCTGCAAAAAAACGAGGAACGAGTCCGGCTCATACTCGATTCCGCCGCGGAGGGGATCTTTGGTTGCGATCCCGAGGGTACTTGCCTTTTCTGTAATCCTGCCGCGGTCCGCCTGCTTGGATATGACGACCCGTCCGAGTTGCTAGGGAAGAACATGCATGCGCTGGACCACCACACGCGGGCAAACGGCCAGCCCTATCCGATCGAGGAGTGCCCCATTTATGTAGGTCTTCAAAACGGCCTGGGCGTTCATCGAGACGACGAGGTTTATTGGAGAAAGGACGGCACCTGTTTTCCGGTGGAGTTTTGGTCCCATCCGGTAGTTCGGAAGAGTAAGACCATCGTCGCCGTCATAACCTTCGTCGATATCACTGAGCGGAAACAGGCGGAAGAAGTGCTGCGGAAGAGCGAGCGGCTGAAACGCAGCCTCCTCCATATCAACAACGCCATCATTACGAACCTCACCGAGGAAGCACTTCTCCGTTCCATTTCCGAGGCGGTGCGTCCTTTCATACATTTCGATCGATGCGCTATTACGCTCTACTCGCCGGAGACAGATACCTTCCGCTTCCTGGCCGTAGCGGGAGATTTGCAATCGGACTACTTCCAGACTGGCCTGGAGGTGGGCCGTGCCGAGACCAGTGCCGGCTGGGTGTTCGACCACCGACAACCTCTCCGCCGCAATCTCGAGGAAGAGCAACAATTCGCGAACGAGAAGCGCCTTCGGGCAGAGGGCCTTCGGTGGCTCTGCGCTGTACCTTTGATGTTGCGGGGAAAGAGCATCGGTACCCTCAGCGTGGTAAGCCGCGAAAAGGATCCTTATTCCGAAGAGGACGCGCAGTTTCTGCAGGAAGTAGCGATCCAGGTGGCGTTGGCGATCGAAAACATGAAATTCTACGAAGAGATCGCGACCTTGAAAGCGAGGTTGGAGAGAGAGAACGTCTACCTCCGGGAGGAGATCCGCACCGAGCACAACTTCGAGGAGATCGTGGGCAACAGTCCGGCGTTGCTCGCCGTACTCCGGGCCGTTGAGCAGGTTGCCCCCACCGACTCCACTGTGCTCATTCACGGGGAAACGGGGACAGGGAAGGAGCTCATCGCGCGGGCAATCCACAACCGCAGTGCGCGTAAGGATCGTGCCTTGGTGAGCGTGAACTGCAGCGCGATCTCTGCGGGTCTTGTGGAAAGCGAACTCTTCGGCCACCTCAAAGGAGCCTTTACCGGAGCAATCGATCGACGGATTGGGCGCTTCGAGTTGGCCAACGGCGGCACCATCTTCCTCGATGAAATCGGAGAACTGCCCATGGAGACGCAGGTGAAATTGCTGCGCGTTCTGCAAGAGCAAGAGTTTGAGCCGGTGGGCAGCAGCCGTACCCAGCGCGTGGATGTGCGCGTGGTTGCCGCTACCAACCGCAACTTGCACGAGATGGTGGAGGCCGGCCGTTTCCGCTCCGACCTCTTTTATCGCTTGAACGTTTTTCCCCTCCACCTGCCCCCCTTGCGAGAGCGCCGCTCCGACATTCCCCAGCTTGTGGCACTCTGTGTATCGCGGTTTGCCAAACGCTTCGGGAAGAAGGTGGAAGGCGTTTCACAGGAGACTATGGCCAGCCTGATGAGCTACCCATGGTCTGGTAACATCCGTGAGCTGCAGAATGTGCTTGAGCGGGCGGTAATATTGTCGGCGGGTCCCACTCTTCGGTTAGACAAGGATCTTGTTCCGATTATTGTCGCTGGGAATAGCCTGGAGACGGCTGACGTCCCCGCTCAAGAGGCCGAGCCGGCCGCTCCTTCATCTTCCGGCCTGCCCACGTTGGAAGCAGTGGAGCGAAGCCATATCCTGGCCGTCCTTCGGCAGACGGATGGAGTGATTGACGGGCCGAAGGGTGCGGCAAAAATTCTGAATCTCCATCCCAACACCCTTCGCCATCGGATGAGTAAGCTCGGCATCAAGCGCTCTGCCCACCGCCGGTCGTGATTTTCCTCTCGACACGCGTCCGCCTACCAAATGTGGTGAGTGCCGTGTCCTTTTGCTGATCCCTCACCCAAACAAACCTTTGGTTTTCAGTACGATCTTCCATTAGCATTCCGATCTTGTAATTGGCATGCCAACTGCTTCTTTCAGCCGAGGGTGCGGGGGGAAGGAATGAAGATAACGGTTGTCGAGTCGTCAAGCAAGGGGGTGAGACTGCGGGTGGAAGGGCGATTGATGGGCCGCTGGGTCGAGGAGTTAAGGAGAACCTGCGATCTGCATGCACTTAGCGACGGGATCCCATTGACGCTGGATGTGGCGGACGTTTCGTTCGCCGACGCAGCGGGAATTGAGCTGCTCAAGGAACTGAGGATTCGCTTGGTTACCCTTCTGAGCCCTTCGTCGCTGGTGGCCGAGCAGCTCAAAGCCTGAGGAGAGGAGATCGTGGCGTACCGCGTGCTGCGTGGAAGTCAGATAGTCGCGCAGAACCAAAGGGAGGACAATCAATATGCTAGAAGTCCTGGGACAGCGCACGACAGAGATGCTGGATGCGTCTCCGATTCAGACGGACTTCCATGAGAGCCAGGCGGCTGTGACGATTTCCCGCCATTTACGTTCGGAGAGCGGGCAACAGCGCATCTCCAGCATGGGTTGGCTTTCTACTTCGATTATTCATGACCTCCGGAATCCCTTGGGGACAGTCTTCGCAGGCGCTGAAATGTTGATGCAACTCGATCCTGCGTCGACCCAGGGCAAACGCCTGGCGGCCAATATCTACCGCGCAGCCGGCCGCATGCGCGAATTGTTGGCTGACCTCGCAGGGGCGAACTGTGGAAATAGATCGACTTGTGAAATTTGCAGAATCCGCGATGTCATCACCGCGGCATCGGAGGCGGCTTTACCGGCGGCGGAATCGCGGGGTTTTCAGATCGTGCAGGATGTGCCCGAGGGTTTAGAGATACCGGTGCAGCGCTCTCGTATAGAACGCGTATTCTTCAACCTGATTACAAACGCTATCGAAGCGATGCCGCACGGCGGGGAGATCCGCATTGGCGTAAGAAAGGCGGAGAATTGCGTACTGATCGATGTAGAGGACACGGGGCCCGGAATTCCGTGTGCGATTCGCGACCGGTTGTTCGAGCCGTTCGTTACCGCAGGTAAGGACCTCGGCATGGGACTGGGGTTAGCGCTCTCCCGCCAGACTGTGCTCGATCACGGCGGCGACATATGGACTGAACCTGCCCCGGGCGCTCGATTTGTAATACGCCTGCCTCTGAGCAGAGATCGACGTGGCATTCGACGGAAGGCCCCAGCCGGCGGGGAAGAGACAGGAGAAGGCAAGAATGACAAAGAGTGAGTTGAACAACTACAGAAACGTGCTGGAAGCCGAGCAGGCAGAGTTGGTCCGACTGGTGCGCAATCGCGACGGCATCGCTATCGAAAAGAGTGCCGATGCTCTCGACGAAGTGCAGTACGCCACGGAGCGCGAGCTAGCCATCCGAAGTCTGGACCGCGACTTCAGTCTCTTGCGGAACGTACGGGCAGCGCTCTGTCGCATCGGAGATGGCAGCTTCGGCGTCTGCCTGCACTGCGAAGAGGACATCAGCGCCAAACGTCTGGCGGCGGTGCCTTGGACGACGTTTTGTATCCAGTGCCAGGAAATCGCTGATCGCAGTCAGGGCGACGGCGCCGCCAACCTCGACGAGTTGCTGGTCAACGCCGCCTAAATGGGAACACCCAACGTGATGCTGCCTGACCGAATTGATGATTGGTCACGATGAAAATAGCGCGCTAGAGCCTCGGCGGTCCAGCGGGCGAGACGGCCGGGCTCCCGAATTTCGATGTAACAGTAAACCCTCTGCTGGAGACGAACCTGATCTTTCCCGTGTCCTGCGAATTTATCAGCTCCCGTCTGCCTAAGTGTGCGGTGATTCGCCCGACATCTCCTGGGCAGGCTGACGCAGTGGGTGCCATCAACGGGTTCATCGCCGACGGGCTCTGGCATTCGAGGTGGATGCTGCTGAGGGCAAAATCCGCTAGCTGCGCGAGTGAACGCCAATCGTACCGCCGCGCGACACCCAAACCACGCTGAGGCTCAGATCAGGCGCCACGGGGGCTGATGGAGCGGTGGTGCGCGGCTTTATGGGGAATAAGATGACGACGAAAACGGTCTGTGTAGATGGGTCGCGCTGAATGACACCACAGGAGAAACTACGCCGTTTCGAGGAACAGATTTCGCCTCATCTCAAACCGGCGTACAACCTTGCTAAATGGTTGACGCGGAGCCATGAGGATGCGGAAGACATTGTTCAGGACGCTTTTCTGCGGGCATTCTCAGCCTTTGAGAGCTACCGTGGCGATGATGCCCAGCCTCAAAATGCCAAGGCTTGGTTGCTTACGATCGTGCGCAACACGTCCATGACCTGGTTGAAACGAAATCGGAACGCTGGAGCTAAGCTCTGCTTTGAGGGGGCGCTGGACGATCCGCGGAAGCGTTCGCCTGATCCCGAGGAGATTCTGTTGATTTCTTGCGATCGCGAAGAAGTAAGACAAGCTTTGGAACAACTGCCTTTGGATTTTCGTGAAGCCATCGTCTTGCGAGAGATGGAAGGCCTCTCTTACAGGGAGATCTCCGTGGCAATCGGGGTTCCCCTTGGTACAGTTATGTCGCGGCTCTCGCGCGGCCGCGATTGGTTGAGGCGTATCCTCTCGACCCAGGGACGTCTTAATCCCAAAGAAGGAGCCGGCCTAAGATGATCTGCGATGATTCTCGTATCTATCTGCCCGCTTATCTGGACGACGAATTAGACGTCTCGGACAGCCTTCGTGTCCAACAGCACTTGGCTAACTGTCAGGATTGCCAACAGACTCAGGAACACCAGCTCGTTTTGCGTTCAGCTTTGCGCGATCCGGATCTGCGCGGCTATCCATCAGCCGACTTCTCGAAACGTGTTGAAGCAGCAGTCCGCCGGGCCGCAAAAGAGGAGGCACGGGCCCGGCATTCCTCGCGGTTCGAGTTTTTGCAATTTGAACCTGCCCGCTGGATGGCCGCCGCGGCCGTCCTTCTACTGGTGACGACGGTTGGCACCTTCCTCGTAACGAGTAGTTTGCGAACGTCCAATCAACAGCTCATTGCAAGCGCCGTTCTGGCTGGCCATATTCGCTCGCTGCAGCCTAATCATTTGATCGATGTGCCTTCGTCGGACCGCCACACCGTGAAGCCCTGGTTTCAAGGCAGGCTTGATTTCTCACCGCCGGTGCCGGACCTTTCGGAGCTCGGCTGGACGCTGGTAGGCGGCCGGCTTGACTATGTGGATGGGCGGGCCGTTGCCGTGATCGTCTACCAGCGTCGAATGCACAACATCAATGTCTTCCTATGGCCGAATCACGACGCTACCGAAGACGTCATCTGGCAAGAGGAAGCGCAAGGCTATCAAATCCTCCACTGGAACGGGGCGGAAATGACGTATTGGGTTGTGTCCGATCTGAATCACGCAGAATTGCTGGAATTCGCGCGAGCGTTGCGCGGGCACTAAGTCCGGGAATACATGCACAGCCTTGTGGGTCTAGCAAGGCATGAACCAAACAGTTATGGACTCCAGCCACGCTGCGCTGTCCCCCTCAAGGCGTCGGGCGATTGCAGGACTTGCCGTCTCCAGTTTACTGGTATGGATTCTCGCCTCAGTATTCGTGCATCCCCTCCCGCATGAAGTATCGGACCGAGCCAGCGCGCCCCTGTTGCCGGGTGCTGACAGTCCCCCATTGGTAGCCGGCGTGATTCAACATGCATGCGTCAACTGCCACTCGGAGAAAACCCAATGGCCGTGGTACAGCCGTGTGGCGCCTGTTTCCTGGCTCGTCGAGAACGACGTGAAGCACGCCCGCGAGCACCTCAACCTCTCCCGTTGGGATGGTTTGCAGGAAGTCGACCAGAGGATGCTTCTCACTGCCATCGCGACCGTCATCGAAAACCACGAAATGCCGCCTCATAAATATGTCGTGTTGCACCCGGAAGCGAAGTTGTCGGCCGATGATGCCATTCGAGTCATCGAGTGGACTCGCGCCGAACGCCGCCGCCTGCGAACCTCTGCGTTGAATATGTCGCCGAAACAATGACCGCGGGAATATTTTAGCGAACACGGAAGTATTGACTGTGAAAGCAGACCACAAGAAAGAGGAACATCTTGAAAAAACTAATTGATCGCAATCTTTTCGAAGACGGCATAGATCGCAGAGGCTTTCTTCAATGCATGGCCTGGGCCGGGACCGGTGTCGTCTGGTCGGTCGCCGGGGGCGTGCCCACCTCGAAATTGGTTGGCGCCAACGCGAAACCATCGAAAGATGACTTCACGTTTGTCCAGATCAGCGACAGCCACATCGGCTTCAACAAGCCGGCAAATCCGGACGTTACCGGCACGATGCAAGCCGCGATCGACAAGATCAATGCGCTTCCAACGCAGCCTGAGTTTCTCATTCACACCGGCGACCTCACGCATCAATCGAAGCCTGGAGAGTTCGACGGTATGGATCAAGTGCTGAAATCGGCTCGGGCCAAAGACGTTTTTTATGTTCCCGGTGAGCACGACACCTCCGTGGATGACGGGAAGGCGTATCTGGAACGGTACGGAAAGGACACTAAGGGCAAAGGCTGGTACAGCTTTGATCACAAGGGCGTGCATTTTGTCGGCTTGGTCAACGTCATGATGCTGGAAGGCATGGGCAAGCTGGGGGCGGACCAGATCCAATGGCTCGAAGACGATTTGAAGGGAAAATCTGCCAGCACACCAGTGGTGCTATTCGCGCACATTCCGCTTTGGACCGTGTATCCGGAGTGGGGCTGGGGTACACAGGACAGCGCCCAGGCGCTTTCGTATCTCAAGCGCTTCGGATCCGTCACTGTGCTTAACGGGCACATCCACCAGGTGATGCAAAAGGTGGAAGGAAATGTGACGTTCCACACCGCCATGTCCACCGCTTTTCCCCAACCGGCACCCGGAGCAGCGCCGGCGCCCGGCCCCATGAAAGTTCCCGATGACAAACTGCGCAGCGTTCTCGGCATCTCGGATGTTCAGTTTGTTCGCCGGAACCACAGCCTCGCGGTAGTGAACTCATCGCTGGCTGGTGAAATGGTGAACCCTGGGTAAGTGCGACGAAATCAAACAGAACGTGAAGACAGGAGAAGAAAGAATGACAACGAGTGAGTTAAACAAATACAAGAACGCCCCGGAGGCTAAACAGGCGGAACTGGCCCACATGATACGCAGTCGCGAGGGAATCGCCATCGAAAAGTATTCGGCTGCCCTTGGTGAAGTCCAGTACGCCACCGAGCGCGAGCTCGCAATCCGCAGTTTGGACCGCGGCTCGAATCTCTTGCGGAATGTCCGAGAGACGATCGACCGGATCGAAGAGCGCAGTTTCGGTGTGTGTCTGCATTGCGAAGAGGACATCAGTCCCAAATGCCTGGCGGCAGTGCCGTCAGCAGCATTCTGCATCGTCTGTCAGGAAATCGCCGACCGTAGTGAGTACGTTGGCGTGGAGACCCTCGACGAGTTGCTGATCACTGCCGCATAATCGAGCAACTAAGATGATGATCCAGAAAAGGCAAAACGTTAAAAAGGCGCGTGGCGCTTCGATCGTGGCTCTGGGCGTCCTGGCTCTTGTGGCGTTTCGGACAGTCCAGCCTTCCCGAGCCGCGGGGCAGGGCGGGCAAGACGGGAAGTCTCTGTTCGAAAAGCGTTGCACCGGATGCCACGCCCTCGACGTGGATCATGAAGGCCCTCGCCTTCGCCGTGTCTTCGGCAGGCCCTCTGGTATGGTGAAGACCTTTAAGTATTCGGAAGCGCTTCAGAGGGCAAAGGTCACATGGGACGAAGCGGAATTGGATAAGTGGTTGACCGATACGGAGTCTATCGTCCCGGATAACGATATGGGATTTCGGGTTCCCAAGCGAGAAGAACGTGCGGCGATCATCGCCTACCTTAAGAGCCTCTCGACAACTCCTTAGCGCCCGATCGACTGGCAAGGCGGGAGACCTGTTAGGACCGCCACCCCAGCTATGAGAATCAGCGACGGGTGAGTCGCTCAAGCAGAAGTAAATGGCGAACTTATATACGACAATTCACCGACAGTCTTTCATCTCCGCGGCCGTGAGGCCGTAGATGAGGGAGCAAGAAAATGAAGCTGGATTTGGCCTTGTCATACACGCCGCCCGGATCTGACTTATCGATGACGCTTGCCGTTGTTCGAGATGTTGGTCTTCTGGTAGCAGTCTTGAAAGCCGCCATTGACGACGCCGAGAGGGGCGCGGCAGTAACAGCAAATCCTCTTGCCGTCAACGGACTCCGTGTGAAGCTGGCGTACCTCCAAAGCTGCCTACAGGATATTCAGATCGCAGCAATGGGTCGCACGTTGCAGTAGTTACGCTCCGGAGCTGCGGCCCTGCATGTGCCTGATTTGATGTACTTCTCTTCTGGTGGTGGCACGCGCATCCGTATCTGGAGCGCGTGATTTGCTTGGGGTCTTCGAGCTCCTGGCCGCTCAGAAGCAAGTTTTTCTCACATAGTCCTTACCCTTTTCCCCAACAGTTTTGTGTATGGCAATGACTGCGAGCGCAGCCGAACGAAGATCGAGAAATGTGTGCGCCGCGATCGAACGCACATCGGCCGTTTTACAGATTCAGAACCCGAGGCTCAGAACCTCGGAGTAGACATAACAAGGAGCAAAAAATGAACAATAGCAAAGAAGCCAAAGAAGCCGCCCGCCTCTTCGCTCTGGCGCTAAGCCGCCGGCCCGAAGATTTCTGGCCGACCAGCGATCTGGGCAGCAGAGGATGCCAGAATTTACGCCAACTCGTTTCGAACTCATTCAATTAGTCAAGAGCTGGGAAACCATCTACATCGGCGAGGATTACTTCGTGTGGTGGGCAGGGCAGTATGATTCGAAAATTCGTTATCTCAAGAACGTTTGCCTAGGCCGGATCCGAGAAATCGCCGATTTGATTGGCGAGGAAGTAGCTGGCGCTGCGATCGATGAGGCCCGGGAGGACTTTGGCCGGCTGCTTGACCCAAGGGAATGGAATCTGTTCCAAACCGGTGCCTCTTTGCCTCCACCAATCGCGAAAAAAATGAACGCCAGCGTTGAGGTAACGGATGCGGATTGGGAAGCATTTTACAAGCGGCCAAAGGAAGTCGCGAAGGAACACGCCAGACGACGCCGAGTTCCAGCGCCGAAATAAAGTATCACAATTGTGAATCAACGGACCCGGCTCGCTATTTCGACCTCTTTCGGATATCGAGCCGCGTCCAATCAAATCGATTCTTTCTCACCCCAGTCGTTCAAATCTATGTATCGTCGCTCGGATCCGGCCGAATCCAAAGAAGCGCGCCGCGGGCGACCTGCTCGAATTGATCCGGCGATCAAATCCTGGCTCGACAGCGTAATCATTCCCAGCTTGGTCCAACAATTTCTCTCTGAACGAAAAGGGGAAACGCCGGTTGCAACTGAACAGGTGGCAAGCTATTCTCAACACAACTCGGAGCGAAAACCATGATTCTTCGTTGTGCCGCATACGCTCGATACTCCAGCGACAGGCAAAGCCCGGCGTCCATTTCAGACCAGCTTCTTCAGACCAGCTTCGGAAGTGCCGTGAGTTTGCCGAAAGCAAAGGTTGGCAGGTCCTTGACAGTCACATCTATACAGACGAAGCCCTGTCTGGATCGGGGGCCGATCGGCCCGGATTCTTGAAACTGCTAAAGGCTTCATCATCGCTTCCGAAGTCATTTGATGTTGTGCTGCTTGATGACACGAGTCGTCTGTCACGAGACCTCGGCGATGCGATGCACGTCTTCAGGCAACTGGACTTCCTAGGCATTCGGATCGTGGCCGTTTTACAGGGGATTGACACCCAGGATGATCAGTCAGAAGTCTTGATGACTGACACGGACTGTTTGATGCTCTTTTCATCAAAGAACTTTCGAAGAAAACGCATCGCGGTCTCGAAGGACGGGCTCTCCAGGGATTCCACACTGGGGGCCGATGCTTTGGGTACACGAATACGGTGACGCCGCAGGGTGTCCGGCTGCAGATCAATGAAAAAGAAGCCGCCGTCGTGCGCCACATCTTTCAAATGGCCGCCGACGGGGTTAGTTTGCGTGGCATTGCCAAGCGGCTAAACGCTCAAGCAGTTCCTTCAACCCAGCCGCGCGCGGGTAAGCGCTACGCGACATGGTGCCCTAGCGCGATCCGCGCCATGCTGCGTCGCGAACTTTATGCCGGCATGATGATCTGGAACAAGAGCCGTTTCGTCAAACAGCCAGGCACGAATAAGCGGCTACGCCGTTCACGGCCACAAAGCGATTGGCGCTCGCTTAAGAACGAGTCTTTACAGATCATCGATCAAGTCCTCTGGGAACGGGTCCAGGCGCGGCTTGCCGAGGTGCAGGAGGCCTACGGACATTTAGGACTCCGCCGTGGCGCGAATGCCACATATCTGCTGACCGGATTCTTGAGGTGCGGTGCCTGCGGTGCGAACATGGTGATCATAACCGGGCGCGGTAAGAAGGGCCACCGTTCTTACGGTTGCCCGCAAAACTTTTACAGGGGCGCCTGCAAGAACAATCTCAAAGAACGGCAAGACCTTCTTGAAACCAAGCTGCTTGCTGGCCTTCAGGCAGCGGTCTTTCAGCCCGAGGCCATCGAGTATGTTCTCGCTGAGTTCCAGCGGCAACTTGGCCAAGCACTGAGCACGATGCAGGACGACCTTGGCCGGGCGCGCGACCGCAAGGTACAAGTCGAAAAGGAACTAGGGAATCTCATAGGGGCCATCGCCGACACCGGCCACACCCCCAGCATGGCGGAAGCGATAGGGGAGAGGGAACGAGAACTTCGCACTATCACCCAGCAACTCGTGGGCAATCAACGCGAGGCGGTCATGCCCCAGCTGTCCGAGCTACGCGATTTCATCTTCGAACGCTTGACCAACATCCGGACCTTGGTTGCCCGCGACGTCGAACGCGCCCGCGTAGAACTTGCGAAGCATATCACCGGCATCACCCTCCGGCCCCAGAGCGGCTACTATGAGGCGACCGGTGAATGGAATGTAATTGGGAAACAACCAAATACCAACAATGGGGAGGAAATGCGCGTTTGGATGGTTGCGGGGGCCAGTTTTGAAGCCATTCATAACGCCATGCGAGAGTGGTTTGTAAGGCGTTGGCGGCTACCCAAGAATGGGAGAAGGCCAGTCCGTGTACCGGCCAGTAAGCCTGCTCTTTCATAGGATAGGCGTGGATAGCGGCACCGTGTCCATGCTGGGCACCCATCCAAAGATACGTCTCGAAACCTCGTTAATCAGATCAAAGAATCTGGCTGCCAAGGTGTGCCGCGCCATGCTCATTAATGGCAGCAGCGGCGGAAAACGGCCGGCGTGTTGTTGCGGTCAGCATCGACCCAGGCGGGGTCAACTTTGACCGGTGGGAAACCAGTTGGCGAGCGAATCCCCGCTCTACCGAAATCGCCTCAAACATCGACAAATCAGCTAGTTCCTAGACATCCCCGGGAGAATGCCGGCCGGGGACTACGGGTCCATTTCACCCCACGATTTTCTTGCGCTCTCGAAGCGCCCAACCCGCAACCACCAACATAGCCGCATCGATCGGCTCTAAATCGATACAAGGAGAATCACATATGTCGACCTATGACTTCATTCAGCCGGACAGCACGCTCCCCGCGTTCACCGTTGAGACAACTCGCACCACGACGGGAATATGCACGGAGACCGAGGTCTCGGCGGAAAATCAAGACGATGCCCTGGCAGAAGTTCAGGAGATCATCTGTGAACCACTAAGCGATGAATGCCCGGACTTCCATTTGGATGACGAAATAGAGTTTATGAAGGATGAATACGAATACAGAGCCGCAGAGGTGAAAGCAAACTCTGGCAGCTAACGCAGCACGCTGTCTCCTTCGATTGGTCGCCCAAACCGTGCTGCCCGACCGGGTGGATGCAACGGATATTCAGTCGGCCGTCCAGGTCGGCTGAATGGCGAACGTCCCAGTCTGAATTCGCCATTCCGCCGACCTTTTTTCGCGTTCCGATTGATCCTCAAATCCATGACGCGCAACCTCTGGTGCGACCCAGCGCCGGAGTGCAGATGAGCTTAACAAGTCAATACGAAAGGCAGTTCTATGAAAACTCAAAGTACAGAGCTAGAGCTACGGAAGGAGCGCCGAGAACTTGCAAACTTTCTTGATCAAGTTTCCCCGGTTGCCAATGGCCATGAACTCAACGAGTTGCTGGCTGACATGAATCGTGAAGATGCCCTGGGCTTCCACAAAGTCCGTGGCTCACGGATCCGTGCTTGGTATCCCCTAAACCCGGATGCCTATTTCCTCAGTGTCTCAAATGGAGCCCAATGTTCCTGCTACTTTTGCCGACATGTTCCTGCGCGGACAGCTTGAGTTCTACCCACAAACGAAACCCACACTAAAGATCCAGTGGCGTATGGTCCCGACGCCCGACGAGTAACCAGACCATGCGACGGCCCCATCTGGGTGATCAGTCGCTCCACTCCCGGCCGGATTACGGGTCCCACGCAAGCGTCGGGGCATGCTCCGGCTGGGACTGACAGCTTGAAACTCACGCGCCCTTTTAACAAAACAGCGCCCATCGAATTGAGGTAACCATGGCCGCAAGACCATTCGCCAACACTGAATCACACCTGCAGCCGCGCAAGTCGTCGGATCTGACGGTAGCGCAACGGCAACTGCTAGAGGTGATGTCAGCACTTCAGTACGGGCGGGTTGAGAATCTCCCGGTTGATGCTGGGGAACCGGTTTTCGGCCGCGGCGTGATCATTGTGCGGGTCGCGAGATTAGGCGGGGCGTCGGGCGAAGCCCAGATTCCCGCCGCGGCGGAATTTGAGTTGAAGAAATCTGTCTGCGATCTGTTTGCGGAGATGGAGCAAGTGGGAAACGGGTTGATCGTTAGGCTTGAGTTTAGAAGAGGCCTTCCCTGCCTGCTTGAAATCACTGCGACACCACCATTCGACAGCCCGGCGCCGGCCTCCAGTGCCCAGTAACTCCGAGCTGAGAAGAACGCACTGCTCAACTACTTTTGAAAGGATCCCTCCCCAGTCGGTCTTAACCGAAGCGGACGGGCAACATATGTCAAAACAAACGAATCGCACTGCCAATGATTCAACTGCGGCGTCGAACGTCGCCCCAGTTTCGGTCCCTCAACTTGATCACGGGCCAACACCGGGGCCAGGCGATGATGGCGTACATCAACAGCCCGGCCCTGGGCTCACTCATCATCAGCCGCATCACTTGCCTTGGAATCGCTTCTCGAGACCAAAACGGTCATTGCTCGTCCTGCAAAAACCGAAGATAACCGCTGGTAACCCCAATCTGGATGATCTTGCCCACGAGGTATGGAGCAATCTGAAGAAGGCAAATGAGCCGCCTTTTCTCTTTCGGCACGATGGAAGGCTTTGTCGAGTCGAGGAAGATGACACGGGCGCGCCAGTGCCGGTAAACGTGGATGCCCACCGAATGCAATTCGCGCTGGTGAAGCTGTTCGACTGGAAGAGAAAGAACGATGACGGTGAGATCGTCGATTGCAGGCCGCCTAAAGATCTCGCATCCCATCTAGTTGCCGATCCCGATCCCTGCGTTCCTCTCCTGCGACGTATCGTAACCGCGCCAATCTTCACCCGATCTGGCCGGTTGCTCAGTAACCCGGGCGACTACGAGGACGGTATTCTCTATCTGCCGCCGAAAGCATTTCGTTTGCCACCGCTTCCCGCACGCCCGAGCGAAGAGGATATTCGAGCGGCGGTGGATTTTATCAACGAGAACCTTCTGTCGGACTTCAGTTTCGTGGACGAGTTCGAGATCGCCAACTGCTTTGCGGCGCTAATTACCCCGCTTGTTCGGGAAATGATTGACGGGCCGACACCCATGTTCTGGGTGGATAAATCGAAGGGCGGCAGCGGGGGCACGTTGCTTTCAAGTGTTATCGCCGCTCCAATCCTGGGCTCTCCCCCTGCCGGCATTAACGCTCCTCGCGATGAAGCAGAATGGAATCGCGTCATTCTTTCCACGCTGCTTAGGTCGCCGAATGTGTTCTTCATCGACAACTGCAACGATCAACTCTCGTCAGAAGCTCTGGCGCACGCCATCACCGCGGCGAGATATGAAGGCCGGATTATCGGTTCATCAAAGAATGAATCTGCCGAGGTCCGCTGCCTATGGATCATCAATGGCAATAACCTGCGCTTCGGGTGGGAGCTGGCCAGGCGCGTTGTCAGGATCCGCATCGATCCAGGCGCGGCTAGCCCGGATCAACAGGATAGTCGGAAGTTCGTTCACAAGCATCTGCTCTCTTGGGTAATCGCCCATCGCTCCGAAGTCATGTACCACCTCCTGATCCTCGTCAACGCCTGGCAGGCGAGCGACCGTCCCCTACCAGCGGATGGGACACCGGGATTCGGTAGCTTCGACTCGTGGCGTGAAGTGGTTGGCGGCATCTTAAATGCAGCAGGCGTCCAGGGCTTTCTCCTCAACCTGGAGGAAGCACGGGAGGAGGCAGACCAGGAATCGGCCACCATACGGGCCTTTATCGCCGCTTGGCGAACCGAGTTTGGATTGGAGCCAGTCTCTGCCGCGGGCTTATTGAAAATCTGCCGGGGCCTTCTTGACTTGCCCGAAAGTGATCACGCAGCCTCGATTCGCGTT
>Ga0206831_1009_pt1 | contig 82489 bp, 83 predicted proteins | sample Alteio_BWOrgCont_73_FD_152876 | JGI IMG/M metagenome (GOLD analysis project Ga0206831, IMG submission 152876) | Enriched cells from forest soil in Barre Woods Harvard Forest LTER site, Petersham, Massachusetts, United States -... | ecosystem: Environmental > Terrestrial > Soil > Temperate forest >...
TCATCTTCACCCACCACGCCTAAAATGCCGGCTTGGGCACCGAGCGCAGTAATATTCAAAGCGACGTTACCTGCGCCGCCGGCACATTCTTTAATATCAGCGACTTTGACAATCGGCACCGGTGCTTCGGGTGAAATGCGGGATGTATCACCCGCCCAATAGCGGTCCAACATTAAATCGCCCACCACTAAAACGCGGGCTGCAGAAAAATCAGGAATCGGAATACTCATTTTATACCTTACTTCGTCACAATTTGCGTGCGGTATTTTACCAGATTATGCTCAACAAATTGTACTCTCCATCTTGCTATTTTTCACCTTAGTGTATAATTCGACACCATGTCGCATCCTCATGATTCTACAACGATCCTAAGCAAAAAGTGGTACCACTTTTTATCACCCCGCTATTGGGCTTTGTGGTTTGCTTTAGGACTGTTGCGTTTGTGTATTTGTTTACCGTATGGTGCTTTGATGCGTCTGGGGCAAGGTCTTGGTTTACTGGTGATGCACGTACTACCGAAGCGGCGTCATATTACTGCCGTTAATTTGAAACTATGCTTTCCACATTTAAGTGAAGCAGAGCGTGCTCAGATGATGCGTGAGAGCTTTAAATCCGCCGGCATGGGTTTAATGGAAACCGCGCTGGCTTGGTGGGCTTCCGATGATTACTTGCGAAAAAAGTTAGTCGTCAATGGCATAGAACATATCGTAGCGGCTAAACAAAAGCAACAGGGTCTTATGTTTATGACCGGTCATTTCACGTCTATTGAATTAGGCATTCGCCTATTATCTTTTTGCACACCGATTTATGTGATGTATCGACCCCAAAATAGCAAATTATTCGAGTGGATCTTACAACGCGCGCGCAAGGGTTATGTGGTCGGCGGCATTACGCGTTACGACGCACGCGGAATGCTGAAAACCTTGCACGGTGACAATGCGATTTGTTATACACCGGATCAAGATTATGGTCGTTTAAGCAGTGTCTTCGCGCCGTTTTTTAATGTACCTGCTGCGTCGGTGACCGGCACTTCACGCTTTATTAAACGCAGCGGCGCAGCCGTTGTTCCAGGATTTTATTATCGACATCTTGCAACCAAACAATATAGTTTAAATTTTTTCCCAGCCTTAGAAAATTTTCCCAGCGAAGATGATGTGCAAGATGCCACGCGGGTGAATCAAATTATCGAACAAGCGATTTTAAAAGCGCCAACACAATATATGTGGCAGCATCGACGTTTTAAAACGCGGCCTGAAGGTGTGCCGTATCCGTATTAATTAGGTATTTCTTCATTTGGAAAATGAAGAAATGTTGTGGTAGAGAGAGCTGTCTTTTTTCCAAAGAGTGTACTCCTCTGAAGATAAAGGGATGAGTCGATAATCTGCTGGCGATGAAGTATCAATTTTCTTCTGCAAATAAAACAATTGACCCGCTTGAGGGGTTAACACGATACGATGATATCGATAAAAATACGCATATAAATTCCAATTGTTTGCCAAGCTCGGCGCAATTGAAACCGTACTGTTATCCGGCACAACTTTACTCACTTCGGTTACTTCCACTAACACTGGCCATGGTTTGCCATAATAATGCGTTGTTACAGCAATCGCGATACAGAAAAACAAAATTGCTGCTAACAAACTTTGTTTATAAGTACGACTTGCAATCTTAATTTGTACAGTCCATTGTGAAAAAATCGGTGTTAGAATTTCTAAAAATAATAATATTACGAAGGGAAAAGCTTGTAAAAAATAATGCGCCATTTGGCGCGAGCTAGCGAGTATTGGTAGAGAAGCTACTAACACAATCAAACCAAAAAAAATTACCTTTTTCTCTTGTGCCGCATTTTTCACCAATGACAGAAATGATTGCCGTGAAAATTTGGCTTTGATAAATAAAATGATCCCCGTAAAGAAAATCAAGGGTAAAGCATTGCCAATGATCAGCAACAAACCAAATAAATGGCCAATGCCTTTAAAATCACCATTGCCACCGCGGGTACCATTGAGAGTTGCCCACACTTGGTTGTTCCAGTAATGATGGGTGAAATCCCAAGCCGGGTGATATAAAAAAATGGCGCCAATCAGCAGCGCAGTAAAAATAATCAGTACTAAAACTTGCCCACACATCAATTGCCAGGATGTGTTTCGAAATACTAACCAATAACAAAAAGGAATAATCAGTGGGAAAAAAGCCTGTAAGCCATTGCTAAAAAAGGCGCCGGTTACACACACAGCCGCTAAAAAAAACCAAACAAGAGATTTTCCTCTATGTCCAGTCGCGAGCGCTTGTAACACAAACAGGCTGCCAAACGTCGTGAATACCGTTAACAAATCTTCAATTGCATTGGCAGGATACGTGCGCGTGGTTAAAGGCTCCATCACCCAACATAAGATCGGCAACCATAATAAAACAGGAGCCGCCTTTGCTTGGGTTTTATACCAAATCAACAGCATGGCCCAAAAACTTAAAATCAAGGTAAATAAACAATACAGCCTATCAACGATAAAATGATCGCCAAACACGCGGAAAAACCAGGAGTTTACAAACATCCCCAACGGCGGATGTTCATAGAAGGTCGACAAAACACCGCCTGGCAAATATACCGGCGCCCACAGCGATCCAATATCATGCGCCATATTCCAAGCGACAGAAGCATACAAAACGCCATCACCGCCCATGCTTTGTTGCAGTAAAATATTTAACTGCACAATGATAAAAAGCGCGATAGCAAATAAAAAAAAAGGCAGGTTCTTTAGCACCGGTCGGCTTGTAGGGGCGGGACTTGATCCGCCCGCATCAAGCGAAGCAAGCAAGCCGACAGCCGTTGTCGGCTTGTTCATTTCGCCTGACGGCGAAATTCCGGAAGCCGACCTACTCTTCGTCATCCCGCCCGTCCATAATCATCCTGCAAGCGCACAATATCTTCTTCCCGCAAATCATCGCCGACCTGCACTTCGACAATTTCAACGACTTCGTCTGTTTTGTTGGCCATGCGGTGCTTTGCTTCTAATGGAATATAAATACTTTGATCGCGTTTTAAATCAAAGGTTTCATCGCCACGCGTTACGGTCACCACGCCTTTCACCACCGTCCAATGTTCCGCACGATGATGATGTAATTGCAAAGATAACTTTTGCCCTGGATTTACCGTGATTTTTTTCACCAGAAAATGTTTTTCTTGATGAATAGTTTGATAAGTACCCCAGGGACGAGTAACTATTTCAAAATTTGTTTCATTCATGTTGACTCCAATATTTTTAGTGTATGTTTGGGATGATGCCGCTCCCACAAAATTTCGGCGGCTTGGCGAGCACACACCTGATAAGCGGCATAATTTTGATAAATTGTTTCTATCGCCTGGTAAACATTTTCCATTGCTAAATTTTCTAAGGCAATACCAGCATTAAATTCACACGCCACTTCTCCCATCCAGGTATTCGTCACGGTGATAATTGGTGCGCCGGCTAATAAAGCATCCAAGGTGGCACCGCTAAATTTATCGGCATAAGCTTTTGCATCATATAAAAACAAGCAAATTGTATCATTAAACTGCTGCTGATAAGCTTTTTGATCTAAAGTTTCAGCGCAAATGTTTAAGTGTTCATAATGAAGCGTTGTTAATTTTGTTAAAGCGTTTTGGGTTTGCACATCGACTCGTCCGGAATGAGAAGAAGAAATCTGCAACCGTACCGGAATAGTTTTATTATTTTTCTCAAGCCACTCTAGTAATTCAACCACGGTTGGAAAACCTTTATCAGCCCGTGCAGCACCGGCGTAGAGAAGGGTTGGTTCAGAGGCTGGCGCAGTAAAATCTGTGGTGTCGGGACGGGGCACGGGGCAAGGTAAAACTACCACATGCTTAAAGCCTGCGCTGGTGAAAATAGTCGCCAATTGGTGAGTAGTCGTCATGATGACCAACTGTTGGCTAGTTGGCAAATTAGCTAGCTCTTGCAATAAAGCTTGTTTTTTAGCGCTTACAGTAAACTGATGAAAATGTAAAAAAATCTTATGCGGGTAGGAAACATTTTTCAATAAATTCATCAGCATTACTAAATCAAGCCGGCCTGCGGTCGGCACAAAAATTTTAGCTTGTTGTTTGATCAATTTGCGATACAAAAAATATAGTTGCAGCTTGCGAAATTTATAAATAAAATGCGCTTTGATTTGATTGTGTTTATTTTTAAATGTTAAATTTTCAGCACCCTTCCCGGCCCAGATAATAAATTGCAAATGGTGTTGTTCTGCATATTGCGTCACCACATCATCATAACCAAAACAATGGCCAGTTTGATCGCGCAAAGTAGGCTCAATTAAGTGAATTGTTTCAGACATTATTTTTCTGCTTCGCCTCCCATAAATAAATTAATTTGGCATAACAGAAAAAAGTACCTAAAGCATTGGAAGTGGCTAATAAAAAACCGGCGCGTCCATCTAAGAATCCTAATTTAATAAAATAACTTCTAAAAAAAGCCCAGCCACCACGCACCAGCGCAATCCCTAAATTACTTTTGCGCCCTTTTTGAAAACGCATATTAGCGCCATAGGTAGAATAGAAATTAACTTTATCAAGCACTTGCGTGAGATTAGCAAATGAAAAATGCCACATCACTTGCTTTAGGCTTCCCACTTCACTTTTCACTACAACTTTTTCATGCACGATATCATCGCTAAAGCGGCCCACGGTTTTCTTAAACAAACGCAGAGGTTTATCAGATTGCCAGCCGCTGTAGCGAATGACTTTGCCACAATATGTTGACAATCGTTTGATGGTGTAGGCTGCGTATTTAGGATCGGCAATCGTGGCTTGAATTTCATCACGCAAAGCGGGCGGAATTTCTTCATCCGCATCAATCGATAAAATCCATTCGCCTGTGGCTTTCTCTAAAGCCCGGTTTTTTTGTGGTCCAAAACCGGGCCAATCGGTAATAAATATTTTATCAGTATATTCACGACAAATTGCGACGGTGTCATCGGTGCTGCCAGAATCTAACACAATAATTTCATTGGCCCATTTAACCGATTCTAAACAACGCCGCACATTGTGCGCTTCGTTTTTAGTGATGAGAGTGATACTTAAGCTTGGCATCCAGGTATTGTAGCAAGTACTTGCTTTCTTGTCATTTTTTGACTAAACTTGACTAAGTTAGTCTAAAACTGATGGGCATAGGAGGAATGTATGGCTGTTCGTATTGCAAATATCTATGAAACCAAAACTCACTTATCTCAATTTGTGGAGGATGTTTCGCATGGAGATGAAATTATTATCGCCAAAGCTAATAAACCTATTGCTAAAATAGTCGCTTATAAAAATGAGCTGCCGAAGATAAAACTTGGCTTGCTAAAAGGGAAAATTAAATTTAGTGAGGATTTTGATACTCTACCTGATGAAGTAACGCAAGCATTTAATGGGGAAGCGGCATGAATATTATCGTCGATACCCGTATTCTGCTTTGGATTTTAAATGAACCTGATAAATTATCAGCTGCTGCAAAGAGAGTGTTGCTTGAAGGTTCTCCACTCGTGTTTGTCAGCGCGGCAACGATATGGGAATTAGCCATCAAAGAAGCAGCCGGCAAAATGAAATTATCTTATGATATTGCGGACATTGTCATTAAATCTGGATTCCAGAATTTAGATATTACTGCTGCTCATGCCAAGCTTGCCGGAAAATTACCTAAACATCATCATGACCCATTTGATCGTATGTTGGTAGCGCAAGCTATTTGTGAAGATTTTCATCTCATGACTCATGATGCTACCCTGAAAAAATACAAAGCTAAAATTTTATTTGTTTAACCTAGAAAATGCAGTTGAGTGCGATTTATAATTATGAATCTCAAAAATAAACGTATTATCATCAACAAAATCAACCAAATTGGTGATGTCACTTTTAGCCTACCACTTGCTAGTGCTTTAAAACAATTGGAACCCAGTTGCAAAATTATTTTTCTAGCGCGGGAGTATACTCGGGCATTAGTCGAAAATTATGCCGATGTGGATGAATTTGCTGATTGGGAAGCCATGAGTAAAAATGGCTTAGAAGCTGCCACAGCAGGCTTACGTGCTTTGCAAGCCGACATCATTATTCATGTGACATCGCCCAGCAAATATTATCGTGCTACCTATATCGCGGCCAAAAAGGCGGGCATTCCGCTCCGCATCGGTACCGCTAGAAAATTTCACAGTTGGTTGACCTGTAATCGTTTCGTCAATATTTCACGTAGCAAATCATCCCTGCACGAAACGCAATTGGATATGCTATTTTTAAAACCTTTGGGCGGTAAAAAACATTATTCCTTGGATGAAGTTATTGCACTCCAACATTACAAACCCTTCAAAAAGACTGCTGAGTGTTTACAATTATTGGATCCGCAAAAATTTAATTTGATTTTGCACCCAAAAACCCGTGGCGAACATATTGAATGGCCGGCAAAAAATTTTGCGACCTTGATTCAATCATTACCAACTGAACACTTTAATATTTTTGTCACGGGGAATACGAAAGAAGGCGAACAAGTGCGCGAAGCGATGTTAGAACCTTTTCCGCAGGTACACGATTTATGCGGCAAAATCAGTTTAAATGATTTGATTGAATTGATTGCCCATGCCGATGGCATGGTGTGTGCGTCCACTGGCCCTGTCCATTTAGCGGCTAATTTTGGTATTTATACGCTGGGATTATACGCGCCGATTAAACCTTTTCATGCGGGGCGCTGGGGACCGGTCGGTCCGAAAGCCGAAACTTTAACGCTCCAGAAGAATTGTGAAGCGTGTCGTTATAGTGCGCCCTGCCATTGCATCGCCGCGATTACGCCACACCAGGTGTTGGCGGTACTCCAAAGATGGCAAAAACAAAAATAGCTGATATCTATTAATGTAGGTCGGCTTACGGCGCGCAGCGCCAAGCCGACAAATTAAAATCAACTATTTTAGCTAACAATGTATCCGTTTTTTCGCAAAATGAAGAACAACGCGTAAAAAATTATACTGTATTATTGTAACACCTTATCTCGCATACGGAGTTTTCAGAAACTAAAAACAACGTTAAATTGGCGTGCGGGTATTATTCATTCACCATATAAATACGCTGCTAATTCTTCAGCTAAATTTTTAGCTTGCTCAACAAAAATAAATAATGATTCAAAATAATTGCAGATAATATCGTGCTCCACATCGCTAAAATCAGCCACCGTACCTATCTCAAGCAAAGCGCAAGCATTACTCAGGTTTACTTTTAAATCCTCGCTTTTAATACGAATGTTTGTCAGTTGTTCGGAAGGTTCAATATTTATTGCCATGCTTGTCTTGCTCATCAGCTTATCCCCCTATCTAAATCCGGTTAAAATCAAAACAGCACCCTATCTTACTCCGTTCCAACAAAAAATGCCACTTATTAGGCGTGGCCTTATAAAGGGTATTAAGGTTTACTTAAACTATGGTCAAAAAGCCAATCAAAAAACATCCAAACCTCGTCAAGTTGGGCAAAAGGATCCGTGAGCTGCGTAAAGAACAGGGTTTTTCGCAAGAGAATTTTGCTGCAACTGCGGAATTGGCGCGAACTTATATGGGAAGGGTAGAGCGTGGCGAGCAAAATATATCTATCCAGAATTTAATCCAAATTGCCTTAACACTGAAAGTCGAAGTGGCTGATTTAGTACCGCGCTTGAAAGAACTAAAAATGCCGCAAAGTTAAAGCTTTATTGTCTTTGAAATTTAACATACCCCGCCATTCTATTTTATGTTATATTTTTTAACATTTATATTGACAAAATATAAAACAAATGTATAATCAAATAGAAATGAGTTTAAAAGGTAAAACCCTATGTTAACAACAATAGCAGAAAAAATGGCGGCATTCGATAAGCGTTTTGACATTCGAGATGAAGCTTCTCATGCACAAGAATTTGAAAAATTCCGGCAGCGTATTCTGACCAGCTTTTCATCTATTGATCAGATAGCCGACTCCTATTCATTTCAACTACTCGAAGCAATACCACACGGCAATTCGTGTCCAATATATTCAATGTTATGTGCCACAACAGATGAAAAACTTTTTTATCGACTAATTCAAACCATATTTCACTTGGAATTCCCTTATCCTGGTAGTAAATTAAGACTATATAAGCAGGTCGAAGAAATTGTGAATATATCAAAAATCAATTTATCGATTATTCAAATAAACAATGAAATTGTTCTTTTCCCTCGAGGAGAAAAACTACTCGATGAAAAATTGGTAAATCATCCTTTGCGCTTTTTAAATGATAAAGCTAGTATCCACTTCCAGGAGGCGCTAGAACTTTATGAAGTTAATGAGCCAAGAAACGCTATTTTGTCCGCTACAAAACTAAGACGAACTCTTGAAGAGTTTTTATGTTTTAAATTACAAAATCAAAAGAATCTAGAAAATAACATTCCCGAGCTAACAGAACGATTAAAATCTGATGGGCGCGACTCGCGAACGAGAAATATTATTTTTCAAGTATTTAACTATATGGAAAAATATTTTAATAATAATGAAAAACATAGCGACGGAAACATTGACTCTATAGAAAACGAGTTTCTTGTTTATCAAGTTGGGTTATTAACCCGATATATTGACCGTATTATAAATTAATCATGAATACTTTCCTTCACCAACTACGCAAAAAACATCCTCGTTCACAAGGAGATTTAGCTACCCTTATCGGTGTATCACGGCAAACTTTTTCTTTAATTGAAAAGGGCGCAACGGAATTGACTATTTCTCAAGCACGCAAGTTAGCCCATGAATTCAATTTAAGTCTGGAAGATTATTTAGCAGAGCGCGATGTCCCGCCCCATGAAGTTACTCTCGAGCGGGAAAAGAAATCCTCATCAGCACAAACTACTTTACGAGTTTCTGTACCACAAAAAAATGTTAAAAAGTTTAAGGAAGTATTACTTTATCTTACGGAAAAAATTGGCGCTAAACCGAACGTAGGCGAAGCTGTGATTTGCAAATTACTTTATTTTATTGATTTTGATTATTATGAAAAATATGAAGAACAATTAACCGGCTCCGTTTACATTAAAAATCACCATGGTCCGACTCCTATTGCTTTACCAAAAATTGTTGAACAAATGGAAGAAAATAAAGAATTGGTAAGAATAGCTGAAAAATATTTTCAATATCAACAAAAAAAATATCTCCCACTACGGAAACCTGATTTAAGTCTTTTATCAGCACGGGAAATTGAGCATATCGATTGGGTATTGGCGCGTCTTTCTGACAAGAATGCTAAAGAATTAGAAGATTATTCGCATCGCGATGTGCCGTGGCTAAGCGCTGAAAACCAACAACCTATTGATTATGAGTCTGTGTTTTATCGCACTACTGAATTTTCGGTAAGAGAATATGACGAAGCTAGCTTATGAATCCACTCCTGAATTTTTAAAGGATTTAAAAAAGCTCAGCAAAAAATTTCCGACTCTTCAAGAGGATTTGGCAGTTGTACAACGCAATGTAATAGAACTTTTTCATTTGCAAGACATTAAAAACCAGGCTACATTTGAATTGCAAGGTTTTGCCAATACACAATGCAGTTTTTGGAAGATTAAGAAATTTGCTTGCCGCAGTTTAAAGGGTCGTGGTGCACACAGCGGAATTCGGTTAATTTATGCTTATCATTCCCTTGAACATAGAATTGTTTTCCTGGAAATGTATTTTAAAGCTGAGCAAGAGAATGAAACTAAAGAGCGAATAAAAAATTATTTGAAAAATTGATGGAATCCCGAGTCTACATCGTAGGCTTGGTTGTATGCGTATGCACGCGCGCGATTAAGCTGTAAAACACGGGGACAACGAACAAGGTGAAGAAAGTCCCGATCAACATGCCAAAGAAAATCACCAAGGCAATATCGTGTTGACTGTTAGCTAAACCTTGTTTCACAAATAACAAAGGTACGACGCCTAAAGTCATCGCGGCGGTGGTCATTAAAATCGGTCGCAAACGCAGCGTAGCGCCACGAATCACCGCTTCGGTAACAGAGAGTCCTTCATTAATTTGCGCTTGATTGGCAAACTGCACGATCAAAATTCCATGCTTGCTGATCAAGCCGACCAAAGTGAGCAACCCAATTTGAGTGAAAATATTGATCGTTCCCAAACCAATATTAAGCGGTACTAAAGCACCGAATAAAGAGAGTGGCACACTGATCAAAATAACAAAAGGATCACGGAAACTTTCAAATTGTGCAGCGAGTACTAAAAAAATCACGATCAGCGCAAACCCAAAAATCACTAACATGCGATTACCTTCTTGTAAAAATTGCCGCGACTCGCCGGTTAAATCGGTGCCGATGCCCATGGCGCTAAAATGCTGTGCCGCTTTTTGTAAAAAGTGAATGCCGTCTGACAGGGTATAACCCGGCATCATTTGACCATTAATGGTCGCAGAATTTATGCGTTGAAATTGCGGTAAACTCGCCGGTTGCACAGTATTTTTTAAAGTGACAATACTGCCTAATGGCACCATTTCCGGATTGCCATCCGGCCCTAGTGTGCTAGTCGCGACATAAATCGAATTCAATTGATTGGGACGCAAACGAAATTCATCATACACTTGTGGGATTACATAATAATTGCGGCCATTTAAATCAAAACGCGACACACGCGCGCCACTTAAGGCGACGCTTAAGGCCGTATCAATTTGTTGACTGGTAATGCCCATTTGCGCCGCTTTATCGCGATTAATATCCACTTCCAAAGTGGGATTATTGAGCGTTAAAGAATTTTCCACATTGACAAACATACCGCTGCTTCTCGCCATGCCAACAATTTGATTGGCTACATCATTGAGCGCATCGTAAGTGCCGGCGCTGGTTAACACAAAATTGACCGGCATGCCAAAATCACCGCCCGGTAAAGTCGGCATATTAAACGCATAATTTGTTACCCCGGCGACTTCACGACTGGCTTGATTAATTTGGTTGACGATCGCCATTTGCGAAACGCGCCGTTCATCGCGTGGTTTTAATACAACAAATGATTCGGCTTTATTAATACCGCCTTGCCCGGTAATAATCACGGAGGTTTGTTGTTCGGGGATTTGTTGATACAGCTTGGCAATCTGCAACATATAATGTTTGGTGTAATCAAAATTCGCGTTGACCGGTCCTTCTGCTAACGCAAACACGGCACCCTGATCTTCATCGGGTGCTAATTCGGCTTGCGTGCTGATATATAGGAAGAAACAACTGACCAATAAAATCGCGGCAAAAATCACGATCACCCAACGAATACTTAATACTTGTCGCAAAGCCAATTGATAATGTTTGGCTAAACTGTCAAAGGCGCGATCAGCCAATTGCAAAAACGGCGATTGCAATTGTTGCGGATTCAACACGCGTGCGCACATCATGGGTGAAAGGGTTAAGGCGATAATACCCGATAAAATCACTGCGCCGGCCAGTGTAAAAGCAAATTCCGTGAATAAAGTGCCACTGATGCCGCCAGCAAATCCGATCGGTAAAAATACCGCAGCTAGCGTGATGGTCATGGTGATGACGGGGCTGGCGATTTCACGCGCGCCTTGTATGGCCGCATCAACCGCTGACATCCCCTCTTCCAAATGCCGTGAAATATTTTCCACCACCACAATCGCATCATCGACGACTAAACCAATCGCTAATACCATGCCAAGTAACGTTAAAATATTGATCGAAAAACCACATGCCCACATAATGGCAAGCGCACCGATTAAAGAAATAGGAATCGTTAACATCGGGATGCAGGTTGCCCGCAAAGTGCCTAAACACAGCAACATCACGATGATTACAATGATCACTGCTTCAATTAAAGTGTGTAATACGGTGATGATGGATTCTTCAATAAATGCACTGAAATCGTACACCACTTCGGCATGCAGCGTAGGCGGCAATTGCTGCATAATTTGCGGCAAAATCGCTTTCACGCTTTTTGCAACACTCAAAGGATTAGCAACCGTTTTCGTATTCACTTGCACGATAACACCATCGTTGCCATGCACTAACACATCGACGTTATAATTACTGGAACCCAATTCTGCGTAACCAATATCTCTTAAGCGTACCACGTTACCATTGGCATCGGTTTTGATCACCATGTTATTAAAATCATTCACACTCTGCATCGCAGTGTTGGCTTGCACATTGAGCACATTCCAATTACCTTGCAATTGACCAGCGGTCGATTGCACATTGTTATTGGTAATCGCTGTTTGTACATCGGAAGGCTGCACACCATCGGCCGCCATTAAACGCGGATCGAGCCACAAACGCATCGCGTAACTACGGCTCCCCATGCTGCTCGCTGAAGCCACACCGGGAATTGCTTGAATTTTTGGCGCGACAATCCGGGTGATGTAATCACTGATTTGCTCGGGCGTCATTTTGCTGCTGTAAAACGCGAGAAATAATACGGCATCGGAACCCGGATTACCTTTTTGCACGGTGGGCTGATCCATCCCTGCTGGTAAATTGGTACCTTGAATTTGTTGGATATGACTAATGATTTGCGCGACGACACTGTCGGTATTGGTACCAGGAAATAAATTGACGCTGATGCTGCTGCCACCCATCCAGGAATTGGCAGTGAGGTAATCGATGTCATCAATGCTGGCGATCGCATCTTCAATTGGCGTGGTGACAAAGCCTTGCATCGATTCTGCGCTGGCACCCGGTAAACTGGCGGAAACCGTTACTTGCGCAAAATTAATTTTAGGAAATTCGCGGACATCTAAATTTTTAAAGGCCATCAAACCTAGCACGACAATCAGCAAACTAATCACACAAGCAAGCACCGGACGACGAATGAAAATATCCGTGAATTTCATTACGCTTCCTCACTGCTCTTGGCGGCCTGCGGTTTGCGTAATAAATTTTTGATTTCTGTATCGTGTAATAGACTTTGAGTTTTAGCACGTTGCGGAATAATCAGCGGTGCAGAATTGGCAATGATTACCGGCGAACCATTTTGCAATTTAAATACACCCGCTGTCACAATCGTATCGCCCGCATTAAGGCCTTGCACCGCCACTTCTGCACCACGTTGTTCACCGACCGTTACATAACGTTGCACTGCTTTATCATTCTGTACTAAAAAAACCGAGTCGCCAAAAGTAGAATAATTGATCGCCATTGCCGGCACCACAATCACTTCTTGCGTTTGCGGCACAATAATATTCACTTCGACAAACATACCAGGCAACAATTTGCCATCCAGGTTCGGCACAGTGGCACGCACATTTAAACTACGTGTCGTCGTATTTAAATCAGCATTAAACGCTACAATTTTGCCGTTGAAAATTTGATCGGGATAAGTCGAAGCCATCACTTGCACATCGTTACCCACTTGAATTTGACTCAGCACTGATTCAGATAAGGAAAAATCTACATGCACGGGATCGACTTGTTGCAAACTCACCAAGGGCGTCCCTTTGGGTACGATTTGCCCGACACTCACCTGGCTTAAGCCCAAGCGACCCGAAAAAGGCGCTTTAATCATCAGTTGATCTAAAGCCGCTTGCGCTACTTCTACTGCAGCTTTGGCTTCTTCCAGATTGGCGCGTGCAATATCGAGTTGCGCAACCGCAACCACATGCATTTTGACTAATTTCTGGTTGCGCTCAAACGCTAGTTTAGTGAGTTGATACGCGGCTTGCGCATTGGCAAGATTCGCTTTGGCGGTAGCATCGTCTAATTCGATGAGGGGAGTGCCTTCTTTTACCACGCTCCCTGAGGTGAAAAAAATCTTGGTTACTTTACTATCGACTTCCGGGCCGATTTCAATCCCTTGCACGGCTTTCACAGTACCAATCGCATTGATTTGCGGCGACCAAATGGCGGTGCGGGCTTGCCCAATTTCCACGCTGATGGCATTCATGCTTTGACTCGCCGTGAAGGCTTGCAAAGTTTGTTGTCGCCAATATTGCCAGCCGAAAATGAGTCCTAATAAGAGGATTAAAATAAGAAGCACAATGAAAGCGCGGATAAAACTGTTTTTGAGCATATGATTTCTCAATAAAATTGAGAAATCATACCATATGTAGGGACGGCTCGCGAGCCGCCCGCTTTATAAAAACGGGCCGCTCACGAGCGGCCCCTACATTAATTTCCGTGGATTAAAATCCGCAAACTCATGCGCCATCGTTTCGTAAAAGGCTTTGGCTTTATCGCTATGCGCTTCGGGCGTTACAATCTGCAACACGCAATATTGATCGCCGGTTGTTTTAGCCGGTAACCCACGGCCTTTCAAGCGCAATTTTTGCCCCGAGTGGGCGCCAGCCGGAATGGTGAGGCCAATTTTACCGCCTAAAGTTGGCACGGTTATTTTCGCGCCCAGCGCTGCTTCCCAGGGGCTAAGCGGCAAATTTAAATAAATGTCGGCTTTTTCGACGGTGAAAAGCGGATGATCTTTAAATTCGATTTCTAAATATAAATCGCCCGCTGCACCGCCATGCATACCAGGCCCGCCTTGGCCGGCTAAACGAATTTGTTGACCGGCGATCACACCCGCCGGGACTTTTACTTTTAAAGCTTTGACACCATTTTCCAATTCGCCGTCCGCATTGAGTTCCGGCACCGCAAATTGAATGGTTTGTGAAGTACCGTTATAAGCATCTTCTAAACTCACCGCGATTTTGGCACGCACATCTTCGCCTTTTTGCGCGCGAGCACGAGCCCGTCCTGCGCGTGCTCCACCAAAACCGCCACCAAAAAACCGCGAGAAAACATCGTCGGCATTGCCACCACTCGTCGTGTAATATTGCCCGCCATCGGCGCCGGTAAAGCCTTCAAACGGACTACGCTGACCACGCCCACGTGCTCCGGCCGCTGCCGCGCGCGGATCAAAACCTTGCTCTTTGGCTTGTTTGGCATGTTGCCAATGCTCGCCGTAATCATCATACAGCTTGCGCTTTTCGGTGTCGCTCAATACATCGTAAGCCGCTTGCACTTCTTTAAATTTTTCTTCAGCGTTTTTCTCTTTGCTTACATCCGGATGATATTGCTTCGCTAATTTGCGATAGGCCTTTTTAATTTCTTCGGGTGTGGCAGCACGCTTAATGCCCAGCGTTTGGTAATAGTCGGCCATGGTTTGAATTCCTCTTAACAACAGTTATAAATGATATTATATAGTTTATAATAAAATCTGAGTTATAGCCCCAATAATAAAAGAAATTAATTATGCCAATTTATTCAGTTTACCGTGTAGATAATGGCTTGCCGCCGTCTTTGGTAGAAATAATTAACTATTTGCAGCCAGTCACTCCGCTGCTCCAACCAATAGTTCAACATTCAATTTTTACAATACCAAAACATCAAATTCTTATTTCCAATTTTCTTGAGGTAAAGCAGTTTGTAGGATGTATGCTGCTTACTTTTCGTTTTGCAAGTGGACCTCCTTTTATATGGAGACAAGCACAGGACGTCGATGAGATAGCCAGACAAGTCGATGCTACTGCAATTTCTTTTCTCACACTGCCAAAGGAAAATCAATTTCCTCCAGTATTTATTTTAGAAGCTATTGAAAACAAGCCCCCTTCAAAAATTTATTATTACTTAGCAAATCCCTTGCAGAGTGTTAAGCCCGAAGAATTAAACGATACTTTAAAAGCAATTATAAACAATGTTACTAATAGCAACTTATTTTCACCTGCTAGCCTGATAGAACTTTTGCAAGCAATACAATTATTAATACAAACAGGGCAGTTAACGTCTATAGCTCCTGTATTGCTTTTTAACCGAGAATGGTACCGTAAATTTTTAGCATGGAAGTTATCGGCGCTTCAACCTATTGCAGCACCTGCTGTAAGCCCTCCATCTCCTATCACCTATGCAGCGTACCATTTAGTGCGGCATTTACATGTTGATCTGGTTAATATTATAAATACTTTACAAATAAATCCAGGTATCAATTTAGGGCTAATAGGATACCCCAGAGAGATAGCGAGTTTTGTAGGGTTTATGTTGCAAAATTTTAATTTAAGAAGCGACCCTGTTGAAGGTCTTTCTGGAAATACCATTGCAGATACCACACAGAAAGTCCATGCCAGAGCTATGACCGTACTTGTAGCTCTTCCCGCGATACGAACCACTTTTATCATTATTGGATTGAAACAAAATGTTATTTGCGAATTATATTTGTTCCAACCTGCTTTGTTTGGAAAGCAACGCGAGTTAATGAAATTAAGGGAACCCTCTAAAGATGACTTCGCAAGCATCATAGCCGATATTTATTATGCTCATTTGTATACGATTGAAAGTTTTAAAAACTTTCGAGGAGCTCTTATAGCATGCTTGCGCGCACAACCACATTCGCCTCAACAAGTAAACTGCATCGCCTGCTTAGAACAAATTAAACTTCCGTAATTGCTTTTTTTACCTGCTTAACAATTCTTGGTTGAACGGCTGTGTTAGAAACTCATAGCTTGGATTGTGGCAAATATCAACTTCTGTTACCATAACGCCACCAATTAACCGGGGCTTTGCTATGATTCAAACCAATAACCGCAGTTTAATGATCCTCATGACGTTTTTATTTTTCATGTGGGGATTTATCACTTGCTTGAACGATATTTTAGTACCGCACTTAAAAGATTTATTCCAATTAGATTACACAAAAGCCTTATTAATCCAGTTTTGTTTTTTCTTAACCTACGCCATTATGTCCTTACCGATGTCCAAAGTGGTGAGCCTATTAGGTTATAAGCGCAGCATGGTAATCGGCTTATTGATCACTGCAGTTGGGTGTTTATTATTTTTACCCGCTGCTGGATTACATTACTACGGTTTATTTTTATTTGGCTTATTCGTGTTAGCCAGCGGCATTGTGACTTTGCAAGTGGCCGCTAATCCTTGCGTCACATTATTAGGCACACTGGAAAAAGCCGCCAGCCGTTTAACCTTTGCGCAAGCTCTCAATTCCTTGGGCACCACTTTAGCGCCCTTATTATTAGGCGCCGTCATCATTGTATATTCCGTGCAAATTCCTTATGTAGGATTGGCCATTCTGTTAGTGTTATTGGCGATTATCATTGGCATTTTTAAATTCCCTAATTTTGATACGCACTTAGCGGCAACCGCTAAAAGCGAAGCCGCCTCTGGCAAAAGCGTCTGGCGACAACCGCAAGTGATGTTGGGAGGCTTGGCTATTTTTATGTATGTCGGCGCGGAAGTATCGACCGGTAGTTTGTTGGTGAATTACATGGAATTGCCCGATATTGCGGGTATTGCAGCGGTCACCGCGGCAAAATATTTAGCTTTCTTTTGGGGTGGCGCAATGGTGGGCCGTTTTATTGGCGCATGGATACTGACGCGACTGCGCGCGAATAGCGTGATTACTTTCAATGCAGCCATTGCAATTTTATTGCTAATTATTTGTTTGGTTTCGCATGGAGCCGTGGCCATGTGGGCCGTGTTAGCAATCGGTTTGTTCAACTCCATCCTGTTCCCTACTATTTTCTCGCTGGCGATTGAAGGCTTAGGGCCCTTACGCCCGCAAGCCGCTGGCGTATTGTGTACCGCGATTGTGGGTGGTGCTGTAGTGCCACAAATCCAAGGCATCCTCGCCGATTGCATCGGTTTACATCATTCCTTTGCACTGCTAATTATTTGTTACGCATTTATTGTTTATTATGGCGCGCGGGGATATCGGCATTAGTCATTTAGCGGTTCGTTTGCTTGATTTAACACCACGGGTTGCGCCGGCAATAATGCCTTGCTCCATATCTTCCAACGTTACATGTTTATCTTTAGCCATTTCTTTGTAAGCGTTTGCTAATTCTGAATTAGCCATCACTAAATCCAAATTCACGCTGATTAAATCAGCGAGGTTCATGAGTTGCATAGGTGAAACATGAAATTCATCGCAACAAGTAGCGCTTGCTAATAACCCCGTCACACTTTTTAAACCTTGCAGAATGCTTTCATTAGTGCTCGCTAAATAGTGTTGCAAAGCGGCAACTTGCTGCGTGCGGGTGCTTAAATCAGTTTGCTGCAAGCTTGGCAACAAATGATAAATTTCGCTGATGGGTTGATCGAGGTTATTGCTATCGAAAAAAGGATTTTCAGAAAGGGACGACATGGCCTGGTGCTCCGTTGAGAAATGTTTTACCTTCAAAAAGTTGCAATTTTCTGCCTGTCATTCTCAGCAAGCAAAGCTTGCTGGGAATCCAAGGTTTTATAGTTACCCTGAAAACTGGATTCCCGCTTTCGCGGGAATGACGATCAGAAATTACAAAAAATAAAAGGTGCCAGGTGGTTCAAATTGATCGGCCATCGCTAAAGAGTACGCTCGATTAACTGCCCGGTAAAAAATTTATGCACGATACTGGCAATTAAAGTGGTGGGGGGGATCCCTGAGCGCAAGCCATTTTCCTGAGCTTTTTGATATTCCCATTCTGTTAAACGAATATTAACACGATGTGATTTGTTGATATAAGCACGCGCCGCCGCTCGCAGTTTTTTAGCTTCTTCTTTCGAATTCGCTAAAGGTTCTAACTGCCCGCTTTCCAAGGCATCCAAAATTTCTTGTTCTTCGTCATCTAATTTATAATTTCTCTTCGCTTTAGTTGGCATAATTATTCCCCCGGCGTTTCTTATTCGCTTTTCTACTGTAAAAAGCTGTTTTCAAAAAAATTTTATCTTCATCTTCCACATAAGGCACGACAACAATGTAGCCATTTATTTCTACTTCAAAAATCTTTTGATGAGCAAAGCGCGGATGTGGATAAGACGTAACAAAGTTGCCTGTATTTAAGCTCAAGGCTATTTGCTCGAAACTAATGCCACGTTCTTTTAGCAAAAATTCATTTTTTTCCGCATTCCATGCTAAAGGTTTATCTGGCTTTTTCATGGCTCACTCATAAATTTGTGGTATTTTATACCACAAAATCATACTTGGCAATGCACGCGTTACAAAGCCTCCTTTAAGCGTTTCGGCTAGCTCACATTTGGGAAGCCGTATGAGCATAAAATCCAGTATAATATTGCCCTCTTTATGAACAAGCACTTTGACACCATCATCATCGGCGGCGGGCACGCCGGCACCGAGGCGGCTTTGGCTGCGGCGCGGATGGGTGTGCGCACGTTATTGTTAAGTCACAATATTGAAACATTGGGGCAAATGTCTTGCAACCCAGCTATCGGTGGGATTGGCAAGGGCCATTTAGTGAAAGAAATCGATGCCATGGGCGGGGCGATGGCGAAAGCCACTGACCAAGCCGGGATCCAATTTCGCATTTTGAACGCCAGCAAAGGCCCCGCCGTGCGCGCCACGCGCGCGCAAGCCGATCGCGTGCTGTACAAAAAAGCCATTCGCAGTATGTTGGAAAATCAAGCCAATTTATCGATCTTCCAACAAGAAGTCGCTGATTTGATTGTTGAAGGTGAGAACGTTACTGGTGTCGTCACGCAAATGGGCTTGGAATTTTTTGCGCCGACCGTCGTGCTGTGTGCGGGAACTTTCTTAGGCGGAAAAATTCATATCGGCATGTCGAATTATAAAGGCGGTCGCGCCGGTGATCCGCCGTCGATTGCGTTGGCCGATCGCTTGCGCGAATTGCCTTTCCGCGTCGCACGTTTAAAAACCGGCACACCCTGTCGCATTGATGGTCGCACGATTGATTATTCTCAGTTGCAAGCACAAACGGGCGATGACCCAACACCGGTGTTTTCATTTTTGGGTTCGCGCGATGAACATCCGGAACAAGTCGCTTGCCACATCACCCACACCAATGAAAAAACCCATGACATTATTCGCGCCAATTTAGATCGCTCACCGATGTACAGCGGCGTCATCGAAGGCATCGGCCCGCGTTACTGCCCGTCGATTGAAGATAAAATCGTCCGCTTCGCCGATAAAAACTCGCACCAAATTTTTATTGAACCCGAAGGTTTAACGACACACGAAGTCTACCCCAATGGCATTTCGACTAGTTTGCCTTTCGATGTGCAAGAAGCGTTTATCCAATCGATTAAAGGCTTTGAAAACGCGCACATTACGCGGCCGGGTTATGCGATTGAATACGATTATTTCGATCCACGCGATTTAAAACCGACGCTGGAAACGAAATTTATTAAAGGCTTATTTTTTGCCGGCCAAATTAATGGTACTACCGGTTATGAAGAAGCGGCTGCGCAAGGTTTGATTGCGGGACTCAATGCGGCGCGTCTGGTGCAAGAAAAAGCAGCGTGGTCAGCACGCCGCGATGAAGCTTACATCGGCGTGATGATCGATGATTTAATCACCCGCGGTACGACAGAACCGTATCGCATGTTCACCAGTCGCGCGGAATATCGTTTGCTGTTACGCGAAGACAATGCTGATTTACGTTTAACGGAAATTGCTCACAATTTAGGCTTAGTTGATACAGCGCGTTGGCAATTATTTAGCGCAAAACGCGAACAGATCGAAAAAGAAATGGCGCATGTCAGTAACACGTGGATCAGCCCACAAGCACCCACTGCCGAAAAAATTAATCCGATTTTAGACAAAGCCTTGAGCAAAGAAGCGCGTTTACTCGATATTTTACGGCGTCCCGAAGTGACTTATGCCACGCTGCAAAATGCGGTGCCGGAATTATTATCGCTCGCAGATCCCATTCTCGCCGCGCAAGTCGAAGTGCAAGCGAAGTATGATGGCTACATCGACCGACAACAAGACGATATTGCCAAACAAAGTCGTTACGAAACTACTGCAATCCCTATCGAAATTGATTATAATGCACTGCTCGGTTTATCCAACGAAGTGCGACAAAAATTAGCCAGCCTTCGCCCGGCAACGGTCGGCATGGCTGCACGCATCCCCGGGATAACCCCAGCAGCCGTATCCATTTTATTGGTCCATTTGAAAAAGCACAACAGTGCACGCTTACAGGTAAAGTAAACTATGTTATTTGGTCGACGAGTCAAGGAAGAGAGCGCAGTCAGTCCTGATGTTGCGCGTTATCTAAAAGATTCTCTTAAAGCAGTCAATTTAAAAGCCGATATCGAAACCCAAGAAAAAATTTTGGCCTATGTCAATTTAATGATCAAGTGGAATCGCGCTTACAATTTAACTTCCGTGCGCGATCCGAAGCAAATTATCGCGCGGCATATCATGGATAGCTTATCCATTTTGCCTTACATCGAAGGCGAACAAATTATTGATATTGGCAGTGGCGCGGGTTTACCCGGCATTCCACTGGCTTTGATGTTGCCTTACAGTGATTTTATATTGCTCGATAGCAATGGCAAAAAAACTCGTTTTCTGACGCAAGTGGTGCGCGATCTGGGCATCGATAATATCAGCGTGGCCAATGAACGCGTCGAAGATTTTCGTCCCGGTTATCGCTTTGATGTCGTCATGTGTCGTGCCTTTAGTTCGATTCGCGATATGTTATTACTGGGCAAACATTTGTGTGCCAAAGAGGGTGTGTTCCTCGCGATGAAAGGTATTTATCCCGCCGCTGAAATGACTAATCTTCCCGATGGTTTTAAACTGGTGGGCGTGCATGAATTGCAAGTACCCGGTGTAGAAGGTGAACGCACTTTGGTGCGCTTGACGCCGGTTGTAAAAACAGAAGCAGCGATAATGGCACACTAACGAGGCAAGGTATATTTGTCATCCCCGCGTAGGCGGGGATCCAGAATTGACAAAGGATTGAGGATTGAGTTAAAAGCGTAATGTACCGTATTGTGCTTTTCTCAATCCTCGTTCCTCAATCCTCATTCCTTTCTTCTAAGCCTGGATTCCCGCCTACGCGGGAATGACAAGGAACAATTTTGGGAAATTCATCTTGGCAAAAATCCTCGCTCTCGCAAATCAAAAAGGTGGTGTCGGTAAAACCACCACCGCTATCAATTTAGCCGCGAGTTTAGTGGCGATGAAGCGCCGTGTGTTACTCATCGATTTTGATCCTCAAGGCAATGCCACCACTGGCAGTGGTATTGATAAACATGCGCTTACTGCCTCAGCCTGCAATGTATTGTTAGAAGAAACCTCGCTCGAAAAATCCATCGTAAAAATCCCCTCGGCCGCTTACGACTTACTACCCGCCAATGGCGATTTAACCGCCGCTCAAACTTTATTAGCCGAACAAGACGCGCGCGAATTTAAATTAAAATTTGCGCTACATGAATTAACCACTTCTTATGATTACATTATCATCGATTGTCCACCGAGTTTAAGTTTGCTGACCATCAATGCTTTAGCCGCCGCCAATGCGGTGCTCGTGCCGGTGCAATGCGAATATTTTGCCTTAGAAGGTTTATCCGATTTATTACATACCGTCGATCAAATTCGGGAAACGATTAATCCGCAACTGAGTATCGAAGGCATTGTACGCACCATGTACGATCCACGCAGTCGTTTAACGCAAGATGTATCGGCGGAATTACAACAACATTTTGATGAAAAATTATATCGCACCGTGATTCCCCGCAATGTGCGTTTGGCAGAAGCACCCAGCCATGGACTGCCGGCTTTATTTTTAGATAAAAAATCACCCGGCGCGCAAGCGTATTTGGCATTGGCGGGGGAGTTGGTGCGGAGAGGAGAGGAAAAATAGCGTAGGGGCCGGTCGCGACCGGCCCGCGGGCGGCTCGCGAGCCGCCCCTACATTTTGGAGAAAAAAATGACCACAATTAAATTAAAACGCGGCTTAAGCCGCGGACTCGATAGCTTATTAAGCGATCGCGCCAAAAATTTAGCGCAAAGTTTAGATACGACGATCTTGGAAGGTTCGACTATCCGTGATTTGCCACTGGCGCAATTACAACGCGGTCGCTATCAACCGCGGCGTGATTTCACACCGGAAAATTTACAGGAACTGGCTGACTCAATTAAAAAACAAGGCGTGTTGCAACCGATCATCGTCCGCAAGTTAACCGGCCAACAATATGAAATCATCGCCGGTGAACGCCGTTGGCGCGCGGCACAATTGGCGCAATTAACTACCATTCCCGCCATCGTACGCGAATTAAGCGACAGCGATGCACTCGCGATCGCCATCATCGAAAATATTCAACGGCAAGATTTAAATGCTTTAGAAGAAGCGCAAAGTTTGCAACGCCTGATCGATGAATTTAAATTAACCCAACAAGAAGTGGCCGATGCAGTGGGTAAATCACGCGTTGCCGTCACCAATTTATTGCGCTTATTAAAATTAAATTCTGATGTAAAAGATTTATTACAAACTAAACAAATTGAAATGGGCCATGCGCGTGCCTTGCTTGCGCTTGCCGGTAGTGAACAAAGTCAAACCGCAAAAAATGTCGTTCACAAAAAGTTATCGGTGCGCGAAACGGAACAACTCGTTAATCATTTGTTAAGTAACAAATCGACTCCCTCTGTTACTCACAAACCAAGCCAAGATCCCGATGTCTTGCGCCTACAAACTAAGCTCTCAGAAACCTTGGGCGCGAAAATTTCCATCAAGCACAAAGGCCCTGGTGGCAGCTTAGAAATCCATTATTTCAGCTTGGATGAGTTGGATGGGATTCTCGAACATATCAAATAAGGCACTTTTATTTCCGACCAATTTACGATGCATCGTAAAACAGTCGTGACCAATTTACGATACATCGTAAATTGGTCAGACCCCATCTAATTCCTTAATTAATCCTTTCCACATGAATCCCCACGATCGAGGGACTAGTCATAAAAATATAACTGCCGTATTGATAGGTTGCTAAATAATCGCCGAGGGGCAAAGCCGTCACGCGGTTACACGTGGTAGAAGATGCGCCCGCAGCGGGTGGTGTCGCGGTGCAAACATAATGGCCAGAATGGGCGGGGCTTTGATAAAAATAATAGCCACTCGGATACACATCGGTAGAATCTAAAAACATGGTTTTTAAACAGCCTTCAGGATGCGTGCAAGGAATCGGCTTGACTATACAGCTTTTAACATTATTATTTAAACTGCAAACGGTATCTTGATAAATCACTTGATTATAAGCAAATTGCTGGCGATACAATAAACCTACGTGCGAAACATTTAATTGCGTGCCAATAATATCGGCGATGTTGACGCCATTAATATTCCACTTCGATGCATCGCGAACAATTTCTACTACCGACGGCACCGGCATTTGATTAATTAATGCTTCGTTAGGAACATAACTAAACGTTTTATTATCCGGATTTAAAATCGGAGTGACTAACACTTCTTTTGGGATATAGGTAATGCTGACTTCAGCTGGCTTAAACAAATGGTATTGCGCAGGATAATTATTCACAAAGCGTTGATACATCGCTGCGCCATCGGCGGCATTAATCACGCGCACATTGTTAGCGATGACCGTGGGTTTTTCTTGAAACGAAAACCAGCGTTGCCGATCGATCAGTGCATTGGTGTTTTTAATATATTGCGCAAATATACCTTGGTCCGTGACATCGCTTAATAAACCTTGTTGTTCAGTAAGCGGATTAAAATCGCCACTCACAAAATTATCGCGATTATAGTAAGCAATAGAATCAGGCCCTTCACCGGCTGCCCCATAAGCAAATTGCAAAATAATGTTTTCATAATCGTTGATATTTTTAGCGTGCAATAAAGGCAACATCATTTGCATCATGCTAAAACAATTCAGCGCATCAGTACGATAAATCGGATCTTGTTGAATGTGCACACAACCCTGTTCACCCGCTTTGCACCAATTGCCTTCGCCTAAGGCACCACTTGTGGCATACGGTCGGTTAGCAAAATACCGACTCATAAATTGTAATTTTTTATTGGGATCTTTAATCAGCGCTAACGGCCATAGCATAGTGCGGATTTCTAAACGCGAGGCGCGTGTTACCTGTTGGTAATTATAAGGGATCACTGTGTAATCAGTACTGCTGGCTGCGCTTAATGACACAGCTGGTGGCAATTCATCTTCAATCACTGGATAAGAGTAACTTACCGCAGTAAACAGTATCAACGTAACAGCGCACAAGATCTTTTTCATGATTCCCCCATCACTTCAGGATGAAAGAATGCTAAAGCAAAATCCGCTACAAAGAGTTTGATAAAAATCAAGAGTTCTAATGACTTGACTGTTTCTCCTCTTCCAGCAATTCAATGGCATAACCATCCGGATCTTTTACAAAAGCTATAACGGTTGTGCCATGCTTCATGGGGCCTGGTTCACGGGAAATAAGACCACCCACGGCGCGAATTTTTTCACAAGCTTCATACACATCCGGCACCGCAATCGCGACATGTCCAAACGCATTGCCCAGCTGATATTCGTGCGTATCCCAATTGTGGGTGAGCTCCAACACTGCGCCTTCTGCTTCGGGCTGAAAGCCTACAAAGGCCAGCGTGAAGCGCCCCTCGGGATAATCTTGACGACGCAATAATTGCATCCCTAAAATTTCAGTATAAAAGTGAATCGATTTTTCGAGATCGCTGACTCGAATCATGGTGTGTAAAATACGCATATATATAATACCTTTCCTCTTCATAATTTGCGCATTCTAACACAGCGTCTTTTGAATCATATTAAACTTTTTTTGCTCACCATATGAATAAAATGCTATCACAAAAAAAATTTAATCTGTCTCAAAAATTTGCGGGGAGCAAATTTTAGCGCGCTTTAGCGCGACCCAGTAGGGCAACCTACAGGGATGTAGGTTGTAAAATACTTGGTTATAAAAGCGCAAATTATGAAGAGGAAAGGTATATTTTCCTAAGAGTTATCATTTTCCATCTGTTGATGATCCTGCAAAAATTTCTGTTTCAACAAACCACCGGGATCATCAGGAATTTGTGCTAACCATTGTTTAGTTTGCTGATCAATCTTCGCTTGCTGGGCTGTGGCAGCTTGGACTTGCTGCTGCTTGTCACCTGGCTTAGCATTTCCGCCTGTTGTTGCATTGGGTTGTTGTTGCTGTTTATTTTGACCGCTCGAATTTTGTGGCGACGAATTAGCTTGATTTTGTTGTGGATTATTTTGCTGCTTATTTTGATCCGCATTATTTTGCGGTTGATTTTGTTGCCCACCTTTATTCTGCGGCTGATTTTGTGAGGGATTATTTTGATCGCCATTATTTTTCTGTTGCTGATCATTCCCCGTTTGATTTTGCTGCTGATTATTTTTGCCAGTATTATTCTGCGGCTGATTTTTTTGCGGCTGTTGCTGGTTTTTATTTTGCTGATTTTGCTTGGGGTTTTGCTGTTGTTGCTGCAATAATTTTTTCACAATTTCTTTATTGTAAGCGGCATCTTGATTATTGGGATCTAATTTCAAAGCCTGATCATAGGCATTGATCGCATCTTGATAACGTTGTAAATGCGCCAGCGTATTGCCTTGATTATAAAAAGCGTTACTGCTGTCGCCGGTTTGAAAGTTTTGCAAGGCTTGCGCATAGTCGCCCGCTTTATAAGCGGCACTGCCTTGCCAGGCGGGATTTTGAAACACTTGCGCCGCTTGCGTCATATTGCCTTGCACAAACGCTTTAGCGCCTTGTTGATCGGGCGTTTGCCAGAGGTTGGTCCAAGTACTGGCAACCAGCAAAGTGGGGCATGCAAGCGTGCAACATAACAAAACTTTGTACTTAAGTTGTGAGTTGTGAGTTGTTAGATCCTTGTAATTGTGTATTGTGGAAAATATTTGTGAAAGAGTGTTTTTGATTTTTCTCACAACTGACAACTGACAACTCACAACTAAGCGAAGCGTTCTCACAACCCACAACTCACAACTCACAACTAATTTCATACTTCCTCCCACCAACCACGCCGAAATCCAAACAACGCACAAATAACCGCGAACAAAATAAACCACTGGCCTGCATCTTCCCAACGCGCAACACGTGTAGTGGTGGCATTTTTAGCCAGTGTTGTATCAATAGGCAAATCGGCAATAATTTGTTGAATATCGCTGTCGCTACTGCTAAAGCTAATGTAATCACCATTGCCTGCAGCTGCTAACTGTTGCAAAGCACTCACATTTAATTTATTCAGCGACACATTGCCTTGTGCATCTTTTACAAATCCGCCTTGTGGTAAAGCAACCGGGGCACCGTCACTGGTTCCCACACCCAACACATTGATCTTAATTCCGCTGGCGGCTAATTTGCGTGCCATATCAAAGGCATTTTTATCAGGCAGACTACCGGTAATTAAAGTAATCGACATGGGCTTGGCTTGTGCTTGTTGCAACAAGTTTGCGGCGAGTTGTAAACCTTGCGCCATATTGTCGCCCGCAACCGGCATAATACTCGGATCTAAAGTCACTGCTAAATTGCTTAAGGTGTTACTGTCATTGGTTAAGGGCGCAACGCTATACGCTTCACCGGAAAAAACCACTAAGCCCACTGAACCATCCCGCATCGCTTTTAATAAATCCAGCGTTTTATATTTGGCACGCGTAAAACGATCCGGTTTAATGTCTGCGCTCAGCATGGCCGGTGACATATCGAGCACAATTACATTGCCTGCCGTAGAGCGATACAGTGGCAACATAACTTGTGACCAACTCGGTCCGCTCAAAGCAAGCACGGCAAATAACCAAGCAAGGCCTAATAAAATCAGCGGTAGATGCGTACTACGCGAACCACGCGTTTGCAATAAAACCGGCAGCAAATGTGGATCACAAATTTTTAGCCAGGGATTATTGTTACGCGCACGATGCCATAACTTCCATAATAAGAAGATTAACGGTATCAATAATAATAAAAACCACGGACGAATAAAGTGCATAATTTGTTTAGAATGTAGGTCGGCTTCCTGAGTTTCACCGCTAGGTGAAACGAACAAGCCGACAGCTTATGTCGGCTTACTCGCTTCGCTTGATGCGAAGCTCGGGAAACCGACCTACTTTTCTTACTCCCAAAATCATACTCAAAATTAAAGCCAAACCCAATGGCCACGGATACAAAGGCTCAACCGGTCGCAAATTAACGCTGTCACTCGCAGTAGGTTCAAGCTGATCAATTTTCTGGTAAATATCGTATAACTCTTCGCCATTTTTAGCGCGAAAATATTCGCCACCAGTCATTTGGGCAATTTGTTTTAAAGTGTCTAAATCCAAATCATTGGAGGGATCAATTTCTTGCGGGCCAAATAAACCCGGCACGGTCATACTATCGGCACCAATACCAATGGTATAAATTTTAATATCTTCATTGGCGGCTAATTGCGCGGCCGCCAGCGGTGTTAAGGTACCCGAATTATTGCCACCATCGGTTAATAAAATAATCGCGCGACTTTTAGCGGGGTAATCCAACAAACGTTTTACGGCTAAGCCAATAGCATCGCCAATCGCCGTTTGCGGGCCAGCCAGTGCAATGGTATCGCCATTTAAAGTTTGTTCGACCGTTTGCCGATCAAACGTGAGCGGTGTTTGTAAATAGGCTCGCGTACCAAATACAATGAGGCCGATGCGATCGCCGACGCGCTGTTGAATAAATGGAATGGCGATCGATTTGACAACATCTAAGCGACTTTCATTTTGCCCTTTTAAAGTGAGATCGGGCGTTGACATACTGCCGGATAAATCAATCGCCAGCATTAAATCGCGTCCTGTTTGTAGCGCATTACCCGTTTGACCCAACCATTGCGGGCCCGCTAAAGCAATAATTAATAAAATCCAAATTAACACCGCTAAGCATTGTGGCCAACGCAGTTTGCGTAACAAATTATTTTGCGAAGTTGAATTCAAAGTTTGTAAGCGCGCAAAAAAAGGAATTTTTAACGCAGCGCTTTGTTTTACTTCACCGGCAGGCAAAAATTTCCACACCAACCAAGGAAGTGGCAAAAGAATAAAGATGTAAGGCCAGGCAAATGTGAACATGTTTTTGTAGGTCGGCTTCCCGCGTTTTGTAAAACAAAATGCGTAAGCCGACAAAATTTTTTAAATGTCGGCTTGCTTTGCGATTAACATCGCAAAGGGAAGCCGACCTACATCCTCAATAATGTTTTTGCAACCAATTTTCTGCTAAAACAAACAATTGCTCCGCTGCTTCTGCTTCCCGCGGATCGGGTGTTTTTTGATACGGCACTTTCAATAATAATTTGCCGATCGGCGATTGAAATTTTATGACGGCATTTTTGACATTGTGCGCATCTAAAAAATCTAACCAGGCATTACCATACAAACCGGCCACATCGATGCGTGGATAATGGCGTAACGCAACGCGACGCAACAAAGCTGAAAGACTCGCAAAATCATGTGTGGCTTGGAATGCTTGCAATTGTGCATGTAATTTCTTCAAACGCTGCTTGCGACGATAGTGCAACCAGAAAAAAACCGCTCCACCAATAATGAGCAGCAAAATAATCACGATCAAAATATACCACCCCGGCGCCCAGGGCCAAGTTGCCACTGGTGGCGGCAAATGAATATCACGTAGTTGATTCAGTAAAGCTGTGGTTTGATCCATATTTTTAAATTAAATCATCACTGGTTAACAGCGTCCTAAAATTAATTCCATATTGCTCACAAAAATTTTTCAACTGATCGAAGCGTTGTTGAAATTGTTCGCTATACGCTGCACATAAAGCCGCATCGCTGGTATCTAATACTAATTCTTGTTTGCCATCGGTCACTAAATAACGATTCGTGCTCGGCGCTTGTTGCTCTAAAGGATCGCTGATATGAATCAGCAATAAATCATTATGTTGGCTAATGGTTTGCAAATGTTGACGCGCATGCTCACCTAACTCATAAAAATCGCTGATTAAAATAATCAAACTGCCAGGTTTTAATTGCTGGCGTAGATCACTTAAGACTACATCCCATTGCATGGAATCAGAAGTTAATTCCGCCGTCAATGCACTCAATAATTGCAACACACCGCGCTTACCGGTTTTGGGTGATAACATTTTATTTTCCGTCACACCACTGACTTGCCCACCCACGCGTTCGCCATTTTGCAGCGCCGCCCAGGCTAATAAAGCGGCAATCTTCGCCGCTTGTACGCTTTTAAATTGCCGACGCGTACCAAATTGCATGTTAGGGCTTTGATCCACCACAATAAACACCGGGCGCTCACGCTCTTCACGATACACTCGAATATGGGTTTTACCGCTGCGTGCTGTCACGCGCCAATCGATCGCCCGCACATCATCACCGGCTTGGTAATGCCGAAACTCGGCAAAATCCATGCCATGACCAAAACGTTTAGTGCGCCGCTCGCCGGTCAAGGTGCCGCTGGCTTTGCGCTGCCGCGGTAAGGCACGCGACGTGGCGTAGGCTTGCAGAGCGATTAGCTCTTCCAGTGCTGTTTTAATACCCTTTGTTGTTACCATAATACCTTTTCAAGTTGAAGCAAATTTGTTGTTCTGCTATACTGCAGAGAGAAAGGTAAAGCCTTACATGTGGGGCTCCGTATGGTTCCTCGTAAATAGCATGTAAGGTTCTTTCTCATTTAAACAAGCCGTTTTCTTCCACAATAAGATTTTGTATAACATCAGAATATGTTTTATCTTCATATTCATATTTCCTGAATACTGACCAACAAATAAAATCAACCAACTGTAAACAACGTTCAGTGGCGCTATTTTTTATTATAACTTCTACACTGGTTTGGTGAATTTGCGTCATTTGATTTGTCAGATATGCCTTGAAATTTTCGTTTAAAAATTTACTTGTTTCTCTTCGGGCAGCAATTAAATATATTTTTCCATCTTGTAATGGAATCAATTTTTTACTAAATACTCTATCCAATAAGATATTGGTTACATAATTATACAAAACTTGCTTTTCATTTTGCAGTGGTGCATATACTTTGGTTTTATTCAAATAAATAACCATAATGGCAACCTTATGCTCTTTTAAGCTAGTCAATAATTTAATTCTTGTTTTGGGAGTTTCTTTAAAACAATGCAAAGAGCCAGCATGGCTTTGTAATTCTTTTTTAGAAAATCCTTGGTATATTTTCTTTACAATTTTCTCCAAAGGTTTTTTCTGGCTATTCACCATACATAAAAATGAAATAACAAAATACTTGCTGGTTTTCTTTTTTTTAAAGTTAAACCCTAAACAGCCACTTTCATCCAAAAATATATAAGACATTTTGCTCTACTTAAGGTATCGCCACTTGCTGCAAAATGTTGCTGATCACATCATCGGTGGTGACGCCTTCGGCTTCTGCTGCAAAGGTTAGCAAAATCCGGTGTCGCAATACATCGTGAATTACGGCATGAATATCTTCCGGCGTGACATAATCTCGATTTTGCAACCACGCGTAAGCACGCGCCGCGCGATCTAAACCAATGGTGCCGCGCGGGCTGGCACCAAAGCGGATCCAACGTGCTAAATCAGCGTGATAATTTTTCGGTTTGCGCGTCGCGATAATCAGTTGCACAATGTATTGCTCTAATTCTTGACTCATATGTAAACGCATCACTTCTTCACGCGCATTAAACACGACTTTTTGCAAGAGCAAAGGTTTTTCGCGGGTTAATCTATCACTCGGTTGCAATTGTTCCTGCCGATTTAATTGCAAAATTTTTTGCTCGGAACTCGCATCGGGGTAATCGACTTTTACATACATTAAAAAACGATCTAACTGCGCTTCCGGCAATGGATAGGTGCCTTCTTGTTCAATCGGGTTTTGGGTCGCCATCACGAAAAATAATTTTTCCAGCGGATAAGTTTTATTGCCAATGGTAATTTGTCGCTCCGCCATCGCTTCTAATAAAGCCGATTGCACTTTGGCGGGTGCGCGGTTGATTTCATCGGCAAGCAAAACATTGTGAAACAAGGGGCCGGGTTGAAAATTAAAACTGCCATCTTGCGGGCGATAAATTTCGGTACCGGTTAAATCGGCCGGCAATAAATCGGGCGTAAATTGAATGCGCTGAAAATTGCCTTCTAAACAATCCGCCATTTCTTTCACGGCAGTGGTTTTGGCAAGGCCAGGTGCGCCTTCCACCAACAAATGTCCATCGCTTAATAAAGCGACTATTAGACGGTCAATTAAACGAGTTTGCCCAATCACGCGTTGGTTTAAGTGATCGCGCAGTTGCAGAATGGTTTGGGTGTGTGACATAATGATTCCTGACTAATTTTGTGATAATTATACTATAAGCGTAGTATTTAGGAAAATGGGGTTAAAATTTTGAAAATAGAATTTCGTTTTCATGCCTTGCAAAGAATGTTTGAAAGAAAAATTTCTGCAGCAGAAGTTTTAGAAACCGTAGCTACTGGAAAAATTATTGAAGAATATCCAAACGATCAGCCCTATCCAAGTTGTTTACGGCTTGCTTTTATAAAAGGACGTCCTCTCCATGTTGTTACAGCTGAAGCGACAAAAGAGAAAATTACTATTATAATAACAGCATATGTTCCAAGCACTGAACAATGGGAATCAGGATTCGAAAAGAGGAAACAAAAATGAAATGCATCGTCTGTAAACATGGCCACACTAAACCTGGCAGAATGACTTCTACTCTAGAAAGAGGGGAGGCCACTATCGTAGTAAAAGATGTACCTGCTGAAATCTGCGATAATTGTGGCGAAGCTTATTTATCTGAAGCAGTTTCGGTACAACTCTTAGAACAAGCTGAAGCTGGAATAGCAGCGGGCGTGGAATTTGATGTACGGCGCTATCAGACAGCCGCTTAAAAGGAGCAATATGGCAACCAAACCCAGCACTAAAAAAGTAATGTTTAAAAAAGATTTATCTGCAAAAGATTCCAGTGAAAACACCTTACCCGCCGAGCCCAGTGGCGAGCTGGTGATCAAAACCCTCGCCATGCCGGCCAACACTAACGTGTCGGGCGATATTTTTGGCGGTTGGATCGTTTCGCAAATGGATATCGGTGGCGGGATCTTGGCTAAGCAACGCGCTAAATCACGCGCGGCGACGGTTTCGATCGACAAAATGATTTTCCGCCGCCCCGTGCATGTGGGCGATATGGTCAGCTGTTATGGCAAAGTCACACGAGTGGGCCGCACCTCCATGACTATCGAAATGACTGCTTGGACGCGCACCATTGAAGATGAAGTATTACACTTGGTAACGGAAGGCGTGTTTACTTTTGTGGCACTCGATAATAAAGGCAAGCCGCATCCGGTGGATCGGGATTAAATAAAACTTTATTGGCACCTCTTTCTTCCTCGAAGGCTAAATCCCCCTGTCCCCTTCTTTAATTGATCGATAATCGTTTCAACAAATCCGCGGCGATTTAAGAAAAATTTTTCAAACCCTGTCAGCATTTTTTTCTTCATATTTTTTTTGACCTTGGTAAAAGAAGTCTAATAAAAAACCCGCCCTGGTAACGAGAGCGGGTTTGGGTAGCAGGAACACAAGGCTTACGCGGGTAACTTTCCTTTCAGCGTCGGCAAAGTCGGCGTCGCAACCATGAGGGGCGGGATGGTATGGGCACCATCATCTCCAAACGCTGCATACAATTGCGTGTTATTGCTGAGTAAAGCATTGGTGCTGGCATTACTCGTTGGGTAAGCCGGCATCGCCACATACTCGCTATGCCAATTGTAGCTGCCGTTCGACAAGGCGGCTATTAAGGGAGTATTCTCAACATAATTCTCTCCCCCGGCAAACAGCGTGTTGATCCCGCCGCTACTGAGGTTGGCGAAACCGTAAAGGGCACCATTCGAGGTGGGGTTGACGTAGCTATTATTCACAAACGAACCCCATATATCGTTCCAGCTTAAGTCGCCTGGCCCAAAGGATAAAGGCGCAGCCATAGCCCAGGGCGGGATAGGGATACTGCCATTGTATCCTTGTCCGCCGGCAAACAAGCTACCATTGGCGGCATACAGAGCGAAATACTCACCCCCCGGAGCATTAACAAGACCAGGAGAATTGTAGGGCGTTTGATCGTGCCAGCTAGGTGTCGGCGTCGTATTTAATAACTGCGCAACAAAAGCAACATCACAGGTATCTTTTAATTTCACCTGCGGGGCAGAGGACGCTGTGAGGCAGCCGTTATATACTCCACCCCCTGCAAACAGGCTGCCGTTTTTGTACAATAAGGTATCGACAGAACCGTAAGGGTAGTTTAAACCTGAATAATAATTCTGAAGCTGGGTATCGGTCCATGATGAGCTGCCAGTCTCTGAAACAACAAAAGGAGTATTAGGAATGCCGGAAGTATTTCCACCCGCGTACACGGTAGTACCAGTATCGGCTAAGGCATTGACGTATGCGTTTGGGAAACCATTATTATCGGTGGTTAGCGTCCAACCCCCACCATTCCACTGGCTCACATAACTGAGAATGGACGGCGACTCGCCGTCATCATTCACGCCGACAAACACCCGCGTTCCATCGGCCGATACCGATAAGGCATTGGCTTCAATGCTACTACTTTCAGTGTTGTAATCCAAGCCCACCGAATCCATATCTTGCCAGGCGGCTGTGCCGGCCGGCAATTTCATGACAAACGGGGTATCGTAATTATAAGAGCCATTAAGCTGTCCATAGTAAAAACCCGACGCATAGAAATTACCTGTTTTGTCCTGCAAGAGCTGAGAAATCCAGCCAAAAGCGGGTAAATCGGCCACGCCCACATCTTGCCAGGTCGCACCGCTTGTGTTTGGGTTCACCAAGACTTTTAAGGCACCAATATAACTCTGACTAAAGGATTGCCCCGCTGCCATCACGGCGTCCTGATTGCCTGCCGTTACATGAACCAGGTTGTTGATGCCGGTACGGACATTCCCACCGGTTGGAAGGTTAGAGGCGGCATCACTCCAGGAACCCTCGCCACTATCCGGGGTAACTTGCACAAAGCCTTGATAACTCTGACCACCTGAAGCGTACAAATAGCCACCCACATCCAGCAAGCTCGTCACGTAGATGTTTGTTGGAGTAGTGTTAACAAGGCCACCTGCCACTACACTCCAATCGGACTGCCCTGGCGTCCAACTGATAACGTTAGCTAAATCATTATTATAATTAAAATCCCCCGCATATAAGGTAGAATTAGCATACAACAAACTGTCCACTTCGCCGGTAGCCGGTAAGACGATGCTATCCGACACCACATCGGTCCAACTGCTAGAGGTACCCGGGACCCAGGTTTGTACAAACGGGACGACGCTATCCTCACCCCCAGCGGCATAGAATTGACCGTTGGCTGCGATTAAAGTCATAACATACGCTGTAGGGGGCAAGCCACTGGACATATCCTGCCAGGCGCTGGCCCCGGCAGACAAAGTTTTGAGCAGAGGCACATTAGTATGCCCATTAGATTGATAGCCACCCGCATAAACGGTATTATTGGCATCAATGACGAGGCTCTGCACAGCGTTATACGGCCCTCCCTCATCGTACAAGCCTGAAGCGGCATCGGCCCAGCTCCATTGATTACTGCCATTCGGGGTCAGTTTTTCGACAAACGGAAAATTCACTGCATCGCTATAAACAGCTCCACCCGCATACAAAACATTATTACTGTCTGCCTGCAGGCTGTAAATAATTTGATTACCCCCGGTAAGATTTAAACCCATAGTCACCACCTGGTCCCAGCTCTTTCCACCATCGGTACTGCGATACATCACTTCCACCGGATCGTAGGGATTCCCATTCTGGAGTTGCGCGCCTTTCGTTTTGGCATTCCTGAACAAAGCTTCCCTCGCGGCTTGACCTTGGGGACCTGCATGGACATTCCCCAGCGCCTGCTTCACTAAGGCTGCTTGTTGTGGTGCAGACAGCATCCGAGGACCCTGATGGCCAGCTTTGTTCAAATTATTCTGGACATCGTCCGTGTTCACAAAATACAAAACTTGTTGCCCATTCTGTTTAATCGTAAAAGCCGTAGGATAAGAATGTTGATCTTGATAATTCCAGGGCAAGCCATGGTAAGTGCTTAAACTGTCGGGCAGCGGCACAAACGCATTGCTTTGCGCGGCCATCGTGTTGAGCACAATCGCATCGCTCACGCCCTGGTCACTGCTCACTCCCACGTTAATGGGGGTCGTTTGCGTCGACCCATCAATGGAGCTCGGAGCGCTGTAAGTTAAAGTAAATACACAGTTCCCGCCGACCGCAATACTGCCACCACAGTTGTTAGTGTCGCTGACGTTAGAGTCGGGCGAGAAGGTCAAGCTTACGCCACTCAAGGGCTGGGCGCCGGTATTGTCCACCTGTACCGTCCCGGTACCAGTTTGACCCAGATACGCCAAAATGTTTTCACTCGTCCCAGCACTGTCGATAATCAATTCCGGCGCACCGATACTGCTTGTGTTCAGGGCAATCGGGGCATGGACATTGCCATTGTATAAAATCTGCGGGATGGTTACCGTAAAGGCTTGTCCCACCGTATTGGCGACAAAGCTTCCGTCTAAAGCGACGCTGCTGTTGGGTTCCAGGACATAGACGCAAGGATAACCACTGGTGGCGCTACAGGTGGTACCTGAGCCACCGCCGCTCGTCGGAGGGAAATAGGTTAAGGTGGCATTCGCCCCGGGGCTTGCTACTGGCTGCAATAAATTGAGCGCAAAAGCTTGTTTAGGGAAAGGGTTGGTCAGAGTCACCACCATCGGGTAGGGTTTCCCTGCCTGGGCTTGCGCCGGTAAATTCGTGGTGATGCTCGATTGCAGGGGGTCGGCATAGGCTACCGAACAGCCCGCTACGCTCAAGGCACACAACACTGCCAGCCGGCAGTTGAATAATTGCTTTTTCATAAACACTCCTTATCGTTAATCGTTAAAAATTAAGTCACAGCGGTTCCCGCTATCTTTACGCGATGGGGGATTTTAAAGCTTAAATCAGATAATTAACACCCAAACGGACTTCTACATCTTGCAGCGTAAGCCCTAAACCAGGAAAGGTTGTCGTCGCTGCACCCGGACCACTGTTGGCATTTTGGCGGGTACCCGTGCCGAGCGAAGCCGTGCCAAAATCACGATATAAGGCCGTTAACTTGACACTAAAACGTGAACCCACTCCATAGCCAAGACCCGGCCCGACTTCATACGCAAACTCCGTTTGGGTATGGTTATCAAAGCTGATTAGATCTTGTTCACTGCTGGTGCTAAAACCGCTGCCACGGTTCATACTGGCGCCCACTCCAACATGCAAAAAGGGTGTGAACGAAAACCAAGTGCCCACATCCGCTTCACCTGTTACCAACAGCGCTTCACTACTGACATTGAAACCATAGGTTTGCAACTGGGAAGCTGGTACACCCTGGGTGTTTTGGTCTATCGTTCCTGAAACCGACTGCTCCGATGATCCTTCGTAAGACAAGCCAAGCCGATAGCTTGGGAAATAATGCTCAGGGACTACAAATTGATAGCCCCCTTCTACAAACCAGGCTGCACTGTCGCCGTTTGCTTTGTTGTTGATCAAGGTATCAGGAGCAATAGGGACAATTCCATTCTGCGTATACGGTAAAACAGCATTTTGCAAACTATTATCCAGTTGATGCACCCAACCGCCACCCAGGCCAACATACCAGCCTGCCATCGGTGAGGATGAGGTAGAATCAGCAAAGAGACAGGAAGAAAAAAGCAGACCACCCGAGAGAAGCAGCACTTTGCCGCAGCTTGACACAATATTCCGATTCATCAAATACTCCTTAAGTTAGCAAATGTGTCGGGCAATGTGTCATAACAAAAAAGCTTTGTCAAGTCTTTAAAAAAATTTTTGAACCCTCTCTGCCTTGCCCTGTATTAAAACGAACGCCTGATTCTTTAAACAGACGAACATCACGTTGCTTTCCATTGCAAAAATCTGTGCAGATAACTTCCAGGTCTTTCTTATTTACGACTACTTGGCTTTTGAGAGTGTGCCTTTTTAGTTGAAGCTAGGAGAATTTTCAAGGCAAGTTTTGAAAAAATTTAATTATGCGGATTCAAAACTCTGCCAAAATACAAATTGGCATTTTTCACTAAAAATATCTATTTCTGGGTAAAAGTTATATTTCGTGAGTGTTTTTTATCACAAATTGTGATTTCTGAGCGAGAAAAGCATTTATGAGCAAATGGCTGGGATATAAATGGCTGGCCTCTATATACCCCTGCCGATACCTTGCGGGGACATTTAACCTTTGTTTAGTCTTAATCAAAATGATAGGCAAAGGTAAGCATCCAATCCGCTGCAAAGCCATCATTTTTACTATACAGCCCATAATTACCGAAATAAACATAGTGGTAGCTTAAGTCGTATTGATGATTATTGCCGAATAAAAATCCGGTACCGACTTTATTTTCAAAACCCCAGCTGGAACCTAATTGATTAGGACCTAATTGATCTTGAGTATAAAAACCTAAACCGATACCACCATCGACATAAGGGATCAAATTAGAGGATGGTAAAGTTTTTTGCAAACGCACCATCGGCATGCCCGCGAAAGTCATTAAGCTATTGTTTGATCCGGCATTGCCATTCCAATAACCGACTTGCACATCGGCCAAGCCGCTGACTTTCCAACCATCACCAAAGCTATAAGACCCCGGCCAATTAGTCCACTGCACACCCACTAAACCGGTGCGGACATTTTCTGGCGTACCTTGGCCGTAAGAAAGCGTGACCGCGTCGATGGCGTAAGTGGAACTCGCAATTGCTGTTAATAAAATGGTTGAAGTAAGTAAGCGTTTTAACATGGTATGTCCTGTGACTAAGTACTGTAGGGGCGGGGCTTGACCCGCCCGCGGGACGGTCAAGCCCGTCCCCTACAAAAGATTGTATCACACGAAAGATTCGCCGTGTGCCAACGGTTTAATCCCCAAATAGCTTGCCAAGCTTTGCCCAATATCGGCAAAGCTGGCGCGGCCGCCTAAGCTGCGCGGTGCTATCGATGGACTATACATCAACACCGGAATATGCTCGCGCGTGTGATCGGAACCTGGCAAAGTCGGATCGCAACCGTGATCGGCGGTGATAATCAGCACATCGTCATCACGCATCAATTGTAATAATTCCGGCAAGCGTTGATCTAATTCTTCCAAAGCATGCGCATAACCCATGACATCGCGGCGATGACCATATTTACTGTCGAAATCAACCAGATTAGAAAAAATTAAGGTTTTATCTTGTGCGCGTTTTAAAGCGGCCAGCGTTACTTCAAACAAAGCGATGTTGCCATCAGCATGGAGATCTTCACTAAAGCCTTTATGCGCGAAGATGTCAGCCGTTTTACCGACGCCAATCACATAACCCTGCTGTGCAATTAATTGTTCTAATAAAGTAGCAGACGGCGGGGGAATCGCGTAATCACGGCGATTGGCAGTGCGATAGTAATTGCCATTCGCCCCTAAAAACGGTCGTGCGATCACGCGGCCAATATTATATTCATCGACTAAACGACGAGTAATTTCACAGAGTTTATATAATTGTTCGGGCGGATAAATACTTTCATGACACGCAATTTGAAACACGCTATCGGCAGAAGTGTAAACGATCGGCTTACGCGTTTTAAAATGCTCATCACCTAATTCATTGATAATTTCGGTACCGGAAGCGTGTTTGTTGCCGAGGATACCCGGCACGCCAGTTTCGCGAATAAACGCGTTTAATAATTCAGGAGGAAAACAATTATCATGCGCGGTGAAATAACCCCAGTGAAACAAAGCTGGCACGCCAGCAATTTCCCAGTGTCCACTCGGCGTATCTTTACCGTAACTTGTTTCGACGGCGTAACCGAAACTAGCAATTGATTGCGCATTATAATCAATGCCCGTAAAGGTTTTACCGGTACTCATGCGCGCCGCATGGTACAAGCCTAACTTTTCTAAGGTGGGAATTTGCAAAGCGCCGCTGCGTACACCGGCTTTATCAGCACGACCGCTAGCACAAGCTTCGACGATATGACCGAAAGTATCGGCTTGGCTGTCAAATGCATCCGCATCGGCTGCTGCACCGATGCCGAAAGAATCTAATAATAAAATAATGGCTCGTTTCATTTTGCTGACCGTTTTTTCTTTTTCCCTAAACTATCCAAAAGCTTTTGAGTTTCCTCTACGCTAAGATAGCCCTTCTTCCTTGCAGCCTTTGCTTTTTTCGCCCACATTTCATCTTCTAATTGTGTTAAATGTTTATATTCTTCCATTGAAATAAGCACCGCCACTTTGCGGCCCTTTTTTTCAATTTCAACGGGTTCACTTTGTGCCATATCTAAGAGTTCACCAAAGTGGTTTTTCGCATACGCTGCTGCTAATGATTTAGTTGCCATGTTTTTACTCCTTTTAGCCATTATAGCTCAAATAGCCAAAATGGACAAGAAACAAGCACAAAGTTAAATATACTGACGAACCGATTGGCAAAGTGAAATTTGTGGAAAATTTTTTACCATCGCCCGATCAATTAATTTTAAAAGAAGAAACGATTAAGGTTACATTATCATTAAGTAAACCCAGTGTTTTGTTTTTCAAACAAGCAGCTAAAAAGAAAAAAATTCCTTATCAAAAAATGATTCGTAAATTATTGGATCACTACACCCTTCAATTTAGTACACACCATTAGCGTTGCTGTTGTACAAGTTTTAGTTCTTTAATTATTGTCCCACATATAGGACACTTCTGAACATGGACTCCGCAAGTTCGACATAGACACAGATGACAACAAGGCTCACAATATTGTAGGGATGGTGGATCGCTGTAACAAACTGCACAAAGCCCTGAACGCCGTACCGGCAGCAATGCGTAAGGTATTGCCGGCAGATTTTCTAATTTTAGATTCGAAGCAAAAAAATCTAGTTGTTTACTTTTTTTTGCCAAAATGACTTGCCCCAACTCTTGAAATACATTTGCTACTTCTGTTGGCCGCGCAATTTTATAACAAAGAGCACCTTCCAACCTTTGCAAAGCAGCAATGGGCCGAATATTTAAATTGAAAACGATTGCAATTGAAATGCTGGTAAAACAGCGTGATAACGTATTTACAGAGGAGATAATCCACTCATTGGTTTCTTCATTATCGTCACTGACAAGAAAGATAATCGCATCTTTAGCATTGCGCTCTCTACTTTGTAGAATCGGATCAAATGTCTCTTTCTCACGAAACATAATTTGTGATCGCTTGGGTTGTTCCAACAAGTCAAAAAAATCTATTATCACAAACTCTTTACAGCGTGATACCACCCCGTCTGAACAATGCTTAGTAAATATATCCAATTCAGCTATTGTCTTAGCAATGATAAGCATTCCCACATCAACCGGGCCTGCCACTACGGGCGCTACTGAACTAACCGAATGGCCGCCCGGTAAGAATGGCCCTGCACCTGGAGCATAAAGGCCACCGCTAATTGGCACTAACGAGCTTCCTAAAGGTCTTGCAGATGAAGCAGACCATCCGGATGCGGCGGCGGGCGCTGACGGAGGAGGCGCGGAAGAAGACATTATGCGTCTTTTAAAAATAAATGCATTCTTGCCCCATGCCGCAGCGTCTAGCGTGATAGGGGAATCAGCTTGTTGCATTGCACAGGCAAGCGCTAACTCTACAAAGAGTGAGCTTGTGTCTGTCCATGCATTTCGCCCGGAACCACTAACTTTATACACAGGAAGTTTCCATTGAATAGCCATCTCTTCAATCTTGGCCATAATATTCGTATTACCAATGGGTGGATTACCAATGGGTAGATTACCAATGGGTGGATTACCAATGGGTGGATTACCAACGGGTGGATTACCAATGGGTAGATTACCAATGGGTGGATTATGATGGATTAAAACAACAGCTGTCATCATACTAGCAGCCCTGCCCCCGGAAGAATTAGGGTTATTACTCTTTTCTATCGCCGTTAGAATAGAAAGGGTGCTAGTAATGGCGGGACAAACGACAATTAAATTAACCGTTGGAGGTAAAAAATTATCTTTGTTCGAAGGGATATAGCTTTCATTACAATAATCTGCAATTGAATAAAGTCTAATGTTCAAATAAAGACTCTTTTTAGATTGAGGATATGAAATGTACTTTCTGCCAACATTCTGCGAGCTAGCGTTGGCTGGGTTCCAAGAATCATAGTAATAACCCTTAATAGAGGGCTGATCCAGACAAAAGCGCTTGACTAACTCAAGCGCGGCATTAGCCGGTGGAAAATCAAACATACCCGCGAGCGTATGACCAATCACACAAAAATTAACAACCTGGCTATTATGCACGGCCATATTCTTATTCTCTCGTTGTTATTATTTACGACTGTTTTACAGCGAAAATTATTTTGTTTCCATCCGCTCGCACTGACTTTCTTTCATGAAGAAGGTAACGACCAACGCTAATACCAAAGCACCGATCAACACTAAAAATGCGTGTTGATAATCCGCATTACTAAACACCCGCACGCCATTGTCCATTTGGCCGGTCCAGCGAGCATCTAATAATTTACCGACTAAAGGTTGGAAAATCGCGCCGCCACTCATGGCATTGAAAGACACGACACTAATACACATCGCCGTTAAAGCTAAAGGATTGCTTTCGGATACCAAGGGGTAACTGATCACTTGGCCGCTGGTGATAAATCCGAGCAAGAAAAACAAAGTTAACATCGCGCCAAAACCTAAACCAGGCACATACAAAATCATTAACAAGACAATTAACGACAATACCGCGGTAATTTGCATCGGCAATTTACGCTGGCCCATTGCATCTGAAATCCAACCTGCCACTGGTGAACCAACTAAAGTGCCGATAAAAATAGCACCACACACAACTGCCGCATGGTTAGCTGAAAAGCCATGCGCCTGTTGCAAATAAATGCCGCCCCAAATTGCGCCTAATAAAAACACGCCGAGATTCATCATGTTGGTGTAAATACCACACAACCAATTTTGCCAATTTAAATAGGCACGTTGCAAGCTGCGCCAAAAACCAATTTGTTGCAAAGATTTTTCTTCTTCTAATTGCAATTGACGATTCGGATAATCTTGCACCACCGTTAAAATAACTAAGAAAATAATAATGCCTAAACCCGCATCTAACAATACGGTATGGCGCCAACCAATCGCTTCCATCACTAAAGTAAACGGCGCTTGCGCGATCGTGCCGCCGATAAACGCTAAAGTCACCACTAAACCCGTTGCTAAAGCCATGTGTTTAGGCGGTAACCAACGCGAAGCCAAACGCAAACTGCTGACAAAACAAAATGCGCTACCAAAGCCGGCTAAAAAGCGGCTAAAACTAGCAGCACCGAGCGAGTGCGCCTGCGAAAAAATAAACGCACTGATAATGCACACCGTCATTGCGCAAAGAATAATTTTTTTGGTAGAGAGGCGATCTAAAATAATTCCTGCCGGAAATAAAAATACCATCGTCGACCAAAAATAGTAAGAAGATAAAACCCCAATGTCTGAAGCAGAAGCATTAAATGCTTGCATCAGGCTGGCAGTCAAGGAATTGACCATATTCATTTGGATGAATTCAAACAGGAAAAATAGGCCAGAACATAAAACGACGGCCCAGGCTTTGACAGTTGGGCTGAGCGCAAGCGAAGCTTGGGGGGTAATGACACCTACTTGTGAATCGAGTAATGAATTTTCGCTCATAGTAATTTTCCTCTGTGAAGTTTAAAAGATTGATTGTCGGCTTGTTCGTCCCGCACTTAAATTGCTGTAAGAAAATTGAAGTAATCCCATCATATTTTTACTTCTTCTTATGGAAGATTTAAGTGCGGGACTCTCGTAAGCCGACCTACGCTCTATTTCCGCACCCGACAATAGGTTTCTTTCGCCAAACAAGCAGCGAGAATACCCACCACCATCGTGATCGGTAAAATCAATAAAGCTAAATTAAAATCTTTAGCAGAATATTGTGCAACGCCATTGACCATCGCGTGGTCCCAATGTAAATTGAGCAAGTAACCGAATAAAGGTTCAAATACTGCGCCACCACCCATAATCAATACTGAACCTACGCCGATCGATGTGCTGGTTAAAGCGCGAGGATTGCTTTCCGCAATTAAGGGATAACCAATAATTTGCGCGCTGGTAAAGAAGCCTAACAAAAAAATCAGCAAGCCCATTAATAAAGCGTCGGGTTGATTGAGTTGCATCAATAACACCATCAATACCAGAGAGATAATAGCGGCGATAATCATCGGCTGGCAGCGGCGTCCTATTCTATCGGACAAACCACCTAACACCGGTGAGCCCACGATGGTGCCTAAAAAAATCATACTGCTGCAAAAAGATGCGGTGGTTTTGCTGTAATGATGCACTTGTTGTAAATACAAACTGCCAAACGAAGAACCAATAATAAAAATCGGCAAATTCAACAAAGAGGTATACAGACCCGCCAACCAATTTTGGATATTGCGCAAGGCTTTGCCGATCGAAGGCCAAAAACCCAAAGCAGTTAATTCGCGTAAATTTTCGACGTGTTGCGCTTTATAATCAGGCGGGAAATCGTAAACATTTTTAATGATGATGCCTAAAAAAACAACCCCTAATACCGCGTCGGTTAATAAGGCAGCACGCCAACCAATGTGACTCACTAAAAAAGTCATCGGCGTTTGCGCCACAAAACCGCCTAACATCGCCATCGTCACGATAACACCAATCACAAATGCCAAGCGTTCCGTCGGAAACCAGCGCGACGCTAAACGCGCCGCACTTAAAAAACACAGCGTACTGGACAGACCAATTAAAAAACGAAATAACATCGCTAAACCATAATAAGGTGAGCAGGCCATACCAATGGTTGCAAGCGTACAAATACTCAAGCCAGTAATAATCAATCTACGGGTGGAGAAGCGATCTAAAGCGATGCCAGCGGGAAATAAGAAAATCACATTGGCATAAAAATAACCGGCGGAAAGGGCACCAAATTGCGCGGCGGTAATATTAAACGTTTGCATCAAATCACCGCTGATGCTGTTGAACACCGTCATCTGCATGAATTCGTAAAAGAAAAATAAACTCGCAGAAATAACCACTAACCAGGCACGAGCTGTGGATTTTTTGGCGGTGGCAACTGTAGCGGGGATAGAATTTTCTGAGGGAGTGTTGGCAGAGCTGAGCGCAATGGACATGCGCGCATTTTACCTGAACCGGGATAAGTTGCAAGCTAAGAAAATAAAAATACCACCGATTAACCAGTCTTTATAAGGCCGTCCAGGATTTAAGCATTTTATCGCTTTTATAACACTCAATAAAGCATGATGTTAGTAATATGCATTAAAACTTAAGCTGTAATGATTTCGTTTTAGTTTCCGACGTCGCCAATGCACAGGCACGCACTTCGCCCCACATGGCCGGTAAAATAAAAGGATCTTTACACAAAAATTTATCGGTGATAATCACCGGGATATGCTGCGCATTTAACATGACATAAGCAAAATAAGTAGCGGCTGTATGGTAATCTGTCACTTGAAAATCTTCACTGCGAAATTGCATAAGCACATGATTCTGTTGTAAAGCAGAAAAAAATTTATCAGCGACAGTTCGCGACTGAATATAAAATACATTAATCGAAACGGCTAATAAATATAAATTAAAGATAGCGGTTACTAATAACACACTATTAAATACATACTTAAGCCCTTGCCGATGCGGGTTAAGACATAAACCCCATGCCACTAAAATAGGTACACACCATAACTGCGGCACAAATCGCGCCCACCATATACCGCTGGTTAAAAAACAAGATAAGAGCACTGCTAAACTTAACACGCGTAAAAAAGCAGAGCGCACAAAAAACCAACTGATTAACGTTAAAATAAATAAATAACCAAACATCGGTCCAAAACCACCGAAACGCGAATCAAATGCTAACTGATGATGAATATCAAAAGGATTAAAATTTAATGCGGGGGTATAAACGGAAGCGTCAACTTGTGAAAACAATGAAATCGCCAAGGTTTCTAACACTGGCTTTGCCAGAAAGTTAGGGTTAGCATTGGGTGGATCGATATGTGTCCAGATAAAGTTTTCAACTTTACCATGCTCAATCACTATCGCTGGATAAAATAAATTGCCTTTATGTTGCAAAGCATTTTGCACATAAGGATGATAGCCAAATATTGCGACCCCATAAATCACTGCCACCGCCATCACCCATAAAAATTGTTTGCTTTGCACATGCGCTTTGCTGATTAGAAAATATAGAAAAATAATTGCGGCAATAAAACCCACATAAACCAAGCCGGTAAATTTCAGATTGATAATAAAAATAGCGAGGGGAATTAATAATAATAATGACAAGCGACTGCGGTGAAAATAATAATCAGCTGCTAATAAAGCGAACCAACTGATGGTATAACCCAACATACCATCCACATAGGCTGTTGCAAATTGACTAATCGCAACTGGATTCACCACCACTAAAAAAGCTAATGCAATGGCTAACCAGTGTCGCTTTAAAGAAGCGTAAAAAATCCGATAGGCGCTACAAAATAAAATAATAATGAGTGGAATATAAATACAGCTAGGATTAATAATATGTTGCGTAGTCAAAATTAAGCTGCCAACCATGAGCTCTAACACATACGCATAATGATTAATTAACAACAACACGATAGTTTTTAAAAAAGGAGTCGCTGCTAAATTGGCTTGCAAGTAAGTAGCCACGTTCGGCTGCCAAATAGGATTCCACCCGCTGGCTAAGGTAAAGGCGATCGGCATATGATAAGTTTGACTGTCACACGAAAAATCATAGAAGTGTGTGCTTGCCCAATACGCAAAGGCAACAATAATAACTAAACTCAGAAAATAATAAAGGAATAAACACCAGGAAGCTTTAATACGATAAAAATAATAACCGCTTACTAAAATACCGCATAAAGCAGCGAGGGGGAAAGTATAAGCCGAGAGTACAATCTTAAAGAAAAAACCCACTAAAGCGATAATCAATAAACACGCAGGTAAACTAAGACAGGTAATTTCTAATCCACGGATAAGGGAAACTAGATTTTTACTCACTTAGCCTGACACCACTCTTGTAAGCGCTCTAAAATGGCTTGGTCGGTCGCATTGGCAGAAACTAAAATATCCGCTGCAAAACCATTATGCTCAGCGATTTTGACCATCGCTTCACTGATTACCAGCAAAGGCGTCGCAAATAATTTGGCGCGATCAGCTTCCGGTGTTAATTGAATCAGATTACGTAAATTTTCGCCACTGGTGCTGACAATGCAATCAATATTTTGTAAAGCGTCTTTAATCGTTGTTACATCGTAGTCAGGAATATGGCGTTCATAACTGGCGATTTTTGTAACACTGGCGCCGCGATCGACTAAACTGTGCGCTAATAATTCACGCCCACCAACTCCTGCAAAAATTACAATTTCGGAATCCACGACATCTTGTAATTCCGGCAGTTCTAATAATGCTTCACTATTAAATTGTTCGGTGGGATAAATCACTTCTTTAATATCCAAAGCATATAGTTCAGCGGCCGTGGTTGCACCCACTGCTAAAATTTCGCCGCGATAATTTTTCAATAAATCCGCTGCTACCTCAACCACATTTTTTACCGCATTGCGACTAACGAAAATAATTTTATTAGCGGTTGCAAACGCATGCCGAATGGCGTCGTTATTATCCAGCGGATGAATTTTAATCGCCGGTAACAACACCGGAGAAAAATTATTTTCTGCTAGTACGGCAGCAAATTTTTTCGCTTCAGCTAAAGGGCGGGTGATAAGGATACGAGGGTTGTCAGACATAATTTAAATTTCGCTTAATAGACTTCTAATATTTTTTTAGCACCCTGGCGCAAGAGTTCTTCGCCCAAGTTTACACCTAATTCTTGCGGATGGGTACCCCGCATTTCACCACGAAGAATTTTTTTTCCATCCCGACTTGCCACTACCCCTTGCAGATAAATCTCCTGATTGCTCATTTGCGCATGTACACCAACGGGTGAATGGCAATCACCTTGCAAATGCGCGGTGAAAGCCCGTTCGGCTTGCACGCATTGTGCGGTATTGAAATGGTTTAAGCTTTGTAGTAATGCAATCAATTGTGTATCTTTACGGCGGCATTCAATGCCTAAAGCACCTTGTGCAACCGATGGCAGCATCTGTTCAAAACTGAAATAGCCTTTGATATGTTCTGCTAAATCTAAACGCGCCAAGCCAGCGCTAGCTAAGATAATAGCATCATAATCACCTTGCAATAATTTTTTCAGACGTGTATCAACGTTGCCACGCAAATCGAGAATCGTTAAATCAGGACGTAAGGCTAATAATTGTGCGCGACGACGTACACTGCAAGTACCCACAGTTGCTTGTTGAGGTAAGTCAGAAAAATGCGCGTAGTTAACCGATAAAAAGACATCGCGCGGATCGGCGCGCTCCGTGATGGCCGCAATAGTCAAATCATCCGGTATTTCGTTGGGCACATCTTTCATCGAATGCACTGCAAAATCGGCTGCGCCGCTTTGCAAAGCTTGTTCTAAGGCTTTGATGAACAGACCCTTACCACCGATTTTGTCCAAGGGTTTATCGAGAATTTTATCGCCTTCGCTGGTAATCGGCAGCAATTCAATTTGCAACGCTGGATGCTGTTGCAACAGTTGCTCTTTAACGAAATTCGCTTGCCAAAGAGCAAGGCGGCTAGCGCGGGTGGCGAGGGTTAAGTTCATTGTGAATGACTAATTTACTCTTGGATCCAATTTCCCTTCACCATATTCTTTAAACATCACTTCTAAAGATTTGACTTTAATTTTATCGGCATTGCCAGCGCTGCCAAAAGCGATATAACGTTCTTTACAAATCGTGGCCATCGCATCGATGGTTTTTTGGAAATATTTACGTGGATCGAATTCAGCGGGATTTTCCGCAAAGAATTTGCGAATCGCGCCGGTCGATGCTAAACGCAAATCGGTATCGATATTCACTTTGCGCACGCCGTGTTTAATGCCTTCCTGGATTTCTTTGACTGGCACACCATACGTTTCTTTAATGTCGCCGCCAAACTCATTGATGATCTTCAACCAATCTTGCGGTACGGAAGAAGAACCATGCATCACCAAGTGCGTATCGGGGATCCGTTTATGGATTTCTTTAATGCGGCTGATCGCTAAAATATCACCGGTGGGTGGACGCGAAAATTTGTACGCACCGTGACTGGTACCAATGGCAATTGCTAACGCATCGACTTTCGTGGCTTTCACAAATTCAGCGGCTTCATCCGGATCGGTTAACATTTGATCGTGTGACAATTTGCCTTCCGCACCCGAACCATCTTCTTCACCGGCCATACCGCTTTCTAAAGAACCTAAACAACCTAATTCACCTTCAACCGACACACCACAGGCATGCGCCATTTCCACCACGCGACGCGTGACTTCCACATTGTATTCATAACTGGCCGGTGTTTTGGCATCTTCTTTTAACGAGCCGTCCATCATCACTGAGCTAAAGCCTAATTGAATTGAACGTTGGCACACGGCGGGCGCGGCACCATGATCTTGATGCATCACCACCGGAATATGCGGAAATTCTTCAATCGCTGCGGCAATTAAATGCTTTAAAAACGGTGCACCGGCATATTTACGCGCACCGGCGGAAGCTTGCACGATCACCGGACTATTTACTTCGTGCGCAGCCAACATAATCGCACGCATTTGTTCGAGGTTATTGACGTTAAACGCCGGCACGCCGTAGCTGTGTTCAGCGGCGTGGTCGAGTAGTTGTCTGAGGCTTATAAGTGCCATATATTTCTCCAGGTTACTTAATTAATTGTTATCACAAAATTTTTTATCGGAGGGATCCCCCCTTTCGTAAAGGGGGGCAGGGGGATTTACTTTGGTTCGTAAATATTTTTAAATCGGTTAAATCCCCCTTAATCCCCCTTTACAAAAGGGGGAAAATCCCTAAACGGTTAATATCTTCATCAAATTGGTATGGCCGGTGCCGGCAATATCGCCACCGGTCATTAAAATTTTATCGCCACTTTTTAAAATGCCTTGTTGCTTTAACAGCGCGATCGCTTCGACACTGGCGGTATCAAATTGATAATTGGCATTGGCAAATTCAAGTGGATAAACACCGCGATATAAACACACTTGCCGCAGCGTTTTTTTATTGCGGCTCAAGGCATAAATCGGAATCCCGGAACGGATGCGCGACATCAACAAAGGCGTGTGACCTGATTCTGTCAACGCCACAATCGCTTTAATATCCATGTGATTGGCTGCATACATCGCTGACATAGCAATCGCTTCATCGACACGATGGAAAAAACATTCGACGCGGTGACCGGATATTTGCGTACTGCGTTGCCGCTCAGCACCGCGGCAAATACGCGTCATCGCTTGCACGACGCCAATCGGATGTTCACCGGTGGCGGTTTCCGCCGAGAGCATCACCGCATCGGTGCCATCTAAGACCGCATTGGCGACATCAAATACTTCCGCGCGAGTCGGAATGCTATTGTGGATCATCGATTCCATCATTTGCGTCGCCGTAATTACCGCTTTATCTAAAGCCCGCGCGCGCTGAATAATGTGTTTTTGTGCGGCGGGCAATTCAGCATCGCCAATTTCCACACCTAGATCACCGCGTGCGACCATCACTGCATCGGAGGCTTTGATAATGTCATCGATCACTTCAATCGCTTCGGCACGCTCAATTTTTGCCACTAATTTGGCATCGCTGTTTTCAGCCTCGACTAAACTGCGGGCATATTCCATATCTTGCGCAGTGCGCGGAAAAGAAATCGCAATGTAATCGGCATCCAATTGCACCGCGGTTTTTAAATCTTCTTTATCCTTGTCGGTTAAGGCTTCGGCTGACAAGCCACCGCCTTGCTTGTTAATGCCTTTATTATTGGAAAGCTCACCACCCACATCAACAGTACAAATAATTTGATTGCCTTCGACAGCGTTAACGGTAAATTCTAAACGGCCATCATCTAATAATAATAAATCGCCGCTTTTCACATCGCGCGGCAAGGCTTTATAATCAATCCCCACTTGGGTTTCATCGCCCTCATCAACACCTAAATCGGCATCGAGAATAAATTCTTGACCTTTTTTCAAAATCACTTTTTTATTTTTAAAGCGCGACACACGAATCTTAGGGCCTTGCAAATCGGCTAAAATAGCCACTTGCACACCCAGTTCGCTCGCTGCCTGACGCACCAAGTTAGCGCGATCAATATGATCCTGCGCTTTGCCATGGGAAAAATTGAGACGCACGAGACTCACGCCGGCTTGAATCAAGCCTTTAATGGACGCTAAGTCACTGGTAGAGGGGCCGAGGGTAGAAATAATTTTGGTACGTTTAGGTGCTTGTTGCATATAATTAATGTCCTGCTTCAAATAAATATGTTGAGTCTAGCAGATTTTTGCGGGAAGTTCATGCTGCCTTAAGCTTGGTATGAGATAATAGCCATCATGCGCAAAGTTTCTTATTTTATTTTAGCTTTTATCCTGCTTAGCCTCACGGCCTGCCACATGGTGCCCGAAACTCTGCAACCACCGCGCACGGTGACGATTAATATTAAAGCCGATGATAATATTAATCCTAACAATAGCGGGCAGCCGCAGCCTTTGTACATCATGTTGTTCGAATTGAAAAATGCATCAGCGTTTAAGCGCGTATCGTTTTTTAATCTTTATCAAAAACCGGATGCCACGCTGGGCGCGGATATGCTGAGCTTGCAAAAAGTGTATATCAAGCCCGGCGATGAATTTGCGATTAAATATGAAGTAACTCGTAATGCGAAATATCTCGGTATTATTGCTGCCTACACCAATATTGATGCCGCGCAATGGCGCACCGTCGTGACTTTAGATTCGAGTTGGGGCAACGAACCGATTTGGTTAGATGTGCATGAGTTAGAAGTGGATGGGAAGAATTAGGAGTTTGGAAAAAATCTCCTAGGACTCGTCATTCCCGCGAAAGCGGGAATCCAGAAATAGTCTATTTAAAGCCTGGATCCCCGCTTTCGCGGGGATGACGAACTGTAAATTAACCGCTTTTTAAAACTTCCAACTTATCCATCTTCTCCCAACTAAAATTTTCATCGGTGCGGCCAAAATGTCCATAGGTAGCAGTCGGTTTATAAATCGGCCGCAATAAATCTAAAGTTTCAATAATCGCGCGCGGACGTAAATCGAAATGTTTTTTCACGAGTTTTACAATTTCACTATCGGGAATTTTGCCGGTGCCAAAGGTGTTGATGCTGATCGAAGTCGGTTCAGCAATCCCGATCGCGTAAGACACTTGTATTTCGCAGCGTGAGGCTAAGCCGGCAGCGACAATATTTTTCGCCACATAACGCCCCGCATACGCGGCAGAGCGATCCACCTTCGAGGGATCTTTGCCAGAAAAACAACCGCCGCCATGCCGCGCCATACCGCCATAAGTATCGACAATAATTTTGCGACCGGTTAGCCCGCAATCACCTAAGGGTCCGCCGATCACAAAGCGCCCGGTGGGATTAACAAAAAATCGCGTTTTATCCGTGATCCATTCGACAGGCATGACAGGCTTAATAATTTCTTCAATCACCGCTTCGACTAAATCTTTATAATCAATATCCGGATCGTGTTGCGTTGATAACACAATGGTATCGGCGTGAATCGGTTGGCCATTTTCATAGCGCAAAGTCACTTGGCTTTTTGCATCGGGCCGCAACCAGGGCAGCACTTTATTTTTCCGCAATTCCGCTTGCCGACGCATCAACAAATGTGCATAGGTAATCGGCGCGGGCATGAATACATCGGTTTCATCACTCGCATAACCAAACATCAAACCCTGATCGCCCGCGCCTTGATCTTTGTTATTGTCGACCCCGCGCGCAATATCGACTGACTGTTTACCAATCGCCGATAACACCGCGCAGGATTCCCAATCAAACCCCATCGCCGAACTGTTGTAACCAATTTCTTTCACGGTTTGCCGCACCAATTCTTCGATATCGACCCAGGCACTGGTCGTAATTTCACCGCCGACTAGTACCATGCCGGTTTTAACAAACGTTTCGCAAGCCACGCGCGCGTGTTTATCTTGCGCAAGAATCGCGTCTAACACCGCATCAGAAATTTGATCGGCAATTTTATCCGGGTGCCCTTCGGACACGGATTCGGAAGTGAATAAATAATTTTCTGGCATAAAATTTTTTATAAACTATAAGTGATTCCTAAACGCACAGCTAACAAGGGAGAAGTGATATCGCTTTTAGAAGGCGTCTTATTATCAAAACCAAGAGATAATGCGTTACCAAGCCAATCCTGCGCGTTAAACTCTGGCGCAAAGATATATTGACCCTCTAAGCTAAAACCCAAATGGGAAGAATATTGGTATCCGGCCCCTAATCCGACGACGGGCGCTATAATATTATTAGATTGGGTATTGTTGACGGTATTGTAATAATCATTAACTGAATAACTTGCTTGATTCATAACGTACGCCGCACCTGCTTTGGCGACAATATTCCACTGTGGAGTGAAAAAATACTTACCCACTGCCAGCAGTGCTATATCGCTAGCCTTGAAATCAAAGTTGCCAGGGAGCGCTCCTTCAAGATTGAAATTCATTGTTGAAGCGGGATAGTGATCATAGGCTAACTCTCCCCCATAAGCCCAATGCGTTTGATAGTATAAATAACCCGCATCAACTCCATAAGCGGAACCGCCTGTGGTGCCGCTCGTCGTTTCAGGAGTACTTAAGAACGGAGTAGTGAAGATGTTATTAGTCGGGATGAGAATATCACCATACCCAAATGCACCGCCAACATAAGGGTGGCCACCCGTCATATAGGCCTCATCCGCGAGGACAGTTGTACTGCTTACATTAAACGCAATTAACAACAGTGAAGCGCTGGTAAGGCGGGATATTTTCATAATAGTTCTCCTAGGTTGATTATGAAGAAACCATTATACATAAAATGTATTTTTAGTCTAGCCTAATGTTATAATTCAAAATTATGCCGATCGTAAAATTTGAACTACAACTCACCGAAAAAAAACTCTTAACGCCCAAAATAGTGCGCCTTAGTTTCACGCGCGCCGATGGCGAAAAGTTAGGCTTTATTCCCGGGCAATTTATCACTTTCGATTTTGAACACAATGGCAAAATCGTCAAGCGCAGTTATAGCATTGCTTCGCTGCAAACGCCCGCTGAACAAATTGAAATTGCCGTCTCGCCCGTGGCGAAAGGTTTGGCAACGACTATTTTTGAAAATTTAAAAACCAGCGAAACCTTAAATGCGTCCGGCCCTTATGGCCGCTTAATTTTGCCAACCACTGATTTACCAAAACAGATTGTGTTAGTCGCAACCGGTACCGGCGTGGCACCCTATCGCGCAATGCTACCGCAAATTGAAACATTATTAAAAAGTTTCCCTACCACTCAATTTACTTTGTTATTCGGCGTGCAATACCGGCAGGATTTATTTTATGTAGAAGATTTTTTAAGCTTGGCTAATAAAGAAAAAAATTTTGTCTTTCGCGCCTATTTAAGCCGTGAAGAAAATTTGAACGCGCCTTACGAACAGAAAGGCTATGTGCAAAGTGCTTTTACGGAATTAAATTTAGATGCCACGAATGATTTAGTTTTTTTATGCGGCAATCCCAACATGATCGATGATGCATTCGCTTTGTTGGTCGATGCCGGTTTCCCCACCGGACACGTTAAACGCGAAAAATATATTTCGGCGCCCACACGTTAAAACCGATACGCAATCCCCAAGGTCGCCATATCAATTTCCGGCATGCGCGTGTAAGAGCCGCCATTAATAACTTGCGCACGTTGCGCATAGCCTGAGTAAGCATTGTTATTATTAAACAAGTGATACCATTCCACATTGAGCGATAATTCTTGCGTTATGGAATAAGCTACCCCTAAAGCACCAGCCGGATAATACACTTGCGCTTTTGAATCGCTCTGCCCCGTGTAACTTATGTTGCTGCCAGCATAGGCCATCCCGATTTTGAAATAGCCCGCAAAATTATGTTGGAATTGCAAACTGCCGCGGAATAATAAATCGATTAAATACGCCGTCGATTTAATATTTATATTTTGATTATTACTGACTGCATTAGCCGTAGCAGTCGGCAAATACGTGCCACCGAATTCGAGTGCAAAATTGGGGTTGAAAGCATAACCGGCTGAAACGCGACCGGCCATGCCCGTGGTGCTACTGCCCGTAACTGTTTGCGTATTGTTGCTCGCGAAAAAACTATTTTCGTTTAAGTGCCGATCGGCATAGCCTAAATTAAAACCTAAATAATAGCCGCTACCATCATCATCTTGGATGTCTGCATAAGAGGTAATTGCGAATATGCTGAGTAACACAGCCAAAATAATTTTAACCATTTAAGATCCTTAAAATCGATACAATAAACCCAAAGTATACAAATCACTATCCGGCATTCTTTGGCCGGTTTGAAACGCATCGGAAGCGCCTTGCGCGCGGAACCATTCCACGCGGGTCACCAAATGTGTATCGATGTCATAAGCAATCCCAAACCCCCAACCCAAGTTCCACACATTGGCGGTATCGCTACCCAAACCCGGTTGTTCGGCAGAGGCATTGATATACGACAACCCAAATTTGCCATAACCGGAAAAATGATCGATCAGGTGCATGCTCCACACCGACACTAAATCCACACCTTGTTGGGAAATATAGCCGCTTTGATTACCGATCGCGTCGGGGTAACTGGTGTAACCCAATTCCAAACCAATATTTTGGGTAAAGTTATAACCGCTGAATAAGCCCGCAGCAAGCATGCCACCCCGACCATAGCCATGATAATACGTTTCGGATCCGCCCATATCGCCACCGACGTAAAGGCCGCTATCGGCATAGGCTTGGCTTGCCATAAGGCCTAATAAACTCATTAAAACTATTTTCTTCGACATACTTCTGCCTCGTTTCCCAAAGTGAGTAATATACCTTATTTCATAATAATTTGCGCATTCTAACACAGCACCTTTTGAGCCATATTAGAATTTTTTTTGCTCACCATATGAGTAACTATGCTATCACAAAAAAAATTTAATCTGACTCAAAAATTTGTCTGGAACAAATTTTAGCGCGCTTTAGCGCGACCCTTTTAGGGCAATCTACAAGGATGTAGATTGTAAAATGTTTGGTTATAAAAGCTCAAATTATTATGAAATAAGGTATATAACGACTGAGCATGGCAAGTGCAAGTTTTTTACTTTATAATCTCCCAAATGCTACGCCTTATCTTCGCCAGCCTTATTTTAGCCACACTGCTCACCGCTTGCGGTACTACGGGCCCTTTGTATTTAACGCCTGACTACATTGCTAAGCATAAAACGGCGCAAAATCCTACAGCTCCCAGTGCAACACTGCAACCTCTGCCGAAGGGAGAGTAAGCATGGAATATTTTTCGTATCAAGGCGGCAAATTGTTTGCTGAGCAAGTGGATTTAACCAGCATTATTGCTCAATATGGCACTCCTTGCTATGTTTACTCACGCGCTGCCTTGGAACAACACTGGCATGCCTTTGCCAAACCATTAGTTGATCATCCACATCTGATTTGTTATGCAGTAAAGGCCAATTCTAATTTAGCCGTATTAAATCTTTTAGCCCATTTAGGCTCTGGTTTTGATGTGGTTTCCGAAGGTGAATTAGAGCGCGTATTAGCCGCCGGAGGCGAGGCTAGCAAAGTGGTTTTTTCTGGTGTCGGTAAAACTCATAGCGCTATCACACGCGCGCTGGAAGTCGGCATTCAATCTTTTAATATTGAATCACCCGCCGAATTAGTTCGTATTCAAGCCATCGCTACGCAGATGAATAAAGTGGCAACTGTTGCATTGCGTATCAATCCAGATGTCGATGCAGCGACTCATCCTTACATTTCCACCGGCTTGAAAGAAAATAAATTTGGCATTCCAGCGCATGAAGCTTTGGCGGCCTATCGTTTTGCGGCGACTCTCTCACACATAAAAGTCATTGGCATTCATTGCCATATCGGTTCACAAATTTTAGAAGCAGAACCCTTTATGAACGCCGCCGAAAAAATTCTTGCTTTAGTGGATACCTTAGCGAGTGAAGGCATTCATTTGCAGCAAATTAATTTAGGCGGCGGGCTGGGCGTGCGTTATCGTGATGAGTTGCCGCTTAATCCCCACACTCATGTACAAACTTTGCGGGAAAAAATCGGCACCCGAAATTTACGTTTAATTTTAGAACCTGGTCGCGCGATTGCCGCCAATGCTGGAATACTCTTAACACGAATTGAATATTTAAAACCCACACCTGATAAAAATTTTGCGATTACCGATGCCGGCATGAATGATTTATTACGCCCCGCTTTATATGATGCGTGGCAAAATATTATTCCCCTCACGCTGCGTGATGATGTACCAGAGCAAGAATATGATGTGGTAGGACCGGTGTGTGAAACCGCCGATTTTCTCGGCAAAAATCGCCGTTTAAAAATTGCCGAAGGCGATTATCTGGCGGTGTGCAGTGCCGGCGCGTATGGTTTCAGTATGAGTTCTAATTACAATACTCGCCCACGCACTGCAGAAATGATGGTAGATGGAAGCACAACGCACCTAATCCGCTCCCGCGAAACACTGCAAGACTTGTGGATAAGTGAAAAATTGCTGCCAACACAAAAAACCAGTAACCCATAAAACAAAACCCCGTCAATCGACGGGGTTTTAGCTTTAACCAAGTATACAGTTAAGACGCTGGGGCTGCAGCAGGCGCTTGCGCCGAAGTGCTGCCGCTTTCACACATACGCAGCTTATCCGTCAACATTTTAATCCGGCTATTAAAATCTTGCGCTTGTTGATAAAGTTTTTCGGCTAACATTTTTTTATCGGCCATTAATTTTTGATTAGCCTGTTGTGCACGGGCTAAATTTTCTTTTAAGGCTTTATTATCATTACTCAATTTCGCTTGCTGATCTTTTACTTGGCCTAATTGTGCCACCTGATCTTTCAAAGCGGTAATTTCGGTCGTGAGTTGTTGATTAGTGGTATTTAAATCGTTAGCGCGTTTTTCAGCGGCAGTACGCAAGGTTTGCAATTGATCGCTGGCTAACTTAATTTGCTGCAACTGTTGTGCTTGCATGTTCACTTCGGAAGTGAGCGTAGAATTCTGCTGCATTTGGCGCATACCAAATAAAGCCAATAAAATAAACAGAATAATAAGGATAATAATAAAGATGCGATTAAGCATGAGTAAGCTCCTAAAGGGTACGATATCGCCGAAAAGTATAGCATACTTTTCAAACAATTTAGGCTAAAATAACCTTATGTCTTCCCGTTACTCTTTTTTAATTATTTTCATCATCAGCCTGCTGATTTTATTAGCAGCGGCCTATTTTCAATTCGTCAAAGGCTATGAACCCTGCCCTTTGTGCATCATGGAGCGGGTGGCGTTTTTAATCGTGGGAATTATTGCCCTAATTGCCACTTGCCATAATCCAACGCGCTTAGGGACCTGGATTTATACCGTATTGATTATTTTATTTTGTTTAGCCGGCCTGTACTTTGCCGGCAAACAAGTGTGGCTGCAACATTTGCCACCTGACCAAGTTCCGGCTTGCGGCCCCGGTTTAAATGTCTTGATTGAAGATTTTCCCTTAAGCACTATTTTGCACGAATTATTTTTCGGTAGCGGCCAATGCGCTGAAGTGGACTGGACATTTTTGTCTTTAAGCTTTGCCGGTTGGGCCTGCGTGTGGTTTGGAGTGTTAATTTTATTGGCTGTGTGGGCAGCCATTCGAAGAACCCGTTTTCTAGGTTAAAATCCACTGCGTAAAAAATAATAAGATGAGTGATGAATTATTATGTTACAAAATCTAACTGCCCTTCAAGGCGAGACTCCCTGCTATGAAGATTTTCTCGCCATCAGTCCGGATGGAAACCTTTTTGCCTGTAATTTAAGTTCCGGCGCTATCGGTTTATTTAATTGGGACAACCCTGGCCAGTTAATTATGCGTTTCCCCGGTCATCCAGGCGGTACGACTTGTGGTGCAATTTATGCAACGGATGCCGGCCTGCGTATCTTAACCGGTGGCAGAGATGGCACCTTATACATCCACAATCCGGAAAAACCGTATTTGCCGCAGGTATTAGGGCGCGCGGGTGGTCCGGCTATCACTTGCTGCGCTGCGCTGCAATTACTATACAGAAAACTCATGCTTGTCTCCGCCAACGCGGCTGAAGGCACCGTATTATTTATTTGGGATCCTGCTGCCTCAACAGGACCTTGCAGAGTATTGGATCTTCGCTCGCAAGGGATCAATTTTTCTCTGATTTCTGAGGAGCATGAGGAGCAGCAGCCGCTTCTTAAGCGCCTTGCCGATCAGTTAATTATCGACTGTTGTGAAATCCATCAAGATTTACAGGGGAAAATACGTATTGCAGCCGCTTATAACTATAAGGCCCATAACCAGTTATGTTACCTGTGTATCTGGTACCCCGAGAATAATCCAATTTCATACGTAGGCTTAGCAAGGGATCTTCTCTCAAGAGCAGATAAGCGAATTACATGTTGCAAAATTTATGTAAACGCCTCAAGAGAAGTGCGGGTTATATGGAGTCTATGGAAGTGTAATTCTTTATGGGAAACGCGGGAAATCGGGAACCAGTTAGTGATTGATAAGAGGTTTGAGTTCCCTGTCGAAGTTTTGCCGCGAAAAGTTACTATGCAGCGGAATTCAGCGGGATGTTTACGTGTATTAAGAGGCCATGCTGAAGGCTTGCATCGCGAGGAGTTAAAGCACTGGCCAAATAATACTTCCCTCGTTAATGTTACCGAGAAAAAAATCAACCCGTGGCGTTTGCATACGGTTTGTCAGCCTCAGCCTGGCGAATATCGTTTGGTATTCACTCAAAAAACCAATCAAAATAAGCAAGTTTTATATATCCAAAATCCTGCCGGACAACCTCCTGTTATGTACCAATTGGGGCCTATCGAAAATAATTATACTAATTGCATCGCTGTTGACAAACACGCCGGCAGGCCACAATTGTTGCTTGTAGCATCTACTGCAGACAAGATTAGCTTGCATACCTGGAATTTTGCTGAACCGCTCGCCACTTTGCAAAGTTCAACAATTACTCTGCCGCGGCGGCCAGAGAGTCATATCGGATATGATGCTGTTGCAAAAATTTCAGCAACGGCAAGCGTTATTATACTGTGTCGCACAAGCTCAGATGATAACAAGAAGAGTTTTATCAGTGTATTAAATCTGGAGCGGCCAGAGCTCCCGGTGCAGCAAATACATCAACTAGATTTCACTGTCTCATGCTGCGCCACTTATTTTGATTCAACCGGACGGACATTCATTATCTGTGGTGACGAAAAAGGAGAATTAATGATTGGTGAATACCGTGCAGAGTCTTTAGTAAACATCCAAAAGACACGCCATTTCCAGCATCCGGAATTTTATAGTCCTGCACACGTTGATCGTATAAAATATTGCGCTGCTTTTGAAGCAAATCACCGGCTGTATATTGTGGCACGTAGCGACCAAGGAACCATGTGTATTTGGGATACTACTCAAATTGCGCGTGGTCCTGTGTGGTTTTTTTGGCAGCGGGTCAGCGTGTGCACCGTGCTCACACTGAAGGAGCAATTTTATTTAGCCTTAGCGATAGAAAACAAGAGTGAAGTTTGGCTATTCGATCTATCTTCTTCTACAATCATCGTGTCTTTTATTGCGCCCCTGCCGCCAGAAGGATTTTTTTTCTTGCCTGATCCTAGCGATGCTCACACCGTTTATTTAATGACGGTGTTACGAAATGGTTATGCATATCCTTATCGGTTGCCAGCACCACATCAGCTGCCGTTGCTTATGCCGCCTCCCCCGGTTTTGCAGCCCAGAACCTGACAAATCCTCCCTCAATGGCCGCCGTTAAATCATCATAAACGGGAGTGTTTTCAAATCCTGGTGTTGTTAAAATTTCTGCAACATCTTTATTACTTTTCACTAACATCGCTTGGCAACCTAGCGTGTGGGCCGCTTCGATATCGCGCGCTGAATCGCCGATGACTAATGCCTCGGCTGCTTCTACTTTAAAATAATCTAAAGCCTGTTGGTATAAACCCGGTTGGGGTTTACGGCAGTTGCAGTGATCATCCGGCCCATGCGGGCAAAAAAAGATCGCATCCAAATGGCCACCGACGGCTTTTAATTCGCGACACATTTTGTCGTGGATGTCACTCAAAGTGCTTAAGGAATAATAACCGCGTGCAATGCCGGATTGATTGGTTGCGACACACACATTGATTCCCGCGTGATTGATTTTCGCAATCGCTGCCAAACTGCCCGGCACGGCTTGCCATTCGTCCGGTGATTTAATGTAATCAGGTGAGTCGAAGTTGATGACGCCGTCGCGATCTAAGATGATTAATTTGATCATAATGTGTTTCTTTTGTTTAAAGTAGCGTCATCCCCGCGAAAGCGGGGATCCAGGCTTTTTTCAGTTAAACCACGTTTTTCTGGATCCCCGCCTGCGCGGGGATGACGAGTATTTTTCGAATAGTTGGAAATTGTCGTATACAAAGTTTTTTCTCAATCCTCAAAAACTCTCCGCTTTCGCATGCAACCAGTACTCATCATACGGATGCGGCACATTGCCTTCTAATAAAGCGCCTTCCGCAAAGCGCGGATAAATATCGCTCAAGCGTTTCACTTCCGTGGCACTAATGCGACGACGAATCCGCGAGGGATTTAAATTATCCGGGTGTCCCACACCGGTGGCACCCAATAATTCGCGAAAACTTTTTAAGGTTTCATCGTGAAAATTATGCACCCGCGGTGCGCGACTGGCGATGCTCAAGGCATACATGCGAGACGGATCTTGCGTCGCCACTCCGGTTGGGCAACGATTAGTATGACACTTGCGCGATTGCACACAACCCAGCGCAAACATCATCGGCCGCGCCATATTACAAGTATCAGCACCTAAAGCAATTTTACTGAGAATATCGAAACCGGTGACAATCTTGCCGCTGGCAATAATTCTAATTTGTTTACGCAGGCCAATGCCGGTTAAACAATTATTGACAAATACTAAACCTTCATTCAAAGGCATGCCGACAAAATCGACAAACTCGAGTGGCGCCGCACCGGTACCCCCTTCGGAACCATCGACGGTAATAAAGTCCGGCGTGATTTTCGTTTCCAGCATGGCTTTGCAAATCGCCATAAATTCAGCCGCAATGCCGATACACAATTTAAAACCAATCGGTTTGCCACCGGATAAGTCCCGCAATTGTTGCACAAATTGCAACAAACCAATCGGGGTAGAAAACGCCGTGTGAGCCGGTGGCGACAAACAATCTTCACCCATCGCGACGCCACGAATTTTCGAAATTTCTTCCGTAATTTTCGCCGCCGGTAAAATGCCACCGTGCGCGGGCTTGGCCCCTTGCGATAATTTTATTTCGATCATTTTCACTTGCGGCAGCGCGGCTTTTTTCGCAAATTCCACCGCATCAAAATTTCCCTCGGACGTGCGCGCGCCGAAATACGCAGTGCCTAACTGCCAAATAATATCGCCGCCTTCCATCAAGTGATACGGACTCAAACCGCCTTCGCCAGTATTGTGCGCAAAGCCGCCCATTTTTGCGCCAAGATTTAAGGCCCGAATGGCGCGATTGCTCAAGGCACCAAAACTCAGCGCGGAAATATTTAATCGTGAAGCCAAATAAGGTTGCTTACAATCAGGCCCACCAAACACGACTTTAAGTTCATGCTCGATCACTTTTTTTGGCACAATCGAATGATTGATCCACTCATAACCAATCGCTTTCACATCGCGCAGCGTACCAAACGGTAAATTGTCTTGCGTCTTGGTCGCACGCTCTTTCACCAGCTCCCATTGCTCACGACTGTATGGCACTTCATCCATATTACTTTCAATATAATATTGTCGGATTTGCGGTCGAATGGTTTCCATCATATGCCGCAAGTGGCCGATCACCGGATAATTGCGCAAAATATTACGCTTGGTTTGCAGCACATCATGGATACCTAACAGCACCAATGGCGCGACCAAAATAAAGAAATAAAAGAAGGGATGCCAGAACAAGCCGATGATGATGGTTAGTAAAATGCTAATCGTAGCAATGATATAAAAACGATGGCGGGATAACATGGGCGAGCTCCGTTATATAAGAAGCGCAATGGTAGCAAATCTTGTGCCCAGGGGAAACCCTCTCAAAGCATATATAATTTTTCATGCAGCTCATCGGCCACTTGTTTGGCACGCTCGACGATTTCTGCAACCGCTTCGAGATAGCCTATCAATGTCGTCTCGCTCGCATGACTGAAATCACTTAAAGTCCCTAAATCTAATAACGCACAAGTATTAGTTAAGTCACTCTTTAAAGCCTCACTTTTATCCCGCAAAAAATACAGCTGCTCAGCCGGCAACATATACAGATTTTTTACATCTATCATAATTCTCTCCATAAATTTACTTTAAACCCGACACACCACCATATTCTTAGGTTCGACAATTAACAAGGTTGCATTTACACAGGCTTCATCAATTTGAATCACTCGCAATTTAATTTTATCCGCCAAAGTAATTAACTCACCCAGCCCACCCTGCCGCACTTCTTGCCTACCACAAGCTAGCGTCGTTTTAAAAGTCACTTTTTCTTCGTTGATATGAACAAGACAAGCTAATAACTTGCGATTGAAACGCAGGGATTCGCCAATTTTTTGGGTTTCGATTAACATGCTATTATCTCCTTTTGAATAATTACTCGGCAATTTCAGATGTACCATTACAGCGATGTGCATTACACAAAGTAATTGTTTTTGCTTTTGTTGAAAAAAGCGCATCTGTTGAATAAAAGAAAGATTTTTTATTGAGAAAGAGCTTGTTTATCAACCCAATTAAACTTTTTAGCACCATGATTTTTACTCCTATCCTTAATTAATTTTTTTTGCAAAAAAATATACAACTTATAAAAGTCGTCCTTCATGATGTTATTATTTTTAAATTTACTATTTTTGTGAATTAACGAAGAATTTTCATGATGCAGGAATTAAAAGAGAATTGCTATTACATAATTAGCCTAGCAATTTCATAAGGGGAATTCTATAAACGAATTTTATAAATTTTGAAAAATCATTTAAATTTACTTCTACTACAGTTTGTTTTTATAAATGTACTGTATAAAGTAAAGCGCTACTGCTGCAAGAATCAGGAAAACAGCGATATGATTAAAGGAATAAGCAATTGATGAAATATTAGTACTTTGTGACGCATTTAAAGTGAATTTAGCAATAAGGCTTGAGCAATAACCTGAAATTGTCAACGAAAAGTAGAAAATTCCCATTAATGTTCCCTGGTATTTTAAAGGCGCTCGCAGGTTTGTAAGCGACATAGTAACTGGAATAATGCAAAGCTCTCCTACTGCTAAAAAAGCATTTGCTATAACAATGCTCAACAAAGTTATGCATTGACTAGTGGTAGAAAAATGAGCGCTCATAGCGAAAATAAAAAAACTAGCCGCAGCAAACAATAATCCAATCATAACTTTATTTTCCGCCATGGGTTCAGTTTTGCGTTTGGCGAGCAAACTCCATACAAAACTTAGTAATGGTACCAATACAATAATAAAGAGCGGTTCTAGCGAGCTAAACCATGTTGTGGGGATATTCCAACCACCAATATTTCTATTAACGTAACGCTCAATAAATAGTGTGAGCGAAGAATAAATTTGCAACAATGAGGCAAGGAAAATAATACAGCTTATGATTGGCACGATAAGCAGTAATATTGAATTTCTCTCTTGCACGGGAAGCTTTTTCAGAAAAATGATAAAAAATACTATCGCCGCAATAACTACACCTAATAAGACTTTCCCAAAAATAGTGTATTTAATCAACAACAGATAACATAAGCTAATACAGATAATTAGCAACACAATACCTTTAATAAAAAATTGAAAATTTTGTTCAATAAAAGCATCTCTAAGCTTATTTCTGAAAGTGTATAGAAATGTAATAGCGCTTAACATCCCTAGTGCAGTAAAAGCGAATCCAATCCAATAATACTGAAAGCTTGTGGTGATTCCATACAACAAAGGTCCAAGCAAACTTCCCACATTAATAAATACATAAAAAACAGAAAAAGCTTTGATTCGCTTGTTAGATTCAGCTTCTTTATACAAAGATCCTAATAAATTAGGGTTATTAGGTTTAAATAATCCAATCCCAACAATAATAACTGCAAATCCAAGATAAGCATTGTCTAACCCATGTAGTGTTAAAACCAAATTTCCGATTGCAATTAATAAACCTCCCAATAAAGTCGCATAATAAAGCCCCAAGAACTTATCAGCAATAATTCCTCCTAATAAAGTAAACGCGAAAGTAAGCGCTGTATATGCACCATACAGAGAATAACTGGCGGAATCTGCGAGCTGGAAATACTTGGTTAAGTAAAGAATAAATAAAGACTGTAATCCATAATAACTAAAGCGATCCCAAAGTTCAGCATAGGCAATGCTAATAAAAGCACTTTTTTCTTTAAATTTTTCAACCATATTCTCTCTTATACTGTATTAGAAATTGCGATGCAACCACGAAAAAATGGCGAAAACTCAGAGAAAAGATAATCATTTTTATCAATGATAGTTTTAGAAAGACGAGGGTCTAATTGCTGAATTTTGCCAGCTGACAGTATTTCACCGTCTTTATCTTTGTCACAATGAAAATAATCGTATCTTACATTTTTAGCTATATCAAATAATACGGTTTGCTCAACGCCAAGATGCCCCTTTAATATTTCTGACATAACTGATTCCATAATATGCTTTAATTCGCGCATTTCAAACATAGTGCTCGATAGCTTTCTAGCTTTCGGCGAAAAAATTGTCGTATTGGGAATTTGAAAAGAATAATATCCAATGCGATTTATTTCTCGTGAAAAATGGTAAGGCTGCATTATTACAGGAGGATATTTTTTCAGGCCATAAATTTCTAAGAAAGCTTTCTGCAGACCGCTGATAGGAGCAGAGACATCATTGATTGCAGGAGAAAAGCACAATGAGTCGCCACTACCAAGCGCGATGAGATGCTTCACTGTATCGGCTAAATAAGGATTTGGTTTGAGATTTTTATTTTCTATTGCGATTGAGAAGGCAGCATCGAATATAAATAAATTACGCCGAAAAAATGATGTCTGCCAGACTTCATTTAATAAAAAGCGATAAAAGTCACTCCATTTTTTATCGGCTTTATGTTCAAACCATTGTTTTGAAAAAAATATTATATCGGCAGTCCAGGGTTGAGTAAATTCAGAATGATTGGCAATATGTTTAAAAATATCCCAGTGCTCAGAAAGTTGCTGTGGAATAGATAATTTTAGTCCATACTTAGTTTTTAGATTTTTATATCCAATGGAATCTGTGATTTTAGGTAACATGCAAAGCGAACGAGCCCCTGCTGTAACGCTCCAAAATGGCCCTATAAAAAATGTAATTTTTTCTTCAAAGATACGCCACAAAGATAAAAAATTTCCGACTCCTACAAGAGAACCTGGTAATATTCTTGATTTAGATTGAGTGAAAGATTCAAATCCATTTTTTACAACTAAACCCATTGGAATTGTTTTAGTATAACCATAATCTTCCTTTATTTTCGTGGTAATGCTTGAGTGATTAATTGGAACTAGTGAGCCTTCAGAATTAGGTAGTTGAAAAATACCCTTATCCAAAGGCAAAGAACCATAAGGATATCTGACTAATTTTAAAGTATGTTGATCATCTGGATTAACATCATCAATAACTTTTGCAAAGTCTGGCCTGATTCTTCTAATTAAATCACGCGCCGTTTTCCACGAGTGACTTTCCATTTTAATTGATGCATTTTCATTTCCCATAAAATACTCTCATATGGTTGGAGTGGGGGGAGTCGAACCGCCACCTTTACCCTTGTTTTGGGCATGTTCTACCATTGAACTACACTCCAATTACATTAGTTTTTAACAATAAAAACGCTTCAAATAAAGTGAGGGAATCACTTGTTCAATACTATAAAATGGCGCCATAACATCATTGTCGGCACCTAGAATAAAACAATTATTAAAACGCTTCCCAATAATTGCTCCTATTGCCGCATATTCTATTCCTTGATTTATGACATAAGCAAGATATTCATCCAATAAGTTTTTTTCTCCATACCATCTGTTATAGAGATTTTTACGTTTCCTCGCAATATCTAGCAATGTTTTCCGGGTGATGCCCGACAAACCAAACTCATTGCGATTAAATTTATCATGATAATAAGCAACACTCTTTAACCATGCTTGTTTTCCATCACATAACTCAGTAATCATATGTACTTCACACGGGACTGCACAAACATTTTCAAAAACCATCTTGCTTTTTCCTACCCGATTTAAAAATTCTTCTTCGGTTAATTTAACACGCTGTAAATTTGCTTCTGAGAACGCTTCAAAATTTCCGACTCCTGCTATTATTTTAAAATTTACTTTCCAGTCTGTTAATAGCTTACTAATAGTTGGCAGAGCGTTAAGAATACGTTGGGCAATTAAACCGTTACCCGATCCTACTGTATCAAAAGTATGTCGAAATGGACAATCAGGATTGCCAGTAGGTTCCACTGAATAATCCGGGCAAATAGCTGAAAAAATTGTCAGAGCTTCGCCTTGCAAGCCTTTTTGCAACCAGCCTACAATTTGCCTCATTTGAAATTCATTGGGATAAATAATATCTAGCTTCTGCATCATAGCAGTAAGATCTTTTATCATGCTCGCAGACAGTGATTTAACGCATTGATATTTTCTGTGCAAAAAGGTATCGTGCTCAGCATCGATCTGATTTAATAATAAAGATAATAGTGAGGGACGCAAATTATGCACACGCGGTGCGTGTATGTCGATTTTAGGTTTTGTGTAAAGCTGACTATCTTTTATATGCCATACAAAGTCAGGGACTAATTCCTTTATAAGATGGTAAAAAACAACGTTCCTTGGTAAAGTTGCTATCCCCTTAAATTCCTCAGTCTTTTCCTGATAAATGGCTCTGATTTTTTTAATTCGTTCGACTGATATACCCTCTGGTAAATCACTTTGTTTGATGGGCAAATCTTCTTGAATGCATTTTAATATTTTACGACTGATACTCCCCCGTACAAGTTGATTGGATTGAATAACATTATCAGCGGATTCTTTACGCATGGTGATCTATGATAAATAAAATATGCTTTCATTGTACAACAAATAGAGAAGGCTTTTCCAACAAAAGAGAAAAATAACTCAGAGTCCTATGGTTGGCAAAGAAAGAAGGCTTGCTAAAATTAAAGCCGCATGTTATTTGCTATCGCATTCCAAAAGTTCGCGATAAGCAATAAATGCGTTTCAAATCCCAGTTTTATTTTATCAAAGTCCGCGCCCCGCTTAATAAATTCTTTAGTAGCAATGATTGATTCTTCCTGATGCTCTTTCTCGGTTTCACCAATGTGTACGTAAAAAAATTCGCAAGCAGCGTGAAAATCGTCTTGTTTTTTCCAAAAATTTTTGTAATTTCTTACGCCATCGTAAAGTTTTGCAATCATTGTAAATGCTTGTAATTCAAGGGCAAGTTGTCCGCCGGTTGCTATTACTTCATCAGTCGAATAAATACGTTTTTCCCACTCAATTAATGCGGTTGTTTCTGGCAATAGAGCAAAGTTATTAGATAATGTTTTTAGCCCTAAATAATTTGGTTTTCCTAGCTGGATAGATAATTGATTGCAGAAATCTTCAAATAAAATAGAATGTACACGTTTAGCAGTTCCATTTCCCATTTCAGAAAAGAGTGTTTTGGTATATTCTGCTTGTGCAACATTATCATCAACGATTGAAATTAACGTCGCTAATGCTTTAGGAAAGCTATGAGTCCATTCAGCATAATTTCTAGCAAAAATAGCTAATTTTTCTAACGAGAATGTTTGGCTCAGCCACATTTCGTAAAATTTATTATTAACTGCTTCATGAGAAGAAATATTTTCAATTAAACTATCTAAACTTTTCATTTTGTCTCGCTTTTTTAAAATTCATTTCATAGAGTTGAAGTAAGAATGAGTACCAATTCGTTTAAGTAAATAAAAAATAATTATAGTTTATTTCCTTTTTTTAAAAAGGTTTAAATTATATACGGGAACACATTTTTGCAAAACCGCAAACGGTTGTGAAATAGAGTTTAGCCGACTGCAGGTACTAACATATGGCTTATTATTCCCGACCATTTTAACATGCATATTATTTTGGTCTTGACTAAAATAATATGCATGTTAAAATGGTCGGATTAATAAGGAAGCTTTTTTGCTATGAAACGTATCTATGAACAGCTTTTAATCGAGCATTTTGCCCATTTCAGGCAAATGGCTTTTTTGGCTGGGCCACGCCAAGTTGGCAAAACCACGGTAACCGAACAAACCGAAGAGCAAGCCGCTTTGTCTCGCTATTTTACCTGGGATGATTTTGCTGATCGCGATAAAATCTTGAGTGGTCATGAAACCTTATTAGAGGACATTCCTCTTGATACCGTCTTGACCGAAAAACCGTTGCTGGCCTTTGATGAAATCCATAAATACAAACATTGGAAAACCTTTCTAAAAGGTTTGTTTGATAAATATAAAAAACAATTGTCGATTCTGGTGACGGGCAGCTCGCGCCTGGATGTGTTTCGTAAAAGTGGTGATAGTTTGATGGGGCGTTATTTTCTCTATCATGTACATCCGCTATCGGTGGCAGAAATTTTACGCACCGATTTACCTAAAAAGCTTTCTTCTCCACCGGCTAAAATCAGCACCGCTGATTGGGAACATTTATTTGAATTTGGCGGCTTTCCGGAACCTTTTTTAAAACACGATAAACGCTTTTATAATCGCTGGCAAAATTTGCGTCGCGAACAATTATTTAAAGAAGATATTCGGGAATTAGCCAACATTCAGGAATTATCGCAATTAGAAATGCTGGCGGAACTTTTAAAACAACAAGCGAGTCAACTGGTTAGCTATAGTAATTTAGCGGTTAAAACTCGCGTCTCAGATCCGACGATTCGGCGTTGGATTAAAACGCTGGAAACGTTTTATTATTGCTTTACGATAAAGCCTTGGTCGAAAAATATTAGTCGCTCGCTAATTAAAGAGCCCAAAATTTATTTATACGATTGGTCAGTGATTGAAGATAAAGGCGCCAAGCTGGAAAATTTTGTTGCCAGTCATTTACTCAAAGCCGTACAATTTTGGACTGACACCGGTGAAGGAAAATTTGCGCTGTACTTTTTGCGCGACAAAGATAAACGTGAAGTGGATTTTCTCGTAACGCAAAATGAGCAACCCTGGTTGATGGTCGAAGTGAAAACCAGTGGCAAAGAGCCTTTGAGTAAATCCTTGTTACATTTTCAAGCCCAACTTAAAGCGCCGCATGTGTTACAAGTCGCCTTTGATTTGCCTTATATCGAGCACGATTGCTTTGCACTGCAAGAGCCCAAAATTGTGCCGTTAAAAACTTTTTTGTCGCAGTTGATTTAATCAAGAATTTAGTTTGACAGCGATTTATGCCGACTATTCCGACTTAAGGAATGTGCACGAAATAATCTTCACAATATTATCTGAGCGCATTACGCCCTTCTTGACGCAACTGCTGCGTAATTTTGACCATCAGGTCACTCCCATCAAAGTAGGGACAATGCGCACCGTTCCTCTCGCCTGAGTATCGCCTATAACCTGCTGAGTGCAAAACCTTAAAAACCATCCATTAATCCCTTTTTGGCTAAAACACTCATTCGTGTTTCTAAGATCCAGGGCAAGGTGTTCTCGCTCTACAGCGCTCCCCGCTGACAGATATTCTCTGTGCAATGAAAACCCTTTCGAGGTGGAAAAGAAGCAAGATTCAGGGTAATTATCACCAGGTGATACTTGAGGCAAAAAACATTTCGAAACGTATAAGACACAATATTGGCATTGACTAAGGCTTCCGAGTGTCATATAAGCTAGCAGACTTGCCCCGCCATCTGCTCTCTGAATAATTGTACTCCACTGAGCTAGACGTCTCTTAATTCCAGGCTCGGTAACCAACAAGGACATTCTTTGGTAAGTAACTAAGGTATCATTTAAATACCTCTTTTGCTTTTCCATATCTTGCGAGAGCATTGTTGCAAGCATTCTCAAATCGACATCGTAGGTGATATCCACACTTGATTGAAAGTTATAAAGCGCGTGGGCTTGTTCGCCACCATAAGTTCTGGGCGTCCCTCTTACTCCGTCCCGGGCTACAAAACCATAGTCCCAATGCGCTTGAGCGAAAGGACTGCATCGATTAATAGCGTAAGCTAATTTTATGGCGTCACTTGAAACACAGTGAAAATGACCTCTCTTCAAAGTAGGAAGATATCCGCTGGATGTTAATACTGCATTGATTGAGGGAAAATGTTCCAAGCGAACAACTCGGCTAAACCACTTTACAGACGAATTAAGAAATTCTCTCCATACCTTTGCCGACACATTATTTTCAATACTCTGCATGGTGCTTTTATTCAGAGCAAATCGTTCAACATCAGGCTCTGAAGCTGGCGGCGCTGGCTGAAAAGGAGCTGGCGGTGCTGGCTGATCTAAAATGGCCATCGCATCTTTACTTAACCAAATCCCCTCTTGGGGGAGAGCTCTCTTGTCTGTAAGGAATTCATATATGCACTCAGCTCTCTCGTGCGTGACCGTTGGCACACAGACTGTAATGTGAGTTACTCCATTGCCATCAATCCGAATTAAATCGATCGGCAAAGCATCCCATAGTTCATTACTAAAACAAAAACTAACCCTTTCTGTTTCGTGTTGAATCTCTACTGCAGGCAAATTCTTTACCTGTAATTTATTTGCTAAATCGCTTTGTTGGCTGAATAACGTTTGCTGCTGCCGGGCAAGCACAGGACTGATTTCATAGATCGTATAGCTAATATTATTCCAAATATACGGATAAAGATCTACCTGACCCATTGCCAATTCTTTGAGAAAGGTAAATACCTGAAGTGCTAACTTCCCATTCCCACCGGAAAGCTCAATGACACGGAAGGGGGTAGGGGTAAGCTCTATGAGCTCACGTTTCCGTTCTGCCAATTCTGCCTCATAAACCAAATGCAGATGTTCGCATATCAGCATCGCGAATACGGGAAGATATGTAGCAGCATTCGTAACAAAATGAGGTCCGAATTGGACAACGCCACTACTATAATAACCATACCGTCCATACAATGCATCTGCATGATGCGCTGAAAAAGAAATAAGCTCCTCTTCCAGATTAATAAAAGAGGGCACGGAGCTTGTAACAGGATCAGTTTGCATAAAAACTTATAATTAACTCATGTTACGCAAAATGCGTAACATGAGTAATTAATTTCTTAGTAGAGTTTTGCTAGAGTATGGCAGATTTCAATCCGACTAAAAATATAATGGATATTATTTTTGCCGCAGTTGGCTTAATCAAGAATCTGAGGACAAGTTTAGTTTGAAAGCAGTTCCTTCCCACGATTCCGACTCAAATTCCAAAAAAGCCAAGACTTTTCTGGAATTTGCTCCCGAAAAGTCGAGAGCTGTTTTTGCCTGTTTTTGATTTAACCAAACATCCGGCTACGCGTTTTTGTTGCATATTTTCAACGCTGGAAAAGCCTAAATTTCCCAATCCTTAATAAATTATTAAGAATTCTGTGCTAGGATTATTCCCTTTAAATCTCTAAGGAACCACCATGTTACCCGTAAACCTTAAATCATTGATTAGCAACTTAAATTCGGTTTGCCGCAATAGCTTAGAAGCCGCGGCGGGCTTGTGCTTATCGCGCACCCATTACAATGTCGAAATTGAGCATTGGCTGGCTAAATTATTGGAAACGGCCGATAACGATATCGCGATTATTCTTAAACATTTTGAAATTGATGCGGCGCGTTTAAATGCCGATTTAACCCGCGCTTTAGATAAACTACGCAGCGGCAATGCGAAAACACCTTCGCTTTCTCCCGATGTGATCGATTGGGCGCGCGATGCGTGGTTGCTTGCTTCACTGGAATTCCAAGCCACGCAAGTGCGCAGCGGCCATTTGTTATTAGCCTTATTAGCCGATGATAGTTTAATTCGCATTGCCCGCGATATTTCTGGTGAATTGCAAAAAATTTCGGTTGAAGCCTTAAAAGAAAATTTCAATGAATTAGTCGCGAAAAGCCCCGAAGCTTCGGAGCAAGCCAGCGCACCTGCGGCAGTCAGCAGTGGTGGTGTGCCAGTGGCTGGCCCACAAGGCGGGGCCTTGGATCAATTCACCATTGATTTAACTGAACGCGCGCGCCAAGGTAAAGTGGATCCGGTCTTAGGCCGTGATGCAGAAATCCGTCAAATCGCCGACATTTTATTGCGGCGTCGGCAAAACAATCCGATTTTAACCGGTGAAGCAGGCGTCGGTAAAACCGCCGTCGTCGAAGGTTTTGCGCTGCAAGTGGTACAAGGCTTTAATAAATTCGCTGCATCACCTTGACCCGCGGTGCCACCGGCGTTAAAAAATATCGCGATACGCATTTTAGATTTAACCTTATTACAAGCCGGCGCCGGCATGAAAGGCGAATTTGAAAATCGCTTAAACGCCGTGATTAAAGCGGTGAAATCTTCACCACAACCGATCGTCTTATTTATCGATGAAGCGCACACCATGATTGGCGCCGGTGGCACCGCGGGTCAAGGTGATGCAGCGAATTTATTAAAACCTGCGCTCGCGCGTGGTGAATTGCGTACTATTGCCGCGACGACGTGGGCTGAATATAAAAAATATTTTGAAAAAGATGCGGCCTTAGCACGCCGTTTCCAAGTGGTGAAAGTCGAAGAACCCACCGTTGAAAGCGCGATCGACATGATGCGTGGCATCGCGGTCGATTTAGAAAAACACCATCACGTACGTATTTTAGACGAAGCGATTAGCAGCGCTGTAAAATTATCCAAACGTTATATTCAAGGCCGCCAATTACCGGACAAATGTGTCAGCCTGCTCGACACGGCCTGCGCGAAAGTGGCCTTAGGCCATTCGGCCAAACCGGCGGCTCTCGAAGATTTAGAGCGGCAAATCGAGCAGTTTCAAGTCGAATTAAAATTATTGCAACGTGAAACAGTGACCGGTGCTAATCACGCCGATCGGATTGCCTTGTTAAATAAAGAGTTAATCGAAAAACAACAGGCGCTGAAAGAATTGCAAGCGCGGTTTGATGAAGAAAAAACTTTAATTCGTCGTATTCGTTATTTGCGGCATAAAATTGAAAAATTGCATGCAGCGACTCAAGCGAGCAGTACGCCTGCTAATCCTGAACCGGAAAAAACCCATCACAGTGCCGCGCCCGAATTGCAACAATCGGCCGATTTTTACGATGAAAGCGATGATTTAGAAGCGGTGAAAGATCTTCCTTTGGAAGAATTAAAAACTGCGGAGCAGTGTCGTGACATATTAAAAGATGAAGAAGCCAAACTGAAGAAATTACAAGGTGAAAATCCTTTACTGCAAGTGTGTGTCGATGCGCAAGCCGTTGCAACCGTAGTGGCAGAGTGGACCGGCATTCCGGTCGGCCGCATGGTGAGCGATGAAATTCGTTCGGTGTTAGATCTCAAAAATAAATTAGCCGAACGCGTGATTGGACAAGACCATGCCTTAGAAGGCATTGCCGAAACCATTCACATTTCACGCGCCGGTTTAGGCGATCCCCGCAAACCGATTGGCGTGTTCATGTTAGCGGGTACCAGCGGTACCGGTAAAACGGAAACCGCTTTGGCTCTGGCAGATTTATTGTATGGTGGCGAACAAAACATGACTGTCATCAATATGTCGGAATTTAAAGAAGAACATAAAGTCTCGATGCTAGTCGGTTCACCTCCTGGTTACGTTGGCTACGGCGAAGGTGGCGTGTTAACCAATGCCGTGCGTCGTCGTCCTTATGGCGTGATTTTATTAGATGAAATGGAAAAAGCGCATCCCGGCGTGCAAGATGTGTTTTATCAAGTGTTTGATAAAGGCATCATCATGGATGGTGAAGGTCGCGAAGTCGATTTCAAAAATTCAGTGATCATCATGACCACTAACGCCGGCACGCGCTCGATCATGGAAGCGTATGGTGGTGAGCCCGACCAAGCGCCGGAAGATGTGAAAGAATTATCCGAACGCATCCGCCCTGAAATGCTACGCACGTTTAAACCGGCATTTTTAGGCCGGATTAATGTGATCCCCTACATTCCACTCGATGAAGAAGTGTTGCAACAAATCGTCGTGCTGCAATTGAAGAAAGTGGCGAAGCGAGTTGCTGATCATTATCAAGCACAATTTAATTACGGTGATGATCTTATTAAAACCATTGCCGCGCGTTGCACCGAAGTCGAAACCGGCGCACGTAATGTCGAACACATCATCACTAATACTTTATTGCCAACCTTAGCGGCAGAATTTTTAAGCCGCATGGCAGAGCAAAAAGCGATTAAGCAAGTGACAGTGACGGTGAATGAGCAGGGTGAGTTTGGGTATGAGTTAGCGTGATACCGTTTCTATTGAATAAAAAAATTTATTATCTTAATAATAATAAAAAGAGGGCACCATGGCCTTTCAAACAACTCAATTTCCAACGCCTCTGCTCGTTGCTGAAGATCTGCGAAAGGAATTAGATCCTCTTCCTATTAATTGCAAACCTGCTCCGTGGAGCATTAGTATGTTGCGCTTTATCGCTGCTTACAAGTTTTCCCGTTGGCAAAAAAAACAGTTGCCTTTTCAACTTCCCAAGGTTTTTATCGTGGAAATCACGCCGGCCCGCAATCAATTAGCTGAATTATTAGTAACTCCTCAATTTCGACAATTGCTTGCGGGGTTAAGACAAGAACAACAAGTACACATTGTATGTGTCTTTAATTTTAGTACGCCAGATATTGAGCAAAGATATAAAACGCAACACGCAATTAATTTGATTTTTTTTAAAAACATTTTTTTCCAATTAAATTGCTTATTGCTAGACAGCGCTGTTTCGCTACCGGAAGCAGTCTGGATCTTATTAGATCTCACGCAAAATTTTTTATCTAATGATCTGCAAATTATTTTTTTAGGTGAATTAGAAGATCATTTACAAAATGATCATGGCTCATGCGACATGTTTGCTCTAATGAATTTATTGGGCGTAGCAGAAATTAATTTGCCTGCTCTATTTCAGAGACTTGTGCCAATTAAACAGGCGCTCTCTGTATTGTTAAATGAGGTTTATGGCTCCAGCATTAAATATTACGTAAATGGTTTTATTGAAAAATTTTATCTAAAAAATGGCGTTAAGCTTGAGCGGGACTCATTATTTAAACAACTCTACGATTGCCAACAAATGAATTTAACAACCATTGCCCGCCTTTTTCCTAAATTATTTAAAGCTGCACAGAGTTTTAATTTTTTAGAAAGAGAATTTCAGGGGCTCCCTGGTTTTGCGGATGCGACAGTTACCCGCGGCAGCTTTACTACTTTAAAAACTTATATTGAAACTGAAAAGGAAGATAGGAGAAGATTGCATAATTTAGATAGTTCTATACCTATCTACAATACAACTATTTGGAGAAAAAAAGCCTCCTTAAGAGAAAAAGTTTGTGAAGTCATTCAGTTAATTCCCGGTGACGAATTACAATCTCTATGGAAACTTGCTTTGAGTGAACAAAGTTTAGATCTGCTGATTCAACAAATGACAGCTTTGTCTTTAAGTCAACCTCGTTAGTTTCTGGATTCCCGCTTTCGCGGGAATGACATGGCATACTTTTCGTTACCCGAAGCAATTACTATTTTTTCTTTGCCAAAAAATCCCTACGGCCGCATGCCGCAGCACTTCGACATCAATGCCCGCCACATCACGGCGAATTTCGGCTTGCTGATTGACCAACAAGCTGCGTACCTTAATTTTTAAATCGCAGGGCCGATAAACAACTATTAAAATTTGAAAAAACTTTTCTCTAACTGCACTGCCAATTCCCGTATTTCATCGATCATAATTTCTAGCGTAGTAAAAATCCGCGTATAGCTTTCAGGTTCCAACTGCATATCAAAATCTGCGATGCTGCCTAATTCCGCCATGGCATGCAGGCTATTAATTTTATTCATCATTACTTCGTAGCAATCGGTTAATTTTTCAGCGGTGGGTAAAGAAATAGGGCGGGACGTTTCAGTCGATACTAAAGTGCTGGTTTGCATAATTTCTCCTCTTTAATAAAAAGTGCCTGGGTGTTAAGAAGCTGAAAAAGGACAGCTGTGCGGCCTTACGGAGAGCACCACCCAGGCAAGAAGAGAAACATCCATGCCTGGGTATCGGCGCCGTTTTACAAACGACCACCGCCATCCAGGCATAGGAATACAACAGGCATAAAAAAAGCCATTTTTTGTCGGGATGGCGGCAACCGCCTTTTTTGCGTTCTTACACGCACTAAAAATGATAAGCTTTCATGCTAATGTTGTCAATTGTTATTTAGACACAAAAAACCTCCTCTATTATAACCAAGCATTATTAAGATTTTATTATAGTGCGGCGATTTTTGTAGTAGTAACAACTTCCCTTTCAGCTGGAGAAAGATTCAAGCACGGCGAGTTTGAGTATTAGAAATAGATGAAGCTGCGATTTTAAAATCTGGATTCCCGCTTACGCGGGAATGACATGGCGTATTTTTCCTTTACCAAGAGAGTTTTAAGCTGCATGCCGCAGCACTTCGACATCAATGCCCGCCACATCACGGCGAATTTCGGTTTGTTGGTTGACTAATAAATCACGCACGGTCAGCGATAAATCAGCTTTTTCCAAACATTCTGCGTAAGTATTTAGTAACACTTGCTCACCACGATGAATTTCTTCGGCGATCGCTTCCGCATCGCCGCGCGTGATCAGCGCTTTTAAATCGACATAAATCCGATGAAACACCGCAGCCACCGAACCACTCGGTTCATCTTTTTCTGGCAAACTCAAATCACCCATGTAATTAGCAACTGATTTCAATTCATTAAACATTTGTTTACGTTTAAGCGCTAAATCAGCACAGCGGATTTTAAAATCATGATCTTTCGCTTTATCGGCACACTCGCGATAGCCGTGGTAACTGTCTTTCAAAGTTTCTAACACTTCGACAACGTTATCGTGGCTGTTGGCAGCAGAAGCAGTCGGTTCAATAGTTGAAATATTCATAGTATCCTCCTCATGGTTTCAGCGAGGAGGATAAGCGCAAAATAAAAAACAGAGTTTGATTTCAGTCAAGATTAGTGTGTCATAACTTTACGGCTCTCAAATATGCACCGTTATACGCTATGGGATTTAAGCTCTACACCTAAAGCTTGATAAGCTTTGTAATGCGTGCGTGCGATGCTTTTATTATCTTGATACACTACTTCAATCACGCGTTTAAATTCAGTATGCCAAGAGGGAACTGGATCGGCAAGATTAATTAAAATATTTTTGTCTTTTGGCAAAACGTCGCTATAGCCTATTAAAATAGGGGCAAACGCTTGTGGCTCTTTTTCCAATATAGCATGCGGTAAAAAACTGATATCGCCAAACGTCCACAAAAAATCATCTGTTTGTTTTGCATACTGCTCCGTTTGGCAATATAAAAACACTGGCATTTGCTGTTTATAGGCTTTTTCTACGATTTTAGCGATAAGTGGAAAAACAGCCGTAAAATCGGCTTCTTGCGTGGCGTAAAAATCAACTTGGGTGAGCGCTGACATAACGGTATAATAACATGGCTGTTCAAGGAACCAGTATTCTGTCTATTTAATTTTGCCACTCGTCATCCCCGCGAATGTGAGCGGGAACCGCTGTACTTTTTATATGAACTGTCGCAAAATTAACCAGAATGAAACGCAAACTATAGGTTTTTATCAGTGATCATTTTCCGCTATTTTGCTAAAGAAATTATCAGTATTACCCTGGCAGTATTGCTAGTGTTGTTGATTGTGTTCGTCAGCACGCAACTGGCCATTTTTTTAGATGATATGGCCAATGGTTTGTTAACGACCCATATTTTTTTGCAATTAGCTGTTACGATGATTCCTACCCTGGCTGCATTGCTGATCCCTTTAGCTTTCTTTGTTGCCTTGTTATTAGCGTATAGCCGTTTATACGCTGAAACGGAAATGACTGCCTTCTACGCCTGCGGCATGACGCGGGTACGCTTATTAACTTACACTTTGATTATGGCTGTGGTAGTCACCGCTTTAGTCGGATTTTTAGAGCTATCGCTGTCACCGCGTTTAGCCCGCCATCAAACTGCGTTGTTACAGGACAGCATTGGTAACGATTTATTTGGTACGATTTTACCAGGCCATTTTCAAGAGTTATCTGCCGATCGCATTATGTACGTCGAAACTGTTTCGCGCGATCGAACGCGTCTCAACAATTTATTTATTGCTGGTCATAGCAGTAGCAGCAATCCGATTCAGGATAACTCGCAACCCACCCCCAGCAACAATAATTCCTGGGACATCATCGTCGGACAAACGGGGCAAAAACTGCATCAGCCTGACAAAGGTGGCGATTATTTAGTAATGACGCAAGGTAAACGTTTTGTTGGCACCCCAGGCGAGAAAAATTTCTTAATCATCAGTTACGATACCTATGGAGTGCGTTTGCCAACGGCAGTAATAGGAAAATTAAAATCACAAATTACCGGCGCGCCGACGCCTGAATTAATCAAGAATTATTATCACGACCGTCACGCTGCCGCTGAATTGCAATGGCGCCTTTCAATTATCATCCAAACCTTGATTTTAGCTTTGCTCGCCGTCCCCTTAAGTCGCACGCAACCACGCGAGGGGCGTTACGCACCTTTATTACCGGCCTTATTAATTTATATTTTCTATGCCAATTTTTTATTTATGGCCCGCGAGTGGGTGGATGAAGGTAAGGTGAGCATTCAAATCGGTGTGTGGTGGCTGCACGCAGCACTGCTGGCATTGACTTTATATTTATATGCGGGTAAACCCGGTTGGAGTGTTAAACAAAAATTTGCTCATTATTGGCGCAGGGGGCCTATTTAAATTTCGCTCAGCGGGGCTTACACCCCGCCAAGCGACCAAGGGGAGCGCTAGCGCTGCTCCTCTTTGGAAACCCCATCGCGTTGTGTCGGCCGCAAGCGGCCGGGTTTAAATTGTTAAATTTTTAAAAAAATGTTATTGGATAAGAGGTAAAAGATTGAAAATTATTGATCGTTACATTATGCGCTCAGTGGTGAATAGCACACTGTTTTTAACCTTTGTGTTTGTCGCGCTGCTATTTTTTATCAATTTAATTAATGAGCGCTTTGATATGTCAAAAGGCGCGTATCATTTGCCGCAAGCTCTAATATTTGTGATTTATACTCTGCCCACCGCGCTTTATAGTTTGTTCCCCAATGTTGCATTACTCGGCGCGCTAATTGGTTTAGGCGCTTTAGCTTCTTATAGCGAACTCACTGTGATCCGGGTTTCCGGCATGTCGATTTTACGCATTAGTGCCTCCGTGGTCTTTGCGGCACTGATTATGATTATCATCGCAACGATTATAGGTGAAGCTATCGCACCACGTTTAGCCGCCATTGCAGAGACTGATAAATCTACCGCCATCAATAACGGCCAAATGTTAGTGACAGAAAATGGTATTTGGTTACATCGGGTTGATACTTTTATTCGCATTGGCAGCAGCTTTAATGGTAGCCATTTAACTGATATCACCCGTTATCAATTCAATGCCGCTAACCAGTTAGTGGGTGAAAGCCATGCCGATAGTGCTGATTATTTACAAGGCAATCAATGGCGCGTTAAAAATATTACAGAGAGTGTTATTTCACCGCAGCAAGTGACTACCAACAATAATAACGAAGCAATTTGGCAAATGGATTTAGCCCCTCCGAGCTTAGGGATTTTGCAAACTGAAGAAATGGGGCTGTACGAATTAAAACAACAAATTCATTATCGCTCTATTAATGGCTTGAATGATAATCAATATTTACTGTATTTTTGGCAACGTTTATTGCAACCACTAACGACACTGATTATGGTGATTCTTGCCATTCCGTTTGTGTTTGGCCCTTTGCGTTCCAGCACTGTGGGATTTCGTTTGTTATGCGGCTTATTAATTGGTTTGAGTCTGTTTGTATTTAATCGCTTCTTTGGACCGTTTAGTTTGGTGTATCAAATTCCACCGTTTTTATCGGCGGCCATTCCGGCGGTGATTTTTTTCTGCGTGAGTGTATTTATGTTGTGGAAAAAACAGTAAATTTTTTGTTATGACTTTTGCCGTTATCGTCATTCCCGCGACAGCGGGAATCTAGGCTCAAGTACGAAAATCTGGATCCCGGATATTTGCTGCGCAAATTCCGGGATGACAAAACTCAAAAACTTAAAGAGAAAAATTATGAAAAGTTTTGCTAGTGACAATTATTCCGGCGCCGCGCCAGAAATTATGCAAGCCATTATCGAAGCTAATTGCGAACACCAACCTTCTTATGGCAATGATAGCTACACCGCGCAAGCGCAAGAATTATTAAAAGCCACCTTTGGTCATCAGAGTGAAAGTTTTTTTGTTTACAATGGCACAGCGGCCAATAGCGTGGCACTGAAAGCAATCGTGAGAAGTCACCATGCTATTTTGTGTTCCAGCACCGCGCATATTGCGACTCAAGAAGTGGGTGCAGTCAATAATTTAACCGGTTGCCAAACTTTTATTATTCCACATGAAAACGGCAAAATCAGCGCTGCCGCGGTGCAAGCCGCTTATAACAAAGCCACGTACTGGGGCCATCATGGTAATTTGCCGAAAATCGTCAGCGTGGCACAAACTACAGAATTAGGCACGGTTTACAGCTTCGATGAATTGCGAGCTATTAGCAAAGTATGTCGAGACAATGAGCTTATTTTTCACATGGACGGTTGCCGTTTATCCAATGCCGCTGCTTTTCTGAATTGCTCTTTAGTTGAAGTGACCCGTGATGTGGGCGTGGATGTACTCTCATTTGGTGGCACCAAAAATGGTTTACTGTTTGGTGAAGCGATTATTTTTTTCAAACCTGAACTCGCCAAAGAGTTTGCTTACATTCACAAACAAAATTTACAACTCAATTCCAAAATGCGGTTTTTGAGTGCACAATTTATTCCTTATCTACGCGATAAATTGTGGCATCGCTATGCTGAGCATGCCAATCAAATGTGTCAGCGTTTAACAACAGGATTATTAGAATTAGAAGGTGTCAAACTAGCTTACCCACAACAAAGCAATCAAGTATTTGTTTATCTGCCGGAAAAAATTATTCAAGCGACGCAAAATACTTACCCATTTTATTTGTGGGACAAAGAAAAAAAACTGGCACGTTTGGTGGCGAGTTTTGATACGACTATCGACGATGTGGATACGTTTGTGAAGTTGGCGCGAACAGCGTAGGTCGGTTTACGGGAGCCATAGATGTTCTTGCTTATTTTTCTAAATCTATCAGCCATACGAAATATTAGAAAAGAGTACGGGCGACCAAGCCGACATTATCTTTACCACTGGCTCCCCGCCTTCGCGGGGACGACCTTCGGTCGATTGTCGGCTTGGTCGCGATGGAAATTTGTTTATTGATTGTATAAGCTCATATTTCAGTACAATAAATCATTCTTTCCATCGCTCCCGTAAACCGACCTACACCAGTAGCGTCATTAGTCACCCAACCAACCGCTCACTTAACTTCGTCAAACGCTGTGTCGATTTCACGCGG
>Ga0206831_1010_pt1 | contig 78247 bp, 70 predicted proteins | sample Alteio_BWOrgCont_73_FD_152876 | JGI IMG/M metagenome (GOLD analysis project Ga0206831, IMG submission 152876) | Enriched cells from forest soil in Barre Woods Harvard Forest LTER site, Petersham, Massachusetts, United States -... | ecosystem: Environmental > Terrestrial > Soil > Temperate forest >...
CGGCCGGGCCGAAGAACTGCGCATGGTTGAAGGCGTTAAACGCCTCGAAGCGAAACTGGGCCAGCATCGTCTCCCTGATCTTGAAGTTACGCAGCAGGGCCAGATCGTAATTCGCCTCGCCCGGCCCGGAGAACGAACGCCGCGAGGCAGTCCCGGGCTCGCCGAGCGCGTTTTGGCTGAACGCCGCGATATTGAAGAACGGCTTCCCATTGCGCGGGTTGGAGTTGATTTCAAGCGGCAGCCCGTTATAGTCCGGCGTATCGAGATAGTGGTTGTTGACGCCATTGGGGCTGCTTCCCTGCAGAGAGTTGTCGCCGTCCTCGTGCAACGTCACGGGGAAGCCCGAGGTGATGCGGGTGATTCCGCTAAGCTGCCAGCCGCCGGTTACAGACCGCCAGTGGCTGGACCAACGATCGAAAGGAAGGTTCACCGTATAGCTGGCGACAAAATTTTGCGCGATATTGAAGGCCGAGAGAGCGCGGGTGCTGGCGAGGTCGAACGGATTGCCGGTATCGGAGATGCTCGATGCCTGATCGATCGACTTGCTCCAGGTGTAGTTGGCGGAGAAGCTATAGCCCTTGCCCGCGTGACGAAGGACAACCTGAAGGGCATTGTAGTTCGAGTTGCCGACGGTGGAGTCGAAATCGTCGTTTCCGAAGTCCGGCCCCAGAGGCCCGCGTGTTCCATTGAGCGTCTGGCCGTTGGCCAAAAGGAACGTGTTGTTCTCAAGGCCCGGGCCGCAGGGCTGCGTGCCCGGCGCAAGAATCGATCCCTTTTGGCCATACGGAATGCTGAGCTGCAGGCAGAGCGCCGGGTTACCTGGATTGGCGGAATAAACGAGCAGCAGGTGATGGGCCTGCGAACCCACATAGCTGATACTGAACAGCGTGTTCTCTGTCACCTGGCGCTCGATCGAGAGGAAGTAATTTTCGTTATACGGATACGTGTTAAACGGTTCCGGCGATGTCTGGCCGTTTTGCGGAAGGAACGCCCCGAATTGCTGCGTGGTATTGGGATGGCTGGCTGTCGCATTCAAAGGAGGAAATGCGAACGGATACGGATTGCCGAGGAACGTTCCGTTTCCAGCCGCCACAAACGGTTGGGCGAAAAGCGGCGGCGCCGGACTGGTATAGCTCAGGCCATAAGGAGGCTGTGGCTCGTCGATCGCCATGGTGTTGCCCTCGATCACGGATTCGAAGATGCCGTAGCCCGCGCGAACGCTCGTCTTGCCCGGGCCGCCAATGATCTTGTTCAGGAATCCCGGAGCGCTGCTGGGCGACCACGCGATGCCGGCGCGAGGCGAAAAGCGGTTCTGCGACGGTACGAGTGTGTAGGGAACGCCTGGATCGCCGGGATAGACGAGGCCCCGCGGTGCGTTCGGATAAACAACCGACTGCTCGCCTACCAGGTACGTGGGAATCTGGTTGTATTTTTCCGACCAGCCTTCCATGTGGTCATAACGCACGCCGTAGTTGAAAGTCAGATTTGGTCGCAAGCGCCAGCTATCCTGCACGTAAGCCCCTTGGTATCTGTGCCGTAAATAGTAAGACTGCGAATCCTGCTGATTGTAGAAGAAAGGCGTTCCGATCAGGAAGTCCGCGAAGTCCAACCCCGTTTCCTGTCCCTGGAATTGGAACGATCCGTTGAAGATCGGATTCGGAGTGACGTTCACCTGTTCATAGGTCGCCTCGAAACCGCCTTTGAGCGAATGGTCGCCCATGACTCGGGAAAAGTTGTCGTTCAAGGCGTAAGTATTGTTGAACTGCTTCAGATTTGTTGTCGGCACCCCCATCGTGAATGCATTGAATGCGACGGTCTCGATACCTTCGATCGAGGGGTCGAGCGGGAAAATCCCAGTCGAGTGCGCGCCGGTAACGAAACCCTGCGATGCCAGGCTGGGGCCAACCCCCCCTTGAGGTTGCCCGACATTGTTGGCGTCACGCATAAAGCTGAGGTGAAACTCGTTGACGGAGGTTGTGCCAATGGTCTTCGTGTGGCTGAAATTGATGAGCTGCCCACGGCCGAGATTGAGGGCGTTGAACCCGGGCACTGTGGCGCCGCCCTGGCCGGACGGATAGGGATTGTTTACCGCGAAGTCATCAAAGAAATAGTATGCCGAAAATATGCCGTAATGGTCTGTATTGGCGTCGAAGCGAAAGCTTCCTTTGTCGTCGCGCGTGGTCTCTCCTACCGACCCGGTCGAGAATGTATCGGGACCGACATCGGGCTGAGGGATGTACTGCAGCAGATGCTGGGCTGGAGCTGACCAGACGCTCGTCGGTACGATGGCGCCAGGAAAAACACACGAGCTGGCACTGCAACCCGGCGTGTAATAGGGCTCGCCCGCAGTAACGTTATAGCCAAGCTTGTTGGTTAGGATATTCGCTATATAGGGTCCGCTGACGCTGCCGGTGAGCTGGCTGGCGACGCTGCTCAGGTTGCCGGTGCGTTCGGCAAGCGAAGGTACGGCAATCAGACCGGTGTCGATTCCCTGGTTGCTGCGGGTTCCCTGGTAATCGGCGAAGTAGAAAATCTTGTTTTTCCGGATAGGGCCTCCGACTGTGCCGCCAAACTGGTTCTGGCGGTAGAAACTGCGATCCGGGGAGAAGAAGTTGCGGGCATCGAGATCGGTGTTGCGCAGAAATTCGAAGGCGCTGCCATGTATTTGGTTCGAGCCGGATTTGGTGATCACATTGACGATGCCGCCGCTGTAATTTCCGAACTCGGCATCGAAGTTGTTCGTGAGAACCCGGAATTCCGCGATCGAGTCGAGATCGGGAATAATTGTGGTACCGCCATTCATCAACTCTTTCACGTCCCCGCCGTTGACGAGGTAGCCGTTGGCGTCTTCGCGCTGGCCGCTGATCGATTGGTTGCCGGCGTTCAGCCCGCCGGACGGCGCTATCTGAACCGAGGCGCCAGCCATGATGACCGAATCACCAGTCTGGGTGGACATGGGGACAATGCCGGGCTGGAGAGCCAGAAGATCGGTGTAACTGCGGCCGTTGAGCGCGACCTCGGTCATCGTTTTCCCGGCCACCACGTCGCCCATCTGGGTGCTGGCCGTCTCAACGTGGACTTCGACATCGCTTGCCGTGGCGCTGACGGTAATATCCTGCGTTTGTTGCGCCAACTGAAGCGTCATGTTTTGCTGGATATCGGCATTCGTATCCACCACGAGATTGGTTCGCTTCTCCGAACGGAATCCTTTCGCTTCAAAAAGGATGTCGTATGTGCCCACCGGAACGCTGGGAAAAATGAAGTCGCCATGTTCGTCGGCTGCAACCTTCATCTCGTTCCCTTGAGCTGTATTCGTCATCTTGACCGACACCATGGGTATGCTGGCCCCTGACTGGTCCGTTACTGTCCCCGCCACTTTGCCGGTCACAGCACCCCAAACCATCGCGCCGGTGAAGAGACCCGCAGCTTGGAGGACGGTCCTAAACGTTTTTGTAAAGCTCGACTTGCGCAGCAACACTTTCTCCTCGGTATTTTTTCGCCGTCATTCTTGTTACGTTCACGGCCGCGGGTTAGATTCCGGCGGCGTCCCGGCAAGTACTTTCCGTCCGTTCGCTAACCTGACTTCTCGGGCGGAGGCCACAGCCGCGCCATCCCTGGCCGGAAAGGCGACAACCGTCACGCGATCGCCGACCTTCAGCGAGTCCCTCAGCCACCCGAGCCTCGCCAGGGTATTCGGCCCGGCCCCTTCGAAAGCCCAATTCGCCACCTTCTCGTTGGCATCCTTGACGTCGACATAGAAGTAAATATGCGGATTGCTCCATTCAACTCTGGTAACCACACCCGCGTACGTGATCTGCCGGTTCACGTCAAACTCAGCCGAAACCGAGTGGTGCCCAAAAATTGGGGCCGTCGCCAACAGCAACAGACCCCCAGGGACTAAAATTGCCAGCTTGCAAGCCATGTGGAAAACGGTCCTCGCTGAATCTGGGTCGAGACTAGCATGGGTATGCTGCGATCCTGCTGAGTTCAAGGTCAACTCGCGGTCAATGACTCTGAAAGCGTGGTCACTGACCGGCGAACCTTAATGTTTTCAACGATCTTGCCGCTGAGACCGGGGCTGTTTTCCCGTTTAAAAACGGTAGCGAATGGTACCCGTCACGTTAATCGGCTGACCAGGATAGACCTGCGTGTCGTCGATGGCGCTGACCCAATATTGTCTGTTGAACAAATTGTAGACGTTCACGTCGTATTCCCATCGTTTCCGGCGATACTGCAGTGCTGCGTCGAAGGTGACAAAGCCAGGCATCCAGAACAGGTCGTATAGGTCGGTTGCTCTCCGGCTGGCGTAGCGTTCTCCCACCATCAGGAGAAATCCCTTGGGCAAATTGTATGTCACCCAGACTCTCTCGGTTTGTTTAGGAACCAGTGGCGGGACGTTACCCTGGAAGTTCTGGTCGACGCTGTACCCGCTGAAATAACTCGGCACCACGAAGTTGCCGAAGGCCACGTCGGTGTATCCATAGCTCGCGAATAGGTTCAATTTCTGAGTGACCCGCGCCCGAAGTTCCACCTCCGCTCCGGACGAATTCACTCTGTTGCCCTGGAAGATGTATCCGTTGGCCTGCGCTATCGCCACGTTGAATTCGGTGATGTGGAAATAAGCCAGGTTCAGGCTCACCCGATCTTGAATGAACTTGAAGCGCGCACCGCCTTCGAATTGCTCGCCGGTTTCCGGTTTCAGCGCATTGCCGGCCAGCGAGAGCTCTGTTTGCGCCGTAAACGATGTGGCCCAGTTGGCGAAAAGAACCACGTGGGGGAAAAGCGGCGAGATCACCCCCGCGCGATAGGTGAAGGGATTTTGCGCGAACCTGTCCTGCGGGCCGGCGTACTGCCAGACTCCGTCGACCACCGGATAATTGAAGTCGTAGTGCCGGTAGGCGTCGTAGCGTCCTCCCAAGAGCAGCTGCAGTTTCGGGTGAATGTTCCAGAAGTCCTGGAAGTAGATGGCGTTCTGCGTGTTGTTCAGTCCATCGTAGCTACTGGCCGGAAAATTCGTCACCGCCGTGGCCGTGTCCACCGGATTGTAGAGGGAGATGGAGGGGATGGGCAGGTTTTCCGCCTCGTCGCTGCGCTCGGTCTTGTGATAGTACCGGTCGAATTCGTAGCCGATCATGAACTGGTGTTTCCCCAGCAGGTGGAAGCTGCCCTTGAGGTCGGTCTGGCTGAAACCCGTGAAGTCGTGGTGAAAGAAGAAGAGGCTGAAGGTATTCTCGTTGATGCTGCTGCCCCGCAGCACCTGATAGGGAAGACTGGTGACATCGATGGCGTTTCCCTCGTTCTCCCAGTATTCATCGCTTCCGTATTGGAATTGCGCCGACGAACGTAGTGTCAGATTCTCGTTGAAGTCGTGCTCGTAGAAGATTTGTCCGATCGGCGAGTTCAAATTCTCGAAGTTGCCCGGCGTGTTGTAGCGATTGTTGATGTTGATGTTCGGCGGGATGACGAACCCGTAAGGGGTGGTCGCTGTGAGCGGATTGGCCAGCGGTAAAAGAGGAATTCCCGCGTCCATGTCGAAGTGGTCGTCGTTCCAGTTGACGTTGAAGCGCAGACGGTCGCGCGACGTCATCCGCCAGAACAGTTTTGGCACAAGGTCGAAGCGGTTGTAGCCCGCCCCTCGGAAGCCGTCGCTGTGCGTGTAACCGACGTCAATCCGATAGAGCAGGTTTTGCGATGTCCCAAGCGGTCCCGTTGACCCGAACTCGAATCCGCCGGTCCCCCACTGCCCGCCCCGGAGCACCAGTTCCTGCTGCCTGGCGTCCAGTGGTTGCTTCTCAACAATATTGATGGTTCCTCCGGGATCTTGTGTTCCATAAAGCATCGAGGCCGGGCCCTTGAGGACGTCCACTTCCTGGACGCTGTTGACCTGGGAATCCGAGCGGTTGCCCTGGATAGAAATGCCGTTCAGCAGTATCGCCGAACCGGGGTCCTGGTCCATGACCTGGCCGCGAAATTCGAAATAGTTCAGCGAGCCGTATTGCGTCCAGGCATTCGAGGCGGGAAGGTTGTTGATGGCGGGGACGATGCTCGTCAGATTCTGCTCCTCGATCAAGTCTCGCGATACGGTGTTCACGGTCACGGGCAGGTCTGACGCTGGAATATCCGTCTTCGACGCGACGTTCTGATCATCCACCTGAGCCGTAACGGTCACAGTCGAGCTGAGCGCCTGCGGCGGCAGGGCCCCATCCACGGTCACGGTCTGCCCTGCGGCCACCAGCACGGCGTCTTTTTTCACGGACCGAAAACCGTCGCGGCTGAATTGCACCGTGTATGTCCCGATCGGAATGTCAGCAACCCGATAAGAACCGTCGTACCGGCCTACAATTTTCTTGACGGTTCTGCCTTGCGCATCCAGAACCTCGACCGTAGCTCCCGGCAAAGATAGATTTTGACTGTCGGATATTGTTCCTCTAATCGTTCCCGATGCGCCGCTCTGGCCCTGGGCTAGATTAGTCAGCATCAGTAGCGGAAGAAGCGTGCCAGGAATCAGCGCCAAACATATGTTCCAACGACGGTTCCAACGCCTTAGAAGCTTTTTCATCGACGTGAGCCTAACACCGTATGCCGCTATGGGTGCCACTGATAAAGTCACCTGTCGGTCAATGACCCCAGTTTGCCGGTCAGTGACCGGCTCCTGACCGTCCGTTAGGTTAAATTCGAGATGGTTCATGTTAGGCTTGTCCATTCTGGGCAGACGGATGCGGCAAACGGGCGTGCAGCTTCGCAAGTTTGCGATTTTCGTCCATCGCTGGCTGGGCTTCGCCTTCTGTTTGCTGTTTGCGCTCTGGTTTGTTTCCGGAATCGTAATGATGTATTCGGACTACCCGGGTGTGAGCCCGAAAGATCGGCTGTCCAAGGCCCAAGCGCTCGCGCCGGAAGCAATTCACGTTTCGCCGGAGGCGGCTTACGCGGCACTCCAGTGGAGCACGCCGCCCGATCAGGTTTCGCTCGCGATGCTGGATGGTTCCGCGGTTTACCGGTTTCGGAGCGGGCGTTCGCAGGCCCTGGTTTACGCCGACAGCGGCGAAGTGTTCCGTTTGCTGCCGCAGGCCGGGGCCGCGCGAATCGCAGCGGCTTGGTCGGGTGAGCCGATGGATCGGGCCAGGTTCGAGGGCGCTATCCTCGAACCCGATCAATGGACACTTGGCGTGCAGCTCGCCTCACTGAAGCCGCTACTTAAGTATGTGTGGCCCGATGGACAAGAGGTCTATGTTTCAGCGGTAACTGGCGAAGTAGTACAGCACACCACGCGCGGTTCTCGCATCGCAGCCTATTTCGGCGCAATTCCACATTGGCTCTACTTCACGCCGTTGCGAAAGAACGGGCGGCTGTGGAGCAAGGTAGTAATCTGGTCGTCGGGAATAGGGACGGTGGCAAGTTTGCTCGGCCTGATCGTTGGTATCTCGCTGTATTCGCCATCCAAGCGCTTCCGTTACATTGGAAAGCCTACGAGTCTGCCATATCGTGGCCAGAAGCGCTGGCACCTGATCCTGGGGTTGATCTTCGGGCTGGTCACTTGTACCTGGGTTTTCAGCGGCCTGCTTTCTATGGATCCATTTGAGGGGCTCTCCGACAACAACGACGCACCATTTCGTGTCTCGAGGGTGCTCAGAGGAGGACGCCTTCGGCTCGCGTCTTTTGCCGGGAAGTCTCCGGGCGAAGCGCTGCGGCAGGTGGCTCCCGAAATCAAGGCCAAGGAATTGGAGCTAACGGTTTTCGGAGGAGAATCGTATTACTTGGCGCGCGAATCCCCCAACGTTTCCCGAATCGTACCTGTGCGAGGAGATTCCATCGAGCAATTCGATCCTGCTCGTATTCTGAAGCTCGTGGCCAAAGCGAGCCAACCGGCAGCTTTCGCCGAGACCCGCGTCGTCACCGAATACGAGGCCTATTATCTTGACCGCCACCAGCAGCACCCGCTTCCTGCACTTTTCGTTCGGTTGAATGATTCCAGCGGTTCTATGTTCTACATCGATCCGAAGACCGCGCGCCTCGTGGAGGCGTATGGGAGCCGGTCGCGTTGGAACCGATGGCTGTATCACGGCCTCCATTCCTGGGATCTGCCTTGGTTGTATCGCAACCGGCCGGCCTGGGACATCTTTGTCCTGGTACTTCTGCTGGGTGGAACGTCGTTGTGCGTTACCTCTGTGATCCTTGCATTCCAGCTATTGCGTCGAAAATTTTCCTCAGAACAGGAGCAATTCTCGTGAAGATCCAGTCCATTCTCTTTGGCGCCTTGTTGGCGCTGCCGGCTTTCAGCCAAACTTTTACATCGACGCCGCTGGCGAACCCATCTGGGGCTGGGAGCCTGCAACCGAATTGGTCCATCGCACCCGACGGAGCCGCGGTCTTCAGTTGGATCGAGCCGTCGCAAAGCGGTGCCTTTGCTCTGCGGTACGCAGTCCGGCACGGCGCAACATGGTCACCTGCCACCACCATCGCAGGGAATCGACATTTCTTTCATCACCCGGCCGAGATGCCGGAAGTGCTTGCTCTGCCTGGCGGACACTGGTTCGCTCACTGGGTGGAATCGCCTGGCGGCGATAGCGACGCTGAATACGTTTTCGTTTCTTCCTCCACCGATGGCGCGCATTGGACTACGCCGTTGCAGGCCCATCACGATAAGAGCCCGGTACAGCATGGCTTGGCTTCGATGATCGCGAACCCGGACGGCGGCGGATCCATCTTCTGGCTCGAGGCGCTGAAAGGCGAGGATAATCCGGTGTCCTTGAAGCGAACCATTGTGGACGCGGCGGGTAAGGAAGTTAGCGAAGAGGTGATCCAGGGCGATGTGTGCGGCTGCTGCCCGACGGCTGTCACGAGGACCTCAAAGGGACTGCTTCTGGCATTTCGCGCGCGCAGCAAAGACAACATCCGCGACATCGCGGTGACTCGGCTGGAGAATGGCAAGTGGTCCACGCCCAAGCTCGTGAACGCCGATGGCTGGGAAATTGAAGCGTGTCCGACCAATGCCGCGGCAGTCCAAGCGAAGGGCGATCATGTGGCCGTCGCCTGGTTTACCGGCGCTCAAGATAAGCCCCGCGAGCAGATGGCGTTTTCAAACGACAGCGGTTCCAGTTTCGGCAAGCCAGTGCTTCTCAGCACCGGCCACGCGTTCGGCTACACGGCGATGGCTCTAGACGAAGACGGCGGCGCCATTGTTTCCTGGCTGGAGCGGAGCCCCGAAGGCGCGAAAGTGCTGGTCCGCCGCGTTACCGCTGCCGGTGTCGCCGGCCCGGTTGTCGAAGTAGCGAAGGGTGGAAAGATGGCTTTGGGATATCCGAAACTCTTTCACAACGGAAGCGACACGTTTATTGCGTGGGGCAATGCCAAGCACGTTGAGACAGCCAGTCTCACGAAGAACTGACCATTTCGAGGCTAGTACTTAACGGTGCAGCGTGGTACCCTTACGGTACAGACGCTGCGGTTAGGGCCTTATGGTTATGTTAGGGCGATTTTTGCACCGGTCCTGTCATAATCCTTACGGTTTTGCTCGCCGATAAGAAGTGTATGTTCGACAGGCGCATCGAGCCCCGGATGTTGTGTGCGGATATGGTGGACGTCCAGTGGAAGGACAAGTCAGGGCGCGTTCGCAAAGGCGTGGCCAACCTGGAAGACATTTCGCTATCCGGCGCCTGTCTGCAGTTCGACCAACCCATCCCCTTGCAGACGGATCTCAGCATCAGCTATCCCAAAGGCGAGCTAGCCGGCAAAGTTCGCTATTGTGTGTATCGCGAAATCGGCTATTTTCTCGGAATCGAGTTCGACGCGGGCTGCAAATGGTCCGCCAGCCATTTCAAGCCGCAGCATATGCTGGATCCGCGCCGGCTGGTGATTCGCAGTATCAATCGCGCCACTAAGGCAGCCAATTAGCACCGCTGCACCAAGAATAATAGTGCCGGCGGCGGCCGCGTTGTCTGATCCGTTTTGCTACTCTGGTCAAGCGAGACCTTCCGTGGCAACTTCCGGCATCCGAGATTCTCTCAAGCAACGTGGCGTGCGGTTGACCCGGCAGCGGCAAATTCTGCTCGATTTAATCGATCAATCCGGCCAGCACTTGGACGCCGAGCGTCTCTTCAAGCTGGCGCGCGAAAAGGACCCCAAACTAAATCGCGTTACGGTTTACCGGACGCTCAAGCTGCTGAAGGCGGGCGGCTTGGTGGACGAGTTGGACCTGATGCACCACGATGGCGACCAGCACTACTACGAAACGCGCTTGAAGCAGGAACATGCTCACGTAATTTGCCTGCGCTGCGGGAAGATCGAGGAGTTTTTTGGCGACCTCCTGCAGAAGATGCGGGAACAGATCGAGAGCCATTTCGGATTTGAAATCGTCCTGGCGCGCACGGAGGTGGGCGGCTACTGCTCGCATTGTCAGGTGCTGCGCGGGAAAGAACTGACGGCGGTGGCTGCGCCCGAGCCGCACCCTACGGAACGATCGCACTCTGGCCGGAGCCGCTGATGACCACTACCGGTTCGCCGTCACCCGCGTCGGTTCGGGCTCCGGCGCTGGCGGTCACCAATCCATCGGGGAATCGGAACCGCGTGGTGATCGATACTTTCCCGTTCTTGATCGGACGGCAAGGCGACAATCATCTGGTGCTCCGCGACAATCGCATTTCGCGAACACACGCGCGCATTGTGGCTGAGAACGGCGAGTATTTTGTTGAAGATCAGGACAGCCGTCACGGCGTGTTCGTCAACGGCCAGCGCGCCAAGCGCAGCAGACTGCAAGAGGGCGATCGCATCGACTTTGGGTTCCAGGATTCCTACCGGCTGGTGTTTACCCTCGAGGAAGACGAGCTCAACCGGTTCCTGGGTCAGATTTCGGCCGCGGCTGCAACCGGAGCCAGCAATCTTTCGAAGCTGCGGTCGCTGGTGGAAGTGGCTCGCGCCCTGCAAAGCTCCTTATCGACCAACGACGTCCTGGCGGCCGTGGTGGATGCGGCGCTGTCGGTAACCGGCGCGGAGCGCGGCTTTTTGCTCCTGGGCAAGGACGACGACTTAGAAGTCAGTGTCGCCCGCGACCGGCGCGGCGCACCGCTCGACATTTCGGATTTGACCGTTCCGCGCTCGCTCATCAATCGGGCTTTGCGCTCGCGGCGCGATCTGCTCTCGATGACCTTCGATCCGGCGGGGGCCGATGGCGTGCGTCCCGATATGTCGGTAGCCAGTCTGGAGCTCCGCAGCGTGGTCTGCGTGCCGCTGATTCAGGTCCGCACTGGCTCCCTTCAGGAAACCGTGGCCGGCACCATGAACGAAACCGTCGGCGTGCTCTATATGGATTCGCGCCTTTCCGCGGCCGACCTGTCGTCCGGAAACCGCGAGATTTTGCAGACCCTGGCCCTGGAAGCCTCCACCATTCTCGAGAACGCCCGGCTTCTGGATGAGGAACGTGCCAAGCAGCACATGGTAGAAGAGCTGAACGTTGCGCGAATCATCCAGACCGGATTGCTTCCCCGCGAGCTGCCCTCCGAGGGCTGGTTTCGGGCTTTCGGATCGAGTATTGCTTCGCGCCAGGTGGGCGGCGACTATTTCGATGTCCGCCAGATCAGCCCGGAACTGTTTGCCTGCGTGATTACCGACGTCTCCGGCAAAGGCGTGAGTGCGGCGCTGCTGGCCGCTCTGCTGCAAGGCGCCTTTGTCTTCGCCTCCGAAGCCGCCGTGCGGATCGACGACGTAATGTCGCGCGTCAACCGTTTCCTATACGAGCGCGCACGCGGCGAAAAATATGCCACCGTGGTTTTCTGCACCGTGAGCCGGAGTGGAGAACTGCGTTGGTCGAACGCCGGTCATCCCAAGCCGCTGCTGGTGCGTGCCAACTGCGAACCACAGGCGCTCGAAAGCACGGGCATTCCAATCGGAATGATGGATGTCGCCTCGTACGACGTGAAGAGCATCCAATTGGAGCCCGGCGATAAGATCGTACTATTCAGCGACGGCGTCTCGGAAGCAGCCAATACGCAAGGCGAATGCTTCGACAAGCGCCGCATGAATGAAATACTTCGCGCCCACGCTTCGGCCGGATGCGCGGAACTGCACGCCAAGCTGGTGGAGGCGGTGGAAGAGTTCAGCGATGGCTGCGAGCAAGAGGATGACGACATCACCATGCTCGTGCTGGAGTATCAGCCTTAGCATGCCGAGGTTCTTCACTCTAGCCCAGGCCGAAAAACTGCTTCCGCAAGTGGAATCCGCCATTCGTGAGGCCATCGCGCGGAAATCGGAATATGACTCGGCCGAAGCTGAATGTCAGAGCTTTTCGCAGCGCTTGAACGTGTCAGGCGGCATGCACGTCGATCGGTCCCGATTGCGCGAACAGAACAGCCGCCGCGAGTCGGCGGCGCTGCGCGTTCAGGATTCCATCGAGCGGGTTCACGAATTGGGTTGTGTGGTCAAGGACCTCGACATCGGCCTCATCGATTTCCCGGCGATGTTTAACGGCCAGGAAGTCTGCCTTTGCTGGAAACTGGGCGAGAGCGGCATCCAATTCTGGCATGGGGTTCAGGAGGGGTTTCGAGGCCGCAAGGCGATCGGTCGGGAGTTTCTTGAGCACCATCAAGGCGAGTTGCCTAATTGATGTGCGAGAATTGGGGGAACTGCCACCGGGGAGCTAAGTTGCTTCGCTGCCTCGTAAATTCGCATGCTGCTGAGTAGAGAATTCATTCACTATCTGTCACGCCAACTGGTGAAACGGATGACGCCACAAATCATCGAGACGAGTAGCGTCGATTCCGCCGCTGAAATGATCAGCCAATTGATCGAAGAGGAACTGCAGGTGGAGGATCGCCTCAACGACGAGGTTCGCGACCTGCTAAGCCAATACAGCGAGTATATGCGGCGTGAAGGCGTCAGTTACCAGGAGATGTTCCGGCGCATTAAGAACACGCTGATCTCGCAGCGCAAGGTCATCCGCGCTTCCGGCCGTGACACCGGCGACAACATGAAACTGTCGCGTGATAAAATCAACGACATTTCTCATAAGATGGTGGCGGCATTCCGCAAGTCGCGGGAGTTCCGGTTGAAGAAGGATCCTAACGACGTGCGGCTGGCGGTGGTCGGGGCCATGACGGAGCTGTTGGGCGTCGAGGAAAAAGTGGACCGCGCAGCTCGCACCAAGATCCGTTCGCAAAAGAAGGACATTCCCGAAGGTACCGAGGAATGGGATCTGCTGCACCGCCGATACTACGCCGAAGAGCTGAAGAAATTCGGTATCGACTTGGCGCGCTAGGGATTAGCCTTGCGGAGCCGGTCCCGATGGAGCCGGAGGGGCGTCTTTCGACTGTGCCGGAGGCGCAGTGGCATCACGCAGATTCCGGATGCGATCGTGGGCCTCCTGCACTTGCTCGAACTGCTTCTGCACGACCGCAGCGATCTCGGGCGGCAGCGTCTTGCTCAGCGCAGTGCGATACGTCTTGAGAGACCAATCTTCGCCCCGCTCGGCTTCCACCAAAATCCCGTGAACATCATGCCCGGTCGCAAGGCCTTTCAGATTGATCCAGGCCGCGTACAGCACCCCTCCGAGTCCTTGAGGATCGATGGTTTCGAAACCGAGCGCTTTCACCGCAGCCTGCAATTCGGCGGCGAACTGACCTCGCTGAGCCGAATATTGCTCGAACATCTCCTTCATTGCGGGCGCTTTTAGGGCTTGGGCCGCGCCGCGAAACCCTTGTTCCCCATCACGGCAGACGGTAATCACGTCATGAACGGCCTGAGCATAATCCTGTAAAGTGCCGGGCATCGCAGTTAACTCCCGCTGGTTAGACTATTCGGGGCCGTGATCGTTTCCGCTTGGCGCTGGCGGATGTTTTAGGAGCCAGGCGTTTTCTCGAGTTGCTGTTTGGCCCAGGCCCGGTTCGGGTTGAGTTCCAAAGACCGCTCGAACGCCTTTTGCGCCTCGCCAGCCTGGTTTGAACGGCGCAACGCAATCCCCAGCCAGAGCCACGCGTCGGCATTCTTCGGATTCAGCTCGATGGCTTTGCGGAAATCCTTGATCGCGAATTCCATGCCGCCGCCCAGAGCTTGAGGAAGATAATAGTTGCCAACGCCGTGGCTCACATAAGCCATGGACGACTTCGGATCAAGCTCGATCGCTTTGTTCACCGAATCCAGCGCGCACTTACCGTACTTCAGCCCAGCCAGGGAATTGCTGGAAATCATTTGGCCGCAGAGCGTTCCCAGGATGCGCTGATATTCGGCCGAGTCCGGCTTCAGGCTCACTGCCTTGTCGGCGGCGTCCATACCGGCTTGCGCGGCGTTCTTCGCGGCCACCTTATCGTGCTGCTCAATCGCGACTTCCGCGTCATAGGATTGCGCCAATGCGACCCGATATTGCGTGGCTGCGTCGTTGGGTTGCTTGTCGGCTGCTGCGTGAGCGTCGGCTGCCAGCTTCTCCAGCGCCGCGCGGTCCTGGTGGTCCCGAGCCTTGATGAGATCGGAGTCGTCCGGCGGAGCGCCCCCCGCCGCGCTAGCCACGATCGCGGTCAGAAGTAAGACGAAAAGCTTCATCTCTTCGTTCGGACGCTTCCGGAGCTATAACGTTGCAACTTTTCGCTGTATAAAGAGGAAATAAAGTGCCAGTATGGCCAGCAGGATTCCATTCCACTTCAACACGACCGGTGCGGTAAACTCCGCGACTAGGGCCCCCACCACCAAGCTTCCTACCGGCATGCCGCCCCGGAAGGCCACGTTATACACGCTCAGCACCCGGCCTCGCATATTGTCCGGCGCGATCATTTGAACCAGCGAGGTGATGCTGGTGAAAACCGCCAAAAGAAAAGCGCCGGCGAAGAAAATGAGGATGCAGCTGAGTACCAACCAGCGCGAAAGGGCGAAAGCGCTAATCAATACTCCCAGAGCCATCGTCATCAACAATACCGATCGGCCCATGTGGTTGTATTTCCCGGCCGCCGCCACTATCAACGCGCCGCAAATGGATCCACAGCCCGAGCACACCAGGAGAATGGTGAAGAGGTTAGGACCGCCGTGAAAAACATTCTTGGCGAAAACGGGGAGAAAGACAATCAATGGAAACGCCAGCAAAGTCATCGAGAAAGCCAGCACAATCAGCGCTTCCATGGCGTCCTGGTTGCGCATGAAATGGATTCCTTCCTTCATGCTGGTCAAGACCGATTCGCGGCTCTTGCTCGGCACGAAGTGAGGATGGATGATCAGCAGCGAAATGATCACCGCGATGAAGGAAATGCCGTTCAGCGAGAAGCACCACGACGCTCCCAGCACCAGCGCTAGGCCACCGAGTGTGGGACCCAGCACGCGCGCTACGTTAAATTGAATCGAGTTCAGAGCGATCGCGTTCGGCAGATCCTCGGACTTTACTAACGTTGGAATCAGCGCCGAATAGGCCGGGCCGCCGAAGGCCTGCGCCGTGCCGACGACAAACGAAAGCGCCAGAATCTCCCAGATTTTCACCACGCCGGTTGCAAACAGCCCGGCCAACAGGAACGCGCACGCCATCTGCACGAACTGCGATCCAAGTAGTAGCTTTTGCCGCTCCGTGCGATCGGCGAACACTCCGCCCACCAGCGAAAACAGAACGATCGGAATCGTGCCAAGAAAGGAATCCAACCCCAGCAAAAACGACGATTTTGAAAGCTCCAATACCAGCCAGGCCTGCGCGAAGGTTTGCATCAAGGTACCAATGCTGGATGTACACGCGCCAAACCACATGATGCGGAAGTCGCGGTACGCAAAACCTTTGAAGAGCCGCCTGAACAATGGAATACTCGGGCTACGGCAGAGGCTGGGGACGCTGAATCAGGTGCAGGTAGTTGCCGTCGGCGTCGCTGAAAAAGATGAGGCGGTTGCCTTGGACCTCTGTGGGTTGGGTGAGAAACTCAATCCCGCGTTTGCGCAACTCCTCCGTGGCGGCGTCGAAGTTGTCCACCGAGATGGCCAAGTGCCGGATGCCTGGATCTTTCATATGCTGCGGCGCACGATCCCCCTCCGATGGGATGATTTCGATCAAGGTCCCATTGCTTGCACGCACGAAGTAGTTGCCGGCGTAAGTGTAATTGATGCGAAAATCCAGATTCTGCACGTACCATTCCGCCAGGCGTTTGGGATCAGGCGACGCGATGGCGGTGTGCTCCAGTCCTTGAAACATAAACCAGGATTGTATCAGACTCGCATTGCAGCCTTGATACGAAGGACGTGCCTATTGGAACAACCGCGGGGCGAACTCGTTCAGATATTCGCGCCAGTTCGTCCAGGTGTGAGCGCCGGCGCTTTCCTGAAATACCGGCTGGTACCCGTGCTTTTTGAACAGGTCCACGGTGGCCTTGGTGGTAGGCAGCAGGAAATCGTCTTTGCCGGTGGAGAACCAAAAAAGCTTCCAGTCCTTCTTCGCCGCGGAGTTGTCCAGTTCGGCCAGATGCTGCTCCTCCCAGGTCGGCCCCCCGGAAGGCGCCGCAGCAGGCCCGCCGACCGGCCCTCCAACCGGAATGATCCCGATGATGCCGGAACTGAACACGCCGACGTAGGCAAATTCATCGGGGTGAGGAACCGCGATGTTGAGGGTGTGGGCGCCACCCATCGAAAGTCCCGCGATGGCGCGGTGCTGCCGGTCTCGCACGACGCGATAGTGCGTCTCGGCGTAGGGCATGATGTCGTTGACGAAATCCTTAACGAAGTCGTCATTGAAATCCAGCCCGCGAGGGGTGTCGGCTGGCGGACGCGCCAAACCAAACGGACCCGTATGCCCGGCCGGCATCACGATGACCATTGGTTTGGCTTTCTTGTCCGCAATCAGGTTATCAATGATGAAGCCCGCGCGGCCGGCCGATGTCCAGGAATCGTCCGAGTCGCCGGCTCCATGCAACAAGTAAAAGATCGGGTACTTCTGCGAGCCGGTTTCATAGCCAGGCGGCGTGTACACGTGCATGCGCCGGAACTTGTTCAGGCTCTTCGAATAGTACGTCACGCTGGCGACGGCACCATGGGGCACGTCCTTGGTGTCCATGAAGTCCGCTCCCGACAAGTACAGCAAACTCCAGGCGTTGTTGTTCGATTCGCTGACGGAGGGATTTCGCGGATCCATTACCGAAACGCCATCGACATTGAAATTGTAACGATAGGCGCCGGGGTCAATCGGTCCGATTGTGACTTCCCAAACGCCATTCTCCGCCTTGGTCATATCGCCTTTCGGCGTGGTTCCAAAGATGTCGCTGCTGGACAGCCGGACCGTCTGAGCCTTCGGGGCGAAGATCCGAAATGCGATGTGCCGATCCGGCGTAACTTCAGGCGAAACGGGCTGGGGTGGCGGCGGGCCAGCAGTTCCCTGCGGCTGCGCAAAGAGCTGGGTGGCAAATAACGCAGTCGCAATCATGGCGAGTGTCTGGTATTGCATGCAGGAATGATTATACAATCTGGAGGGCACTCCCATGATTAAAATCCCACCAACTTGCGTTCTCCTCACAATGGCCGCGCCGCTAGTGTTCGCGCAGCCCGCCGCTACGCAAGCCCACTGTGCCGATATGCTGAAGTTCCAGTTGCACGGCGTGCCGCTCGCGATCACCAAGGCGGATCCGATACCGGCCTCAGCCCCCGGAACACTGCGGATCTCGCCGCTTGCGCCCGGAAGCGTGCCGGTCGCGGTTCCTTCGTTCTGCCGCGTCGATGGCGTGATCAATCAGCGGAAGGGTGCGGATGGAAAATCCTACGGGATTGGGTTCGCTCTCGCGCTGCCCGATCAATGGAACGGGAGATTCCTGTTTCAAGGCGGCGGTGGGCTGAACGGCAACGTCGCTCTGCCTTTGGGTTCCCAGGCTGCCGGCGAGACGCCGGCGCTGGCCCGCGGATTTGCAGTTGTCGCCACGGACAGCGGCCACACTGGGGGCGTCTTCGATGGCAGCTTCTTCCGCGACCAGCAGGCCAGTCTTGATTTCTATTACGTGGCGATTGGGCGCGTCGCTCAACTGGCGAAAGAGATGATCGCGTCTTATTATGGGCGCGCGGCGCAGCATTCCTATTTCGACGGCTGCTCTACTGGCGGCCGGGAAGCGATGATCATGTCGCAGCGCTATCCGGAATATTTCGACGGGATTGTTTCGGGCGATCCGGCCATGCGCACCGGCCACTCGAATCTCGCGCTAGGGTTCATGACTGCCGAGTTCCAACCCGATCCCAAGAAGTTCTTTCCTGATTCGGATCGCAAGCTGATTCTCAATTCCCTGCTCCAGGTCTGCGACGCAAAAGACGGCTTGAAGGATGGAATGATATTCAACTCGCGAGGGTGCGATTTCGATCCCGGAACGTTGGTGTGTGCGGGTTCTAAGAATGACAGCTGTTTGACCCGCGCCCAGGCGGACGCGCTGAAGAAGGCCTTCGCTGGTCCGAAGTCGGCGCACGGAGATGCGATTTATCCCGGCGTTCCTTACGACGCCGGCATCGCGGATGGCGGCTTCATCCCCGGGCTGCTGCGCGGACCGGTCATCCCGGTCGCCACGGGCGCCGATTTCGCTCACTTTGACGTTGATCGAGAAGCCGCGCGTGTGGACGCCGATAAGACCGCGGAGCTCGGCGACACCACCTGGACCAATCTAAGCAGTTTCGCCGGCCATGGCGGAAAATTGCTCTTCTATCATGGCCTGAGCGATCCCTGGTTTTCACCGCTCGACACGCTCGGCTATTACGAGAAGATGGCCAAGGACACGGGCCGCGGTTCAGTGACTTCGTGGAGCCGGTTCTACTTTGTCCCGGGCATGGGGCACTGTCAAGGCGGAAGCGCGACGCTGGACCGTTTCGACATGTTGAGCGCCGTCGTGGATTGGGTGGAAAAAGGCGTGGCTCCGGATCGCGTAGTGGCCACCGGCCCCGCGTTTCCAGGACGCAGCCGTCCGCTATGCCCCTATCCACAGCATGCCGAGTACACTGGGCATGGTGACCCCAATGACGCGAGCAATTTTGTGTGCCAGGAATAATTAGCTGATGACGTTTCTCAAAGACAGCCTGATCGAGCTCATCACTCAAACTTCAACCAATCTGCCTCCGGATGTTCGCGCCGCCATGGGTATCGCTTTAGAAGAGGAGATAGCCGGCACGCAGGCCGCGCAGGCGCTCGGGATCATCGCTTCCAACATCGACATGGCGCAAGAGGACGCCGGCCCAATTTGCCAGGACACCGGCATGCCGACGTTTGTGGTTCATACGCCGATTGGCGTGAATCAAATCCAGGTGAAGCGCGCAATTCACGAGGCCGTCGCGGAGGCCACGCGCCGTGGCAAGCTGCGGCCAAATTCGGTGGATTCGCTGACCGGAAAGAACAGCGGCGACAACTTGGGCGAAGAGACACCCGTGATTCACTTCGAGCAATGGGAACAGGACGAGATCGAAGTGAAGCTGATCTTGAAGGGCGGCGGTTGCGAGAATAAAAACATCCAGTATTCGCTGCCGTGCGAGCTGGAACATCTGGGCCGAGCGGACCGCAATCTGGAGGGCGTGCGAAAGTCCATTTTGCACGCCGTGTGGCAGGCGCAAGGACAGGGCTGCGCGCCGGGGGCGGTGGGAGTTTGCATCGGAAGCGATCGCGCGCATGGGTATGACCTCGCGAAGTACCAGCTTTTTCGCACGCTGGACGACGTAAATCCAATTCCTGAGCTCGCGAAACTCGAGGCCGAGATCATGGACGAAGCCAATCGCATCGGTGTGGGCGCGATGGGCTTTGGCGGCAAAGTGTCGCTCATCGGGTGCAAGGTGTGCGCGGCAAATCGGTTGCCCGCGAGCTTCTTCGTTTCGGTAGCTTACGATTGTTGGGCATTCCGGCGGCTGGGCGTTCGCTTGGATGCTTCCAGCGGTGCCATCACGCAATGGCTATATCGCGATCCCGATCGCGCGATCGAACGCATGGCGCATTCGGAGGGTTTCCCGCTAACCGGCCGCGAAGTGGTGCTCACGGCGCCAGTTTCCGAAGAGCAAGTGCGTTCACTGCGCGTCGGCGATGTCGTACTGATTTCCGGTGAAGTGTTCACGGGGCGCGACGCAGTGCATGCGCATTTGATGAAGAACAAGCCGCCGGTCGATATGCACGGATCGATTCTCTACCACTGTGGCCCCGTGATGCTCAAGCAAGGCGACGGCTGGGTGGTGAAAGCCGCGGGCCCCACCACCAGCAGCCGCGAGGAGCCGTATCAGGCCACCATTATCGAAAAGTATGGTGTGCGCGCCGTGATCGGCAAAGGCGGCATGGGTCCGAAGACGCTCGCGGCCCTCGAAAAATCGGGGGCCGTGTATCTCAACGCAATCGGCGGAGCGGCGCAGTTCTACGCACGGACCGTCGAGAAGGTGCTGGGCGTAAACCTGATCGAGTTCGGGATTCCCGAAGCCATGTGGCACTTGCGCGTCAACAAATTCGCGGCGATTGTCACCATGGATTCGCATGGCGCGAGTCTGCACGCGGAAGTGCAACGCGACACCGGCGCCAAACTCGCCGAATTGCAGCAGGCCTGATCCGAGCGTCAGTAACCGGGAAACCCAGCCAGCATGCCGCTCTCGATCATCTGTTCAAAAACGTAGGGCTCGTCATCGTCAAAGTAGGACGTGCCAGTGGGATCTGTGCTGCTCGAACAGAAGCTCGAAGGTGTTACGTAGCCGGGCGAAGGTAGCGCGGGAACCTCCGGGTTGTGCACCTTCAGGTCCAGGGCGCTGAGCAGATTGCCCACATCCGAGGATTTCTCGCGCGCCGCAAGCGGCGGCACATCCCACACCGTCTCGATCAGCTTAAGTATCGAAGTGTGGTCGAAAACCGTCTTGTTCACCGTGGGATTCGCCGGATTGCCTCGGGTCCAGGGCGAAGCGATAATGCACGGCACTCGTATGCCCAGCAGCGCTTTGCCGTCAACCAAGTCGGTCTCAACGTCGTTGGGCGCGATGGCCCGCGGCGGAACAATCGTATCGTAGAACCCGCCCCATTCATCGTAATTGACGATGAAAACTGTATTCGGCCAGTTGGGACTGTTCGAAACCGCCTGGAAGGTCTTCGCCAGAAAAGCGTCGCCGTTGCGGATGTCGGAATGAGGATGATCGTCCTCGTCGAGATTCGTTAGCGTGGTGAACGTCGGATCTACGTAAGAAACGGCCGGGAGCGTGCCCGCGGCACAGTCCACCAAAAACTCGGCATAGGTGTGCGAAATAGGAATATATTTTGCGCCCCACAGCGCCAGAAACGGAATGTTGCTGAAATAATATTTGTTGGTGATTCCCTTGGCCTTCAGATTGTCCCAGATGGTTGGAAGCGTGGAGATGCTGAAGTCGTCATCCAGCCGGTCGGTTTGGCCGGCGTGCTGGAAGAGTCGGTTCGGAAAGGTCGGCCCAAGTATGGAAGGGAAGTAGCGGTCGCAGGTCGTGTAGTTACGAGCCAGCGCTGCGCGGAAAGGAAGATCCTTCTCTTCGTAGTAGCCGATGGAAAAGACGCTATTCGAGGCGGGCTTCAGAAACCCATCCATCTTACCGTTGTCGTATTCGAGCCGAGCCCCGGAGTAACTGTGATCAGGGTCGTCATAGTCGCAGCCAGTGAAATCGGGCGCTAGAGGAAAGGTCTTGTGCGGCTTTCCTTCCGTATCCAGGTAGGTTAGTCCGGCCTGCTTGCCGTTGGCATTCGGAAGCCAGCCAAAAAGGTGATCGAAGCTGCGGTTCTCCATCATCACTAACACCACATGCTCGATCTGGCTGGTCTCCCATTGCGCGGGTAGCAGCCCAGCGGACGCCACTGCGGCGCCGGTTGTCTTCAGAAAAGTTCTGCGATCCATCGCTCCTCCAGAGCAAACTTCGCTAATGAAACCCTAGCCCGACAATATTACAAGCGAACGAAAGCACGGAGATTGTAACCGTTGGATGGGGACCAGCGGTCCTGCCTGAAGAATTTACTGCAATGGGCACTGCAATCGGCGCGAGCTGTTTGTTAGAATGATGTTTGTCTCGGGCCAGGTAGCTCAGCTGGTAGAGCGCAGCCCTGAAAAGGCTGGCGTCGGCGGTTCGATTCCGTCCCTGGCCACCACGTTTTCAAAAACTTACAGATACTCTACTCCGGGTTTTGGTTCCAATTGGTTCCAATTCCAGCCCGCCGATACTGTCTCATGCGACGACCTGTTGGGCATTCGATCACAGACTGCATGTTCGCTTTCCCAAAATAATGCGGTGAATCTTTGACATCAAATCGATTGAAGGCTAAACACAACACGGTGTGCCGAGGAGGTGCGAAAGAAGCGAAGAAAGGCTAACGAGCCAACGATGCCCAAGAAGTAGGGCCAGAATGGTGAGGTCGTTTGCTTTCCTCTCAGGGTTACGAAAGGATGCATCTCAGCGGGCCCGGGGGGTACGAGAATTCCTTGGCACTCGCGATCCGAATGACCGTATGTCGGCCGGTTTTTCACGTCCCGGGGAATCTGGTAAATAATATTCTTTTGACCACCGAGTCGCTTCTTGTACGCAAACCAAACGGGTGTTTGGTGATGCGGCGGGTCTTGATCGTCGACTCGAAAGTCGTGCGTGGTATTCCTAGCTTCCGAGCCGCCCCGGACGCGCCTGACGGTAGCGACCCGCTCGCAAAACGAGTGGCGGCGTGCGACTTGCAGGAGGCCATCGCCTACATGCGGAGAAGCCATTCGGGCCTACACGTTCTGTGGGTTGCACTTGGTCGCCTAAGGACTGGAATCCTAACCGTTTTCCGGTCTCGAAATTTAAGAGCTTTCCTGTATACTCTCCCGGCATCGTTGGTCAATCTACGGTCAAAACGACCTATGGGCACTCCGCTATTAACCGAAGGCGTGTAGGTTCGAGTCCTACCTGAGGAGCCAAACTTTCCAAACACTTGCTCCCTTCGTCGACCGTACGGAATTGAGCTTTCTCCCAGATATTTCGGAATTCTAACGGCCAGCCAATGCTTCAGATGCCGGCGGTTGGCCATGTTTTATCAGTCCCCTGCTTTCCAACCACCAGCCGAACTCATCAACCCAGTGGTCGCTTGTCTTATCTTGTTTTCTCATTCCCCAACCATGACCGCCCGACTCGAAAACGTGCAATTCGATGGGAACGCCAGCTGCTTTCCACACGGAATAGAGTTTCAAGGTACTCGCCTGTGCCACGGGATCGTCGCTCGCGACAGCGGCGAATATGGGAGCCGCGTCCGAAGGCACCTGAGTATCCGCGCGTAGGCCTCCGTAAATCGGGACGAGAAAGTCAGGCCGGCTCTCCGCATCGTGGTTAAGCGCGACTCCCATCGTAACCCCGGCACCGGCAGAGAAGCCCATAATCCCGATGCGATTCGGTGCGATCCCCCACTCGGCGGCGCGCTGGCGCACGATCCTCACCGCCTGCTGGCCGTCCGCCACTCCAGGCGTGGTGGTCCCCGCGGCGGCGGGTCCTGACGGTGACGGTGAAGGTGAGGAGGCCGGAGGTCCAGCACCCCCTCCGATCCTGGCAAGGAGCGGTGTCATGACGTCCCTCTGAAAATCCTCATCCTTTTCGGGGGTATGGTTCAGCCGGTATTTCAACACGAAAGCTGCTACACCGCGCGCGGCAAGCCAGCGAGCCACGTCGTAGCCTTCTCGATCCATCGTCAGAAAGACGTTACCGCCGCCTGGAGCAACGATGATGGCGGTCCCGGTGGCTATTGCGCGATCCGGCAAGAACGGAGTCAGCGTGGGATGGACGATGTTTCGTATCGCCCGCCCGCCAGGGGTCTGATACTCCTGTTCGTGCCAAGTCCAGCCTTCAGACCCCGGCGCCACACCTGGCCAGAGCGGGATCTCCATCGGATTGGCGACCGAGGACTTATCTGCTACCCTCGCGGCTGTCTGAGCGATCAGTTTAGCGCCGGCGACTGCTCCGGCCAGGGCCGCGAATACCGCGAAATGCAATAAGGTCTTCATGACGTCTCCCTCCCTGGATCAGCGAGCACTGCAGACATACGAATCCGCCGAGGCGACAGGGCCTTCGTGATATTTGGGAAAGTCGGGATAAGAGCACATCGGGAAACTTCGGCTTCCAGCGGTTACGTTGATCGACTTCCCAGGCGCCATGTTCTTTTCTACCCATTCCGTTAGGATCGTGAGGCGGTCGAAGGTGTTCGGGATGGGCTGCGTTTCGACTTTATTTCCATCGCCGTCCACTGAATAATTTGTACCGCTGAGTCCGTGACCGGTTTGTGGCAAGACAAAGAACCGCGCAAAACGGTCTACTGTAGAACGGCCCATCTTGTCGATCACCGACTGGTAGAGATCGAGTTGTGATGCCGGGGATGCCAGCGTATCGTTTGTCCCGATCGTCACAATCATCTTGCCGCCTCGCCTCTCAAGAGCAGCAAAATCAGGATTGGTAGCATCGAGAATCGCGGACAGCTCCTGCCGTCTGGCTTCCAACTTGCCGCCTTCGACGTAATCCAGTGGGTTGGCCTGCACGTCCCCCATCAGAAACGCGGTGACTCCAAGAATCCCAAGGGAGCTGTATGCGGCGGCTTCGGGCGGGGCGCCCTCTTGGCCTTTGAAACGTGCATTGGCGATCAGACCGCTTCCGCTTGGGTCTGTATTTGGCAACCACATCCCGAAGGTCCTCACATTATTGGCCAGCGGCTTGGCGAAGTGGTAGCGGCTGTACACGAACTCCAATGTCGAAATCTGTCCATCGGTTAAACAGGCGCTCGCGCTGGTATCCGCGGGATTCGGGTCCACATTCGATGGACAGCGCTTCGAGGCCCACGGATGCCGGTCCCGTCCGCCCTGGCTTACATCGAAAATGGCGCGGCACGCCATGTAGTTATTGATAATGCCGTCCGCCAGACCATCGAGTTTGTCGCATTGGCGCATAAACTCGCCGCGGATGGCGTTTACTTTCGCGGGTGTCACCCAGTTGGCGGAAGGCTTCTCGTGAATCCGGATCAACACGGGTCCAAGCATCAAGCTCGAGAAGTTCACAACGGGAACATTCGCCACGATGCCGTTGTAGTCAGCCGGATAGCGCGCAGCTACGGTTAACGCTTCTCGCCCGCCTTGCGAACTGCCCACGTAGTAGTTGTACTGCGGACGTTGGCCGTACATCCGTTCGATGAGCACCATCGCGGCGTCGTGTGTCTTCTTCATCTGCATATAGCCGAAGTTCTTGATGGCCTCTTCGTTTAGCGCCCAGTCCGACGCCGCTGGATTGGGCGGCCCCCCGCCCCCGAACGGACTACCGGCAGCCTGATGGCCTGAGTCGCTGCCGTAGGTGGCGAAGCCACGCAATAGCGGCGAGTCCGGCCCACCGCCCGCTAAACCCGGCGACAGAAAGCCGTTCATTCCAGCACCGCCCATTTGCGCGGCACGCCCGCTCCAGGACGCCGGCAAAACCACTCGAAAGTTGATCGGCTTGGCTGTGGCCGAGCGATCCACGGGAGCAATCGCGCCGTCGACGCTGCAATAGGCCGGCGCAGTCCCAGCGGCGGGGTTCCAGCGCGGTGCGTTGAGCGCAACTGCGGAAACCGGTTCTCCGATCGCGGATGCGGGGATGTGATCCCCCGTCTTCGACACGGTGCAGTCGGCTTCCGTGATAGCCTTCGCGTCTGCATGCGCCTGTCCTTCCGCAGCCGACGACCAGATCAGGGCGAGCGAGGGGACGGCGAGAACAATACACAATTTTGCGTGCTTCATAGGGTCGTGCGAGCTACTCCATGTTCTTCTTCGATACGTGCCATTTGGGGTCTTGGCACAGACCGCACTGCGGGCCTTGGAACATCTTGGCGGCTTCCTTGTCTCCCTTCAATTGCCACTTCAGGAGCGCGGACGCGATCTCGCCAAGTTCGCCTCCGTTCGGATCCCAGTACGTGCCGATGTGCCCCATGCCGTCTTTGTAGGCGTGGAAAGCGGGCACGGTTGTGATGCGCTGAAAATCGTCCATTCCGTTGGCAAAAGCGATATCCGTCTTGTCTCCCGTGAAGTAGAAGATCGGCGAATGCAGCTTCGTCAACTGGTCTTTGCTTACGTTCTCCATGGCCGGTAGCCTGCCAATCGGAGGCGCAGGGGGAGGCGTAGTGAAGAGTCCGCTATTCCAGATCCCGACTAACGTTACTCTGGGGTCGGTCGCCACCGCGATCGCCTGAACTCCTCCGCAGGATTGACCCATCACCGCGACATGTGAGGTGTCGATCTTGCCGTAATACTTGCTGTCCTTGCGGCTGTTCTCGGCATTCGCCCAGTTAATGGCGTCAATCAATTGGGAAGACGTGGTGAATCCGCCGGGTGGTGGACCAGCGGGTAGGGGGCCGCCCGGGGTCCCGCCAACACCAGGAGGTGGAGCGCCCGTTCCCTTGACGCCGCTCGCGATCGCCAGGAAGCCGTTCGACACGATTTCCTTCAGGAAAATTTGGAACGCAGCGCCGTCACCAATGCAGCCTCCGTTTCCCCAAGCGATGATGGGGAGTTTCTGCCCCTGCAATTTCGCCAGATCCGCCGGCCGATACACCGTGTGCGCCGGGAGAGTGGAGTCCTCCTCCATCACTACTTGGAACGGACCCGTGCCCCCTGCGGCATTTTGCCCCCAAACAGAGGAGGCAGCGAAAACTAGAGCAAGCACGCTGATCTTCATCGTGGATCTCCTTCCATCGTTCGTCATTTAGTTGAGTGTCTGTTTGCCGCCGACCAGTTCACGATCAAGGCTATTTGCCAACGCCGCCGTCCCGGATCAGCTTATTAAACTTGAATTCTTCAGACGGCACGCAATAAATCTGTTCGTCCCAGGCTTTGCTGCCTTCGCGATCGAGTTTCCATATTTTGGTGTCGCTGCGGAAGGGCTTCGAATAGTATTGCGGGTCAGTAATGATCATGACCAGCTCCAGCGTCTCGGCGTCCAGGCGCCGGTAACGCTCTTCCAGACGCATCTGGTCGGTGTGCGGATAGCCATTGTGATCCAGCCACGTTCTGTCGTCGAACCCCACGGAGTTCACGACAAAGGTATCGCCTTCCCACTTACCCACCGAATATCCGTTCCACCTGGGTTCGACCTCGTCCAACTTAGGGAGTTGCCGGCCGTCGGTCCAAACCATGCGGTAATCGTGATGCCACTGAGAAAATGTGAACATGCGGTCAGGAAGCTGAACGATTTCGATGGTCGCATGCGGTCCAGCTACTTGGCCGTTCAGCATGCGTGGCACGCCCCAAGGGTCGCACATCCCCTGCGGGTCGTTGCCGAGCATCGGTGCGGTGATGCGCCGGCCATAGGAGGGGATGTTCTTATCGAACCTTGCCTTTCCCTCGGGCGTAAAAGGAGCTTCGGCTGTCTCAATGTCTAGTTTCTGGGGAGCGGGCGCCTGCCCCAATAAATATGCCTGCAATTCATTCGCACCACCCGGAACATTGCTGTAGGTTTGGAATGGGCTTACCCGGTTCCACTTGCCAGTAAGATCGTGGCGATCGAAGACCGCAGTCTTCTCATGTGCCTTGGTCGATTTCTCGTGCTCAGCTGGTTGCGCAATCAGAATCGGCGACAACAAGACGACGGGCGAAATGACCACTAAAAGAAAGCACTGTCGCATCATTATCGGCCCGGAGCTATTCTTTTCCTTGCGCCGGCGGTCTCCCGGGACCCACGGTGAGCTTCTTGCCGTTAACGATAAGTTCCTTGGCAAGGCAGGCAGTGGAACCGGGAACTCTATGAGGGTTGCAGGTTATCGTGATCGTGTCTCCAGTTTTTATCGTATCTCTCGCCCAACCGACATTCATCTGCTTCATCATCAAAGGAGTGGGAGCGAATTCGGAACCCCAATGCTGGATGTTTCCGTCGGCGTCCTTCACGTCGAAGTAGAGTTGGGGATGCGGGTAGGAGAATGAGAACTCCGTGACCGTGCCCGTCAACGCGATAGTTTTGTCGGTCTGATACGTGACCGAAGTTCCGTGGTGGGCAAAGGCAGGCGCGCTACCGATAACGCCCACGATCAACCAATTCATCAGGTGTTTTCGCATGCCCGAATCCTCCGGAAGCAGAATCCCCATCGACTCTATCGCTTCGGCGGTTGAGGTGTAAAGCGCGGTTAACATATTTTTACAAGTTACCGGCTGACATTTCGGGCCTATTTGAGGCGGGTTTTGATCTTGTTGAGGCCAGCGATGGCGCAGACCTCGTCCTGATCGCCGCCCGCCGCGCCGCTGGCGCCGATTGCTCCGATGATCTCGCTTCCAGCCATGAGTGGCACTGCACCCTCCATCACGAACATGTTCGGAGTCACTTGGGCGAGCAAAGCTTTATCCGATTGCGCGGCCACGGCCGCTTGGGAGCTGGGCATTTTAAAAGTGAGCGCCACCAGGGCCTTGCGCACCGCGACGTAGACGTGGCCGCCGTCTGATCCCTCGGCCTCCACCGCAGCCCGCGGCTGACCGGAAGTGTCGATTACAGTTGCGCCGATGTAGAAGCCGCCAGCGGCGCAAGTATCAACAGCTGCACGAGCCGCCTCGATGGCAAGGTCAAGAGCGGGCCCGCGAATCGATACAGGTGGACGGCGGGTCGCGCGAGCACCTCCACCGACCGGCCTTGGCGGGGGTGGCGTGAACTTCCCATTGCTGTCCAGCATGCCGAAAGGCGGCAAGGTGTCACCTGGAAGGCTGGCAGGTGAAGCTGGTTTGTCGGGGGGCCGGTTCCCGGGCGGCTGAGCAAGTACAGAAGCGAAGAGCGCGGCGAGAATGCATCCGCCACGAATTGTTGTTTTCGACACACGTGACTTCATTTGTCCTCCAAACCGCTACTTCAATTTGTCGGCGACTTTCGCAAGTCCAGCCTTAGCGCAAGCCTCGTCCATCTCCCATCCGGGGGCTCCGCTTACCGCAATCGCGCCAATGGTGTCCTGATCCACAATGATGGGGATTCCGCCCCCCATGTCGATGGTTCCTTCAATGGGCGGATTCGGCATGGTGCCTTCGAGCAGAGGCACAGGTTCGGCGGTTTTCTTCGACCATCCCTCCACTACATCTCTGGAGGGCTTCCGATAGACGAGCGCTGTGTATGCCTTTTTGCGGGCTACGTCGAATCGATGCAGATTGGCTCCGTCATCCTGGAGCGCGATGATGGTGCGCCCGGTAGCATCGAGCACAGTAATGGCGCACTTGTAGTGCATCTCTCTGCATTTAGCCAGGGAGCCTTGGGTCATGGCCATCGCCATATCGAGCGACAGCGCCTTGTGTACGATTAGCCCCTGTTGGGGACGCGCCACGGATGCAGCGGAGATGAGCAGCGCGGTCAAGGCTGCGCACGTAGTGAAAAGTGTCTTTGACATCAGAAGCTGCTTCCTTTCGATCAGTGTTGCTGCTCGTTGCGACGGGCGATCTGGACATCCATGCACTGAGACATTACGTCCAGGAATTTTCCGTAATTGGCCTGTCCTACGATGAACGGATTCGGCTCTCCCTTGCTTCGCGTCTTTAACTTGTCCAGCTTTTCCGGGAAGCCGTCCATCAGCGGATGGTTCTGTAGCTCGACATCCACTTTGGCCTTCTTTGTCTCTTCCTTGAAATGGGCGATGGACGTCAGATATTGCTGCAGGCCTGCATCTGAAATGATCGCGGTAAGGAGCACGGTGCCGCCGTAAAGTGCGGCCATATGCGTCTTGCCCTGATCTTTCACCGGGAAAATAAATCCCATGGAACCGGGCGTATGTCCTGGGATGGCGAAGGGCATCACTGTCTCATCGCCCAACACGATGGGCTGGCCTTCGGTGATGACCATATCTTTTCTAGGCGGCGTCACGGGCGGCCCGGCGGGGCCTTTGTTCTGGTTTGCTCCCGGTGGCGGCGCAGGAGGATGCGCCATCAGATCCCAATCGGCCGCCGATACGTAGATGTGCGAGTTGAAATGTTCCTGCAGATAGAACGATCCTCCAAAATGATCGGCATGGCCGTGGGCGATGATGACGGTCTTGATGTTGTGGGGATCCAATCCGAGCTTTTCGAATCCCGGTAGAAGCTGAGTATCCACTTGATTGGCGCCCAGGGAATCGATCATCATCAACCCGTCTGACGTGCTGATCACATATGCGACCGTTCCCTGGTTGCCGATGGCGTACACGTTGTCGAAAATCTTGGCCGGCTCGATGGGTGGATCATCCGGGCGATTGGCGCGCGGCGCTTCGCAGAAAAAGTGGGCTTCTCCAGCCCATTCCGGCCCCGCCGTTTTCTTTGCCTTCTCGATCAGCGCCTTCACTGCGTCGGAGTCGGGTTTAGCGGGAGCAGCCCCCGGTGGCTGCCCATGCAGGAGCGCTGCAGAAAGCAGGCAGCAGGGAAGAAAAATGCGGTTCTTGTTGAACATGTCACACCTCTCAGTGTTCAGGCCTTAAGGGATTCGATTTTATGCTCCATCGCGATGCATGTCAAACATTTCTGGCGATTTTAGGGCGACGGATTCTGGATTGTTAAGACTTGTAATCAGTGTGCCCTCGCGCCTTGACTCGCCCAGCCCCTCAGCCTTAGAATTCCAGGGCGGGTTTAAACTAAGGCCAGCGGCTATGGAACAGATCAACCTCGGCATTATTGGCACCGGCTGGTGCGGAGGCATACGTGCCGTCGCTGCCTCGGCAAGCCCGTGGGTCAACGAGCTGCACATCGCGGAGATCAGAGAAGAACGGCTTAAAGAAGTCACGGAACTCGCGAAGCCAGCCACAGCCACGACGGATTACCGGAAGCTGATCGAAAATCCGTCGATCGGCGCGGTCATGATTTCGACGACGCCCGAGCCGACACACTATCCGATCGCCAAGGAAAGCCTGCTGGCCGGTAAGCATGTTTTTCTCGAAAAGCCGATCGCCTTGGAGCTGGCCGAAGCCGATGAGCTAATCGCGCTGGCGGCATCGAAGAAGCTTGCGTTTACGATCGGATATTCGCAGCGGTTCAATCCCAAGTTCGCGTATGTGAAACGGTCGATCGAAGACGGGACCATCGGCGAGCCTTGCAGCGCGCTAGTCAGCCGGCACATTACACGCAATTTGGGCAAGAAGATTGGGGGCCGCGTGAAGCTTTCTCCGGCCGCCATGGAGGCCACGCATGATATCGATTTCGTCCTATGGTGCCTGGCCCCCAGAAAGCCGGTCCGGGTCTACGCACAGGAAGTGCGCAAGATCATGAAGGGGCAATACAACGTTCCGGACTGCGTCTGGATCGTGGTCACTATGGATGACGGCACGGCGTTCACCATCGGGGCCGGCTGGGTGCTTCCTCCCGCATATCCGAATTTCTCGTCCACATGGATCGAGTTCGTTGGCACTGAAGGCGCCGTGATGGTAGATGACACGCATCGCGATGTGTACACCACGACGCTCGAGAAGGGCATTCAATTTCCGATCTCGTCGATGCCCGGAGAAAAAGTGAACCACGTGTACGCAGGACCGATGGAAGCGGAAACTCTGCACTTCCTTGAATGCGTGGCACTGGGCAAGCAACCGTTGGTCACCGGTGAACAGGCCAGGCTAGTGATGCAGGTGTACCAGGCCGCGGACCTTTCGGCGGAAACGGGGCAGCCGGTTGACTTGGCGATCCATGTCGCTCCGAGGCTGGAACCGTCCTTCGCCTAAGGTCCGAGACGAATCGACCTTGCTGCCAGGGGGAGCGTGGATACTCATCGCACGGACGTGACGGAAATTGCTGCCGCTCGGGAGCGCGTGGCGACCAAGCCGACTAGAACCCGCTGGTGGATCCTTTTTCTGATCAGCCTGATGTACCTGATCGCGTACATGGATCGAAGCAACATTTCGGTAGCGCAGCCGGAAATCGCAAAGCAATTTGGGCTGAGCAAGACCGCGATGGGTTTAGTTCTTGCAGCCTTTACGTGGGCCTACGCGTTGGGCCAGATCCCGGCCGGATGGCTGGGCGATCGCTTCGGGCCACGTAAGGTTTTGGCGGTGATCATGTCGTGGTGGGCGCTCGCGGCAGCCATGACGGGCGCTGCCTTCGGGCTGTACTCCCTCTTCAGCGCGCGCTTTCTTCTCGGCTTGGGCGAAGCTGGCGCTTTCCCGGTTGCCAGCCGGGGCATGCAGCTTTGGTTTCCACGATCGGAACGCGGGCGCATTCAAGGCACGACGCATTTCTTCAGCCGGTTTGCAGTAGCCGTGACGCCGTTCGTCGCGGGGAGTATTATGTTGGCTTTCGGTTGGCGAGCGATCTTCTATATCTTTGCGTCGCTGGGCGTCATCTGGGCCACCGCTTTTTCCTTCTTCTACCGGAATCTTCCAGAGGAGCATAAGAGCGTGAATGTCGCGGAGCTTGCTCAAATCCGAGGCTTGAACCCGGACGGTACGGTTCGAACGCCACATGTCACGCGGCAGGCCACTCCCTGGAGAACAATCTTCGGTTCACCGAACATGTGGTACATCGCGCTAGGCTATAGCTGTTTCTTTTTTGGAACCAATTTCTATCTGACGTGGTACCCGACTTATTTGCGGGAACATCGCCATCTTTCGCTGCAGGCGCTGGGATTGATCGGCTCGTTACCTCTGTTCGCGGGAATGCTTGGCGATGTAACCGGCGGCTCTCTGAGTGACCACTTTTTCAAACGCTCCGGTGACGCCAGATTTGCCCGCCGCATCGTCGCCGCGCCGGGATTTCTATTGGCTGGCGTATTCGTGATTCCTGCGGCTATGACGCACAAAGCTCTGGCCTCGGTTCTGTTTCTCGCCGTCTCGTTTTTCTTCCTCGAGTTCGTCATTGGGCCCGCGTGGGCCGTTCCCATGGATGTGGGCGGGCAGTTCAGCGGAACGGTGACGGGAATTATGAACATGGCTGGCGCATTGGCCGCGTCGCTAACGGCAATCGTTTATGGCGGCCTTTTCGATCGAGGTTTCTGGATCGCTCCGTTCTTTGTCTCAGCAGGCGTGATGCTGGCTGGCGCGTTGATCTGGACATTTCTGATTGACCCCGAACGATCGGTGGTGGATCCATTCGTGGATGCACGATCTGGAGGACAGTAGATGCGAAGGAACTGGGTGTGGCTGGGGCTGGCTTTCAACCTTGCGATTTGGGCACCCGCGGCTCGTGCCCAGGGAGGGCAGTGGGTTAGCCTGCCGCCGTTCCCCGAGCCGCATGAAGAGGTCATCGGGCAAGGCGCGAACGGCAAGATGTACGTTTTTGCGGGGCTGGTTTCCGCGCCGGTCTGGCTGCCCGTGGGCATGGTGTACGAATATGATCCACTCGCGAGCAAGTGGACGAAGAAGAAGCCCATGGCTCTGCCCGCGCACCACTTGGCGTTAACCGAATTGAACGGCAAGATCTACGTGTTCGGCGGGTTCACGGCGGGAAAAATCGGAAACCTTGCGGCATGGACGCCGATTGATAACGCGTTTGAATACGACCCGGTGAACGATTCATGGAGAGCTTTGGCGCCAATGCCGACCAAGCGTGGAGCCGCCGTAGCCGCAACAGTAGGGGGCAAGACGTACGTGATCGGTGGCGCAACCACAGCGCCAGGGGCAACCAACCCTGCCATCCATCCGACGCTGGCACAGCGTGTGCTCAGTACGGTGGAGGAGTACGATCCTGAGACCAACACCTGGCGCACCCGCGCCCCCATGCCCACTCCACGAAACCACACAGCCGCGGGCGTTGTGGATGGGAAGATTTATGTGATCGGCGGACGGATCGGCGCGGCGTTCATTGCAGCGTCCTCTGATCTCGCGAACGTTGAGGCCTACGACCCCGCCACCGACACCTGGGGCCGTCCATTAGCTAAAATGCCCACCGCGCGCAGCGGTTTGGATGTGGGCGTTTACAAAGGCCGGATTTATGTAGCGGGTGGGGAGAATCAGGACTTTTTCCAACATACTGCTTATCACGCATTTGAAGCATACGATCCAGCGACCAACGCCTGGAGCATTCTTACGCCCATGGCCATCGGTCGTCATGGCGTGGCTGGCGGCGTAGTGGGAAATCGCTTTTACGCCATCAGCGGCGACGTCCAATCTTCCGGGACGGGCGTAATGGTCTCGACGCCATCGGCAGATGCATTTGAGTTTGCTCCTTAGGGGGACGCACCGCATGACGTCTGTCCTGGAAGTCTGCGGGTGGCTCGATCGCAGCGCCATTGGCACGGATATCCGGCGCGCAAAGTTCGCAGCTTGCGGGGCGCTAGTCTTATGGTTCGGTGTGAGGGCGACGGACCGATCCATCGGGTTCTTCGGATAAGGCGCTGCATGCGTTGAAAATTGTAAAGTTTCGTTAAGCGCCGGTCGCCGGAGACGTTTCGGCGCCGTTCCGCGGCCTGTGGGGATGCACGCGGCTGGGAACTGCGTCAGAATAGTTCGACTAGGTTCTTTCTGAAGTACGAGAGCGCATGTGCGAAGGAGCATCCTCGATCGATCCTCCTGATCGATGACGACGTCTCGTTGTGTACCTTGATCACGGACTTCCTGTCGACACAAGAATTCCACGTGGACAGCGTTCACACTGGACCTCGTGGTCTAGCCAGTGCCATCGGGGGCGCATACGATTTGGTGCTGCTGGACGTGATGCTTCCGGTCCTGGACGGCTTTTACGTTCTCCAACGGCTTCGCCTGCGAACCGCGGTACCGGTGATTATGCTGACGGCGCGCAATGATGAGCCCGACCGGATAGCCGGCCTGGACGCGGGCGCCGACGACTACATTGCGAAGCCTCTCCGGCCGCACGAACTCCTGGCGAGGATGCGGGCCGTCTTGCGGAGAACTTCCCAGCGGCCCCTAGCCATGGAGTCGGTGATCGCCGTTGGCGGCATCGAGCTGAGGCCGCACACTCGCGAGGTTTGGATGGACGGCGCCCCGATCGAAATGACATCCTTTGAATTTGATATTCTCGACGTTCTCATGCGGATGGCGGGACGAGTGGTTTCGCGCGACGAACTTGCGGCGGTTCTGTATCACAGGGAGTCCACGCCGTATGAACGGTCGATCGACGTGCATATTAGCCATTTGAGAAGAAAGCTGGAGACCGGAGGGGGTACGCTGATCCGAACTGTTCGGGGTGTGGGATATCAATTTACCGCGTTAGAGGAGAGCGGCAAATGAGATCCGTCTACATCAAAGCGCTGCTGTTGTCGATTGGAATCCTGGTCTTCTCTCTAGCGGGATTTCTCGTGATCTCCCGAACCATGACCTACCGGTTGTTCGCCGAGGGATCCCCGATCAGCCGGAATGCGGCTATGCAATTCGAGGAAGCTGGCCTGGAGTACGAAACCGGCGGCGAAAAGGCCCTCGCATCTTACCTCGGCTGGCAACGCTCGTTCTACCCGCGGCTGAACTTTTACTTCGTCCGCCGTGGCCGCGATCTGGTGAGCGGAGAAGATCGCTCGCAATTGCTCAGGATGGCTCAATCCAGATGGAGCTTCTTTGCGGTGGCCAGTCCAATTGTGATCGCTGTCCCGTCCGAACCCAGCACGGACGCCTTCATCATCGATATACCACCGGAAAACGTGATGTTCTATCTGGATTATTACCTGCTCCTGTTGGGGGCCATCACGATCCTTTGTTGGGGCCTGGCCATGCAGTTTGCCTCTCCCTTGAATCAGCTGGCCGAAATCGTGCGGCGTTTCGGAGTGGGCGATCTGTCGGCGCGAGTTCGTTCCAGGCGCCATGACGGTATCGGTGATGTGGCCCGGGCGTTTGATCAGATGGCGGACCGCATGGAGAAACTCCTGACCGCCGAGCGGCGCCTCTTACAGGACATTTCCCACGAGCCGCGTTCGCCTTTAGCGCGACTAAGTTTTGCTGCCGAGTTGGCGCGCACCTCGCCCGATCGCGAAGCGGCGGCCCTGCGAGTGAATAAGGAGATTGATCGGCTTACCGATTTGGCTCAGAGCCTCCTGCAGGTAACCCGCGAGGAAGGCGATCCGAGCGCCCTGAAGTTGGAGTTCGTGGCGCTCGATACTTTGCTGCACGAACTGGTGCAGGATTGCGAAATTGAGGCTGCTGCCCGAGGTTGTCATCTGGTCTCCACGGGATTGCGTCCGGTGGAACTGCTGGCCGATCCGGTGCTGCTGCGCCGCGCCATGGAGAACGTTCTTCGAAACGCCATATGGCACGCTCCGCCAGGAAGCGCGATCGAAGTCGCCCTGGACACCACGGAGCTGAACGCCTCCATTACCGTTCGCGATTTTGGTCCGGGCGTTCCAGCGGAAACCCTCACGCAGATATTCAAGCCTTTCTTTCGCGTGGACGACTCGAGAAACGCGGACACCGGCGGCGTTGGTCTGGGTTTGGCTATCACGCAGCGCGCCATCCATATGCACCACGGACGCATTTGGGCTGAGAATGCAGAACCCGGGTTGCTGATTTGCGTCGATCTTCCGCTGGACCGTCTCTCAGTCAAGAGTCGAAGGACACCCAGCACGCTTCACGGTCGTAGCAGCGCTAGTCAGACCAACCGGCGACCGATGGCTGATGAGCTGGAACACCGAACGGCGGACCGTTGAAACTGCGCGGCGCCATACGCGGGCGTACCGTTCGAATGGTCGGACCGCTGCTTCTTACAACCCTGTCGATTCTTGCGCAAGCCATTAGCGATCCAAACGCTCAGGTTTCGTTGGCTGAAAAATACCGCATTGGACTTGGCGTGGAGCAGAACTATGCCGAGGCGCTCCGCCTCTACAAATTGGCTGCCGCGCAAGGGGTGGCACGGGCCCAGTTCGACCTCGCTGAAATGTGTCGCTTCGGAGAGGGCGCCGCCCCCAACTACCAGGAAGCTGTGCATTGGTACAACTTGGCGGCTGAGCAAGGTTTGCCCGAGGCCCAGTTCGCCCTGGCAGTGATGTATGACAACGGTCAAGGTGTCGCCCAGGACTATCAGGAAGCTGTGCGATTCTACCGGCTTCTGGCGAATGAAAACATGGCGGACGCCGAGTACAATCTCGGGTTGATGTACGCCAATGGAAAAGGTGTCGCGCAGGACTATGCGGAGGCCGCGCGCTGGTACCGTCGCGCCGCCGACCATCGCAAGGTGGCGGAAGCCCAGTACGATCTCGGCGTTCTGTATGACCGTGGGCAGGGCGTTCCTCAAGACTACAAAGAGGCCGCGCAGTGGTACAAGCTTGCTGCCCAGCAGGGCCACCCAGAAGCTCAGTTCAATTTGGGCGCGCAGTATCTCAACGGTCAGGGCGTGCCGCGGGATGCTCAGGAGTCCGCTCACTGGTTCAAGCTAGCCGCCGATCAGGGGCAGGCCGAAGCCCAATACAATCTTGGTGTGCTGTACGCCAATGGCCAAGGGGTTTCCCGTGATGACGCCGAGGCTGTCCGCTGGTATCGGCTGGCTGCCGAACGGGGCCAGCGGGACGCGCAGTTTAATTTGGCGGTACTGTATGCCAACGGCCGCGGAACTGCTCGCAATCTGGTGCAGGCTGAGAAGTGGTTCCTGATCGCAGCGAGCGCGGGCGACCCCGATGCAGACCTAGCGAAGGAGCGGCTGGCTGCACGGATGTCGCCCCAGGAAATGGAACAATCGAAAGCGCTGGCAGCGGCATGGACGCCTTGCAAGACCAAGCCCGAGTGCGACGCTATTTCAGATGCTGATTCAAGAACGCAATCGTCCGCGCCCAAGAGTCCGAGGTAGCGGCGGGGTTGCCGGTCAGGTCCTGAAATTCTAAAAACCCGTGTGTGGCGTGAGGATAGATGTGTGGTTCGAACGATTTGCCTAGCTGCTTCATGGCCGCGACGGTAGATTCCACTATGCTGGTCACACGAGCATCGTCTTCGCCGTAGAAACCAAGACGGGGAGCCTTGATTTTGGCCATGATATTCGCGTCTGGCTGGGTGCCGTAGAAGACGACCGCGGCGTCGACTTGATCGGTCCCGGTGACCATCACTACGGGAGCATTGTCTGAGCGCTGTGGGTAGACCAGAAACGCGCGGATGGTGGCTGGCCCAAGACCCAGATTCACCCATTCGCGATGCCGGCCGGTAGTGTTCAAGATAGTTTTGCCGCACTCTCCGCCGGCAAAATAGAGCGAACCTCCCCAGGCGGCATATCAAGCCATAAACTGGCTGCGACGGATGCAACCGCAGCGCTGCTACAAGCCAACCAACGAATCTTGCGGGAAAACATTTCGCGCTTCAGACTAACTGCTGAGAATGCGCGTGTAAAGCGCGATTAACATAACTTTACGATCATTCCTAACCTTTTTCTTTGGTCACCAAGAGCGCGTATCGCAACACGATATGGAATGGGCGGCCGTTTCAGGGCGGCGGCTCTCAACCAAACCGTTTACATTACTTAACAATAAAGCCGTTGTTTATTGGGGCCTTTCTGGATAAGACTCCATAAGGCGATTTTGGCCGTCGCACGATCGCATTGTGGGGTGTGGCCGAAGGGGGATTTCGGTATGGGGATGAGCCGCAATGTTCGCGGATACTGGATCACACAACTAAGCGTGGCCGTGATGATCTGGATTTCAGGGATAGCTCCAGCGCATCTGAACGGTCAAGGAGCCACCGCTACTATATCCGGCAGAATCACGGATATGTCCGGTGCGGCAGTGGCCGCGGCCGACGTTCAGGTCAAGAACAGTGCGACGGGTGGCGTCCAAACAACCGCCAGCGATGAACAAGGGCGCTACACCCTGGCCGACCTGCCGGTGGGCGAATACAGCATCCATGTTTCGAAAAGCGGATTCTCTAATATGGTCCGCACGGGCGTGACTCTTACCGTGGGCGCCCAGAGCGTTGTGGATTTCTCTCTCCAAGTGGGACAGCAGATCGAGACCATAACGGTGCAAGCTCAAGCTTCTCTCGTCGACACTTCCAACTCGACTGTCAGCACCCTCACCGATGAAAAACAGATGAGTGGTTTGCCTCTGAATGGCCGCAACTTTGAACAACTCATTCAACTTTCCGCCGGCGTGAATACGCTGCAGGGGAACTCTTTCGTTGCGTCTGGCTTCCAGGGGAGAGCCCCCGAATATTCGATTGCGGGGTCCAGACCCGAAGGACAGGCCATCCTGCTGGACGACGAAAACCTTCAGAATTTTTGGAATAAGGGCATGGGCTCGGTGATGGGCACATCGCTCGGGGTGGAGGCCATCGGGGAATTTCAGACCTTGACCAACACCTATAGCTCGCAGTTTGGCGGTAATGGAGGAGTCATCAACGCAGTCAGCAAGACGGGCAGCAACAACTTTCATGGTTCTCTCTATGAGTTCTTCCGGAACAGCGACCTCGATGCGCGCCAGTTCATCGATCCAGCCACCATTCCCGCGCTTCGCCAGAATCAGTTCGGGGGCACACTGGGAGGCCCAATCAAAAAGGACAAGATGTTCTTTTTTGTCAATTACGAGGGCATCCGCTTAGTGCAGGGCGAAAGCAGAATCGCGCAAGTCCCCGGCTGCAATCTCAACGCAGCCACCTGTGTTCCGACTACCACCAACCCAGTCGCCGCCCAAGCGATCGTCAACACACTGCATGCCTGGCCAAACGCGACCACCGTGGTGAATGGTCAACCGGAAGCGTTGAGCGTCGCAAACGAGAACGCCAGCGAAAACTATATCCTTGGACGCTTCGAGTACAACATCTCGAGCACCGATTCCATATTTGCGCGGTACATCTCAGACAAAGCAAACTACGTGGAACCTTTCGGCGGCGGTGGATTCGGCGGCGGACCGGTGCCTTTTTGGCCCGAACAAGATTATTCTCATACTCAATTCGCGACTGTTGAATGGAGGCGGATTCTCAATCCGAGTATGGTCAACGTGGCGCGCTTTAGCTTCTCTCGCCCGGGCACCAACGAATTCACCGGCAAGACCGAGCCCGGGGGACTTGTCGATGGCACGGATCCCCTCCAGTATTTCGGACCTTCCGCCGGCCGTGAGGACGGCATTGTGAACGTGGCCGGATTAGCTGGGATCGGCGCAGCCCTCCAACTTCCCTTCAACACCACGCAGAATCGTTATACCGAAGGCGACGATCTCACCTGGACGCATGGAGCGCATACTACCCGCATGGGCGCATCCGTATCCCGGCTGCAGAGCAATACGTACATGCCGTTCTTCGATGGATCGATGTGGGAGTTCACTGGCTTATCCAGCGGTCCGTTCCCGTTGCTGGGCGGCATTCCAGCCGTGCTTCTTTACGTTCCGCTGGGATCCTACCCAAACCGCGACTTCCGGAATACCGAAGTAACGCCCTACGTACAGGACGATTGGAAGCTGTCGTCAAAGCTCACATTGAATTTGGGATTGCGCTGGGAATTCGTTACCATTCCCACCGATGCGCATAACGAGCTCTACTATGTTACGAATGTCGCGACGGCATCACCGGCGACCAATCCCCCGTACTACACGCATCTTTCGGGCGTCATGGCTAGCAATCCAGCCTGGAGGAATTTCGATCCGCGCTTCGGCTTTGCATACGATCCATTCGCCGATCACAAGACCTCCATTCGCGGTGGGTTCGGCATTTTCCACTCCCCCATTTCGATTCCCGATATCGCGCCGGGGTTCTGGGCGGCTTACCCCTGGGCCATCAACGCTCTTCCCGGAGCGATTCCTTTTGTGGGCGCTCGCTACCCCGATATTCCGGCTCCCGGCGCCATCAATGTCGCGAAACCAAGCTCCACTCCTGGGTGGGATTACTATGCCAATTCCACTCCTTACGTGATGCAGTACAACTTGAACATCCAGCGGGAACTTTCTCGAGGGATGATTCTAACGGTTGGCTATGTGGGTTCGCGCGGGCTGCACCTGCTAACCCAGCAGGAGGCGAATCCTCCACTGGTGTGCAGTTACGCTCAGGGGCCACACTGCGCCAATCCGAGCGCTGCCAACGGGCCGGCAGGCGGATACTTCGGATTCGGTACACCCGGCAATGTCACTTCGAATCCAGACCTGAACAACGGACTCGGCACGTTTCCCAACCTCAATCCAGAGGCTTGGTCCCGCTATAACTCCATGCTCGTGAGCGTGAGCCGACGGTTTGCCCAAAACTTTGAGATGACAGCGTCGTATAACTGGTCGCGCTGTATCGATAATGGCGGATATCTAGGAAGCTTTAACGCTGCCAGCACGGCGGAGTTCACCGATCCTTACAACACCAATATTGACAAGGCAGTCTGTAGTTTTGATCAGACCCATGTGTTCAAGCTCAACGGGCTATATGCTTTACCCTTCCACGGGAACCGCTTTGTGGAAGGCTGGCAGCTCACCGGCATCCTTACGGCGAACAGCGGCTTGCCCGTGAACATCTCGGACGGCTACGACGAGGCGACGGGCGGCTCTACTGTTGCCTTGGTGCCACGTCCAAACTATGTTTCCGGATGTCAGCAGATAGTCGGGAAAATCGATGAGTGGTTCAACCCGGGTTGTTATTCTTTGGAGGCACCCGGAACCCTCGGCAACCTGGGCAGAAATACGGTGCGAGGGCCCGGATTCAAGGATTTTGACTTCGCGCTGCTGAAGGACACCAAACTTAGTGAGGCTACGACCCTTCAGTTCCGAGCGGAGTTTTTCAATATTTTCAATATCGACAACTACGGTCTTCCGAACAATACTCTGTACCTCGGGGGTGGCGGTCCGAACCTCCCAGCCGGTCAAATCACCAGCGAAGCGGGCAAGCCAAGGCAGATTCAGTTCGCGCTCAAACTGATCTTTTGAGGCTCCAATCCTTGGCGCCGGTTCCACTGTCGACGTGGTACAAGGAATACATCATGAAGTCATACTCGAAGGTGGTGGCGCTGGCCGCCCTGACCACGATCGGTGTATTCGCGCAGATGCCCCAGCCCATGGTCAGCGAGAATGCGACGCAGATATCGGACCATGTCTGGGCCATCATGGGCTTTCCCAATATCGCGATCGTGGTCGGTAGCCACGCAACGCTGGTAGTCGATACCGGCCTCGGCATGAAAAATGGAGCCAGCGCCGCACGCGTAGCCGCCAAACTCGCGCCCAATAACCACACGCTCTTCCTAACCACCACGCATTTCCATCCCGAGCACGCCGCAGGTGAGCCCGGCTTTCCGCCCGGTACCTTCCTGATCCGCAATACGAGACAGCAAGAGGAAATGGCGAAGCACGGACAGGAGATGATCGACATGTTCAGCAACATGTCGCCGCAGAACAAGGAGTTGCTCGCGGGCGCAGTGTTGCGAGCTCCGGACGTGACGTTCCCGGAAGAAGCGAGCATCGATCTGGGCGGCGTCACCGCGCGGCTGATCTGGTTCGGCGAAGCCCATACCAAGGGCGATGAGTTGACCTTTGTCGAACCGGATCGCACGCTGATCTCGGGCGATGTAGTGCAGAACAAAACCATGCCAATGATCTTCGGCGATGGCGGCACTCCATCTTCATGGTTGGCCGTAGTCGACAAAGTCGCCGGCCTCAATGCCGCGCACATCTTGCCCGACCATAGCGCTCCGGGCGATGGTTCGCTGGTGGCTCAAGAACGCGATCTAATCTCGGAAATACGCACACGAGCCCTCGCGCTCAAGCGCCAAGGTATATCGGCGGATGACGCCGGCAAAGCTGTCAGCGCCGATCTGAAGAAGCTGCATCCCGATTGGCCCAACACCAACGCCGCGGGATTCGTTAAAAGTGTCTACGCGGAGACCCCATAGGACCGCGCCCACCTCTGGATTGCGAAATCGAGACTCCAGATTCCGCCGCCCACGGCTGCCAAGTACAGGAAGATCAAGAAATAGAGGAGCACTTCATTGGCGCCAGCCCGCAGTGGAACAGGCGAACGCGAAGCGGCGACCATGAAATACGCCGCCAGCGATTGAAGCGCTAGCACCAGGGCCGCCACCTGCGTCAATAGTCCAAGGAATAAGAGCGCTCCTCCGACGATCGCGATGTAGCCCGTGAACTGTGGCAGCCCATCCAGCGGCATCCGGCCGACGCCCCCGCGCCCGGCCAACCGGGGAAACATACCGTACACCAAGCGGTATCCGTGTAGCGAGAAAACAAACGCAAGAACGACGCGCAGGATCGAACGTGTGTACGGTTCCCACGAGCGGAGGTTCTGTTTCATTAGCTTAAGTCCTCAAGGCGGCGCTCGTCATCTGGTCATCGGCACTCGGTTTGTGCCGTTTTTCGAGCAACGCATCGATGCTCCAAGGGCCGCCGCCACTGGTAACCAGCCACAGATACACGTAGCAAAAAATCACCGCTTCCTCGCCGCCATTACTGATAGGGAAGAAGCCACGAGGCGCCCAGGTTCGGAAATACGCCACCGCCATCTCTCCGCACAGAATGAAAGCCGTGCTTCGCGTAAACAGGCCCAGTGTGATGAGCAGACCGCCGATCAGTTCAATCGGCCCGGCCAGAGCGTGAAGTTGCGGGAAATTGTGATCGATTCGGCCGCCGGCAAAACCCCATAGTTTCTCGCCTCCGTGCTGCATAAAGAGCAACCCAGTGACGATTCGCAGAATGCTCAGTAGATAGGGGGCCCACTTCACGTGGTAGGAATCTTATCTCCGTGATTGGCGGTTTCGCAAATCGCAATCGTAAAGATATGTTAACGCGCTGTCGGCGAGTTACTTTCTGAATTGATACTGGAGTACATGGCTGGCTATAATCAATCCGGCCATTTTTCCGGAGGACGGGGAGGAATGTTGTTCAATATGCCTATTCGAAGGGACGGAGCCTCGGGGTGGGTGCGCCCGGCGGTTTTGCTCATGTGGAGCGTCACCGGCTCCGCAGTTGCATCCGCGCAGTTCGGACCACCACCCGGACCGCCGCCTCTGCCTCGTGCAGCAGCTCCCGTGGATCTCACCGGATATTGGGTTTCCCTGGTAACGGAGGATTGGCGAGCTCGAATGACCGTGCCGCCCAAGGGTGACGCTGAATCGGTTCCGCTAAATCCGGAGGGCCGCAAAGCCGCTATGGCGTGGGACCCGGAAAAGAACCAGTCCTCAGGCGAACAGTGCAAGGGATATGGTGTGGGCGGGATTGTGCGCCGGCCGGGTAGGATCCACATCACCTGGCAGGACGACAACACGTTAAGAGCTGAGTTCGACGCAGGCACCCAGACCAGGACCTTTTACTTCGGCGCGCCACAAGGACGGGGTGGAGACTGGCAAGGTATTTCGGCGGCAAGTTGGGACGTGCCCGGCACCATCATGACCCGAGGAAGCTTTGGGCTGGGGAACCCCGGTGGTCCGGAAAGGGGTGGCGCTTTGAAAGTGGTGACTACGAAAATGAAGGCTGGATACTTGCGAAGGAACGGCATTCCGTATAGCGAGAACGCCGTCATTACCGAATACTATGACCGCTTCGATATACCCAACGGCGATTCGTTGCTGCTGGTGACCACCGAGGTGAACGATCCGATATACCTGAGCGCGCCTTTCTGGACCAGCACGCATTTCAAGAAACAGAACGACTCCACTGGCTGGAATCCATCTGTCTGTTCGGCGCAATGAGAAAGAACGACAAAGGAAAGTGATTTCGATGAAGTACAACTTGGATATCGTGCTCTTTTCGGTGGCGCTCCTCATACAGATCCCCCTGGTCGGACAGACCGCCCCTCCTTCCTCCCCACCGGCCCGGCCATCCCCGGCCATCGACCTTTCTGGCTATTGGTCGCCGGCGGTTAACGAGGATGGTCTGGAGCGCGGCGCGGGTTCCGAGATTGGAGACTACGCCGGATTCGCCATTAACGAAGCCGGACGCCTGTGGGCCCTTTCTTACGATCCTTCTCGGTTGACTCTCAAGCACCACCAGTGCGATGGTTACGTGGCGCCGTATCAAATGCGCGCCGTGGGAAACTTCCGCATTTGGGAAGACCGGGATCCGCATACCATGCAACTGGTCGCCATTCATATCTGGGCGCAGACTACCGAGGGATTCCGGACGATCTGGATGGATGGCCGTCCCCATCCACCGGCCTGGGCCCCGCATACCTATCAGGGGTTCTCGACGGGCCGGTTCGTGGGTGATGCGCTTATGGTCAACACGACGCACCTCAAGCAGGGTTGGCTGCGGCGTAACGGGCTTCCTGAAAGCGATCAGGCCAATATGGTGGAATTCATCGTCCGTCATGGCGACCATCTGGTGGATACGACGGTCGTCACCGATCCTGTCTTTCTCACGGAACCCGAAGTCCGCAGCGACGACTTTTTCCGCCAACCTTCCGACCATGGTGCCTGGCTCTACGCCTGCGACGACGGCGAGGAGATTATCGGGCGGGCGCCCGATGTGGTGCCGAACTATCCGCTAGGCGCGCAGCCTTTTGCTAAAGAATATTCGAAGAAATACAAAATCCCGCTGTTGTCCGGTATCGCCGGGGCTGCGTCCATTTATCCGGAATTCCCAGCGATGCTAAAAACCGCTACCGATTCCGAAGCGGAGGCTTTGCTTCGGCCCGCGCCCGGTCCTTCGCCTGTCAGCCGCGCGGTTGATCCCGAGCCGCACGACGGCGAGATACACGTTTGGCCCATTTCCGGGCACATCTACTTGCTGCTGGGCGATGGCGGGAACATCGTGGTGGAGACGGGCGATGAAGGACCATTTGTGGTCGACAGCGGATCCGGTCAGCTCGCCGATAAAGTGATCGAGGCGATTCGCAAACTCAGCGAAAAGCCGATTCAATTCATCGTCAACACCAGCTTCCTTCCGGATCGCACCGGCGGCAACCCGAAGCTGCGCGCCTCTGGTCAAGATCCCAGCCTGGTGGGTTCCTTCTTCTCCATGCAGTTCAGGGGCGCCGGTCTAGGCGCAACAATCATCGCCCAACAAAACGTGGAGACCCGCATGGTGGAACAGAAACTACCCGAGTCCCGCTGGCCCATGGACACCTTTCTCGGCGATCGCCGGCGCAAGTACCACAACGGAAATGCTATCGAGATTTTTCACGAACCGAACGCCATCACCGATGGCGACAGCATCGTTCACTTTCGTCAGGCCGACATGATCGTTGCGGGCGATATCTTCAACACCACGCAATTTCCGTTCATCGATATCAAAGACGGTGGCAGCGTACAGGGGGAAATCAACGCGCTGAACGACATCCTGAATCGGACCGTTTTCCTGCACGAAGGCCAGGGCGGCACCATCATCGTTCCGGGTCACGGTTATTTGTCCGATGAACACGAAGTAGTGGAATATCGCGACATGGTTGTTATCGTGCGGGACCGTGTTCGGGCCATGATCAAAGGCGGAGCAACTCTGGACCAAGTCAAAGCGGCCAGAGTGACTGCCGACTACGATACCCGATACGGCGCAAACACCGGCCCATGGACCACGGATATGTTCGTCGAAGCCGTTTATACGAGTTTGAAACGAGCGGCGAAATAGAATTCAGCGGGCGACGGCTTTCGTCACCACAGCCGGCGCGGGCTTGGAGAACTTTGCAGCGTCGATCGGAACGTTGGCCTGCAGTTCGTTTAGCTGCATAGTCGACTGCCCGCCGGTCCAGGTGACAACCCAGCGAAATGGTATCTTCACGCGGACTATCTCACGATAGTCGGAATAGTCAATTTGGACCGGAATCGTGCCGACCATGGTTTGCGTGTAGCGCAATTGCCGCGCTAGCAGTCCGGTCTTGTTGTCAAAGTACAGCTTCACGCGAGATCCGCCGGCTGCCATTCCTTGGATCACCTGCACTTCACGATCTTCGATGGTGGTCACCGGGAAACCGTTTCGCCACTGCGTCAGGGCCTGTTTGATCCCTGCCGGAAAACACAGGTCCGCGTCCAGTTTTGCGCCGTCCAACTCCGATCCGGGAAGCGACGGCAATAAGTGTACCGGTTTGTCCACCGCGGCCGTCCAGCCCGCGCGGCCGTCAAATGTCGTGGTGCTGTCGCCGTTCTGCGTATGCGCGATCATGCTGCGCTGTCCGGGAGCCTTGGCATAAATCTCCAATGGGACTTTTTCGTGATAGGTGTCGTAGCCTTCATAAGTCCCTTTGCCGGCAAAACTGGTGAGGCTGGCCAGCCGCTGTGATCCGCCAAGCGCCTGGATATATCGATCCAGAATCTGATCGACGGATGGCCCTTGTGGCGCGTCTCTGACGATCTCGATTTCGTTCGGATCTTCGGAGGGAACAGTGTACTGGTCGGCTAAGCTGGGGATAACTTTGGGATGCTCGGCGCCGCGATGGCACGAGTAACAAGTTAGCGCGGGCCGCCCTCCGAAGCTGCCCTTATTGATGGCGTTCACCATCAGAATCATCGCGCGCGCGGTCTCTTTGCGAGGTACATCCTCGGCAAATTTGTCCCAGTTCTCCATGCTTTCTTCGACGTGGCAATAAACACAATTCAATCCCAGGGACGCGGCAAAGAATCCCATCGTGTCCATGAATTCACCCACCGGAATCCCCTTCAGCACCTTCACGTTCTTGAAAACCTGTTCGGCCATCAGCGGTTTCTCGGGCTGACTGAGCAAAATGGTGGCGCCCATCAAGTAAACGATTGCAAGTCGAGCATTCATGTTTGTTCTCGATGATCCTATAGAGCGAACTCGCAGTGTTCGAGCCTTAACATATCTTTACGATTGCGGCCATAGAGTTGCGCATTGCCGGGATAGAATCGATTGGACCGTTTGTTCGAAACTAGTATCCATGAAAAACATAAGAGAGTCCTGTTTTGCCCTCTTGGTGGTGGGTGTCATCGCGACGGCCGTTCCCGCTTCCGCGCATCACGGCACCGGTGTTTCTTATGATGCCAGCCACCCCATCACCATGAAGGGCGTCGTCACGGAGTTTCATTATGCGAACCCGCATCCCCAACTCTATTTCGATGTCACCGATGAAAAAGGCAACGTGGTGCATTGGGGTGGCGAGTTCTATCCCAATCCAGCCCAGTTGATCCAAGGCGGATGGGGCAAGAGGCGCTCTGAAGCTGCCTTACCGGTTGGAATGCATATCACCATCACGGTGTCGCCTTCCAGAGCCGGAACGCCTGTGGGCGCTATTCTCAAACTCTTAAACGACCAAGGCGAGGTGGTGATGGGCGTGGCGGGTGGCGTTCCGGGTCAAGCCCCTCCGCCGGGACCTCCTGCCGGTGAACAGAAGCAGCCCGAACAGAAGTGAGCTTCCAGATGATGAGGATTACCCTGGCAAACTTCAACGTCTTATTGGGCGCTTTTCTGTTGTGTTCATCCGGCGCTTTCGCTCAGGGTGGCCGAGGTATTTTGGCTGCGGATCCGAAAAATGCCGACCGCCCTTACGACAAACACGATATCTCCGGAATCTGGAGCCGCAACGGCACGCCGGGCGGATACGGCGGGGGCGGTACGTGCCGGGACTGCGGAGATCGCGGCTACGCCAACGCTGTTCCTGCCTTCACGCCACTCGGCCAGAAAATGTTTGATGCGAACAAGCCGTCCTATGGGCGCAACCTCGGCAGTGCCGACGCTGCCGCGCACACGGAAGAAGCCATCGGACGGCGCAGGGCAGTCCCGCCCGCCAGTGGGTCTGATCCTTATCAGACCTGCAATCCGATGGGGCCTTCACGCGCGCTCATCTATCCCGATCCACTCGAGATGAATGTCCTCTCCGACAAGATTCTGCAACAGTTCGAGTGGGGAAACGGCGTTCGCACCATATGGACCGACGGCCGCGAACTTCCCAAAGATCCAGACATCGCGAGATGGTGGGGGTACTCAGTCGGCAAATGGGATGGGGACACTTTCGTAGTAACCACAACCGGAGTGGACGAACGAACCTGGGTGGATCATTATGGCTATCCGCACAGCGCAGACATGCTTCTAGAGGAGCGGTACCGCCGGATTTCTTACGACGTTCTGGAACTAAATATGACCATCACAGATCCCAAGGTCTACACGGCTCCCTGGAAGAGCGAGACCAAAAAGTTCCGCAAGTTATCGAAAGAGGGAATCAAGACGGTTGATGGCTGGGCCGGGCTGATGGAAGATATCTGCGCACCGGCTGACGATGTCGAATTCTTCAATAAAAGAATCCGGGATCCTGCGGGCGGTGTGGTTCACTAACCCGGCCCATGTGGATTGAAAACCCGCTTAGAACTTCGCCGGCGGCATTTCCGATACTTGAGTGCATCCACATCGCTGGTTTTGCCCTTTCGATCGGAATGACGGCTCTCGTCGATTTCCGTCTCCTCGGGCTCGGCTTGCAAAAGCAGACGCCAGCCGAGCTTGCGCAGGCCTTTGATTGGTGGATGCTCGGCGGTCTGATTTTCGCTGTGTTTTCCGGACTGTTACTGTTTTCAACAGATCCGGATATGTATTATCTGAACTGGTCTTTTCTGATTAAGATGGCGTGTCTGCTGCTGGCCATCGCGTTCAACTACACGATTCATAGTCGAGCGGTCACTTCGCGCATATCGCCCGCGGCGGGCCGCCTGGTAGCGTGTATTTCCCTAGCCCAGTGGGTCTCGGTGATCTTTGGAGGCATCTTCATTGCTGTGGTCCGCCCTGGTCTCACCTGATCTCCATGCCCATTTCCTTCCTCATATGGCTTCAGAACCTGGAGCCTTTCTCCGACCTTCGTAGCTCGGCCTACGTTTATCCGGTAGTGTTGGCTCTCCACCTCTCCGCAATTTCCCTTTTTGGCGCGATGATCGTTGCCACAGATCTACGATTGCTCGGATGGGCCTTGCGGAACGGCTCCATCGCGGACGTGATCCGGCGCTCGCGCTGGCCGAAACGAATCGGTTTCCTGCTTGCGGCAACCTGCGGCTTTCTGCTTTTCTCTTCCAAGGCCGAGGAGTATTTCTACAATCCTTTCTTCCGAATCAAGATTTTGCTTTTCGTGCTCGTCTCGGTTCATGCGCTGGTTTTTCGGAACGGCGTCTATCGTGACGTTGATCTAGATCTCACCCCCGAGCCTCCGCCGCGCGCCAAGGTCGCCGCCGGCTTATCCCTTTTTCTATGGCTGAGCATTCTATGCGCGGGAAGGTATATCGGTTACGTTGAAGGCCGGTCTGGCATGCACTTCAAGTGATGAGAACCGGCAAGCCTGTTGCGAGCTACGACTACTTGCACACAATCGCATCAACAAAGGGCCATTTGGCATTGCAAAACACTATTCGGGTCACGAAAACTTCTTGAAAATCCTCAACAGCTGTGGCCTAATAGCGCCCTACGGTGGGCGCTCCCGGTTCCTTCCTTCAGATTCACGCACTAGAATGTTTATACATATGCTGGACCCGACACGGATAGCGATCCTTTCGGTAGGACTCGGATTCTTAGTATCGCCGGCGATCTCGCAACAGCCGGCTACGCCACATGCACCTGCTGTCCAAAGCGGCGCAGGTTCCGGCTTTACTCAGCCCGATCCGATTGACTTTGACGACCACCACGGCTGGCAATCGATGTATGACGGGAAAAGCCTGAACGGCTGGGACGGGGACAAAAGTTTTTGGCGCGTGGAAGATGGGGCCATCGTCGCCGAATCGACCTGCGAGAAGCCAACCGGCACAATCTACCTGATCTGGCAAGGCGGAGAACCGGCCGACTTTGAAATGAAGCTGGAAATGAAAGGTGAAGGCGCCGCGGTCAATAGCGGGGTGCAATACCGCGGGGCAATCACCGATCCGAATCAGCCTCGCGCTGCCGGTCGGCCTCCGCAGACCGGATCATGTCCAAGCGGGGCGCCTCGCGGGACTCCACCTGCCTTCGCCACCCAGGCGAAGTGGGACATGCTCGGCCCACAGTTCGATTTTGATGGACGCAACATGTTCACGGGCCAGTTCTATGAGCAGGCCACCGGGCGTGGGATTATCGCCTGGCGGGGCCAAGTGGTCAGGACCGAAGAAGGAAAACATCCCAGGCTGCTCGCCACGCTGGGAGATAAAGACGAACTGGCCGGCTACGTCCATATTGAGGGCTGGAATCAGCTCCACCTCATCGCCCGAGGCAACACCACCACTCACATCGTGAACGGTCACGTTATGGCCATCCTGATCGATGATGACCCAAGCAAGTTCCGAAAAAGCGGTTTGATCGGGTTCGAGATTGAAGGTACCGGCAAGATCGCCATTCGGAACGTTTGGCTGAAGAAACAGTAGATATCTTAATGCCACGTTTTTCGACCATACTCGCCATCACCCAAATCTGCGTGGTGGCCTTTGCAGCGGATTGGCTGACCGATGGCAAGAACTCCCAGCGAACGAATTGGCAAGAGGACGAGAAGACTTTCACCAGGGTCAATGCGAAGGACATAAAGCTACTGTGGAAGATCAAGCTCGACAACGAAGTGCGCGAGATGCACTCGCTGTTAGTGCCGCTGGTCGCCGACCGTGTGAACACCAGCTCCGGTCCAAAGCAGATCCTGATTGAAACCGGCGTCTCCGACAACATCTTTGCGATCGAAGCAGAGACAGGCAAGGTGATCTGGAAGAAGCACTTCACCAGCAGCTATACACCGCCCCCCAACCCACGCCACGATATCCTTTGCCCCGGTGGGATTACAGCGACTCCGGTGATCAGCCCTGCCGGCGCACCTGGCAAGTACACGCTCTATGTCGCGTCCTGGGATGGGTCTCTGCATCGGCTCAATGTTGCCGACGGAGAAGACGTGGCGCCTCCAACTAAATTTATGCCTCCGAATGGCAAACCGTATGGGCTGAATCTGTTCAACGGCGCACTATATACGCATACGTCGCAGGGCTGCGGCGGCAACCCCAACATGGTTTACACGTTCGACCTTGCTAGCGGCAAAGTCGGAAGCTGGGGGCCGTCCGGCGGTGGCATGTGGGGCCGCCAGGGTCCCGCGATAAGCTCTGATGGAACCATGTACACCGGGACCGGTGACGGCAACTTCAAACCCGAGATTGGCAGTTACGGGAACGGTATCATCGGCATCAAGGTGAATCCGCAGACGAAAGCAGCCGAGCTCGTGGACTACTATGGTCCTTCCAATGCCGCTTGGCTTTGGAAGCGCGATCTGGACATGCAGGTTACTCCCGCAATATTCAATTACAAAGGCCGCGAACTGATGGTCGCTGCCGGCAAGGAATGCCGTGTCTACCTGTTGGAAACGGCGGCCATCGGCGGCGACGATCATCGCACGCCGCTTTACCGCACGCCGCTGATCTGCAACGAAGACGTGAACTTCGCATCCGCCGGTATCTGGGGTTCGCTGGCCACCTGGCAAAACTCGACAGGCGCGCGCTGGGTGCTCACCCCCTTTTGGGGACCACAGCATTCCGCTATCAAGGCCCCGGTGGAATACGGCGAAGTGCAGCATGGCGCGATCGCGGCGTTCAAAATCGAAGAGAAGAGCGGAAAGTTGCAGCTGGTCCCCGCCTGGATCTCGCGCGACATGAATCGCGCTGAGCCGCCCGTGGTCGCCAATGGCGTGGTCTTCGCTTACGGCAACGGGGAGGACACAGAGCAGGCGTATCCGGACGTGGGCCTCGCCGATACCGCGGATCGCCGCATTCCTGGTTCGACCCACGCCACCCTCTATGCTCTCGACGCCGAATCGGGCAAGGAGCTTTGGTCGAGCGGAAATCAGATCGCTTCGTGGAACCACTGGAGCGGTATCTCGGTTGCTAACGGCCGCGTCTACATTGGTACTTTCGATGGCATCCTGTATTGTTTCGGCATTCAGAAGTAGCCTCCTGCTGCTTTTGGGCTTCGGATTATCGGGGCAGGATTCCCCAGCCGATCGCATCCAGGCGCTCGAGCGTGAACTCCATCAGCAACAGAAGGCGTCGAAGGATTGGGGTGGCCTGATTCGCTACGGCAGCGATAACTCTGAACTGCCTCCGCCCGCAAAGGGAGAGAATCGCGTGGTATTTCTTGGCGATCAGGTCACAGATTATTGGGGCCGTGGAAATGCGCAATTCTTCCCCGGCGAGAGTCGGCTGAATCGAGGGATCGCCGGGCAGACCACTGATCAGATGCTGATTCGATTCCGGCAAGACGTGATCTCCCTGCACCCCGCGGCAGTAGTGATCCTGGGCGGCTTGAACGACATTGCCGGACTGCATGGGCCCGCCAGCGAAGAAACGATCCTGGATAATTTGATGTCGATGGCGGAACTTGCTCAGGCGAACGGGATTCGCGTGATTCTGGCTTCCGTCACGCCGGTTTGCGAATGCTTCACCAAAAACGCCGCCCGCCAACGCTGGCAGGAACGAATCTCGGAACTCAACGAGCTTATCGAGAAATACTGCGCCAGCACTGGCGCCGTTTATCTCGACTATTATTCCGCGATGGCGAAAGAAGACAACCTGAAAAAGGAATTAACCAACGACGGCGTCCTGCCGAACGATGCCGGATATCGGGTGATGGCTCCTCTGGCGGAGCAGGCGATCGCCAAGGCGATAAAGGCGGCAAAGAAGTGAGAGGTGCTCTAGTGAGCCGAAGGCTTGTGCTTTCCTGTTTCTTCCTGTTGAGCGGGGCCGGAATGTTGCGGGCCCAGTTCGGGCTGGGCGGCGCGGAATGGGTCACGAATGGCAGCGATGCCCAGCGCTCGTTCTCCATCCCGGCCGATCCAGCGATTTCCGTTGATAGCCTGCGGGCACCTGGCTTCCAGCTGTTGTGGAAGACCAAACTCGGCCCAATACCCAGCAGTGACGCGGCCCAAAAGAATTCGCTGACCCCCGCCATTCTGATGGATCGTTATATCGGATACCGGGGGTTCCGGTCTTTCGCCTTTGTGGCGGGGAGCTCCAGCACGGTTTATGCGATAGACAGCGATCTCAATCGGATTGAATGGAAGACCAAACTGCCAGTGCCGGCTACTGCGACTGGATCTCCGAACTGCCCTGGCGGGTTGACTTCGCCGATGGCGCGCGCGACTTCGGCCGAGTATCCGAGCGCCCCTTCCTTCGGAGGGTTGGGAATGCGCGGGGGACCGGCTGAAAGCGGCGTGGGACAGCCGAATCAAGGAGCCGTCACAATCCCCGCGGCCTTGGCGGCGGCAGGCCCTGCTCGACCGCGCCTACGCCTGCCGGTGCTGATCTATGTGTTGGCAGGCGATGGAATGCTGCACACCTTGTATATCTCCAATGGCGTCGAAGCCGAGGCTCCGATCCCATTTCTCCCACCGGATGCTAATGCACAAGGTTTAGTTATCATCAACGGGGTTGCCTATGCAGCTAGTCATAGCTGTAACGGCGCTCCCGCTGGAGTTTGGGCACTCGATATTGCTTCCAAACAAGTCGCGGTTTGGAAGCCCCCGAGCGTCGACATTTCCGGTGACATTGCCGGCTCCGCGGGTCCCGCATTTGGACCCGATGGCACTGTCTATGCCGCGACCACGGCCGGCGCTCTGGTGGCGCTTGATCCGAAGACGCTCGCGGTAAAGGACACTTATGAATCTGGTCTGGAGTTCACCTCGTCGCCCGTGCTGTTCCAGTACCAGACACGCAACCTGATTGCTGCCGCGACCGGGGATGGGAGCATTCATCTGCTCGATGCCGCGTCGCTCGCTACGCCTTTATTTAAAACTCCAGCTAATTCCGCCAACGTCGCTCCCGGCGCGCTAGCGAGCTGGCAGTCTTCCGATGGTGTCCGCTGGCTCCTCGCGGCTTCGGGCAGTGTGGTGACGTCATGGAAAATCGTGGAGCGGGACGGAGCCATCGCTCTCGAACCGGGATGGCGCTCTCGCGACCTCATGTCGCCTTTGACACCCATGATCATCAACGGCGTCGTGTTCGCGGTTTCGAGTAGGGAAAACCGTCCCGCCGAAAATGCCGTCCTGTATGCGCTCGACGGAGCCACAGGTAAAGTTCTTTGGGATAGCGGTAAGGCAATCACCTCGTTTGTTCACAGCGGCGGGCTCTCCGGTGGCGCCGGCCAATTGTATTTGGAAACCTACGATCAAACACTTTATGCATTTGGCTTTCCGGTTGAACACTAAAGCCTGGCGATTCGAAAGAATCGCTGTCCTTTTCCTTCTGGGCGGGATCAGTTGTGCCTGGGCGCAAATGCCACCAGGTCCGGGCCGCGAAGAAACCCAGCGGGTTTGCTCGGGCTGCCACGAACTGGAGCGCTCCATCTCGTTGCGGCAGGATCGCGATGGATGGAAGGCCACCATTAATAAGATGGTGAGCCTGGGAGCAGCGGGCACCGAGCAGGAATTTTCGGCCGCTCTCGATTATCTGTCCCAACACTATCCGGCGGGGGCGATTCCGCGTTTGAACGTGAATACCGCGCGCGCTATCGACTTCGAGAGCCGCTTGACTCTGAAGCGCTCAGAGTCTGCGGCGATCATCAAGTATCGCGCCGAACACGGAAACTTCAAGTCGATCGACGAGCTGAAGAAGGTTCCGGGCATCGACGCCGCCAAGATCGAGGCGAAGAAAGATATGCTGATTTTCTAAGCGAGAGCTGCGCAGCATAGTGCCCCGCAAAACCCATCCGCTGGCGAATACCTTGAAACCAGAGGATATTGTCCGGCTGACGATTGGTGTAAAATTGTCCCTGGTTACACGTCCTTCGATCCTCGCGGGCGAAAGTAGCGTAACATGATCGATCACGGAGGTTTAACGATGCGAAAACGTTCTCTCTTGTTCCTTTCGTTGCTGGTTCCAGCCTTTTTAGGCCTCGGCGGATATGCCGTGGTTCAGGCTCAGCAAAGGACTTCTTCGACGGCTGGCGCGAAGCGCTGGTCGGATGCATCCACTTGGCCCGACAAGAAGGTGCCGACCAAAGATGCTGTGGTCACCATTGACAAGGATATGAACGTCGTCCTCGACGTCTCTCCGCCACCGCTGCGCAATTTGACGATCAACGGCAAACTGAGCTTTGCGGACAATAAAGATCTTGAACTGACCACCGAGTGGGTCATGGTGCACGGGGAACTGGAAATCGGCACCGAAGCCAGCCCCCATACGCGCAAGGCGACAATTACCCTCACTGACAACGTCAAAGACGAAGATATGAGTGGAACCGGTGGAACGAATGACCGCAGTGACCGCGGGATCATGATGATGGGTGGAACCCTGAACCTGCACGGTAACCGGACGAACTCCTGGACGAAGTTGTCCAAGACCGCCGAGGCAGGCAGCAACTCGATTGAAGTCCTGAACGCCGCTGGCTGGCGGGTCGGCGACGTGATTGTCCTCGCGTCCACGGATTTCGATCCCCATCAGGCAGAGCGGCGAAGCATTGCTGCCATCCGTGGCAATACGATCACGCTCGACAAGAAACTGGACTCCATGCACTTCGGCAAGATCACCTTCGACGTGGATGAACGCGGCGAAGTCGGCATGCTGTCGCGCAACATCGTGATCCAGGCTTCGGCTGACGCAGACCAGACGCTCTTTGGCGGCCACATCATGGCGATGAACGGGAGCAAGATGTTTGTCGATGGCGTCGAGCTCAATCGCATGGGTCAGAACATGCATCTGGCGCGGTATCCGATCCACTGGCATCTGATCGGCGATGCGCAGGGGCAGTACATCAAGAACTCGGCGATTCACGACACCTACAGCCGGTGCGTGACCGTGCATGGCACGAATTACCTGGATATTGAAAACAACGTGACCTACAACAACATTGGTCACTGCTTCTTCCTGGAGGATGCCGTGGAGCACGACAACCACTTCGTCCACAACCTGGGGATCCTGACCAAGTGTCATCCGGACGCGCCGTGCGTCCCGACAAACCTCGCTGCAGCTGGAGAGAGCCGACCGGCGGGAGGGAATGGCCAGAATGCCAAGGACATCCTGCTTCCCTCGGACAACACGGCGTCGACTTTCTGGATCACCAACCCGGACAACATCTACCGGGATAACGTGGCCGCGGGTTCCGACGCGAACGGCTTCTGGATGTCATTGCCGGAGCACCCGACGGGTAAGTTCGAAGGCACGGAGATCAGTGCGAAGACCTGGCCGCGTCGAACGCCATTCCGCGAGTTCAAGGGCAACGTCGCCCACTCCAACTACGACTCGTTCCTGTTCGACCGAAACGTTGGGCCCGATGGCCATTTCGGTGTTACCGGCAGCTCGCAGACCGGCCATGAAAATCCCGCTGACGCGAACAGCAAGGCGTTGGAATCGGTCTTCGAGGATCTCACCGCCTACAAGAACCGGAATGGCGCCATCTGGGGCCGCGGTGAGCTGCACGTATTCAGGAACGTGAAGCTTGCCGACAACGCTATGGGCTTTACGCACGCGTCTGGCGAATTCGGTCGATACGCCTTTACGTCAAAGGTCGTTGACTCGCTGTTCGTGGGCGAAACTGAGAACATCGGCAACCCCAGGACTGACGCGGAAAAGGCTTACGGCCGCAGCTTGCCGAAGCCCGAAATGCCGGATTACCCGATCCACGGCTACGAGTACTACGATTACCGTCATGACGTGGAGAATACCACCTTCCGGAATTTCGAGGACAACGCCACTCGCAAGTCGGGAGCGATGTCTTATCTGCTGTATACCAGCTTCGGGGTCAGCTCCAACAACTCCGTCGAGCACGTGAAATTCGTCAACGCAAAGCCGGTGTATTTCCCGCCGATGGAGCCTAAGTGGGGCAGCGATAATTTCGGCAGTACGGCCTATAAGACTGCAGTGATCCGCGACAAGGACGGCTCGTTCGGCGGTGGTCCCAATTCCTACGTTCTCATCAATGACGGCGTCAACGACAGCATCGCAGCCGACGCAGGAGCTTGTGAGATCAAGCCCACTTGGAACGCTGTCGTGTGCAAGGGCGATGTTGGACGCCTGAATGTTGGCGGCCCAGGAGGACCAGGTGGATACGGCGGCGGCGCTCGTGGCGCAGGTGCCGGTCCCGGCGCGGGTCCCGGCGGCAGAGGTGGCGCTGCGGTGGCTGGCGGTCCTGGCGCTGGTATCGGCGGACCCGGTGGTCCTGGCCGAGCGGCCGGTCCAGGCGCGTTTGGCGGTCCTGGCGGACCTGGTGGTCGAGGCGGCGGTCCCGGGGGACCTCCTCAGCCGCCAGTCGTTCTGAGCCGCAATGGCAAGGAGTACAACGTAGCGGGCACCAACATACGAGCTGGTACTGAGATCACGGTGACCACCGAAAGGCCGACCGTGTCCCTCTCCCTGGCGGAACTGGACAAAGGATCCTGGGTAATCTTCCAGCTGCCGGGATTCAACACCGCAGCTTCGGGTACGCCGCAAAACAGCCTGGATGCCCTGCGCATGTCCAGCGACACCTCGTATTTCAAGGACAAGGATGCACTCTGGGTCAAGGTTGTCTCCACCGGTGAAGGCGCCGACGGGGCCGGCCCTGGCGCCGGTGGAACCAGCGTCCAGGTCAGCCGGTAAGCTGGATCCTGCTGTTTTTGAGCATGAGCCCCCGGCGCAGCCCGGGGGCTTTTTGTTTCGTACCGCAATGCTGCGCAATCGGTTCCCGGAATCGCCTCCGGCGTCCGTGACAACGCCCAAGCTCGCGGGCAAGGGACTCCTCCTGGGAAACGCCGGTCACAGAAGTCAGGCGACACGTGAGCCACGGCCGTATAGTCGGTATTCCGCCGATGTGAACACTGGGCGTGGGATCACGGGTCACATCTGTGGTCTGGCCGTTATACGACCAAGTGGATAACTTCCGAGTGCGCCGTCATCCGACAGCGACCTTAAACCCCGTGCGACTGATCGTTGCTTTGTTCAAGAGGTAGATAGCCTAACGCAGACGGTCCGTGATGAGTCCGGTCGCGAACTCGCGCGTCAGACCCAGCGCGCGGCTGCCGCACCGCTATCTTCAGGGCGGGTGTTGAAGGCGATAGCCGCTTGTGGCGCGGCACGATGGATGGCGTTGACCACCGCTTCAAACAGAACCAGCCGACTGGGTGGTAGGCGGAGACCCGCGCCAATCACTACGCAGTCGTAGACGTGACCGGCCAGGCAGCGTTCAACCGTCGGGACCGCAGTCTTGTCGGGGTTGATGAAGCAGTTTTGGGCATGCCAGCCCCGCGCTGCGAAATCGGCCAGCGCGAGTTTGACCCCAGCGTGGATCTTCTCCGCGGTCATGCCCGGCGGCAGCGCTGGATCCGAAAAGTCCACCGTCGCAGGATCGAGACCGATCAACACGACACGTTTCATCGACCCTCCTCTGCACCCGCAAACTCAGGGACTACTGGGAGCCAGATCAGCCATCGAAATGGCAACAAACGAGTTGCTGGGCTAATCAGGAGCATATTATTCATGAGGCTACCAAACGGTCAAGGCTTGCTGCACGAGTGCCGAGTTTTCCGCAATTGTCACACGTCCTCGCTGCCGTAGCCTCACTCGCAGTCCAAAGAATCCATCCTTGTCGCAACGACCTACTTAGAGGCTTCTGGCTTTATGGTAGGCCACTCGGAAATTAGTTTTTCCGGAGCCATCCACTTGACGTATAGTCGGCATCGCGCGGATTGAGAATCGGTCGTTCCATAGAAGAGCATAGGCCGTTTCCCGTCAACTTGACTACGAACAGCCCAACTTCCGGTTGGCGTTATATGTCCGCGATTGATAGGTGCTGAGCGACTATCTGGACCGTGAGTTCCTTCGCGAATGGATGCGTAAATACTCTCAACGGAGTAATGCTGTAATGGAGGGAGTCCAAGGAAAAGACGCTTCCATTCATCGTTCCGGTAATGGGGCAAACTGAGGGACGATTTCATCGCGATGGTGCCACGTGTCTTTCCCCGTCCCGACCTGATGGTGAGCGCCGGGCGCGAGAAACGCTGGCCGGACTCGAGCGTGGAGGGACTCGCGTTTTCCCAGGCGGGCCTATCGGTTTCTGATGAGAATGATGCCCCTGTTTCCGTTGTGGATGCGACGCAAGCACGCCGCCTACCGCATCAGCTTGACCGAAATGCTGAAACAAGAAGGACGCACCTTTGAGGCTATGCTTGGCGGCGGCAAGCGAGTCCTCCCCAGCAACCTAAGCGGAAGGCTGAATCTCCTGGACGAGCGCCGTTTTACTAATGGAGTGGTCTAGCTTCGCTAATTACACGCAGGCCTGATTGAGGCTGTCGCACCTGGTTCGGAAGCCCTGATCGCGCTCCCAAGGAAAGCGCGCTAAACTTCGAGGAGCAACTAAGGCCATGGACAACACGAGAGTCTTCAGAATGGTGTTCGCAAGCGTCTACCCGCACTACATCACCAAGGCGGAGAAGAAGGGTCGTACGAAGGAGGAGGTGCATGCCATCATCCACTGGCTAACGGGCTACGATGAACAGACGCTGCAACAGCAGATCGACAAGAAGGTCGACTTCGAGACTTTCTTCGGCCAGGCACCACGGATCAATCCGAACGTCTCCAAAATTACCGGCGTGATTTGCGGTTATCGCGTAGAGGAGATCGAGGATAAGCTCATGCAACAGATCCGTTACCTGGACAAGCTAGTGGATGACCTGGCCAAGGGTAAGGCCATGGACAAGATCCTGAGGAAGTGAGGGTGTTGTCCCCGTCGTTTCCGAGGCGTTCTCGATGTTGGTAATCGCGTCCGAGATCGCCGCCCCCTCCTGAGTAACTGATTCTACGCACTTTTTGATAGAGAACGAAAACGGCGCTGCGTTTACTAATCCAAGTTGACGGTTTGTCGCCTTCTCGCCGAATGCCCCCCCAAGCTCCCGCAAGCCAGACATCCCCGCGTTCACACCACTCCCTAACCAATCTTTCCCTCCCAACCAACAACATCCGCCACCAGGGTGCAGGGTCGCCTTCCGCCCATGCTACAACGGCACCGGAGATCTTCCATGACAAATCCAGTCCCGACCCCACTAGCCACTAGCAACCAGCCACCAGCCCCCAATCGCTCCACCGGGCCCCGCACCGCCGCCGGCAAACAGCGGTCTTCGCAAAATGCCCTCACCCACGGCCAGCCGCTCCCCGATCCTCGCTACCGAAGATCCCGCCGCCTACCAGGCGCACTGCCGCCAGTTCTTCGACGAATACCAACCGGCAACTGCTACCGAAACTCAACTCACCCAGGAACTCATCGACGCCGCCTGGCGCCTCAACCGCATCCCTCAGCTCGAAGCGGAGCTCTTTGCCCAAAACCCTAACCCCCAGGCCCTTGTTTCCCTGATCGCCACTCTCGGCATGCACTACCAGCGGCTCTCCCGCCAGTTCCAAAAGGCCGTCGACAAGCTCCGCGAAATCCAATCCGAGCGCCGCCACGAACAGGAGCGCCACCTCAAACGCGCCGCCGCCCTCCTGGAACTCCATAAACACAAAGGCATTCCATACGACCCCGCCGTGCTTTTCTCAGAAGATGGGTTCGTTTTTTCAAATGACCAAGTCGAAGCCTTCGCCCGACGCTTGATCCTTCTCAACGAGTCGCGCCATATCGAACATGTGCGCTTCTACATGCAGCCGCCCGCTCGTGCAGCCAGCGCGGTATGACGGGATCGGCTCAGCGCCCCGAAATTTCGCAATGCGCAACATGCTGGCATTCGATTCGCGGTGCCGTGCGGCGTTTAATATAATACGGGACCGATGTTAGAAAGATCGCAAGTTCGAGAAGCAGTGAATTCTTGTGGGGGAATCCTCAAGTTAGAACCTTGCTGGGTGCCTCGATCCTTCATGATCCCTGGCCGGCGATTGCGGCTCCATCCGGCGGACTTGTATGCGTTCGGGGCCGAGCGAGGAGGGATCAATGAGCGCTGGTTCTCTTCCACCACGAAGGCCGCAAACGGTCCGCTGACGCGCGAGGACGAAGGGTTGAGCTATGTGCGCGGTGAGAACGGCCAGCGGTTCCTGTTGAAGCATGCTGTGGAGGTGGCCGGCGACAGTCTTCTCGGCGTCCAGGTCATGGAACGCGAAGGTGGGTGGAATGTCCTATGCAAGTTCTTCGACAATATGGGCCCCATCCCGCACCACATGCACCAAAGTGATGAGTTCGCCGGCAGAGTGGGTCAAAAAGGAAAGCCCGAAGCATACTATTTCCCGGCACAATACAACCAGCTCGACAACAATTTCCCTTATACGTTCATGGGGCTTGAGCCGGGAACGACCAAGGACGATGTTCGCCGCTGCCTGAACAATTGGAACCAGGGTGACAACGGAATTCTAAATCATTCCCGAGCCTACCGGCTTCAAGTCGGCGCCGGATGGCAGGTGAACCCGGGAATTCTACACGCCCCAGGTTCGTTGGTCACCTACGAGCCTCAAGTAAATAGCGACGTCTTTGCGATGTTTCAGTCGCTGGTAGAGGGACGCTTTGTAGACTGGAGTCTCATGACCAAGGATGTCCCGCCGGAACATCATCACGACTTCGACTACCTCATCAGCATGCTGGACTGGGACGCCAACGTCAATCCGGAGTTTGCGAAGACCAACAAGGTGTTTCCGAAGCTCGTCCGTGCCGTCGACGAGATGAACGAGTGCGGTTATTCCGAACAGTGGGTCACATACGGGACTGGCTGGTATTCCGCCAAGGAACTTACAGTTTTCCCGGGAAGAACCGCGCTGCTCACTGACGCTGCCGCATATGGCCTAATCGTGACGCAGGGGCACGGTCTGTTTGGCCCAATAACGATCTCAGCGCCGACCATGATTCGGTTCGGCGAGATGACCGAGGATGAACTGTTTGTTACCGCGGACGCCGCCATGCAGGGTGTGCGAATCGAAAACAAGAGCGCTGCTGATCCGTTGGTTTTGCTGAAGCATTTCGGCCCTGGCAACCCCGACGCTGAGCTATTACGCCCCGACAGCCAAGCGCGGAAACAATGAGCACAGTAAGTCGTCACGAATTCCCTAAGCTGCACAACGCGATGTGGCCGGGACTGGTAGGCAAAGGACCGGATTCGGAGCCGACCATTACGCTCGACACCATGCTCGATTTGACCGAGGCGGCCAACGTCGACGGTGTGAAGTTCGATGGTGTCGATTTATTCCTGTTCGCCCCCCACGTTGATATCGATTCGACGGACCTCGATCTCCTGGTTCTGGCGGAAAATATCGGGACGCGTGGCCTCGTCGTCGGTTCCGTCGTCGCGCCAATATGGCCTCCCACGGGCGGCGGTTCCGCCATGGGCTCCGATGAAGATCGGAAACGTTTCCTCACTCAGGTTCGCAAGGCTTGTTCTATCGCACGCAAGTTGCGCGATCTGGGAATTCGGAAATATGGCATCGTACGCGTCGATTCGGCAGCCAGCCCAAGTGAATGGATCAAAGATCCAGCAGGCAACACCAAACGAATCGCAGAGACCTTTCGGGAAGCATGTTCCATAGCGGAAGGTCATGGCGAACGGCTGGCCGCGGAGGGCGAAATTTGCTGGGGTGGCATGCATAGCTGGAAGCGCATGGCGGAGCTTCTCGAAACAGTGGATCGTCCCATAACGCTAGGCTTTCAGGCCGACATGGCGCACACGCTGCTCTATACTCTCGGCTTCAACGCTCCTGAGGACCGGATTCTACCTTCGACTTTCGATTGGGCGCAGAAGGATGTTTTGTATGATGCGATTCAAAAGATGACGCGTCTGCTTCGGCCCTGGACCATCGATTTTCACGTGGCGCAGAACGACGCAACGGTATACGGATCTGGTTCTCACGACAAAACTGGGCGCCATTGCCTTCCCGACGATCCCATGGGCAAGCTGGATATTCCCAAGATTGCCGGGTACTGGATGCGCGACGATGACGGCCAGTTAACGCGCGCTTTCGAGCACATCTGTTGGGACGGCTGCATGTTCTCGAACGAAACAATGTTGAGGCCGAACACCTGGCAGGAGATCCTAACGACGATGATCGCGGTCCGTAACGCTCATGGTTGGGATCGCGCGACACATGCCTAAGAAGAATCTCAACATTGGATTGATTGGCTACGGCTTTATGGGGCGTACTCATTCCAACGCCTTCCTCCAGGCCGACCGATTCTTCGATCTGTCATATCGGCCCGTTCTAAAAGCGGCTTGCGGACGCAACGGGGAGCGCGCCGCGAAATTCGCCGAAAACTGGGGATATGAAAGCGTCGAATCAGACTGGCGTAGCCTGGTCGAACGCAGGGATATCGACCTGATCGATATCGCCAGTCCAAACGACACCCATGCCGAGATCGCGATCGCTGCCGCCCAGGCGGGAAAGATGGTGCTGTGCGAAAAGCCGCTGGCGCGCAACGCGCAAGAGGCGCAGGCCATGGTGGAGGCGGTTGAGTCAGCCAAGGTCCCCAACATGGTTTGGTACAACTACCGGCGCGTACCCGCCGTTTCGTTGTTGAAGCGGTTAGTTGACGAGGGCCGCCTCGGACGGATTTTCCACTACCGTACAAAGTTCCTGCAGGACTGGACCATGTCCCCCGATTTGCCCCAGGGTGGCGAAGGTCTGTGGCGGCTCGACGTGTCGGTGGCGGGCAGCGGCGTAACCGGCGATTTGCTGGCCCACAACATCGATACTGCCATCTGGTTGAATGGCCCGATCACCGAGCTGACTGCGATGACCGAAACCTTTGTGAAACAGCGCAAGCACAACCTCACGGGCAAAGTGGAGCCCGTAGGAATCGACGATGCGAGCGCGATTCTTTGCCGCTTCGAGAACGGATCTTTAGCCACCTTCGAAGCGACTCGATATGCACGAGGACATAAGGCGCTTTATACGCTCGAGATCAATGGAGAGCGCGCCTCCGCGGCCTGGGACCTTCACGATCTGCATCGCCTCGAGTATTTCGACCATCGCGACGAGGCGCAATTGCGCGGCTGGAGAAGCATTCACGTTTCCGACGGTGATCAGCCTTATATGAAGCACTGGTGGGTGCCCGGACTTCAGATTGGCTACGAACATACGTTTATCCATCAAGTGGCTGATTTTTTGGACGGTTTGGCACAAGGCAACGAAGCGTCGCCTACCTTCCGCGAGGCGCTGGCCACTGAGTATGTCATCGATGCAGTTTTGAAATCGTCGAAAAGCCTGCAATGGGAAAAAGTCGGGGGCTAATTTTGCAGCAGGCTGTCGTTGGGGTAAACGTGATCTACGTTCTCGCGCGTGATCAACTGATGCTTCACAAAAACCGCCGGGGGTACCGGGCGTCGATTCAGGATTTCCAAGCCCACACGGATCAGTTCGTCGCCATATCGCTCCGGAAAATACGCAACCGATCCAATGAATCGAGTATTCGGTTCTCTCAGTTCCGCTCTTCCTTCGGGCGAAGCATTCTGCCCCATGATGATGCAACATTCGGCCCGGCCAGCTTCCTGAAATGCACGCAGCGCGCCCAGGGCGCTAGTGTCATTGATTGCTCCCACGATGACGCGCTTCGAAGAACTCGTCCGCAAGTGCCGGCGCGTTGCTTCCAGGCTCTTGTTAAAACATCCGTCGCCATCCAGGTGCGAGACATGGCAATTGGCCAGGTTTGGAAGTACCTCTTTGATGCCGACTAACTGCCCAGTCATGCGCATGCGCGGCAGGTTGCCGGCACGTGGCAGTTCCAGAAGAACAATCTCATCCGCTTCCGATTCCCAGCGGCGCTTGACCCAGCGCCCCAAGTATCGTCCGCCGATTAGCCCCGCCTCGTAGTTATTGGCCCCGTAATACGTCGCGCCAGGATGGGGAATTTCGATCGCGATCAAGGGGATGTTGGCGGCTCGATATTTTTCGGCAACGATCGGCGCCACATTCTCGTCGGTTTGAAATTCAATGACGAGATCCACTTTCTCCCGAACAAGTAAATCCGCGTTCCGTTGTGCAATCTTGGGATTGTATTGATTGTCTAACGAGATCAGCTCGATTCCCTCAGCCGCAGCCGAGCGCTGCAAACCAGCCGATACTTCTTTCGAAAACTGATAGTCAGTGCCTTGCGCTGCGTACCCAAATCGAAAGAGCTTTTGCTTGAAAGGCCGTAGGCACGACTGATACAGATTCTCTCCGACCTTCTCGACCATTCCACACTTTTCGAGCGTATAGAGCAGACGAAACGCCATGCTCTTAGGAAGGCCGCTCCGCTTGGCGACTTCCCGAAGAGGCAGAGCCTCGCCGGAGGCACGAAAAGCTCTCAATAGTTGCGACGAATGAACGATAGATTTTACGAGGTAAGGATCTCGGCTGCGCGGCTCATCACTCATAGAACGCTCGGAACCAGGAGCGAGGTACACTATATCACAATCGTTCTGCGCAGCAATATAAGTTTTGCAATGCGAAACGGCTCTAGAAATCCATCTGATTGATGTTGGCTTTGTTGATGATCAGAGGCGCGCCCAGAATGATTTCGTAGCCGCTCAACTGGACCGTGCCAAGGCGTCCAGCTTGTATGGAGGTGGCGCCACTGTGGAGTTTGTTCTCTACCGCGAGCGTACTCGCATAGACCGCCAGATAGCCAAGATCCCGGGTACTCCACAACACCACAGCCTGCACGATTCCCGCCTGAATGTATGGATTCGAGATGCTCGGCAGCGACAGCCCAATCACGTCCACGTCTTTGCGGTTGGCCTGCCGCACTGCTTCGGCTGCCCCGGGCACCGCAGGCGCGGAGATGGCCATCACGAGCTTCACTTTCGGGTAGACCTTCAAGATGGTTTGAGTTTCAGCGAAGGCTTTGTCCCGGTCGTCATCGCTGGGCCGGATGGTAGCCAGTGTGAGACCGGGATACTTCTCGGCGATTCGCTGTTTGATGAATCGAATCCATTCATTCTGATTGGCGGCGCTAAGCGCGCCGGTAATAATTGCAAACGAGCCCTTTCCGTTCAACAGCCGCGCGGCTTCTCCGGTGAGCGTCTTGGCGATTCCTTCCGGCGTAGCCTGGTTCACGAAGAAATCGCGCGCGTCCGGCTCCGCATCCGCATCCCAGGTCAGCACGTGAATACCGCGCTCCCGCGCCTTGCGAAGCACTGTGGAGATACCCGCTTTGTTCTCCACCGCCACCGCGATGGCATCCACTTGCCGGGTAATCCAATTTTCGACCAGTTCATTTTGCTTGGCCGCATCCAAACTGGTGGGACCGTCCCAAATCAGATCCACGCCAAGTTCTTTGGCCGCCTCTTCGGCGCCTGCGCGGACACTCACGAAATAGGGGTCGCCTTTGGCCTTGGGCATCACGGCGATTACTGGACGATGGGATTTGCCCGCAACCGTACCCGTTGCCTCAATCGCCACACCGCCAGTTCTGGACATAGAACGCACTAACCAGACGTTCGTTCCAGCGACGATAAGTGCACCAATGAGCACGGCTCCGCACAGAATTGCCACTTGACTGTTTTTCACATCACTCCCATCGCTTTCTTGCCCCAGCGTAACCCTGCCCCGGTGCTCTCCGCGCAGGCGGTCGAAGCCGATGATCACCACCAGCAGCACCCCCGTCAAAACACCTGTTAGCTCGGTAGGCAACGCGGCCAGGTGCAAACCGTTCTGCAATATCGTCAGAAAGACCAGGCCGAGCAGCGTGCCCCAAAGTGTCCCGCGCCCGCCGAAGATGGAGGTTCCTCCCAAGACGACCGCAGTGATTGCGTCCAGCTCATACCCGCTTCCTGCATCCGATTTCGCTTGTCCCAGGTGCGCCACATAGATGATGGCAGCCAGGCTGGCGACCAGACCGGACAGAAAATACACCAATCCAATGCGTGCGCGCACGGGAATGCCGGCGTAGCGCGCTCCGGCTGCCGTGAATCCAATGGCGTAAAGAGCACGGCCGATTACGGAACGATGCAAGAGAATCCAAAAAGCAAGCAGCACCGGCAGGAAAAAGAGCAGTTGAACGGGAATCACGCCCAGCAAATAGCCTTGAGCAAGAAACAGAAAGCGCTGCGGAAAACCGGTATAGTTCATGGTGCCTTGTGTGATGCCTTCGGCAATCCCACGGAACAAGGAATACGACCCCAGTGTCACCACCAGCGGACGTAAATTGAAACGGGAGATCAATACGGCATTCAAGGCTCCGCCCGCGCACCCGATCAGCAACGCGGCCAGCAGCGCTGCCACCAGCGGAAAGTGTGCGTCGTTCCAGAGCGCCCCGAACGAAACCGCGGCTAATCCCATCATCGAGCCGACGGAGAGGTCGATCCCTCCGGTGATGATCACCGGCGTCAGAGCCAAGGCCAGCAGTCCCAACTCGATGCTGAAGCGGATCACCTCGATAAGGTTTCCCCATGTAAAGAAGTTTTGCGAGATCGCCGAAAAAACGGCGATTTCAGCCAACAAGGCTAAGAGCAGCACCCACTCTCCATTGGGGAACAGGCGCGGCCGCTGACGCTTAAGCCCGGTTTGCGATAAGACCGTTTCCATCTATCTCCGAGCGCCGTTTTTCCAGATGAATACTCACCGCATCGATCAAGATGGCGGCTAGGATAATCGCGCCCTGAATCGATTTCTCCCAGTAGGCGCCGACGCTTAAGAAAATGAGCGCCGGGCCGATGGCTCCCATCAGGATCACTCCAAGCACGGTTCCAAGGATCGTTCCTTTGCCGCCGGTGATCGACGTGCCTCCGATGACCACTGCGGCGATGACTTTCATCTCCAAGCCCAATCCCGCGTTGCTGGGAATTTGATTGAAGCGGACTGAGTTGAGCACGGCGGCTAACGCGGTGAGAGCGCCTAGGATAGTGAAAACCGAAAACTTGACCAGCGACGGATGAATACCTAACAAACGCGCGGCCTCTGGATTCGACCCAGTGGCATAGATGGCACGGCCAGCGGCTACATTCCGCAGGCCATAGGCGAACGAGGACACGAGAGCCACTGCAACCAGGAAGACCATGAACGGATAACTGGATTGCGACAAACCCAACCATTGAAAGCCAGCGGGGAGATCGTCCACCCAAGCCCCCTGGGTAGCCCACCTGAGCGCGTCGCGCAAAGCTACCATCGCCCCAAGCGTAACTACGATGGAAGGCACCCGAAGGTAGGCCACGAGCGCACCGTTAACTGCCCCCATGGCAGCGCCGGCAAGACAAGCGGCCAAACTAGCGGCCAGCACCGGCAGACCCAATTTCGCGAACACCCCTGAGGCGATGCCGGCGATCGCAAACATGGACCCGACGGAAATGTCGATCTCACCAGTAAGGATGACCAGCGTCATGCCCAATGACACGATAAGCACGGGCACGTTTGACAGAAAAAGATCGCTCAGATTCGCCCGCGAAAAATATCCGGGCGCGCTCCATGCCAGGACGGCAAAGAGCGCCAGGATGGTTACCGCGACTGATATTTCCCGGCTCCGGCTCTTCATGATAACGCAAGGCTCAGGATCTTCTGTTGTGTAGCCTCTTGCCGTGAAAGGATCCCGCTGATCCTTCCAGCATGCATGACTGCGATGCGGTCGCTCATGCCCAGGATCTCCGGCAGTTCGGATGAAATCATAATGATCGCAAGCCCTTGTTCCGCCAGATCCACCATGAGACTATGAATTTCCGATTTCGATCCCACATCCACTCCCTGGGTGGGTTCGTCCAGAATCAGGATTTTGGGTTCGATCGCAAGCCACCTGGCCAGTGCCACTTTTTGTTGATTGCCACCGGAGAGCGCCCCGGTTGTTATTTGGGCGGATGGCGTCTTGATCCTGAGGCGATGAATGTAGCGTTCCGCCAATTCATTTTCCCGCCCTTGGTCGATCCATCCCCAGCGCGAAACGCGGCTTACATCAGCGAGGCTGGTATTAGCGGCGACAGGCATCTCCAGAATAATGCCATGTTCCCGCCGATCCTCTGGCACATACCCGATGCCCAATTGAATGGCTCTGGCAGGCGACGGTATGCGGATAGATTTCCCGCGCACCAGTATCTCGCCGGCATCGGCAGGCGTCAGACCGAATATAGTCTCAGCCACTTGAGTGCGGCCGGAGCCGATCAGGCCGGCCAGTCCCAGGATTTCACCGCACCGAACAGAAAGCGAAACGTCGTGCACGCCCGCCGTGCGACTGGAAACATTCCGCAGCTCCAGCGCAGTTTCCCCCAGCGCCACTTCCCGCTTCGGAAACACCGAGGCTATGGGACGCCCGACCATCAATTCGATGAGCTCCTCACGCCGCACTTCGCGAGCGTTCCGCGTGCCGATGGTTTCGCCGTCTCGCAGAATGGTGACGCGGTCCGCAATCGCAGAAATCTCTTCCAAACGGTGTGAGATAAAGATGATGCCCAGGCCCTGAGCGCGCAACGTTCTGAGGACGACGAAAAGGCGTTCGACTTCTCGGTCCGTCAGCGACGCGGTGGGTTCGTCGGTGATCAGAATCTTGGCGTCGGACCCGATTGCCTTGGCGATTTCCACTATCTGCTGCTCCGGCATGCTAAGACTGCCGGCCACGCGGTCGGGGTCGATCGTTCCACCGGCGCGCTGGAGTAATTCCAGAGCACGCCGCTTGCGCGCTTTCCAATGGATCTTCTGCCACGGCCTCACGGTCTCGAGCGCCCACGCGATGTTCTCAGCCACACTCAAGTGCTCGAACAGAGACGGTTGCTGGTAGATGGCTGCAATGCCGAGCGCACGCGCGATGCTCGGGTCATTTCGGCGAAGCTGCTTGCCAAATACGGTCAACGTTCCCGAATCGGCTTCGAGGGCCCCGGTCATGATCTTGATGAGAGTGGATTTTCCCGCGCCGTTCTCGCCGATCAACGCGTGGACTTCTCCCGGCCGCAGCTCGAACGACACATCTTTCAGCGCCTGCACGCCGGCAAACCCTTTTCGAATCGACCGTGCCTCTAAGACAGGAGCCGTCATGAAGTCCGCGTGGCGACGCTCAGCGCAAAAAGGCGTCCGTCAATCCTCCGTCTACTGGAATGATGTGGCCAGTAGTTTTTGCGCTCTGATCGCTCGCCAGCCAGGCGATGGCGTTCGCGCAATCCTCGGGAAGAATCGGCCTCGCGGTCAGCGTGCGCTGGGCATAGAAGTTGGCCAGTTTGGATCGCAGCTCTTCAGTGGATTCCGACTCTTGAAAGGCGATCTTGTATTTCTGCAGCGAGTGCATCACTCGGTCGCGCGGAAACATAGTGGATCCAGCCACCACGGTAGCCGGTGCGATTGCGTTGACACGCACCGTGGGCGCCAAGCCGATCGCCAACTCTCGAACTAAGTGATTGAGCGCCGTTTTGCTGGTATCGTACGCCTCCGTTCCTTTTTTCGAAACCAAAGCATTGGCGGAACTGGTGAGCACAATGCTGGCCGGCAGCTTCTGGTCGGCGAAGACCCACTCCGTTTCCCTCGCAAGCAAGAAATTCCCAGTCAAATTGATTTGGAACGTCTTGGCCCACTGCTCTTCCGACAGCTGGCCGCCCTCTGCCGGAACCGGATAGATAGCCGCTGTATTCACCACGATGTCGATGCCGCCGAACTGCGCAATGGTGAAGTTGACGGCCTCCGCCAGGCTGGCGGAAGAACCCAGGTCGAGGACAGTGCTCGCGATAAAGTCTTTAGAAGCCAACTTCGCGGCGTTAGACGCGGTGCTTTGAGCGGCGGCCGCATCCAGATCTGCCACTACGACGTGCGCACCTTTACGCGCCAGAAGCAGCGCGACTTCACGGCCCACGCCATTGCCCCCGCCCACTACCAGAACGATCTTGCGGCTGAATTCCGCTTCTGGCGGCATGCGTTGGAGCTTCGCCTCCTCGAGCGCCCAGTATTCAATCCGGAACGCTTCCCGGCGAGGCAGTGCGACGTAATTGTGAAATTGTTCAAAGTCCTTGGACTGTTCCGAGTGACGCGCTTGCGGCAGCGGGTGCTGCGCCTCCCCGTCCTCCAGAGCATTGGCTCCCGCCATCACATGGATTGCGTTGATGAAGAATTCGGTGGTGATGCGCGCTTCCTTCTTGTTCTTGCCAAAACCGAATAACCCCACACCCGGGATGATCACTACCGAAGGATTGGAATCGCGGAGTCTGGGAGAGTCCGGCTCGGCACAGGAATCGAAATAGCGCTTGTACTCCGAGCGATACCGAACGGCTTGATCCTGAATGCGTATCTTGAGCGTGGTCAAGTCTTCCTGCGCTGGATTCCAATCAACGAACAGCGGACAGATTCTGGTCCGCAGGAAGTGGTCTGGACAACTGGTTCCTAGGGCTGCGAGTTGCCTGGACCACTTCGACCCCGCAAAGATAAGCGCATCCGGATCGTCAGCGTAGTGTGCGATGACGCGGCGATTGGAGGACATCACACCGCGAAGCGCCGGCAGAATTTGAATAGCAACTTTCTGGCGGTCGGGCAGAGGCCCCTGCAAGAGTCCGCCGAACGCTACGTTCTGGCCCTGATGGTCGAGAATGAACGCGCCCATCTGATCGATGGTGCGAATGCTATTCAAATAGCACTCCCGCTGCGTCCGGCCCCAGGTGAACAAACCGTGGCTAGCCAGAATCAAACCGTCGCACCCCGGATGGTCCTCAACGGCGCGCTTCAGCTGCAGAGCCAGTTCAAACCCTGGACGCTGCCACGGTAGCCACACTATTTTCCGTCCGAACTTCCGGTTGAACTCCCCTAACTTTTGTTGACCGTTGGCGCTCGCTGCAAGCGCGATGGCCCAGTCTGGATGCAGGTGATCCACGTGCGGAAATGGCAAGAATGCGTGCAGAGGCGTATCAATAGAAGCCGCCACCCGGTTTTCGCCGAACGCGGAAAGCGGATAATAGCCGACCATCTCATCTTCGTAGGCTTCACCCCGGTACAATCTCTTCAGATCTTCAAGCCGATCCTGATACAGCAACGCGAAGCCCGATTCCTGGATGGACCCAAGATCGCCTCCGCTGCCCTTTATCGCCAGCACCCGCGCGAGCTGGCCGGTAAATGGATCGGGCAGCTCCATTTTTGTGCTGGTGTTGCCGCCGCCAAAATTAGTAATCCGCAGGTCGGCTCCGAGCAGATTAGAGCGGTAGCGCAAAAGCGCCAGTGGATTTCCTTGAAGCGCCTCAGCTTGCTTCTCGTCCCACAGGTCCTTCAAGTTCGTGATTTCCGGGTTTGTGATCTCGGTAGTATCAGGCATAACTAAATTCGCAGTACTGCAGGAAGCGTGGCACCTGGCGATTCCATGGTGCCGCGTCCACGGGATCGAAGACTTCGGTAGGGAAGGAGCGGTCGATTATTTCCCGGATTTCCTCTAAGGAGCTCAGGCGACCGGTGGCGAGCATTTGAACGCCGATATTGCCCAATACGGCGGCCTCGGCGGGACCAGCGAGCACTTGCTTGCCGGTGGCATCCGCCGTAAATTGATTAAGCAGGTGGTTCCTGGATCCTCCTCCGATCACGCGAATACGCTCGATGGGCTCGCCCGTGAGGGTTTCCAAATCGCGAATGACCAGGTGGTACTTCAAAGCAAGACTCTCGATGACTGTTCGGACATATGCACCGGGACCATCAGGTATCGGCTGGTCCGTTTTCCGGCAGAAGCGATCCATGGCCTCAGTCATGTCGCTCGGATTCAAGAACAACGTATCATCTGGATCCACGAGTCGGCGGAACGCCGGCGCCCGACGTGCCGCCTCGATCAGTTCGTCATACCCGTAGTCTCGTCCTTCAGCAGCCCAGGTCCGGAGGCAACCCTGCAGCATCCAGAGTCCCATCACATTTTTCAGCAATCGGGTGGTTCCGAATACGCCGCCTTCATTGGTAAAATTCATTCGCAGTGCTTGGTCGGAGACGATGGGAGCGTCCAGCTCTTTTCCAATTAGCGACCAAGTGCCCGAGCTCAAGAAGGCCGTGTTCCCGCGGGCGGTAATGGCGGCGACCGCCGACGCTGTGTCATGGGAGGCCGTCGCGATCACTGGCGTGCCCGTTAGGGAAGTCGAAGTTTCCCGAAGCACGCCGCCTACAATCGCCCCCGCTTCCACGATCTCTGCCGGCAACTGTGCGGGCAGTCCCAAGAGCTTCAGCAAATCCTTCGTCCAAGCACGCGTCACAGGATTCGTAAACTGCGTGGTGCTGGCAACGGTATATTCGCACACCGCATTTCCCGTCAACCAATAATGGAACAGATCCGGAATCATGATTAACCGCCGAGCAGCTGCCAGCAGTTCTGGAGTATCGCGCTGGGCCGCGAACAATTGGTTCAGGGTGTTGATCGGCATGAACTGAACGCCGGTCTGTCGGTAAATCTCCTCCTTGGGAATCAGGCGAAGAATCTCTTCCATGGCGCTGACGTTGCGAGCATCGCGGTAATGAATCGGATCCTGTACCAGTTCACCCCGTTCCCCTAACAATGCATAATCGACGCCCCAGGCGTCGACTCCGATTCCTGCCAGTCGCGTAGTCTCGATGCCCTTCAGAACTTTGCGGATTTCTCCCCACAGTCGCGTCACATCCCAGTGGGATGATTTCCCATATTCCACCGGATCATTGGAAAAGCGCCGAAGCTCGCGAATGCACAGCGCTCCGGAGCGAATTTCTCCCAGGAACGCGCGGCCGTTGCTCGCGCCCAAGTCAATCGCCAGATGTGTCTGCGCCATCGTCATCCTGCAAGAGCCTGGTACGGCTGAGCATGCGAGCCCTTCCTTGCCTCAGCGCATACTTCCAGGCGGCAAATCATTGAGCATGATTCGCTCGTCCCGATCGGGATCGTTGATTGCGCCGCTGTGCGAACCATCGAAAATCATTGTGGCGCGTGTGGAAGCCGTATAGGCCGGCCACACCAATCCATTCTGGCTTGGATTGCCGGTCCTGGCAAACGAAGCCCACGCAGCGCTCAGTTGTTTCGAGAGTCGCTCCGATTCGGGATACATGGTCAGGCGCATCACGAGAGGAAGTTCGGCGGTGTGAAATGCTCTCACCCTTCCTTCTCCGCATGGAGTGTTCCACTCGAAGTGATACATATAGACATTGGCCTTGGCTTGCGCAACCTTGCGTTCAGCCTGAGCGACCGCCCGATTGCGCACGGCGCGATCTGCTGCAATGCGGAAATACAGATCGCTCGGGCTGTCCTTGGGATAATCCCGGCGGTAAAGCGCAGTCACGGGTTCCACCTTTCCTTGCGGCACTCCCCCCTTGATGAGTGCGGTGCGGAGGCCGTTGGCGTCGAGGTTGTAGAGGCTTGTGTCTTGCAGCGTGAAAAGGGCGGTCTCATCCTTGCAGGATCCAATGATCATTGGCACAGTCGCAGATATTTCCGGCGCTGCGGGCTCCCAAGTCTGTCTGGGGATAGAACGCCCGTCGATGACGGGACCTGCGCCATTAGCCTCGAGGCTCGCTGCCGCTTGAAACAACTTGGCGGCCGGAATCTTCTGCAACTCTTCCGGCTTGATTAAGCCAAGCTTGCCGAGTAGCGTCTTGGCCTTTTCGGTGGCATCGTCGGCGCTGGCCACGCTAAGCTGCGAACCGCTTTCGATAATGGCCTTGTGGAACAGACCCTTTGCGGCAGGCATCGCCATGAGGGCGCTGATCTTTGCTCCTCCACCAGATTCTCCGAAAACGGTGACGTTCGCGGGATCTCCGCCAAAGTTGCTGACATTGTCCCGAACCCACTCCAGGGCGGTGATTAAATCCAGTTGCCCGGGATTTCCCACTGCATATTTGTCGCTCAAACCACCCAGGTAGGTGTAGCCGAAAACATTTATGCGGTGATTGACACCGACCAGTACGACATCTTGTTCGCGGACATGCCGGTCGCCAAACACGGTCAAGACGTCAGATCCTTGGGTGAAGCCGCCGCCATGGATATACACCATAACGGGACGCTTGCCATGCAGCGAAGGCGTCAATACGTTCAGATTCAGACAATTTTCGCTATCGGTCTGCTCGGACAGCTCGATCCGGTCCGGCCTGCCGCCGCCAAAATACTCCCCGATCACCGGGTGCCGGAAGATGTTTGCCGGTCCTTGCACGCAGCGGGGGCCGTTTGCGGTGCAATCCCGCTCACCGGTCCACGGCGAAGGTTTTGATGGCGGCAGGAATCGAGCCGTGCCTTCCGTCGGACCTCCGTAAGGAATCCCTCTGAATATAGCGACTCCATCGAAGGAATATCCCCGGACCTTACCAGTCACAGTTGCGGTGGACAAGGACGTCGCCGCAGCGCGGGCCAGTCGAATGCCTGGGACAGCGGCTAGAGAGGCCAGTAAGTAGGATCTTCGGTTGATGATCATGTGAGTGTTCCCTCCCAGAAACAGCTGGGCTGTTTGGCAGTGTACAGCAGAGCTATCGTAATTTCGAGGATATTCCGGCCGGTGCTTTCGTTTCGCGATGCAAAACATTGGAATCCACTAAGCCCGCAGCCTGGAATTGAATCCATTGGCCACAAGCCATGCTCTTCACTTGGCAATTCCCTGGGACGGGCGCTTCGATTTGTTGCAAAATACAAAATTGTCTGGCATCCTCTCACGAAGCGTTTTAGACTGGCTTTGCCGCCTCGTACGGGCGTGCTCACTATGAGCTCAAAATCGAGGGAAACCATCTGGTCAGCGCTCGACGCTTTTCGCATTGAATTGCCCTCGTGGGGCTTTGCTAATACTGGCACGCGGTTCGGGAAATATCTTCAGCCGGCCGCCGCTATAACGATTGAAGAGAAGCTGAGCGACGCGGCGCAGGTTCACGCTCTCACGGGCGCCTGTCCCTCCGTTGCTGTACACGTGGAGTGGGACTTCGCGGGTGGCCCGGAGGATGCTAGAAGAGTGGGCGCCCTCGCCGACCGGTATGGCGTGCGTGTGGGCGCCATAAACCCAAATCTGTTTCAGGATCAGGATTACAAGTTCGGATCTTTTGGGAACCCGAGCGAAGCAATCCGGCATAAGGCCCTGCAACACTGCCGGGAAGGCATCGCGATCGCACGCAGTCTTGGAAGCAGAGATATTTCACTGTGGTTTGCCGATGGATCGAATTATCCCGGCACGGCTAATATCCGCGAGCGTAAGCGCTGGTTTGAAGAGTGTCTGGCGGCGGCCCATGCGGAACTCAAACCCGACCAACGCCTTTTGATTGAATACAAGCCCTTCGAACCAGCCTTCTACCACACTGACATTGCCGATTGGGGGATGGCGGTCCATCTGGCGCGCGCTGCCGGACCACAGGCCAGGGTGCTGGTCGATACCGGGCATCATTATGCGTCCCAAAACATTGAACAGATTGTTGCATGGCTCCTGTCCGAAAATATGCTCGGCGGCTTCCATTTCAACGACCGCCGCTACGCCGATGACGATTTGACGCTGGGCTCGATCGACCCTTACCAAGTGTTTCGCATCTTCCATGAGATCCTTCATTTCGAGTGGGAGACTGGCGCTAAAGCCGATATCGTATACACGGTCGATCAGAGCCATAACTTAAAGGGAAAGATCGAGGCGATGATCCAAACAGTGATCATGGCCCAGCAGCTTTTCGCGAAGGCAGCGCTGGTCGATCATCATGAACTCTGCCGTGCCCAACAGCCCCCTAACTTGGTTCGCGCCGAATCCTGTTTACAGGACGCGTTTGCAATCGACGTTCGTCCCGCCATCCAGGAATGGCGCGAGGCAAGAAACCTTCCGGCAGACCCTATGGAAGCTTTTCGGCAGAGCGGTTACCTCGAGCGGATCACCGCAGAACGTGCGGCCAAAAATTTGCAAGGGAACACGTCGGCTTACGCTTGATACCGGTCCGGACGGATTCATCGCGAGCAGGACAGTCGCATGCGGCGAAGTAGAGGGCGCTGAGAATTATCAGGCTGGGTCCCCGCTGCTGATTCGACGATGGTCTACGTCGCGGTTTTCACCGGTCTTCGTGTCAGCGAACTTATCGGTCTACGCTGGCGCAATGTGGGAGCCGACTCGATCGCGGTGGAGGAAAGATACTGCCGCGGCGATTGGGGACCGCCGAAGAGCGAAGCCAGCAACGCCACCGTCCCGGTCAACTCCGGCCTGATTGATCGGATTCATCGGTTGAAAACTCTGGAGATCGAGGTGAGGACGGGATGCGCCGTCCGGCGGTATCCCGCAGTGAAGAGCAGCGGCCCGGATGATTTGGTATTCCAGTCCGTAAAGGACGGGGCGCCGATGCGTGACAACAACATTCTAGTCCGGCACCTGAAGCCGGCTGGATTAAAACTTGGACTCGGCTGGGTCAGCTGGCTGGTGAACTGATGGTTTCAATTGGTTCCAATAACTCGGCGGTTTGTAGGTGTAGAATCGTGGTAAACGTAGATGGACTTAGATACTTACCGATGGAAGAGTCCAGCCTGAAAAGGCTGGCGTCGGCGGTTCGATTCCGTCCCTGGCCACCATTCTTAAGCCTCCCTGTTTCATAACCTTGTGGCCATACCTGGGGCCTTTGAAAGCCCGGAAGACCGGTCTTCAGGAAGCCATTCGGAGTCCAAGCCCGTTTCTGCCTCGGTGGTGGTATCCGTGGTAACCATGCGGTTGCCGCTGGAGAGCACGCTCAAAGGATATAGCATAAGGCCCTATCGCACCAGTTCACGGAACGAAGTTTCGATTCAATCCAAACCTACAACGCGTCCCGCATAACCGGTCATTTCCAGGTACCCAACTCCGATCAGTCGCCGGCCGACCCTTCTGACGTCGACGTCGATCGCGCCTTCCCAGTAGTTTGTACTGCCTGTCATTTCCTGCCCAGCTAGCGGCGTGCGAACTGCCGCTTTGAAACCGAGAGCCGGCACTTCGATGGTCCATTCCACGGGGTAGCGGCCGCCGGTTGTGGCACTG
>Ga0206831_1001_pt2 | contig 77323 bp, 71 predicted proteins | sample Alteio_BWOrgCont_73_FD_152876 | JGI IMG/M metagenome (GOLD analysis project Ga0206831, IMG submission 152876) | Enriched cells from forest soil in Barre Woods Harvard Forest LTER site, Petersham, Massachusetts, United States -... | ecosystem: Environmental > Terrestrial > Soil > Temperate forest >...
GCCAAATCAAGCCTCCGCCGAATCGGCGGATCGCGGCAAATTCACGATCTACATGGCCGGCAACCAGGTCGCCACGGAAAATTACACCGTTCAGAAATCCGCCGGCGGCGGCATCGACATCGATGGCTCGGGGTCGGCCAACCTCGGCACGATGAAAATCGATATCGAAAAATTTGAGGTGCGCACCAACGCCAAGTACGAACCAGTGGAAGCCATTGGAAAGGCCAAGCTCGGCGCCATCCAGATGAATGTGCACGCTACCTTCGCCGGCGGCCAGTCCAAGAACGAAATCGATACCGGGCAAGGTCCCCAAAGCAAGGAGATTCCCGTACACGCTGGCGCGGTGGTGGTGAATGCCAATCTGCCGCTCTTTCCCTGGAGCGTCCTCGCCATGCGAGCCAGCTTCGACAACCAGCAACCCCAGCAGTTTCCCGTTTATGTGCTCGGGCAAGCCGAGGTGAACGCCACGGTTATATTCAAAGGCCGCGAACAAGTGGAATTTGCCGGCAAGACCGCCGACCTGAATCATCTGGCCGCAACGGGAACCACGCCACAAGGCCAGCCCATCAGTCTGGATTTCTGGGTGGACGACAACCGCAAGCTGATCAAGGTCGCAGTGCCGTCGCAGGGCGTGGAAGCGTATCAAGACGGTTTCGAGCCCAAAGCTCGCGCCGCTGTTTCCGACAATTCCCCGAAAGGCTAATGCGATAAAGAGATAGACAAGAGGCTCATGAGCTCGCCGCTGGACTGTTATCTATCCGCCATCCTAGACATCGCCGATGCCATCGAAGCAGTTTCGCCCGAAATCAGCGCTTCCTACCGTGAGCGGTTGACCCGGCTGCATGCCGAAGTGGCTGTTCCCACGTCTTCCCAATCGGTCGACCAAACTCTGGATGATAGCCGTCAGGCTCTACACGAAATCCTGCGCGATTTTTCCGGCAAGGCTCGCCACAACAACCAGGTTTTGGCTCGTGACCTGAATCAAACCCTGGACATGATGGCCCGCACCGAGGATTCGCGCTCCGTGCGCAACGTCCAGTACGTGGAACGTTTAGTGGATTTCGCGGATCAGGTGGACGCGGCCATCCGCGCCGACGACTTGCCGCGGCTGGCAGGCCAAATATCGGAATTGCGCGGTTTCGCTGAATCCATCGAGCTAGACAGCCACGACGCCTTTGCCCGCCTGCGCAAGAAGATGATCGAGATCCAGCTTCGTCTGCACGAAGCGGAACTGCTGGCCACGCTCGATCCGCTCACCGGCGTCGCCAACCGCAGAGAATTGGATCGCGAGCTCTCCGCCCGCGTCGCTGGCCAGCAGGAATTCTGCATACTGCTGTTCGACCTCGATGGATTCAAGGCGGTCAATGATCGGCACGGGCATCTGTGCGGCGACGAAGTCCTGAAGCAGCTCTCTGCCCGGCTCAGCGGCCAGGTACGCGCCCGCGATTTCGTGTGCCGCTGGGGTGGCGACGAGTTCGTCGCGATTCTCGCTTGTGGACTGGCCCACGCCGAAACTCGTTCGCTCCAGATCGCAGCCCGTCTCAATGGGCCCTACCATATCATCGGCGAGGGCCACCAAATCCATGTGGATGTCGCGGTGTCGGTGGGCCTGGCCCAATACGCACCCGGCGAATCGCTAGCACAGCTCTTCCGCCGCGTCGACGAATCGATGTACCGCCACAAGGATGCAGCCACGTCTGGCTAATTCCATGGACAATCTGACCAATGCCGGCGTGCTCATAACGGGGGCCGGACGAGGCATCGGCAAGCGTCTGGCGATCGGCTTCGCGACCGCCGGAAATCGCGTGGCGCTTCTCGCTCGCAGCAAAGCTGAATTGGACCTGGCGCACCTTGAAATCGAGCACGCCGGTGGCAACGCTCTTCGCATCCGCGCCGACGTTACTGATTTTGAGCAGCTGAACGCCGCGGTCGATCGCATGCGCGTGCACTACGGCGAAGTCGACGTCTTGATCTGCGCCGCCGCCATTCCGGGCCCCATCGGACCTTTCGTAGATCAGTCGCCAAAGGCCTGGGTCGACACCATCCATACCAATCTGCTGGGCGTGATGAACGCCTGCAAGGCGGTGCTTCCGCACATGATCGCTCGCCGCGCTGGAAAGATCATCGTACTGAGCGGCCCCGGCGCTACCACCGCGCGCCCCAATTTCTCCGCCTACGCCGCGTCCAAGGCGGCAGTGGTTCGATTGGTGGAAACCATCGCCGAGGAAAATCGCGAGCACAACGTTCAGATCAATTGCATGGGTCCCGGGGGAACGTATACTTCCATGACCGACGAGATTTTGCGGGCCGGCGAACGCGCCGGATGGAAGGAGACCGAGGACGCTTTACAGATTCGCCAAACCGGCGGTGTCGCGCCCGAAAAACAGATCCCGCTCGCGCTGTTTCTGGCTTCGGAGCAATCCAATCACATCAGCGGCAAGCTAATCCACGCTTCTGACGACTGGAAAAAACTCCGATCGGAAAATATCCACCCCGAAGCGTACACCCTGCGCCGGACGCAAAAAGTAACGGGTTAGCCACAGATAAACACAGATGAACACGCATCAAAGAATAATGCGTTTCCACTCAACCTTGGGCTTTTGGAAATTGATCAGAAGGCAAAGAGTTCGGCCAGAAGCGCGTAGATAATTGAGACATTGCGCCATGTGTTCGTTGGCAAGATGCTCGACGCACTTCAACTCAATCACTAGAACGCCTTCGACAAGAATATCGGCAATATATTCTCCGACGGAGCTTCCTTTGCATGACCGGTAATGAGGAGGGCGCGCTCGTAAACTTTTTCGAGGAATCCTGCTCCCAGTGTGTTTGAACCCTCAAACACTGCGCCGAGCACTTTTTCGCTTAAGGTGTTTAATCCTTGTTCATCTGTGTTCATCTGTGGCCAATATGAAGGTGCGGTCTTGCGGGACCGCCTCCCTCTTCAACTGCCCACAGGCCGCGAAGATATCTCGCCCTCGCGGCTTACGAACGAAGCACGGCATCGCGCGCCGCACGATCGCTTGAAACGCATGCACGCGATCGGCGTCCGGCGTCTCAAACGCGATTCCCGGCCCGGGATTCAGCGCTATCAAATTTACCTTCGCGTTCAGATGTGCCAGCAGTTTCACCACCCGCCGCGCGTCGGCGTCCGTATCGTTTACGCCCCTCAGCAGCACGTACTCGAACGTCAGTTTTTCCCACGGCCGCAGCGGATATGCCTTGCACGCTGCCAGCAAATCCTTCAACGAATATTTGCGCGTAATCGGCATTAACTCGCGGCGCTGCTCTTCACTCGATGCATTCAACGAAATCGCGAGCTTCGGCCGCACCGGCTCGCGCCCTAACTCCGCCATCTTGGGAACGATCCCAGCCGTGGAAAGCGTGATGCGCCGAGGCGAGATCCCCATGCCAGCCGGATCGGCCAGCAGGCGCGTCGCCTTGATCACGTTCGGCAGGTTCAAAAGCGGCTCGCCCATCCCCATCATCACGATATTCAGGCGATCGCTGTCGGTCGAAATCCCATGCGCCCGCATCACAAACAGCACCTGACCAACGATCTCGCCGGCCGTCAGATTCCGCTCCAGGCCCATCAATGCCGTCAGGCAGAACTGGCAATTCACCGGGCATCCAACCTGGCTGGATATGCAAATCGTATCTCTTTTGCCAGCGGGGCTGTCTTCCGGCATCAGAACCGTCTCTACCGTGCGATCATCCTGTAGTTTCAACAGATAGCGGCGCGTGCCGTCCTTCGACCGATACTCGCCCGCTAGCTCCGGCAATCCCACGGAAACCTTTGAAACCAATTCTTTTCTTAGATTTAGCGGGAGGCTGGTAATCTGGACGAGGTCCGTGACCTTCTGCCGGTAGACCGCGTCGTATACCTGTCGGGCGCGAAACGCAGGCTGGTCTTGCCCAAGGGTTTCTTGTAGATCCGAAAGTTCCAGTCCTACAATACTTTGCACCACTTTTTTCAGTATACAACGATCGTTCCGGCTTCGTTCCCTTCGGGAACCGGCTATAACAATGCTGGAACCGCGATAAGATGTAAGTGAAGGTAAAATGGCAGGCGCAGTTCAAACTCTACGTGATATCGAAGCAACCACCCTGAAAAACGGGGTCCGCGTGATCAGTGAGGAGATGCCCCACGTGCGGTCCGTCTCCATGGGAGTCTGGATCAAGACCGGCTCCCGCCGCGAAACATCGGAAGAGAACGGTATTTCGCACTTCATCGAGCACATGCTCTTCAAGGGCACCAAAAACCGATCCGCCGAAGAGATCGCGCGCTCGGTGGATTCCATCGGCGGCGGCCTGGACGCCTTCACCGCCAAGGAGATGGTCAGTTACAACACCAAGGTTTTGGACGAACATCTGCCCCTCGCGTTCGACGTAGTGGCCGACATGGTTCGCAATCCCCTGTTTCGGGAAGAGGACATCGAGAAGGAAAAGGGCGTCATCCTCGAAGAGCTGAAGATGGAGGTGGACAACCCCGAATATCTTCTTCACGATATCTTCTCCAGCAATTTCTACAAGGATCATCCGCTCGGGAAACCCATCATCGGCAGCAAGGACACCATTCGGGCGTTCGATCGCCGGATGATCGGCGATTACTACCGGCGCTATTATGCTCCGTCCAATATCCTGATCACTGCCGCCGGCAATTTGAATCACGGGCGCCTGGTGGAGTTAGCGCGCCAATATTTTGAGGATCTCCCGATGAACGGGACGCTGGCGCCGGAAGTGGCGCCGGTGCCGCACGCGCGCCTGGTTTTCCGCAACAAAACTTCGCTCGAGCAGACTCATCTGTATATGGGCGTGCCCGCGTATCCTTTTTCGCACGAGATGCGCTTCGCCTGTTATGCGCTAAACACCATTTTGGGCGGCGGCATGAGCTCGCGGCTGTTCCAGAATATCCGCGAAAAGCAGGGCTTGGCGTACGCCGTGTATTCCGAACTCGCCATGTATCACGACACCGGCTGCATGGCCATTTACGCCGGCACGGCCGTCGAGACTTGCGGTCAAGTGATTGAGTCCATCGTGAAGGAGCTGCGCGAGATCAAGGAGAATCTGGTGCCGGCCGAGGAGCTGCGTCGCGCCAAAGATAATCTCAAGGGCTCATTTATGCTCGGCCTCGAATCCACTTCCAGCCGGATGAGCAACCTGGCTCGCCAGGAGCTGCATTTTAAGCGCTTCTTCACTCTGGATGAGATGATCGAGAAAATCGAAGCGGTTACGGCTGAACAAATTCGCGACATCGCACGGGAATTCTTCCATTCGAAGAACATCACGCTTGCGGTGCTCGGCAACCTGGGCGACTTCCGTATCAAACGCGAGGACCTCGACTGCTGATTTCACGACTCGGTAAATTGGCGCGAGCCCTGTTGGCTTTGTGCGCCCTCACCGGGTCCCTTTCCGCACTTGATCTGAAATCGCTGAAGCCGCAGGGCTATGTCAGCGACTTCGCGCACGTTCTAGATCCGCAAACGCGCGCTCGGTTGGAGGACTATTGTGGCCGGGTGGAACAGCTCACCGGTGCACAAATGGCGCTGGTAACGATCCAGTCGCTGGACGGCCAGCCGATCGAAGACGCGACGAACGCGCTCTATCGCCAATGGGGTGTCGGCAAGAAGGGAAAGGACGAGGGGATTATGTTCCTGCTCGCCATCCAGGATCGTCGCGACCGCATTGAAGTCGGCTATGGCTTGGAGCCGATCCTTCCCGACGGCTTCGATGGCAGCATCGCGCGCAGTATTCAGCCGCTGCTGCGGCAGGGCTCTTATGGGCCGGCGATGATCGCCGCTGCCCAGCAGATTGGTTCCGCGATCGCCCGCGCTAAAGGAGTCACGCCGCAGGCCCAAGCGCGCCCGCGCTACCGCGAGACTTCTCGTGGCCATGGGCTGCCGTTGCCGGTGATCATCATCGGTATCATTGTGTTGCTCTTGCTGTTTGGCCGCGGCGGCAGTGGCGGCGGTTTCTTGGCCGGCATGCTTCTCGGTAACCTATTAGGCGGCGGACGCGGCGGTGGCGGGAGCTGGGGTGGCGGAGGCTTCGGAGGCGGCGGTGGAGGCGGAGGCTTCGGCGGCTTTGGCGGAGGGGATTCGGGCGGCGGCGGGGCATCGGGGAGCTGGTAAATCATGCGAGTAAGTCATGGAAGATAAACTCCAGGAATTAGTGGATCGTCTGAAGCACGCCCAACACGAGCGTTTGCGCTCGGTGGTGCTCTACGGTTCCGCGGCTGCCGGCGAACACAACGAGCACTTCTCCGATCTCAACGTCCTGTGCGTGCTTACTCGCGTCACACCCGCCGAACTGGCCGATGCCGAGCCGATCTTTAAATGGTGGCGCGAGCAGGGCAATCCCTCACCGCTGCTGTTCAGCGAAGACGAGCTGCGCACTTCCACCGACTGTTTTCCGGTGGAGTTCCACGACATGCAAGAGCGTCACCGTATCCTTTACGGGACCGATGTCATCAAAGACCTGGTGATCGATCGCACGTTCTATCGCGCGCAAGTTGAGATGGAGCTGCGGTCGAAGCTGTTGCGCCTTCGGCAAAAGGCGGCTGAAGTGCTGACCGAAAAGGCTCAGCTGTTGCGCTTGATGATCGATTCGGTACCGAATTTCTTAGTCCTCGCGCGGCATGCCTTGCTGCTTTCCGAGCAACCGTCCGGCTGGAAAAAGCGCGAGATCGTCCGGCATCTGCCGGATATTGGCGTAGACGGAACGCCGTTCGATATTCTGCTCGATTTGCGGGAACAGACCAAGCGGGCCGGCGACGTGGATCCGGCCGCGTTGTTCGCGACGTATCTGCAACAGATCCAGGCGCTGGTCGGTCACGTGGACCAGATCGAGAAATGACCCGGATAGAGAAATAAGGGGGGACTGATGAAAATCGGATTGATTGTACTTGGAGTAATCGTATTGGCCGTTCTGTGTGTTTTCGGCTGGGCCGCGGGCTCGCGGAACACGCTGGTTACGGAGCGCGAATCGGTCAACGCAGCTTGGGCGCAGGTGGACGTCGCGCTGCAGCGCCGCGCCGATCTGATCCCCAACTTGGTCGAGACCGTGAAGGGTTTCGCTAAACAGGAACAGGCCGTAATTAAGGAAGTCACCGATGCCCGTGCGGCGCTGGGTGGCGCGCGCACACCGCAGGACAAGATCCAGGCCAACGGGCAATTGGACAGTGCTCTTAGTCGGCTGCTGGTGGTGGTGGAAAACTATCCGCAACTGAAATCGAACGAGAATTTCCTGCGCCTGCAAGACGAGCTTGCTGGAACCGAAAACCGTATCGCAGTCGAGCGTCGCAAGTACAACGAGACCGTGCAGAAATATAACACCGACATCGAGCTCTTCCCCAACAACATCGCCGCTTCGATGTTCCACTTCGAACGAAACGACGCGTATTTCAAGACCGCGCCTGACGCGCGTAATGCTCCCAAGGTCTCGTTCTAGGCCGTTTCAGTGCCTGGCACGAGTAAGCGCCTGCTCTTAATCGGCGCTACCACCGGTTATCAGACACGCGCGTTCGCCGAAGCGGCTCAGCGTCTGGGCCTCGAGCTGATTCTCGCTACCGATCGCTGCCACGTGTTAGATGATCCATGGGGCGATCGCGCCGTCGCGCTACGTTTCGAGGATCCAGAAGGCGCCGCCCAAATTCTGGCGGCAGAAGCAGGAGTGGACGGCATTGTCGCCGTGGGCGACCGTCCGGCTTACATCGCGGCCCTTGCGGCCCAGCGCCTCGGCATCCCCTACAATTCGCCCGATTCCGTCAACGCCAGCCGCAATAAATTTCTAGCGCGCGAGCGGTTTCGCGCCGCCGGGTTGCTGGTTCCCGAATTTCATCGCGTTGCATTGTTCGAAGGTCCCGAGCGCGCGGCACAACATGCGCCGTATCCCTGCGTCCTCAAGCCGCTGGGACTTTCCGCCAGCCGGGGCGTCATTCGCGCCAACAATCCCGCCGAATTTGTCGTTGCTTTCCGCCGCATTCAAAACCTCTTGGCCGATCCCGACATCGCGCGGCTCCACGAAGATCAGGACCGCTTTCTGCAAGTGGAGACTTTCATCGAGGGCCGCGAATTCGCGCTGGAGGGACTTCTCACCGCCGGCGGTTTGCGCGTGCTCGCGATTTTCGATAAGCCCGATCCACTCGATGGCCCCTTCTTCGAGGAGACCATCTACATCACGCCATCGCGCGAGCCTGAGTCTACGCAGCGCGCCATCATCCAGACCACCGAAGCCGCAATCCACGCGCTGGGTCTCAGTCACGGTCCGATCCACGCGGAAATGCGGGTCAACTCACGCGGGGTCTGGATGCTGGAAGTGGCCGCGCGGCCCATCGGCGGTCTGTGCGCGCGAGTCCTGCCGGGACTCGAAGAGCTGATCCTGCGGCATGCCTCGGGTGACGAAGTGGGTTCCATCGCCATGCCCGCTCCCGCGTCGGGTGTCATTATGATTCCGATTCCGCGCGAGGGAATTTATGTGGAAACGGAAGGACTCGACCAAGCTCGCGCCGAGCCCGGCATCGAAGAGGTGATCATCACCGCCAAGCCGGGTCAAAGGCTTATCCCGCTTCCGGAAGGCGCCAGCTATTTGGGCTTCATCTTCGCACGCGGCGAATCTCCGAATGCCGTAGACCGGTCACTGCGAAGCGCGCAACGGCAACTGCGCTTTGAAATCGCGACCGCTCTGCCGGTGGTGTAGATTCAGTTCTTGGCTTGTGGAGGCACGTAGCCCGGAGGCAGCGCCGCGCCGGCCCCGAAGAAATAGTCTTCCATTTGCTTGAGCAAAAACTCTTGCGCTTCCTGCGTACCCAGGTTCAGCCGGTACTCGTTCATGATCATCTTCATCTGCTCCAGCCACATCTTCCAGGCTTCCTTGGAAACGTTTTCATAGATGCGCTGGCCCAGCGGATGACCGTCGAAAGGCGGTTCATCGAGTCCGGGCATCTCGCGCTGAAACTTCACACAAAATACGGTGCGCTTGCCGACTTCTTCTACCTTGGGACCGCCCATGCCGCCAGCTCCACAACCCATTTCAGCGCCTCCTTGAAATTCCAGCTTGCCGAAATTCCAGCTTACCAGAGGGCGGACAGCCGAGGGTTCCGCTTTTCGATTATGCCAGGCGTTTTTCGGATGTGCCGATGTCTTTGCCGATGTCTTTGCCGATGTCTTTGTCGATGTCTTCGGCGGCAGCCCGAGCAGGTCCGCCCTTCTTGCCGTTGAGGTATTCCGACAGACGCAATGGCATCTGCGCGCCCTTTTCCATGGAGCGTTGTACCGCTTTCTGGTACCGGCGCAGGGTCTCGCGCTTCACCGGCTCCTTGATTTGGCAAGCCTCAATGTCGAGCAGGATGTCTATCTCCCACGGCTGGAACGTGTTACGGTTCATTGCCCCGCGGATTAGCTCCTGCATCAGGCGGTTGAAACGGTTTAGGCGGGCTTCGCTGTCAATGGTCTGCACGAGCATATGGGGCCTTCTTCTCTATCGGCGAAACCGCTCGAAAACTTGAACCAATAATACAGGACAATAAGACCGGAGCCCCCACTTATGCCCGATGCCAAATTCGACCAACCCCGGCTTGCTCTCAACCGTATCTACACCAAAACCGGCGACCTGGGCCAAACGCACCTGGCGGGCGGCCAGCGAGTCTCGAAGGACTCCGCGCGTATCGAGTGCTACGGCACGGTTGACGAGCTGAACGCCTTCACCGGCATGGCCGCGATCTCGGCCGCCGAATCCGTGCCTTCCCTGGTGCCGATTTTGCGCCGCGTTCAGCATGAATTGTTCAATCTGGGGTCGATCCTAGCCACCAAACCCGAGGATGTGCATCCTAACCAGGCGCGCATCACCGAAATCGAGATCCGGCAACTGGAGACCGAAATTGATCGCATGAATGCGGTCCTTGCGCCGCTGCGGTCCTTCGTGCTGCCGGGCGGCACGCGCTTGAACACCGAGCTGCACGCCTGCCGAACCATTTGCCGCCGCGCCGAGCGGATCGCCGTGGCGTTAGCCAGTCAAGAACCCACGCCGCCCGAAGCAATTCAGTACTTGAATCGCTTGAGCGATGCATTCTTCGTCTGGAGCCGCTGGGTAAACCACGAGCTCGGCGTTCCCGAGGTCCTGTGGGAGCCGAATCAATCCGCCTCCGGCACCACTTAGCTACTTGCTGCCGATCTCGTGGCGATCGTAGGCTTCTCTCATCCGTCGAAGCTCCTCGACGTCGTTCCACAGGGCGTCCCGCTCCCGCCCCGACAAATGATTGTCGTCGATCACCTTCTGAATGTCCCCCATGGCGCTGTTTAAATTGGCCCTATCGAATTTGCCGTGCTGCCAGTGGTTGGCGAAATCCCGAAGCTGCCGTTCGGTATGATTCAGCCGGTCGCGGTCGCCCTTACCGAGATGCCAAACCGCATATCCCCGGGTAAGATCCTGATGCACGTGATCGATGATTCCGGCTACCGCCTCGGGACGGTAGCGTCCTTCCGGGCCATTCTGCGCGTGGCCGGTCGCTGCCCACGACATCAAAATGAGGCCGCACAGCAATCCACGGAGCATTTGTCGCATCGGCTTAAATCCCCTCGCCCACATTACCGCAAATAGGGTATTCTTACTAAATCAAGATGAGGTTCATCGTTCTGTAACACTGCCTGTACACTACGTTAGTCCCCCGAACGCCTCGTTTGCGTGCAATCCATGCCGTGCCACGGTCCGCGCGGTCCAAATTTGAGGAGGATTCTTATGACAAGCAGCCTTCGCTTCAGACGGCCGGCCTTCATAGCCGCCGCTATTCTGGCTCTGACTTTCGCTGCGCACGCGCAGCAGATTGTTGGCGTGATCACCGGAACCGCGAAAGACGCTTCCGGAGCCGCGGTAGCGGACGTGACTGTGACGGCGCGCAATATCGCGACTAACCTGACCGTCACTGCGCGTACTCAGACGAGTGGCTCGTATTCCATATCGAACCTGCCGGCGGGCAGCTACGAACTTACATTCACCAAAGAGGGCTTCGACGCCGAACGCCATACCGAAGTGGTGGTTAATGGAGATCGCACCACGACAGTGGATGGCGATCTCAAGGTTGGCACCATTGCCACCAAGGTCGACGTCATCGGCACTCCGCTGATGAACCAGACAGACACCACCACCGGCTATGTGGTGGACCAAGCCACCATAGAAAACACTCCGCTCGGCACCGGTAGCTTCACGCAATTGGCCATCATGAGCCCGGGCGTTCACGCGGATTTCCTGGGAGGCGCGGGCAGCAACTCCGGCCTCGGGAATCAAGCCATTTTCGCCAACGGTCAGCGCGATACCAGCAACAGCTTTTCGCTCAACGGCATCAGCACCAACAATCTTTTCAATGGCAACTCCACCAGCCAGGTTGGCGAGGACCGCTTCAGTTTCAACATCGGCGAGAGCTTTGGCGCCGGCGGTGAAATCCAGACCAGCACTTCGGTGTATGGAGCCATTGGACAGGCTCTACCGACTCCTCCTCCCGAGGCCATTCAGGAGATTGCCGTCAATTCCGCCATGTACGACGCCACGCAGGGCGCCAATAGCGGAGCGCACATCAGCGTCCTCACCAAGTCCGGCAGCAATGGCCTGCACGGCGAGATCTACGAGAAGTGGCAGAACAGCGACATGAATGCCCAGCCCTTCTTTTACAATGCTTCGCCTATCCTGGCGCCCAATTTCCTGAACCGCAATCAATTCGGCGCAACTCTGGGCGGACCCATCAAGAAGGACAAGTTGTTCTATTTCCTCTCCTATCAGGGCGTACGCATCGCCGACTCCACCGATTCCACCAAGGAAGTTACTGTTCCGCTCAGTCTCACCAACGACCGCAGCGCGCAGGGAATCATCAACACCATCCAGGGCGCCTACGGGACAACCCTCGGGGCGAGCCAGCTCAGCTCGCAGGCGCTGGGGCTGTTGCAAGCCAAAGGCGCCAACGGTCAGTATTTGTTCCCCAGCGCTCAAATCACGAATCCCACCACTGCGACAATATTGGGTTATGACGCTGTAGTGCAAGGACCCAATGCCCAATCGAACGTCGACCAGGGAATCGCCAACGTCGACTACGTTCTGAGTGACAAGGATCGGCTGGGCGTGAAATATTTCGTTCAAACAGACCCTACCTCGAATCCTTTCGGCGCGGCGGGCGTGTTGCTCGGATTTCCGCAACAGCTTTCCTCCGGCAGTCAGGTGATTTCGCTGAACAATACCCTGATTCTCACTCCATCCTTAACCTGGCAGCAGCGCGCCGGCTTCACCCGCATGCGCGCCTACTCTCAAACCAGCCAGGATTACACCCCGGGGCAGTTTGGAATCTCTCTTCCCGGGGGAGCCACGCAATTTCCGCAGATGGAAATCCACGTCGCCGATCCAACCATCGGCAATGAGCTCCAGTTCGGACCCAGCACCAGTTTCGGCAATGCGGGCATGTTTCAAAACCAGTGGGAATATGGAACCTCGCTGAGTTGGGTGAAGGGCCGCCATACCCTGAGTCTTGGCGTGTCCTGGGATCATACGCAACTCAATATCATCAACAACAACGTCAACACCGACATCGTCGAATTCAAGAGTTTCGAAAGTTTTGCCGAAGGCGATCTCCGCTCCGGCAATTACTCGTCTGATTTTGCGGGCTCGGCTAACCGCTACTATCGGTCCGACACCGTCGGTGCGTATATCAACGACAACTACAAATTGCTCAGCAACCTCACCGTGACCCTCGGCCTGCGTTGGGACTTCGACGGGCCGCTCTCGGAGAAATACGGAAAACTTACCGCGTTCAATCCGAGTCTGTATTCCTACAATGCGGCTACAGATACGATCGTCAACTCCGGACTCGAGATTGCCGGGAACAACCCGAACTTCGGCACGCCCGGAGCGAGCGACACCCTTATGAAGGCGCGCCAGTGGGGCCTCGCGCCTCGCCTCGGCATCGCTTGGTCGCCCACGTCAAAGCTGACCGTGCGCGCCGGGTTTGGCATGTACTACGACCGCGGCGAATTCTTCAGCTACCTCTCGCCGCCCGCCGGCGCTGGCTTCAACGGGCCGTTTGGCGTCACTCTCGCACCGCCCTTTGTTTCGCCAGAATTCGCCGCCAGCGGCGCAACTTTGGCGAGTCCATTTGGATCCGCTCCCCCGCCGACGCCTGCCGGAAGCGCGGCCGCGTTCACAGCGCTGTTGCCGAATATTTCGCAGACCGAAAACGGCAACTACCCCGTGGGCAACGCATTCGGTCCATTTGTGTTCGGCGGTTACGATATCCATAACAAGCTCCCTTACACCGAAAACTGGACTTTCGACCTCCAGTACCAAGCCAAGGACTGGTTATTCAGCGCCGGCTACATCGGCAATCACGGCCAGCACGAAATCCTGCCGATTCCGTTCAATGAGCCCATCCTTGCCACCCCGGGTCACCCGGTGAACGGGCAGATGTATTCCTACGGCGGCACGAACTACGACGCGAATGGAAACTATGTAAATCTCTCGACCGAGCCGATCTCGACCGGCGAATACTCCGGCAACGCGCCCATCCGCGTGCCCTATATTGGCTACGACATGAATTCCGTGCTGTACGAGGCGGAAGGTGTATCGAACTACAATGCGCTCCAACTCCAGGTTCGTAAGCGCTACTCAAACGGACTGCAGCTGACCGCAACTTATACGCGGTCGCACTCCCTCGACGAGCAGAGCGGGCTGGGACTGTTCCTGACCGGCAACAATCCCAACACTCCCAGGACCAGCTATGCGTCGTCGGACTTCGATCGGCCCAACGTATTCCTGATCAACTACAGCTACACCATCCCAAAGGTGACTTCCAACAAGGCACTTGGCGCCGCTGTTAACGGTTGGACCATCGGCGGGCAGACCGTGGCGCAGAGCGGCGAGCCCTACAGCGTCTATGACTATTCGGGGTCGGTAGGAAGCTTGTACTTCGGTACCAACGTCGAGATTTCCAATCCGATCCTGCCCCTCAAGCCGGGTGTGACCGCGCAGCAGGCCATGCTGCAAGGCACCACCGGCGTGAATCCGGCCAAGCCGGTGTTCAACGTCGCCGACTTCTATCCGCAATTCGTGCAGCCGGGAACGTTCGGAGTTCCCCCCTGCGAAACCGGGGTCGGCTGCGATAGCTACGAGTCGAACTTCGCGAATACCGGGCGCAATCTGTTCCGCGCTCCCTTTGGGGTACGCTTTGACATGTCTCTGGGCAAGGAATTTTTGCTCAATGAGCGTTTCCGGCTGCGCTTCAACTTCGACGCGTTCAATGTCTTCAACCATCCGGATTTTGATGCGCCGAATAACTTCGCTCAATTCTTCGAAGACTACTCGGCGCCGCCGTTGGCCACTCCGTTGGGAAGCGCGGGTTACATCCAGCACACCATTGGAAGCTCGCGATTCTTGCAGCTTTCGCTGCACTTGCGATTTTGAGCGGAGCGCCAGCACCACACTCGGAGACGACCGGAAGTTCGTGCACTGGAAACATCGACTCGAAGAAAACCGGACGGCTGGCGCGTGAGCAAGCAGCTCATCTTCTCCGATATTCACGGCGATAAGGCCGCGCTCGAAAGATTGATGGCGATCGAAGCGGATTACTACTTCGCCGCCGGCGATCTTGCCAATTTCGGGCGTGGTCTGGACACCGTGGGACCGATCATGCAGAAGCACGCCCAACGGATGTACGTTATCCCCGGCAACCACGAATCGGAAGCCGACGTTACGCGCTTCTGCCGCGAGTTCGGCTTTCAGGATTTTCACGGCAAGAGAATGAAGATCGAGGGCTACAATGTCGCCGGGCTGGGCTACTCGAATCCCACGCCTTTCGATACGCCAGGCGAATACAGCGAACAGGAGCTGGCTGAACGTCTGCAAAGGTTCAATGGACTCGATCCGCTGGTCTTGATTTGCCATACACCACCGAAGAACACCGCGCTCGATCGTGCAGGCCAAGGACAGCATTTCGGAAGCGAGGCAATCCGCGAATTCATCGAACGCGAGCAGCCGCTGTATTTCTTTTGCGGGCACATCCATGAAGCCGCCGGACAACATGCATTGCTGGGCCGCACACAGGCCTGGAACATCGGAAAGCGCGGCCACTTGCTTGAGTTGACGCCCCTGCTAAAATGAAATTTCCATGACCTTCGAAGAACACGAACGAGAATACGCCTCGCTCCGCCAGCAAGCTGACGCTGTGCGGAGCTATCTTTGACTCCTCCAACAAGAAACTTCAGCTAGCTAAGATCGAACAGCAGATCTCCTCCGATTCCGACTTCTGGAATCAGCCGCCGGAAAAAAGCCAGAAGATCATGCAGGAGCGCAAACGCCTGGAACAGGCCATTGCGGATGAGGCAGAAGTCACGCGTCTGACCTCCGATCTTGACACGCTGTTCGAGCTGGGCCGGGAAGGCGAAAACGTCGCGGCCGATCTGGACCGCGAGATGCAGAGTTTTTCCGCACGCCTGGAAGTGCTCGAAACCGGCATGCTGCTCTCCGGCCTGAACGACGCCAAGAGCGCCATCATGGCCATCCATCCCGGCGCGGGCGGCACCGAAAGCCAGGATTGGGCCGAGATGCTGCTGCGCATGTATCTGCGCTGGGCCGAACGCCACAGCATGCAGGCTGTCGTCACCGATCGCCTGGAAGGCGAGGGCGCGGGCATCAAATCGGCGACGCTCGAGATGAATGGCGAAAATGCGTATGGGTTGCTGCAGTCGGAGATCGGCGTGCATCGGCTGGTGCGGATCTCGCCGTTCGACGCCAACGCGCGCCGTCACACTTCCTTTGCGTCGGTTTTCGTTTATCCGCTGATCGATGACGAAATCAACATCGACATCAAGACGGAGGATTTGCGCGTGGATGTCTTCCGCGCATCGGGCGCCGGCGGCCAGCACGTGAACCGGACCGAGTCCGCCGTGCGCATGACGCATATACCGACCGGCATCGTGGTGCAGTGCCAGAACGAGCGTTCGCAACACAAGAATCGCGCCAGCGCGATGAAGCAAATGCGGGCACGCCTCTACGAATACGAGCTGGAGAAGAAGCAAGCGGCCAATAAAAAAGTGGAGGACTCGAAACTCGAGATCAATTTCGGGAGCCAGATCCGCAGCTACGTGCTGGCGCCCTATCGCATGGTGAAGGATCATCGCACCAAGCTTTCCATCGGCGATGTGGATCGCGTTTTGGACGGCGACCTGGATCGGCTGATGCACGCATTCCTGGTTTTCAAGCACACGGGTAAAATCGCGGGCGACGCGAAAGAGGATCTGCCTGAGTGAGGCGTCTGAAATAGCGCGTGCGGCGGCGCTGATTCGCGATGGCCAATTGGTGGCCTTCCCCACCGAGACCGTGTATGGGCTCGGAGCTAACGCGCTGGACTCAGCGGCCATTGAGAAAATTTATGCCGCCAAAGGCCGGCCACCGACCAGTCCGCTGATCGTTCATGTGAGTTCGATCGAAATGGCGCAGAGCTTGGTCCGCGAGTGGCCGGAGCGAGCCCAACAATTGGCTCGGATTTTTTGGCCCGGGCCGCTGACGCTGGTTTTGCCGAAACAGCCCCACGTCCCTGAACGCGTCACCGCCGGGTTGGATACGGTTGGCGTTCGCATGCCCGCCCATCCGATCGCGCAAGCTCTGATCAGCGAGGCCGGTGTTCCCATTGCTGCGCCCAGCGCCAATCTGTTTACCGAACTTTCACCGACCACGGCGCAACACGTTCGCGATTCGCTAGGCAGTGAGATCGCAATGGTGCTGGACGGAGGTCGTGCAAACGTTGGAATTGAATCGACCGTTCTTTCGCTGGTGGGTCCCGAAGCCGTATTGTTGAGACCCGGTATGGTCACGCAGCAGGAAATCGAAGCAGTAATCGGACCGGTGCGAGTTCTGCAACAGGCTCCCGAGAGCGCTCATTCGTCGCCCGGTCTGCACGCCCGGCACTACAGCCCGAAAACTCGATTGATCTTGATAGAAGCTGGCCAACCTACTCCGAGTGGCCACGGAATCTTCCTTCAAATGCCAGCCGACTCGCACGACTACGCCGCAGTCCTGTATGAACGACTGCATGAAGCAGATGCACAAGGCTGGGACTGGATCGCGCTGGAACTGCCCCCACGCAGTCCGGAATGGTCGGCGATTCGCGATCGCCTGGAACGAGCCAGTTACCGATCGTAACAGGCCGAAGGAGCCCAACCCGTGGCGTCGGGCTGCTTGCGGAAGTGCGTGCTCGTGATCATGGTGCGGAAGAGATAGGTCGGATCGGAGACGATGGTCTTCACCACGATCCAATCGGCCTCGGGCTCCTTGATCACGTCGAAGAATTCCTGAACCGTCGTTTTGTCGCTGTACGGAACTCCGTTGCGCCGTAGATAGCCGGGCGCGAGATGGCTGGTATTCACTTCCAGCGATCCGCCCTTGGTTGGATCGAACGCCGCTCCGAAATATCCGACGCCGCCGGCCGGTCCAAGCCAGCGCGCGGCTGAATAACCTTGCAGCGTCGTCGGACCGCTGGGAGTTTGCGGCGGACCGAAGTGGAGCAAGCGAGTTTGCGTGCCAGCGTCGGCCTCAATCTTCAACGTGTTGTCGTCCTGCCACGTAATATGCAAGCGCGTGGGGATGCGCATGAGACCGGCGGCGCCGTAAGCCTTGCACTGATTGCCAGCGGCTTCGTCCTTGGCGGGATCCCATTCTTTAGCGATTTTCTGGCCCGCTGGATTCAGCGGCACGCCGGCGAAATCGCCCTTCGGCGCGGCGATCATTCGGAAGCGCCAATCTTCGGTGACGATGGAAACCCAGTAGCCGGTGAGATCGATGGGCGCGACGGCCTTGGCTGGCTTGGGCGGACCGGGAGGCGGCCCTCCAGGAAACTGCGCGAAGAGTGCCGGTGCAAAGGCCAGGATAGCGATGAAGTGAATTTTCATTTTTCGCCCTTCAAACTTTTATATACGGCTTCGACGAATTTGTCGGTGGTCCAGAAGCCGGTGGTGGAACCATATAAGGGATCGTAGTCCTGCGTGGGACGCGCGGCCTTCACCTGTTCTAGCGTCATGCCCTTCTTGATCATGTCGCGCACGCGATCGCGAATGATGATGGTCATTTCGCGGAAGTTGAGCACGTCGCCGAAATCGCACAAGCGCCCGTGGCCGGGAACGACCATCGTGCCGCCCTCCTGGCCGTATATCGGGATGATCAGGTCGACGATCTTCTGCAGCGCGTCGATGGTGCCCTGGATGCTGCCGCCGGCGGCGAGATCGATGATCGGATAATTGGTAGTCGTAAAGATGTCTCCGGTTGCGATGACATCGTCACGGCGGAAGAACACAATGCTATCGCCATCGGTATGGGCCGCGGGCTGATGCAGAATGTCGACGCCTTCGCCGTTGAAATAGAGCTTCTTCTGATCAGCCAGGAACGTGTCGGTGGGCCAGCCCTTCTCGGGACTTGGGGCCTGCGTCCCGGTTGGCGCGCTCATGCGATTGAGGACGTTGATGTGCGAAAGGACCGCCGCTCCCACGCCTGCGTCCTGAATATCACCCGTGACGTTGGCGCCGACAATCGTACTGCCGGCCAGGCGAATTTTAACATTGCCGCCGGTGTGATCGGCATGATAATGCGTGTTGATGATGTAACGGATGGGACCAGTTGAAATGGACTTGATCGCGGCCAGAACCTTGTCGGCCATGGGCTCCAGACCGGTGTCGACAACCAACACGCCGTCTTTGCCGGTTTGCACGGTGATGTTGCCGCCCGCCCCGACGATCATGTAGATGTTGCCCTGCACCGGCAGCACGTGGACTTCAGTGTTCTGATTTTGCGCGCAGACCAAGCCTGCGGTCGCGATTAACCCTCCGGCCGCGATTAGAAATGCAAAGAGGGTTTTCATTTCGCGGCTGCCTTTGCGGCCGGGGCCGTTCCGCGAATTTTGTTCTGGTACTCGGGATACATCGTGTCGGCTCCGCCGCGCGCCGCTTTGGGCGGGATGCCATGAGCGGCTGGGAATTCGTCGAGGAACTTATTGGTGCCAGGCAGATGATGCGGGATCACGCCCTTCGCCCGGATGACTTCTTCCACGCTTTCGCACGGATAGGGCGCGATCTGGCCGCCGACTTCATAGAGGTAGTCGCGGGTGCGGATGAAAGGCTCGGTGAGATAGGGGGGATCGCGAATTACGGTCATGATCGTCAGATTGTCGCCATGACGGATGAAGTGCTCCGTTACCACCGCGCGATCGCTGCGCGGCAAGCCGTTGCGGCGGATCCAACCTTCTTTCAAATGCGTGGTGGTGACGGCCAGAACGTCGCCTTCCCATTTGCCGGTAGAGAATCCCTGCGAGGTATGCAGCGCGTACTCTGGCGGATGCGGGCGGCCGTCCATCCAGATGGTGCGCTCAGTGCCCCACGCGAAGTGGTGCGTGTGGATGGCGATCAGCGTCTGGGAATCCTTGTCGAATTCTTCCCAGATGCGCATGCCGGCGAAGCTGGGAACGTAATCGGACGGGTGAACGCGGCACTGATATTCGGGCAACGTAATGAGCGAGGCATCCCAGGCGTCGGCGCGATAGCGGGCGGCATCGTTGATCGGCACACCGAGGTAATCGCCCAGTTCGGGGCCAGGCAGGCGTTCGGGCTCGTCTTCGTGCAGGATTTGCAGATTGTTCCAGACGCCGCCGAGATTCACCTGGCCGAAGGCCGGTGCGTGGGCCAGCGTCAGCAACATGGGGAACAGCCAGACAGAGCTAGCCATTCGATAGGTTCTTTCCATAAACCTTCCTATTTTTAAAGGCTCGGCGTTGAAGCCGAACGAGCATTAGTGCGTGACTGAAACGATTGTATACAGGTCTGCATAGTTTGTCGATTGGACCTCGGGAGCGGCTGTGTGACTGGTTAGTCTGCGTGGTGGCTTGGGTGAGGTGTACAATGCCCGTTACACCTGAATGGGAGCAAGGACCAGCCGTTGCGCTTTTGCATGATCACGAGCTATTACCCCCCATACAATTTCGGGGGGGACGGCATCTACGTGCATCGCTTGTCAAATGAGCTGGCACGGCGTGGGAACGTCGTGGAAGTCATCCACTGTATCGACTCGTACAACTTCGCAGCTGGGCCGCCAGCCACCGGCTATCAGGATCACCCCAACGTCACAGTTCACGGGCTGAAGAGCGGACTTGGCATGCTTTCTCCCCTAGCCACACAACAGACCGGCTATCCGCTCATGAAGTCACAGCGTATCCGGGAGATTCTGAGCAAAGGCTTCGATGTAATCCACTATCACAACATTTCTCTGGTGGGTGGACCGGGAGTTCTCGCGTTTGGAGAAGCGATCAAGCTCTACACCATGCACGACTACTGGCTCATTTGCCCGACCCACGGCTTGTTCCGGTTCAACCGTGCTCCCTGTCCGCGGCCGACTTTCTGCGCGGCATGCACTCTGGTTTACAAACGGCCGCCTCAGTTGTGGCGCTATTCAAGCTTGCTGGAGACCGCCATCAAGAATGTGGACGCCTTCATCGCGCCGAGCTTGACCAGCCAGCGCAAGCACGAACAGCTGGGGTTGAAAGGTCGCATCGTGCATCTGCCCAACTTTGTTTCGATCGACTCCAGCGACTCCGCGCCTGGCGAGCCCACCCGCCCCTCCTCGGAGCAGCGCTATTTTCTGTTCGTGGGGCGTCTGGAGAAGCTCAAGGGCCTGCACACGCTGATACCGGTATTCCTGCGCCAATCCAAAGCGGAGCTGTGGATCGCGGGCACAGGGACCCAAGAGGCTGAGCTGCGCGAGTTGGCGCGAGGGGACTCGAAAATACGCTTTCTGGGTCATCAATCCGAGGCGGCCCTAAGACGCCTTTATCGGGATGCCATCGGGGTGCTGTATCCCTCGATCAACTTCCAGGTGGGTCTTCCGAAATCCAGGACAGGCCGCGGGCAAGGCGCGCCGCTGGTCATCATGGAAGCCTTCAGCCAGAAGACCCCGGTAATTGCCAGCAACGTCGGCAGCATACCGGTGCTGCTGGAGCAAACCGGCGGCGGACTGGCGTACTCCACCGATCAGGAGCTGCTCGCGGCCATCGACCGGCTGCTGTCCGATCCCGCGTACAGAAGCGAATTGGGTTTGCGAGCGTACGATGCCTATCGTGCTTATTGGACCGCGGAAGTCCATCTGGATCGGTATTTCGAGCTGATTGAGGGAATCGCAGCCGGGCGCGGCCGCCCTTTGGGACAGCCAGATGCTCACTCGGTCCAGTGATCGATTGGGCGTCGGTCCCCGGCTATTCTTTGGGCGTGATCTTAACAATGGTAGCCGTGAAGTGCTGGCCGGATTCCAACCAGAACTGGTGTGGCATGCCCTTTGGAACGAAGATTGAGTCGCCGGCCTTGACCGGGTATTTTGCGCCGCCGTCAATGGAGTCGCCCCGTATTTCTCCCGCACCGGTCGGCTTGCCATTGACAATCTTGCCGCCCATAATCACGGCACCCTGGCCTTCGCGAAAGAAGATGAAGTCCGCTTGTTCGGTGTGAATCTCCGCTTGGGAATTTCCTTCGCGGTAAAGGATGAACGCGGAATCCATCAATCGCGATGTCCCGAGCCCGGCCGCTTTGTTCAGGCGCGAAGCGGCGGTCTTGTCCAATTCCATGGTCTGAGCGGCGCTCCAATACACGGGAGCAGTTGGATCGGCGGCCTGAAGTGGCACCAGCGCCACGGCAGCCAGCAGAAGCACGGTATTAGGCATATTTACAGGTACCACACACGTACCTGCACATATGGTAATCGTGTTGGATACCGATGACCTTCGAAGCCGTTCGCAAGATCGCGCTGGCGCTCGACAACGTCGAAGTGAGCACGTCCTACGGGACGCCGGCGTTCAAGGTGCGAGGAGCGCTGATCGCCAGGCTTCGGGACGATCTCGGGGCGCTGGTAGTTCGCATGAGCATCGACGATCGTCAGGAACTGATCGCGGCTGACCCCCAGACCTACTTCATCACGGATCATTACCTGAACTACCCGTGGATCCTGGTCAACCTTGCGCGAGTGCATCCGGACGCGATGCGGGATTTGCTACGCGCCGCGTGGCGGTCGGCTGCGTCGGAGAAGAAAGGAACCCGGGGGACCAAAGGGCGTGCGAGGGGAGGTAAGCTAGATAGGTAATTCTCCTTGAAGAGGACTCATGTCATGAAATCCCTGGTTGGCAGGCTGACGCTGTTGGTGGTTTTGGGCGGACTTCCTGGCGCATTGTTCGCACAGTGGCCAAATTATCCGACGCCTGGTGTTCCGAAAGGGGCGGATGGAAAGCCGGATCTAAACGGGCCGGCTCCGAGGACGGCCGACGGGCATCCGGATCTGTCCGGGCTGTGGGACCTTGCTCGGCCGCCGCGACCGGCGCCTCGGGATGGAAGCATCCCAGGACAACTGCCGCTGTCGCCGCCCCCCACACCGCCGGCAGCAGCCGCAGGAACCGCACCGGCCGCAGGAGCCGCGCCTGGAGCACGTCCCGCCCCTCCAGCATTTGGTGGGGGACAGTTCTTCAATATCGGGTCGACCTTGAAAGACGGCCTGCCGATGACGCCTTGGGCCAAGGAGATACGCGCACAGCGCAAGGGGGAGAACAACAAAGACAATCCCGACGCGCACTGCCTGCCGCTCGGCCTGATGCAACTCCACCTGCATCCGCAGCCTCGAAAGATTATTCAGCTGCCCAAGCTGATCGTGATTTTGTACGAGGCGCAGGGCGGCGTGCGGCAGATTTTCATGGATGGGCGTCCGCTGCCGAAGGATGATCCGCAGCCGTGGTGGTACGGATACTCGATCGGGCATTGGGACGGCGACACGCTGGTGGTTGAGACCACGGGCTTCCGCGACGATGTGTGGCTGGACGTGGAAGGGAGCCCGCTGACCAACACCGGAAAGATGACCGAACGGTTCCGGCGAGTCAACTACGGAAGTATGGAGATCGAGGTCACTGTGGAGGATCCCAAGGCGTACACCAAGCCGTGGACGGTGATGATCAGGCATAAGGTGATGCTTGACACGGACCTGATCGAGTTCATTTGCAATGAAAACGAGAAGAGTGACGCGCACCTGGTGGGCAAGTAAGAACCTTCAGCGTTCTTTATATTCGCCGAACACGGCGCGCAGGCGATCGGAAATTTCCCCCACCGTGGCGTACGCTTCGGCGCAACCCATAATGTGCGGCATCAAGTTGTCACGCGAACGCGCCGCCGCTTCGAGCGCGCGTAATCGGGTTTCTACGGTCTGGGCATCGCGTGAGGCGCGCAATTCGCGAAGCCTCGCGATCTGCTGAGCTTCGAGTGCGGGATCGAGACGGAAGGTCGTCGGCGGCTCTTTCTCGTCCTGCTGAAATTTGTTGACTCCGACCATTACCGCATCGCCACGTTCCACGGACTGCTGATAGGCGTAGGCGGCGTTCTGAATCTCGGCCTGGATGAATCCTTTCTCGATGGCCGCCAGCGTACCGCCCATCGCGTCAATCCGCTCTATGTATTCGATAGCGCCGCGCTCGATTTCATCCGTGAGCTTTTCGATGTAGTAGCTGCCTCCCACGGGATCGGCCGTATTGATGACACCGGTTTCGTGGGCGATGATCTGCTGCGTGCGAAGCGCCAGCCGCGCGGCTTCCTCGGTGGGCAGGCCCAAGGCTTCGTCCTTGCCATTGGTGTGCAGCGATTGAGCGCCGCCCAGTACCGCCGCCAGCGCCTGCGTCGAGACCCGAACGACGTTTACATCAGGCTGTTGCGCGGTGAGCGTCGAACCGGCCGTCTGCACATGAAAGCGGAGCATCATAGAGCGCGGATTTTTCGCGCCGAAGCGATCGCGCATGATTTTGGCGTACAGGCGGCGCGCCGCCCGGAACTTGGCGATCTCCTCCAGGAAATTACTGTGCGAGTTGAAAAAGAACGAGAGCCGCGGCGCGAAGGCATCCACATCCAAGCCAGCCTCAATGGCCGCGCCGATGTAGGCGATGGCATTGGCCAGGGTGAAGGCCACTTCCTGGATCGCGGTAGAGCCGGCTTCCCGAATGTGATAACCGCTGATGGAGATGGTGTTCCATTCGGGCAGCTCGCGGGCGGCCCAGGCGAACAGGTCGGTAATGATGCGCATCGCCGGGCGCGGCGGATAAATGTAGGTTCCGCGCGCGATGTATTCCTTCAGGATGTCGTTCTGAATGGTTCCCGAGATCTTGCCCAGCGCGGCGCCTTGGCTCTTCGCCACCAGCAGGTAGAAGCTGAGCAGAATCGCCGCCGTGGAATTGATTGTCATCGAGGTGGTGATGTCCGCCAGGCGAATGCCCTCAAAGAGGCGCTGCATGTCGGCGAGCGAGCAGATGGCGACGCCCACGCGTCCCACTTCGCCGGCCGCCAGCGAATGATCGGAGTCCATCCCCATTTGCGTTGGAAGATCGAACGCAACCGAGAGCCCGGTGATGCCTTGCGACAGCAAATAGCGGTAGCGGCGGTTGCTCTCCTCGGCGGTTCCGAAACCGGCGTACTGGCGCATGGTCCAGAGCTGGCCGCGGTACATGTCCGGATATATTCCTCGCGTAAAGGGATACTGGCCCGGCAATTCCGCGCTCATGACTTGGAGATTTTACGCGCCCGCAGAAAAGAGTGGATGCCGAACCCGGCCATGAGGAGCCCGAACGGGATTTCCAGGGCCAGACGTGGGGCGCTATCGTCCTTTCCCCAGTCACGCCAGATGGCATGCGCCGGCAACAGCGCCAAAACAATGAAAAAGAAGCCGATCACTTGATTCCAAAGGATGTGGATGGGGCGAATGACTCCAGGCATCACGTGATGCAAGAACTTCTTTGCCGTCGCAAGCATGAACTAGTACCAGTGTAGCGAAAACGTTTTCTTCGCCCTCCGGTGAAATGCCCGGGTGGAGTCCTAGGTGAAGCTAGGCCAGGGAATTGCTACTGGGAATTGAGGTTTGAACCGATAAATGTATTTGAGAGCGAAAGCCGGATTATGGCCCACCTACCTTTTGGTGAAACTGTGCTTGCGTTGGCAACATCAAGAAGGTAGAGTGATATCCTGAAGGTGAGCCCGCGGCACGGAGAAAGGGGCAATGCGTGGAAGAGAAACTCAAAGAGTTGATGCAAGAGCTTGGCAATGCGATCAACGAATCGCTGTCCGACTCCGACCGCATTGCTGCAGCTATCGGAGAAATTAAGCGGGCTGGCTACGACGTCTTTCTGGTGCTGGAAGCTACCATTGGATTCAACAAACGCGAGGAAAACGGAGAGTACGAATCCGAAGACGGTGAGGCCGAGGCAGTGGAATCGGAAGCTCCGCCGAAGCGCAAGTTCGAGTCCACTGGCAAGATCAAGCTTACTTCTCAGGACCAGAAATTCCTGCGGGCTTTGAAGATCGCGATCGACGAAGAAAAAAGCTAACAAGCCAAAAGTTAGCCAGCCAAAAACTAAAGCAACTCCTGGTATACCTTCCAGGTTGCCTCCACCGATTTTTCCCAACTGAACTCCTGCGCGCGAGAGAGCCCCGCACGAGTGAGCCGATCGCGCAGAGCAGTGTCCGTGGTGAGGTGGCGCAATCCCTCTGCGATCGAACCGACATCCTGCGGATCAACGAGGAGCGCCGCGTCACCTGCCACTTCTGGCATGGCGGAGACAGTCGAGGTCAAAACCGGAACGCCGTGCGCCATCGCATCGAGCACCGGCATTCCGAAGCCCTCGTCCAAGGACGGGAGCGCGAAGATCGCCGAGCGACGGTAGAGCTCTTCAAGCTCGGGGCCGGCCACATAGCCGAGCACTTGGATGTCTGGTTTGCGCGGGCTCCGTTCGATGCGCTGCAGGGCAGCTTCCGAATCGAATCCGGACGAGCCAGCCAGGACGAGCTTCCATCCTGGGTCGGTCTGCTCGAAAGCTTCCACCAAGCGGACGGTGTTCTTGCGGCGTTGGATGGCGCCGACCGAGAGGATAATCTGCTGGCGCGAACTCGGCGTAGCATTCGATGGGGCGGGCCGCACTCCGTGGTGAATCACACGGATTCGCGACGGTTCTACATCCAGAAGCTGCTCGACTTGGCGGGCGGTGAACGCCGAGACGGTGATGATCAAATCGGAGCGCTCGGCGGCTGCACGAGCCTGCACGGCGAACCGTTCGCGGAACTCGGGGCTGGAGTAATCTCCCGAGATCACGAACAGATCGTGGAAGGTAGAAACTGCACGGCGATATCGGGCTGAGCCAAGCCGCTGGTTCAAACCGTGGAACAGGTCGGCCGATGGCGCGCTATGCTCTCGCAGCAGACGGCGGCTGGCGTTGGGGGGAAGGGGATCGGCGAAGGAGCGCAGGAACCGGTGCGGCCGATAGCAGAACAAATAGGTCGCCTCCGGATGGAGCGCCGCTAAGCCCTTAAGGATTTCGCCCGAGTAGACGCCGACGCCGGAGAGATCCCGGCCCAGGCTATACGTCGCGTCGAGGGCGATTTTCAATCAGCCAGCATAGCGGCTTTCGCGAGCTGGCGTAGTTCCGGCACGCTGCGGCGTTGGCGTTCGATGGCATAACGAATGGAGCGCGCCAGCAGAGCGCACTCCAGTTCTGGCTTCACTAGTACGTCTTGGGCGCCCTCCCGCAGCAGTCGATGAGCAAGGTTTTCGTCGGCCTCGTCAGCCAGGACAACGATGGGAACCTCGTGCGCAGTAGCACTGCGCGCGATGAAATGGACGTCCAGGAATGTATCCAGCAAAGTCGGGCTATCGGGCAGGCTCAAGTTGAGCAGGACGATGTCGAACAATTCCCGCTGTAGACAATCGACGGCGTCGGCGCGCACTCCCACGGGCACAACGCTCACGCTTCGCCAATTGCACCACTGGCGCTTTTCCTCGATCTCCACTAATGCCCCGTTCAGGAGCTCTTCATCTTCAAGATCGTCCTCGACGAGCAGAATTTTCAGGATTCTTGGCTCAGGCACTGAGGGGTAGTGCCGCGAATTTAATTTTTTCTCAGCGCTAAACGGCGAGCTGGTATTCCTTGAGTTTGCGGTAGAGCGTGGTGCGGCCGATGCCCAGCAGGTTGGCGGCGACGGCGCGGTCCCCTTTTGTGTATTCCAGGGCTTCCAAGATGGCTCGCCGTTCAATCTGGGTCAGCGGAACGATCGCCGAGTAGCTGGACTCTTGCGATCCGCGGTGTTCGTGTGAACTGGCCTCGCCGGGCGGCTTGGACGGCTGTTGAAAGCCGGCCGCCACTGCAAGGGCCTGTGCCTTTTTCGCGATCAAATGATTTTGCAACATGGAGGGCAGCTCGACGGCATGCAGCAGCGGCCCGGTGTTGATGGCGACCATGTGTTGTATGCAATTCTCGAGCTCACGAACATTGCCCGGCCAATCGTAGGAGAGCATGGCCTCCAGCGTCTCCTGCGTAAAGCTGTGTCCTTTGCCGTGACGGGCGAGGAAGTGCGCCAGCAGAGACGGGATGTCTTCTTTCCGGTCGCGCAGCGGCGACAGTCGGAGATTCACGACGTTCAAGCGGTAGAACAGGTCCTGGCGGAATGTTCCCTTTTCCACTTCCTTCGCCAGGTCGCGGTTGGTGGCGGCGATGACGCGGAAGTCGGAGCGCTTTTGTTGGAGCGAACCGACCGGGCGGAACTCCTTCTCCTGCAAAACCCGCAGGAGTTTAGCCTGCAGATCGAGCGGCAGCTCGCCAATCTCGTCGAAGAAAGCAGTGCCTCCGTTGGCGGTTTCGATCAAGCCGGTCTTGGGGGTTACTGCGCCGGTGAATGCGCCCTTGACATGGCCAAACAGCTCGCTTTCCATGAGCGGGCCAACCAGGGACGAACAATCGATGGTGACGAAGGGTCCCATCGCGTGGACATTATGTATGGATCGCGCAACCACTTCTTTGCCGGTGCCGGTTTCGCCGAGCAGCAGGACGGGCCATCGGCAACGTCCCAGCTTTTCCACCATCCGCAGGACGTTCCGGATGCGTGGGGATTGGCCGACCAGCAACGGCTTGGATTCTTCAGCTTGCGCTAGCATTCAATAAGATTCCCCGATTTTGAGCTGTAGAGAAGACAGTGTCTTGGCTCTTCATAAACTCTAAGGGGACTTTAGGATTTCGACAACACCCCACGGTATTGGATTGCGGGGTCATTTGGGGTATTGGAACCACCGCAAATGGGGGTATGGCCTTAGTACCGCCGTTTTGGCGCCGACGACCGGGGTTAATCCGCAGGATCGAGGCGCACTACAAATGCGGTACCTTCTTCCTGGCGGACCCGCTGGGCCAAGGCATTGGCAACCGCTTCGGAAGGCTCTCGTCCCACCAGCACCCGCCACATCGGGGGAGTGCCGGGATGCAGAACCAGCCGAGCCGTTCCATACTCGCGTTCGAGCGCGGCGCACGCACGCTGAGCGCGGTCTTGATCCCGGAACGCTCCGGCTTGGACCGCATACCAATTCTGGGCAGAGGTGATGGTTGGAGCCGAGAGGATGTCGAGCCGGACGCGCGCGACTCCCGGTCCGATGAGTCCGATGGCGCCGGCCGCGGCGTGCGAAAGATCGATGATGCGGTTTTCGACGAAGGGCCCTCGGTCAGTAATGCGGACGTCGACCGTTTTGTCGTTGGTGAGATTCACCACGCGCACCCAAGTCCCGAAGGGCAGCGTGCGATGCGCGGCAGTGAAGCTTTCCATATCGTAGATCTCACCATTCGCGGCGGGGCGCCCGTGATATGGATGCCCGTACCAGCTGGCGAGGCCCGTTTCGCCGTCTCGGATTTCAGCGGCCACACGCGGTGTCGGGGGTGGCGAAGGAAGATGCGCGGCGCGGGGATGCTTCTTCGCGCAGCCTGCCAGCGTTAAACCAGCCAAGGTCAGCGCGGATATCGTGAACGCGCGAAGAAAGGTCACTTGGTCCGATCGTAGCGCGCGTTTATCGCGCGGGCAAGAACAAAATCGCGTGTTTGTGGAGCGGAGAGGCCAAGAACAATTCGTTATACAAATGGTTTTGGGGTCGGACAGGGGCGCGGAGGCCGGGTGGGACGGGGCCGATCAGCATTTTTTTCTTGACTTTCGTCTCAAACCACCTTATATATGAATCACACTGCGATCTTAGATCGCAAATCTGATGTTAGGGAGAATCAATCGATGAAGAACGCAACAAAGAAGGCTGCGAAGAAGGCCGCTAAGAAAGCGCCCGCCAAGAAAAAGAAGTAAGACCTTGGCGCCCCGAGAGGGCTCGCAGCAGTTTAGGGTTCATGCAAATCGGCCCCGAGAGATCGGGGCCTTTTTTATTGCCCGCGCACAGTCCCGTCGGCCATGGCTCAGCCTACCTTGTTCAGTGCTGCGCGCAGCTCTTCAATCGTCATCGCGCCCGGATGATACAGCCGGACAATTCCTTGCCGGTCGATCAAAACCAGTGTCGGCGTGGTACTAGCGCCGTAGTTGCGGAAGTTGGCTTCACTCAATGGCGCGGGCACGCTGAGCAGGTCCCCGTAATACTGATGACGGATCTGCTCGATGTACTTCAGCTCTTCGGCCGGCCCCGCTTCCTCGCCTTGCGCGACGTAGCCATAATGCTGCGTGGGAGCGATCAGCACCAAGCCTTTTGCAGAATACTCTCGGCTGAGGGCGGCCAAAATATGCTCCTCCTGCTTGCAGTCTGGACACCAGTGCGCCCAGAAGAACAACAGCACCGGTTTCCCGCGAAGCGCCGCCAGGGGCGTAGGCTTGGCGCCCAAGTACTCGCGTTCCTCAAGAGCCGGCGCGGGCCTGCCTTCGAGCGTGAGCAGATTTATATTTTTTTGAATCCGCGTCCGAATCGACGTTTCCCGATATGCCGCCAGGTTCTTGCGAAGCAGAGCTAGCGCGGCGGTGCGGTCGCCATTTGCAGTCAGCACCTGCGCTTGCACCTCGATCGCCGCCCCCAACGCAGTCGGCAGATGAGGATCGGCGTCCAACGGCCGCGTCGCGAGCGCCTGCTGCGCCAGTTGTTCGGTCTCCTTGGCGTGCGCATCCGCCTGGTCGAACTGCCGCGTCATCAGATCGCCGCGTGCAACCCACGACAGAGCCTCGAGAAACTCCGGCGTAACCCCGCTCTTGGAGCGATAACTTTGAAGGATCGCTTCGGCCAGCGGAAAATTGCCGTGCGACATCGCGGTCTCGACGTCGGTGACGACACCGGCCATGGCCGTGACGGCCAGCAAACTCGCGGGAATCAGCTTCCACTGCATCTACATTGAGGATAACAAGCGTCCACCGTCGGCGATGATGGTCTGGCCGGTCATGTAGGACGAGTCGTCGCTCGCGAGCAGCAGTGCAATCTCGGCGATCTCGCGCGGCTGGCCCAGGTGCTTGATCGGCTGCCGCTCCATCAGCGGCTGGAAACGCGCCTGGTCTTTCCAGTAATATTCGCTAAGCACGGTTTCCACTAATCCGGGCGCGATCGCATTCACGCGCACGCCGCGGGGCCCGAGCTCCAACCCGTAGGACTGAGTCAACATAATCAGCGCGGCTTTGGTCATGCTGTATAGGAGGCTGTGGAATTGCGGGCGAATCCCCGCGATTGACGCGATGTTGACGATCGATCCAGAGCCGCGTTCGCACATCCCAGGCGCAACCATCCGTGTGAGCCGGTAAACACTCTTGAGATTGATCTCGACCATCTTGTCGAACTGCGTGTCGTTCATTTCCACCGCCGGACCTTGGGCGATGTTCGTGCCGGCGTTGTTCACCAGGACGTCGATGTGGCCGAATTCGCGGGTGGCCGTGTCCATCAGCCGGTCGAGATCCTCGGCGCGTCCCACATGGCAGGCAATCGGCACGATGCGCCCGGCCAATCCTTCTAACTCGCTGGCGACTCGATCGAGAGCTTCCTGCTTGCGGCCGCAGATGACTACCGCTGCCCCTTCGCGCGCGAACAACTCCGCGATGGCCCGCCCAATGCCGCGGCTGGCGCCGGTGACAATTGCGACTTTGTCCTCCAACCGCTTCACGGCGAGCTGGCTCACAGCTTCAGCTGCTTCAGATACTCGCGGAACGGACCACCCAGGTCGTGGCGATGCAGCGCGAATTCCACCGTGGCCTTGAGAAAGCCAAGCTTATCGCCGGCGTCGTAGCGCGTGCCTTCAAACCGATAGCCATAGATGGGCCGGTTGCGAAGCAGGTGCTTTAGCGCATCCGTCAGCTGGAGCTCGCCGCCGCTGCCCGGTTCGATTGATTCAATGGACTGGAACACCTCGGGCGTGAGCACGTAGCGGCCGATGATAGCCAGGTTCGATGGCGCTTCCGATGGCTTGGGCTTCTCCACCATGTTGCGGATGCGGAACAGCCGATCCTTGCCGGAATTGTGCGAGACCGGCTCGGCGTCCACGGCGCCGTAAGCAGAGATGGCATCGCCAGGCACTTCCATCAGCGCCACCACCGAAGCTCCATAGAACTCGTAAACGTCCAGCAACTGGCGGATGCACGGCGTCTCGGAATCGATCACGTCATCGGAGAGAACCACCGCGAACGGCTCGTTGCCCACCAATTCCTTCGCGCGCAGCACGGCATGCCCCAGGCCCAGCGCTTCCTTCTGCCGCACGTACGAGACATCGATCATGTCGGAGACGTCACGCACGATCTTCAGGAGATCCTTCTTGTTCTTAGCCTCCAGCGTCTGCTCCAACTCAAAACTGACATCGAAGTGATCCTCGATGGAGCTCTTCCCGCGGCCCGTGACGATGATGATGTTCTGTATGCCGGAATGAATGGCTTCTTCTACTCCGTACTGAATAAGAGGTTTGTCTACTAGCGGCAGCATCTCCTTGGGCTGCGCCTTTGTGGCGGGAAGAAATCGCGTGCCCAGTCCTGCGGCGGGGAAGACTGCTTTGCGCACTTTTGGGATCATGTTTTGGATTCTCTAGAGATCGGGAAAAAGGATGTCGGGCGTTAATTCGAAGGGATGGTCGGCCAGGGCGAGACCCTCCCCGCTCTTCATGCGGACTCCCAGCCAGGGAAGAAGGTAGAACCGCCTTTCCAGCTCAGCGAATCGCCAGCACACCGCGGCCTGCGCGGTTGAGTGGGACAAGTCTGGAAAGCTGCGCTCGACAAGCTCGCGGTGAACGACCTCGGCATCGCGTTCGAGCGTCATCTGCAGGTACTGCTCGGCCGCGATCTTCGCTTTGGTGGCCATCTGTGGGAAGCATAGCATGGCGCGCGCCGCCCCCGGATTTTTCCCATCTGGCGTTGAAAATGGCCATTTCGACACCATCCACGCTGTAAAAAGCGCACTCACGCTATAATGAACATTACCCCACCCGCAGCCCCGTTGAGGCCGCGCCCCTGGAGAAACGAATGGCTTACGTTATTGCAGAACCTTGCATCGGCACGAAGGACACGGCATGTATCGATGCCTGCCCGGTCGATTGCATCCACCCCAAGAAGGACGAACCCAACTTCGCCGAGCACAACATGATTTACATCGATCCGGTGGAGTGCATCGATTGCGGCGCTTGCGTGCCGGTGTGCCCCGTGTCGGCAATTTTCGCGCTCGACGATCTGCCCGAAAAGTGGGGCAACTTCACCAAGATCAACGCTGACTACTTCGGCCGCTAGCTTTCTAGGGCCGGTAGATCGCCGAGCTGGTGTCCGTTTCCCAAACCTGGATCGCGGAGATACGCACTGGGACCTCGTTCTTAACACCAACGCTGATCCGCTCGTAAAAATACTTCGCAATGTTCTCCGCCGACGGATTGATCTCGTCGAACGGCGGCAGATCGTTGATGAAGCGATGATCCAAGTATCCAACCGCGCCGGTGATAAGCCGATTCACTTCCAGAAAATCCACCAGCAGACCGGTCGAATCCAGTTGCTCGCCCTCCACCGTCACTCGCACGCGATAGTTGTGCCCATGCACGTCTTCCGACTTGCCATGGTAGTTGCGCAAGGCATGCCCGGCGGCGAAAGTCTGTTCCACGGTAACTTCAAACATTTCAATTCAAACCTCGAAAAATTTCTCCACGGCGTTCAGATCGGTGGTAAAGCCATACGGCGGCAGGCTATCGAAAAACACCTGGCCATAGCGTTGCTTCGTAATACGATTATCCAGCAAGACAAGCACCCCGCGGTCAGTCTTCCTGCGGATCAGCCGCCCGAAGCCTTGCTTCAGCGCGAGCGCGGCCTGCGGGATCTGGTAATCGTAGAACGGATTGCCGCCCTCATCGCGTATGCGTTCGATGCGCGCTTCCACGACAGGGTCACTGGGCACTGCGAACGGCAGCTTGTCGATGATGACGCAGCTTAGCTGCTCGCCCTGCACGTCCACTCCTTGCCAGAACGACGACGTGGCAAACAGGACGCAGTGCGGCGTGGCGCGAAATTCATCCAGCAGCGCGTTGCGCGGTCCGGTCCCCTGCATCAGCGTAGGATAGTCGATTTCGAGCGATACGCGATCGTACACCAGACGCATCTGCTGGTAGCTGGTGAACAGCACGAACGCACGGCCCTGGCTGTGACGCAGGATGCGCGTGATTTCTCCGGCAGCTGCACCCGGAAAGGCCGGCGAGCGCGGATCGGGCAGGTGCTGCGGTACATAGAGCAGCGCTTGCTTGGCGTATTCGAAATGGCTGGGGACCACCAGCGATCGCGTGTGCCGGATGCCAAGGCGCCGCTCGGTGAATTCGAACGTCTCACCCACGGCCAGCGTCGCCGACGTCAGGATCACCGTATCGAGGGTGTCGAATAGTTTCTCTTCCAGGATGGACGAGACGTCGATGGGCGTGGCCTGCAGGAAACACCCGCGCCCGCGCCGCTCCACCCAATAGACGTACGAGCGGTCCGCGCCCTTGTGCCAAAAATCCAGGCGCTGCTGAAGTTCCTGCGCGCGGCGAAACAGTGGGACCACGTCCTCGGGCGCGTTCTTCACCAGCTGTAATTGCGTCGCGATCAGCTCTAACGCCAGTCGCAGATTCTCCAGTGCCTCGCCGTGCTGCTCAAAGAACGCCGCGTGGCCTTTGAACGCGACGCGCCCTTCGGATTCGCCGAACAGCAGGAAAAACTGCTGCGCTCGATCATCCAATGTGTCCAGCACCCGATCCAGTTCGCCTGATCCAAATTGCTTGGCTCGCGAAACCAGGGCGATATCGCGTCCCAGCTCCTGGAATTGGTAGTTGCTGATGCCTACGCCGAAGTATTTCCCGGCCACGTCTTCGATTTCGTGCGCCTCGTCAAACACCACCGCGGCGTACTCCGGGATGATGCCGCCGAAGTCTTCATCTTTCACCGCCAGGTCCGCGAAAAACAGGTGATGATTCACGATGATGATGTCGCTCTCGTGCGCGCGCCGGTGCATTTCCGTAAGAAAGCAGCGCTCAAACTGCTGGCACTTCTGGCCCGTGCACAGGTCGCGGCGTGCGTCCAATTTCTGCCACGCGGAGCTGGATTCGGGCAGCGTCTTGATCTCCGCGCGATCGCCTGTGGTGGTGGTCTTCTCCCATTCGCGAATGGTTTGAAAATCGGCCACCTCTTCCAGGCCGCTCAGCATCGGCTCGCGGTCCGCGTCGTAGATCTTCTGCCGACAGGCGAAATTGGCGCGCCCTTTCATGTAACAGACCTGGAGCGGCCGGTCGAAATGCTTTTGCAGAAACGGAATGTCTTTGTAGAAAAGCTGCTCCTGCAGGTTCTTCGTCCCCGTGGACACCACCACGCGTTTGCCCGAAAGCAGTGCGGGCACAAGATACGCGAGCGTCTTACCGGTGCCGGTCCCGGCGTCTACCAGCAGGTGCTTCTTCTCGGCCAGCGCGGCTTCCACCGCCTCGGCCATTTCGAGTTGTCCCGCACGGAATTCGTACCGCGGATGCCATTTCGACAGTACGCCCTGACGCGAGAAGAATTGCCGTGCGGTGAGTGTTTTTGCGGCCGAAGACATCCTCTCTGATTCTTGCACGTGCCAAGATAAGAGTAGATGCCTGACTATCAAGCGCTCGAAAATCGGTTCCAACAAATTCTGGACCTGAAGCGGAGGCCGGTTGCGGTCGCGTTCCGTGCGGAGGTTCCCGAGGGAACCGAGAAGTTCTCAGGCTCCGAACCTGCGGGGTGCAGCTTTTGGCGATTGGCGGCCGAAGGGCGAACATTCTCCACCGTGCCTTCGGACCACTACAACTGTCCGATCGGATCCTATACGCACAATATTCCGCTGCCCGAGGACCGCGCCAACGAACTGCCCGCCGTACTTGAAACCATGGTCAGCCTCGGCTATTTGAAGATGGAGGAAGTGGCTGGCATCCCGGTTCTTCCAGAAACGCCCAAGAACATTGTGTTCATGCCGCTTGGCGATACCGCGGTGGATCCCGATGTCGTGCTCTTCGTGGCCGAGGCGAGCAAGCTCATGCTACTGGAAGAAGCGGCCATTCGAGCCGGTGTTTTTTCCAAACTCCCGTTGCTTGCGCGACCAACCTGCATGGCGATCCCGGCTGCGTTGGCGCACGGCATGGTGACCAGCGCCGGCTGCATCGGCAATCGCGTCTACACCCGCATCGGCGAGGACGATCTGTATGCCGCGGTTCCCGGACGCGCATTGGAACAAATCGCGCGCGAACTGGAGACCGTGGCGTCTGCCAATCTAGCGCTGGCGCAATATCATCGCGAGCGCCAACATCGCCTTTCCACGGTGTGACACGGTTTGCCACGGTAGAATCGAAGTAGTCGATGCGAACCAAAATCGCCTGCGCGACCCTCCTCTCGATGAGTCTACTATCCGCGAGCCAGCCCGAGCATGCGCGGCACGCCATGGTGGTGGTGCAGGAGCCCCTAGCCGCGGACGTCGGCCTGCGGGTGCTGCAATCAGGTGGAAATGCGATCGATGCCGCCGTGGCTGTCGCCTTCGCGCTGGCAGTCACCTATCCGTACGCTGGAAACATCGGCGGTGGCGGATTCTTGCTCGCTCGCTTCGCTGATGGCCGGGCGACGTTCATCGACTTTCGGGAAAAAGCCCCGCTCGCGGCCACGCGCAACATGTATCTGGATTCGAAAGGCAACGCGACCAAGGACAGTTTGGTCGGCTGGCGCGCCTCGGGCGTGCCGGGCACCGTGCGAGGGCTGGAGCTGGCCCACCAGAAATACGGACGCAAGCCCTGGGCCGAGTTGCTGGACCCGGCGCTGAAGCTGGCCGCACAAGGTTTTCCGGTTTCATACAGTTTCGATGCGTCGCTGCATGGCGAGAGCGGAACTAGGCTGCTCTCGCAATTCCCGGAATCGAAGCGGGTCTTTCTGGAAGCCGCGCGTTACGGTGACAAGTTCGTGCAGCCCGATCTAGCCGCCACGCTACAGCGCATTCGCGATCGCGGCCCCAGCGATTTTTATGAAGGCGAAACGGCCCAGAAGCTAGCTGCGGCCATGGCGTCCAACGGAGGCTTGATCACTCTCGCGGATTTACAAGCCTACAAGGCCATTGAGCGGGAACCGTTGCGCGGACGCTATCACGGCGACCAGATCATCACCGCGCCTCCACCCAGCGCGGGCGGTGTCGGATTGCTGCAAATGCTGGGAATGCTGGAAGGTTCGGGCTACGAAAAGACCGGCGCCGGTTCGGCCGCCTCCATCCACTATGTGGCCGAAGTCATGCGGCGCTTCTACGCCGATCGCAGCGAGTACTTCGGCGATCCCGACTTTTACAAGGTGCCGGTACGCAAATTGCTCGACCCGCACTATATCGCCACCCGCCGCGACAGCATCGATCCAGCGCACGCCACGCCCAGCAGCCAGATTCGTCCAGGGGAACTGAGCACGCACGAAAGCACCGAGACCACGCACTTCAACGTCGTGGATAACGAAGGCACCGCGGTCGCGGTCACCTACACGCTCAACGCCGGATATGGCAGCGGGGTCACCGTTCCTGGCCTGGGCTTTCTGCTCAATGACGAAATGGACGACTTCGCCGCCAAGCCCGGCTCCGAGAATCTGTTTCACTTGATTCAAGGCGAGGCGAACGCGATTCAGCCGGGCAAACGGCCCCTCTCCAACATGACGCCAACCATAATCGCGCGCAACGGCAAGCTGTTCCTCATGCTCGGAGCGCCCGGCGGTTCGCGTATCATCAACGGTGTGCTGCAGGTCATTCTGAACGTGGAGGACTTTCATATGAACGTGCAGGACGCGGTGGATGCCCCGCGCTTCCATCACCAGTGGATGCCGGACGTCTTGTACGTCGAGAGAGGAATCTCTCCCGACACGGTGACGCTGTTACGCGGCATGGGACATGACGTCTCGCCGCTGGAATCCACGCAGTCCGTGGTGGCGCGCGTGGAAGCGATCCTGAACGAAGGCGGCTGGCTGCAGGGCGCTGCCGATCCAAGGGGTAACGGAAAAGCGGAAGGGTACTGATCGTCGCATGGAGCACGTTCTCTCGACGCACTTGCTGGTCAATCATCGCTTGAACACCGTTTGGCTCGATCGAATCCGGCAGGCCGGCGTGCCCGCGGTGGAGATCTTTTGCGCGCGCCAGCATCTGGACTATCGCGATCGCGCGCAGATCAACGAGCTTGGCCATTGGTTCCGCGACTCCAAGTTGAAACTGCACTCACTGCACGCGCCCATGTACAGCGACGAAATGTGGGGGCGATCGGGCCCCAACGCGCACATCAACATTACCGAGCCGGTGAAATCGAAGCGGCTGGATATGCTCGACGAGATCAAGCGCGCTCTGGATATTTCCGAAGTGATTCCGTTTCGCTACTTGATCCAGCATCTCGGCGTCTTCGAAGAGGAGTATGACGAACGCAAGGTGGACGCTGCCTTCACTTCGCTCGAGGAGTTGAACCTTTTCGCTCGCGCGCGCGGCGTGGAGGTGCTGCTTGAAAACACGCCCAATCAATTATCAAGCGCCCATCGCCTGGTTCAATTCCTGGAGCAGACTCATCTGAAGTTGAACTTTTGTTTTGACGTGGGACACGCCAACATGAACGAAGGTGTGTCCGATGCGTTCGGCATCCTGAAGGATCGCATCCGCTCCACGCATCTGCACGACAACAACGGTGTGGAAGACAGCCATTTGTGGCCCTTTCTTTCTAAGGGCGGCACCATCGACTGGAGTGCAACCATGGGCCTGCTGCGCTCGCTTCCTCAGCAGTATCCGTTGTTGCTGGAGCTTCGCGATTATCCGGAGTTCCCCCTGCCGCAATCGCTCGACATGGTCCAGCAAATTTTTGAAAAGCTTGAAGAAATCGCGTGACAGACTACTCCCGCATTCGAATTGAAGATGCCGGCCAACACACCGGCGAGCCGGTGGAGATCGCCGGATGGCTCTATAACTTGCGTAAATCGGGCAAGATCGTATTTCCTCTGCTGCGCGATGGCACCGGCACCATGCAGTGCGTGGCCGTGAAGGCGGACTTGGAAGAAGCGGTGTTCGAGGGGCTGAAGAATCTGACGCAGGAGTCGTCGCTAATCGTACGCGGCAAGATCCGGGCCGAGCAGCGCGCGCCGGGCGGGTTCGAAATGGATGTGGAAGGCGTCGAGATCGTTCAGCGTATTCCGGAGTCCGATCCTTACCCCATCACCCCTAAGGATCACGGCGTCGAGTTTCTGATGGACCACCGCCATCTGTGGCTCAGGAGCAAGCGCCAGCATGCGGCGATCCGAGTACGCCACGAAGTGATCCGCGCGGTCCGCGATTATTTTGACACGCACGGGTTCACGCTGGTGGATACCCCGATCTTTACGCCCGCCGCCTGCGAAGGTACCACCACGCTGTTCGAAGTGAACTATTTCGAAGACGAGAAAGCTTACCTCACGCAGTCCGGTCAGCTTTATAACGAGGCCGACGCCATGGCCTTCGGCAAAGTCTATTGTTTCGGGCCCACCTTCCGCGCCGAGAAGTCCAAGACGCGCCGCCATTTGACCGAGTTCTGGATGGTGGAACCGGAAATGGTCTACGCGACGCTTGACGACGTGAAGCGAGTGGGCGAAGAACTGGTCGTGTACGTGGTCGGACGCGTGCTCGAAAACCGGCGGGCCGAGCTGACGGAGCTGGAGCGGGACACCAGCAAACTCGAAAGCATAAAAGCGCCCTTCCCGCGGATGAGCTACGACGATGCCGTTGGCGAGTTGCAAAAGAAGGGCAGCGAGATCCAATGGGGCGGCGATTTCGGCGGCACCGATGAAACGCTGATCACCGAAGGCCTGGACCGGCCGCTGATCGTGGATCGCTTTCCTACGCAGATCAAAGCTTTTTATTTCGAGCCCGATCCTGCGCGTCCGGAATTGGCCCTGGGAGTGGATTTCATAGCGCCCGAGGGTTATGGAGAAATCATCGGCGGCGGCCAGCGCATCCACAATCTCGATCTGTTGCTGAAGCGCCTGGAAGAGCACCAGTTGCCGCGCGAGGCGTTTGATTGGTACGTGGATCTGCGCAAGTTCGGCAGCGTCCCGCACGCCGGATTCGGCATGGGCATCGAGCGGTTTGTGGCCTGGATGTGCGGTCTGGAGCACATTCGCGAAACGATCGCCTTTCCGCGGATGTTGTATCGCACGCGGCCCTAGTTTTTAGGAAGTCATCAAGAAACGCTATGCGTTCGAAGCACATCGCGATCATTGGCGCGCCCCTCGATTTGGGCTCTGGACGGCGCGGCGTCGATATGGGACCCTCGGCCGTGCGGGTTGCAAATCTCAACGGGCGGCTCGCGGAGCTGGGCTACGCGGTTGAAGACCTCGGCAACGTGCCGGTGATCCAGCGCGAAAGCCAGGCCGAGGTGCACTCGCACGCGAAGTATCTGCCGCAGATCGCGGAGACCTGTACGCTGGTGGCCCAAATGGTGGATGAAGCGTTGGCCGCCGGCAAGTTTCCGCTGATCCTGGGCGGCGATCATTCCATCGCTGTGGGAACGGTCTCCGGCGCTTCGCAGCACTTTCATCGCCGGGGCGAAAAGTTGGGCTTGATCTGGATCGATGCGCACACCGACATGAATACGCCCGAAAGCAGCCCGAGCGGTAACGTCCACGGAATGCCGCTGGCGTGCTGCATCGGCAAGGGCCCCCGGGAATTGACCGATATCTTCGGCTACTCCCCGAAAGTGGCTCCCGCCAATGTCGCCTTGGTCGGAATCCGCTCCGTGGATCACCAGGAGCGCGACATTGTGCAGCACTCCGGGGTTCATGCCTTTACCATGCGCGATATCGATGAACGTGGGATGCGTTCGGTCTTCGAGGAAGCGATTTGCGTGGCGGGAGCCGGAACGGCGGGTATCCTGGTTTCACTCGACATGGACGCAGTCGATCCCCAAGAGGCGCCCGGCGTCGGCACGCCCGTCCAAGGTGGAATCACGTATCGCGAAGCGCACTTGGCTATGGAGATGTTAGGCGACACGGGCCGGGTGGTGTCCCTGGAGATCGTAGAGGTGAATCCGGTAATTGACGATGCGAATCGGACTGCCATCCTGGCGGTAGAGCTGGTGATGTCGGCCATGGGAAAGAGAATTCTTTAAGAGATGCAAACGAGAGTAGCAGTGATTTATGGCGGACGGACCGGCGAGCACGAAATCTCGTTGCGGTCGGCCAAGTCCATCATGGAAGCGCTGGATCCCGAGAAATACAAGGCGGTCCACTACCTGATTTCGAAGGAGGGCAAGTGGAGTCCGCGGCCGATTGTTCCGGAGCCCGGCGGAAATCCGGGAATCGATGTCGTGTTTCCTGTGTTGCACGGGACCTTTGGTGAAGATGGCACGGTGCAAGGGCTGCTCGAACTGGCGGATCTGCCGTATGTCGGAGCGGGTGTGCTGGCTTCGTCCGTTTCGATGGACAAAGAGATGATGAAGCGCGTGGCCAAGGAGCGCGGCCTTCCCGTGGTGGAATATCACGTCGTGCATGGCGCTGGTGACACGGCCTGCGGTGAATTCGGTTTTCCAGTTTTTGTGAAGCCGGCCAATCTCGGCTCGTCGGTGGGTATTTCGAAGGCGCGAAATTGCGAGGAGCTGAAAACTGCGCTGGAATTGGCGCGCACCTACGATCGCAAGGTAATCGTGGAGCGCGGCATCACCGGGCGTGAGCTGGAATGCGCCGTGCTCGGTAACGAGGACCCGGTTGCATCGGCGCCGTGCGAGATTCTGCCTTCGCGCGAGTTCTACGATTACGACGACAAGTATCTGTTGGACCAGGCGCAGACTGTGATCCCGGCCGATCTGTCGCCTGAGCAGACTGCCGAAATCCAGCGGCTGGCTGTGGAATGCTATCGCGCGGTGGAATGTGAAGGCATGGCGCGCGTGGACTTCCTGCTGGAGAGTGCCACAGGCAAGTTGTATATCAACGAAATCAACACCATTCCCGGATTCACATCCATTAGCATGTACCCTAAGATGTGGGAGTATTCGGGCCTCGCGATGCCCAAGCTGATCGACCGGTTGATTGAACTGGCGATGGAGCGGCACGCGGCCAAGAAGCGTTTGCGGTATTCGAAGTAGATGTTTCTACCATTTCTGTTTTTGTTCGCGGCGCCGCCGACCACGGCGGATCTGGACAGCGCTCTCAAGCGCTTCACGGATCTGCTCTCCACTGTGGAAAGCAATGCCGCGGATCCCGTGAGCACCCAGCAAGCCGTTTATCAAGGCGCGATTCCGGGCATGCTTCGCACACTGGATCCGCATTCCATCTTTTTCGATCCGGATCAGAACGAACAGCTCAAGCAGATGGAGAACTCCGAGCGCAAGGGATTCGGCACGGTGGTTTCGGTGCTGCCCGGGCGCGTGATCGTCTTGCAGGCGCTGCCCGGAACGCCATCGGCTAAGGCGGGGCTGCAACCGGGTGACGAAATCGTGGCGGTGAATAACGTGGTGCTGGCGCGGCTGGAGTTCGAGCAGATTGTTGGATACCTCGGCGAAAGCCACCAGCATCGCGCGCAATTAATGGTGCGCCGGCCCGGAAACGCCCGGCCGCTTCCGTTCGTGCTCGATCCCGAGTTGCTGGATTCGCCCAGCGTGGACCGGGCCTATCTGTTGCGGCCCGGCATCGGCTACGTGCGCGTGACCGGATTCGATCCGCAAACCGCGCGCCAGCTCAAGGTGGCAATCGAGAGCTTGGGTGGCGACAAACTCAAGGCGCTGGTCCTGGATCTGCGCGACAACCCGGGCGGTGTGGTCCAGACCGCGCTGGAAGCTGCGTCGTTTTTTCTGCAGCCGGGCCAGAAGCTGCTCAGCGTGAAGGGCCGGGGCATCGAAGATCAATCCGTGGACGTTCCGAAGACCGCGGCTCCGTATACCTTTCCTCTGGCGGTGCTGGTGAATGCGAAGAGCGCAAGCGCGGCCGAAATCCTGACGGGTGCCTTGCAAGATCACGATCGCGCCGTGGTTCTTGGCGAGCCGAGCTTCGGAAAGGGGCTGGTACAGAACGTCTTCACTTTGACCGGCAACACGGCGCTCGCTTTGACAACCGCGTTCTATTACACGCCGAGCGGCCGATCGATCCAGAAGCCGCTGCCGAGCGGACATCTGGAGATCCAGAAACAGGCCGAGCAGTTTCATAGCGACTCTGGCCGGACGGTCATCGGCGGTGGCGGCATTCAGCCGGACATCCCGATTACGGCGGATCCGCTAACGCGGCTGCGTATCGTGCTGGACGCGAGCGGTGTGATTACTTCGTTCGCCACCGAGTTTATCCAGAAGCATTCTGTTAAAGAGGACTTCGAGGTCAGCTCCGCGATTCTCGAAGACTTCCAGGTGTACGCCGGCCAGCACGAAATTCAGCCTTCCGTCGGCGAATGGGCCGTCGACCGCGGATGGTTGCAAAGCCGGCTGAAGCAGGAAATCTTCAATCAAGCGCTGGGCGTCGCGAAAGGCGACGAGGTGGAGGCGCAGCGCGATCCGGCCGTGCGCGCGGCCATCGAGAACTTAGTCACCCGCTTGTAGGCTCGGCTTGCGTTGCAGGATTCCGCGGGCCACTTGCAGGATCATTGGCAGCAGCGACAAGAAGACAATCAACAAGACGAATTTTTCGAAATTGCGCCGTACGAGCGGGACCTCGCCGAGCAGATAGCCCAGGATGGTCATCGAGACCACCCATCCGGCCGCGCCGAAAACATCGAACGAGACGAACTTCCGGAAGCTCATGTTTCCGACACCGGCGACGAAGGGCGCGAAAGTACGAATCACCGGAACGAACTTCGCGTAGATGATGGTTTTGCCGCCGTGTTTTTCGTAGAAGGCGTGGGTGCGCTGGAGGTGCTCCTGCTTGAAGAAACGGGAATCGGGGCGGTTGAAGATGGCTGGACCGGCGCGGCGGCCGAGCAAGTATCCACACCAATCGCCAGCCAGACAAGCGGCGGTCAACAAGACCATCATGATCAAGAGATTGAGCTGGCCGGCTCCCGCCACAACGCCGATGGTGAAGAGCAGGGAATCTCCAGGCAGTACAAAACCGACCAGGAGCCCAGTTTCGGTGAATACGATGGCGGTCAGCGCGGCGTAGCCCAGCCAGCCGGACAGCGCGGTGGACAGCAGATGGATCAACCGCTCGGGCGTGGTGAGCGTCCGCAAGAAATCCAGCAGGGCTTGAATCATGCAGGATTGACTAGGTGCGATATTGGGCGATCAGCCGGTCGATGACCGCCTGATGCTTCTTCACTTTGCCGCGCCGGATGAGATCCGTAAGGACGCTATCCTGCAAGAGGTTCAGGCGGTCCTCCGCTTTTTTGCCCTTGAGCTGAATGACGATACCGTCGCGCTCCGCAGCGAGCTTGGACATGTCGAGCTTCTCGTGATCGACTACTTTGGCAACAAGCGTTTGGTTGCTGACCGTCAGCGGCCCGACAATGGAGCCTACGGGCTTTTCAAACGCATCGGTCAGCACAGCCACGGAACCAATGCCTTCCAGGGCGCCAGAGCGGCTGATGAAATCAGTGGTCTTGACTTCAGCGCCAACCGCCTTAGCAGCGGCATTGATATCGCCGCCGTTTTGCTTGAGCAGATCCGCAGCCTGCGCGGACTTTGCTTTGACGATATCACCTGCCCGATTCCTCAGCATTTCCCCGCGGACCCTAGACTCGATCTCTGCTAGTTCCGGGGGATGAGGCGGATTAATCGAGAGAACCGTGGCCACAACCAACTGGTTGCCAACCTGCATAACCGGGCTCACCTCGCCGGGCTTCATGGTCTGGACCGTCGCTCCAACCTGCTGATCGTTGCCCAGGGCCGCCAGGGGTTGGCCTGGCAAAAACGCGGTCTGATTGGCGAAACGGAGATTGAGCTTAGTGGCGATCTGCTGCGCATCTTGTGGCGCTTTCACCAACGCGGCTCGCGCCTGATCGGCTAGCTCTTGCATACGATCGAACACGGTCTGATTTTTCAGAGCGGTAACGATCTGGTTCTTCACTTCATCGAGCGGCTGCAGGCGGGGCGACTGCTTTTCGAGCACTTGAATGATATGGAACCCATATTCCGTGGTGACGACACCGCTGAGTTGGTTTGCCTGCAGCGAGAAGACGGTATCCTCGAAGTTCTTCACCATTTGTCCGCGGGAAACCCACCCCAAATCGCCGCCTTTTTGGGCCGAAGCGGGATCTTGCGAAAACTTCTTAGCCAGCTCGCCGAAATCGGCTCCCCCTTTGATTTGCTTTAGTAGGTCCTCGGCTTGGGCTTGGATCTTCGGCACTTCATCCTTGGGCTTGTTGGTGGTGCTGAGAAGGATGTGACGCGCACGGACACGCTCGGGCGTCCGGTACTGATCCAGGTGGGAATTATAGAAGCTCTGCACTTGTGCGTCGCTTACCGCAATGGACTGGGCGACTGTCCCTTGGTCGGCAATGATCATTTGGAAGTTGCGTGTTTCGGGCATTTTGTAGAAGCCGCGGTTACGCGCGAAATAAGCATTGAGTTCTTCGGGGGTTGCTTTCAGCGTCGGGAGAATCTTGGAGGGATCGAATACGATGTAGTCCAGCTTGATTTTTTCATGGACTTTGCGATAGGTGTCTTCAACTTCGGCGGGAGTGACGATGATGCCCTCCTCAGCGAGTCTCACGATGGAATCCTCATAACTCTTAACGCGCACGTTGTCTTCGAAATCCGGGACCGTGGTTCCATATTGCTGTTCGATGGCTTGGCGATAAACATCCGGCGCCTGATTGGCCACTGGAATGGAGCGCAGGGTCTCGGCCAGGTCGCGGTCGGAAATCCGGAATCCAAGCTGCTCGGCCTCGTAAGCGACAGCTCGCTCGGCGATGGCTTGATCGACCAGCTGAGGAATATAGGTAGCCGCCAGATCGGGAGGAAGTTGCTGGTTCTGCAACCTGTTTCTGAGCTGTTGCTGGATGTCCGCGACGGAAACGTCGGACCCACCGATTTCGGCGACCACCTGGTCACCCGAGGCGGAGGCACTGGTGGTCATTCCCGTGCCCGGAATGAGATACACGAGCATGGAAAGCGCGATGATGCCGAGCATGGCGCCCAACATGATGCGCACCGCCTTGGCACGGCTGCGAAAGAGATCAAACATAGCTAGAGGCTCCTACTTGGGACTACAACTATTATAGCGAAGTGCCGGCAGCAGAGCAGGCAAAAGCGCGCGATTTTGATGGGTCAGTCGGACGCGAGATGAGCTGTAGTGCGACCGTAAAGCCAGCCAGCAGTGGGAGATCCGCGCTATAGGCCATATGGAAGAAGCAAGCGCTGACGGCATAGACGCAAGTGCCGGCCAGGAGGCATCGGCTGAGCGCGGCCAGCTCGCGGTGCGCCCGACGATCACGGGTCCGAAGATAGAGGCGGAAGTTCGAGCGCAGACAAAGGACAATCACGGCGGCATAGAAGATCAAGGCTGGGATTCCACACTCGCTCGAGATCTGCGTATAAGTATTGTGAGTTCCGAGCCATGGCTCGTGCCGGCCCGAGCGGGCGGCCTCCTGCTCGACCGCGTTCGAGAACTGATCGGGGCCGACACCAAACAGGGGGTGCATCAGGGTGTACCGCATGCTGGTATGGAACAGTTCTTGACGCTGTTTCTGGGAGGCGATGCTGGCGACATCGGCGGTGGTTTCAGAGCGCGACGACGCTGGACTATTGAGTAATAAAGAGAACCGATGAACGGTACTGGACGGTGCTCCCACGATGATGGCTGCCAATAACACTCCGAAGGCGGAGAGTCCCAGCGCAACCACTTTCCACCTACCACGGCTGATCCAAGAGATCAGGCCGAACGTGCTGAACGCGGCGATAACGGAGCCACGCGAGCCGGTTTGAAAGGCGTAAAACGCGGCCACTAGAACGCCAGCGACCCCCGTGAGACGGGATCCGATACTGGGGCGGGTGAGAAGAAAGAGAAACGAACAGATTCCGAGCAGCAGGGCCAGCGCGAGATCGTTGGAGTTGGCAAAGAAGAGACTATGGGGAATCCGGAAGCGGGTGTCGCTGGAGTCGCCAACTGGGGTGTCGCCGAAAACCGCGCAACTGAGTAACAGTGCCGCCGCGGCGCCGATCTGGACGTACATCAATTGGCGGCAGCGCCGGAGCGAAGTAGCGAACGAGCAAGTGTAGAAAAAGCAGAACCAGGCTCGCGGGACGTAGTTCGCGATGAGCGCCGCGCTACCGCCTCTCCAAACGCTGAAGGGAGCGGCTAGCAGCATCCACAATAGGAACGCGATCCAGCAACGTCCAGTACGGGTGTGGAAGCCTCGCAACGCGTTACCGGAGAATAACCAGGCCACCGGGAGCAGGAATAGCGTGACCGTCGAAAGGTAAGCCTTGGAGGCGAACAAACGCAGCGACCAATCGTTCGCGAAGCCCGAAAGCAGATAGGCGCAAAACAAAACGAACCCAACTGTTGCAATTTGGCTCGGCGGGGACCCGGAGCGGCCGGCGTGCGCCGAGACAACGGCTGTCTGAACCGGAGTGGAATGAGCTGATTTCAAAGTCTCGGGATTAAGTGTGGTTTTGGCGGTCACATTTCTCGCAAGAGTTTTTGCCTGGCTGTCAAACGGAATAAACAGATGGCTTTCGTTTCAATCGGTGGCCGGGCGCAACCTGGGCAGTGATTTGATTCACGTGGGAGACTGTAGGCGCTAAAGGAGAACGCTGAGACGCATGCCAAATTGTAGAATTCTACTCCTACTGGCGATGTTCGGAGGCGCGGGCGGGCTGTGTGGCCAGCTCACGCAAATAGATCTGCGCCTGCAGAGCCGCGATGTGGATTTTTCCGCAGCGAGCGCGACGAAGCCGTTCCGCTCGGGCAGCGGGCTCCCTTCCACGTGCGGGTTAGGCGAGATGTATTACAGGCTGGACGCCGCAGCTGGGATGAACGTATACGGTTGCACGGCAATCAACTCGTGGACCTTGGAGCAGGGGCCGCCGGCAGCGTCGATGGCGAGCCAGTTAGGTGACTTTGCCGTGACGTGGACTAGCGCTAGCACGCTGGCCATCGGCGCCAACTGCTCCACCGTGACACCGTGCCTGGTCCGGTTCGGCGCGCTGGTGTATTCGTTTGGAGGCGGCGCCACAGCGACGATTTCTGCGGGCAGTGGATTGGCCCTGGTGTATGTTTCGAGCGGCGGCGTCTTGACGGTAGGGTCCAACGTTACAGCGAGTTGCAATAACGGCTGCGCGGCGCTGAGCGGCGTGACTGCGTTTCCGCCGGATGCGATCCCGGTGTTCACCTGGTCGGCTACGAATGGAACATGGGATGTCAGCGGCGGCGCCGATCAACGGGCATTCCTCAGTTCGAAAAGCGTCACGGCGGGGACCGGCATCACGACCACGGAGATTGCCGGAAAAACGCAGTTGAGCGCCGATACTACCGTGATCGGGCTGCGCGTGGCTGCCCCGGCGACATCCAGCGCGGCTTGTACGCCTGGTTCTTGGGCAACGGATGGATCGTACTTCTATTTGTGCACCGCGACCAACATCTGGGGACGCGCGGCGCTGTCATCATTCTAATGCGAACGTTACTCTGCGTTTTGATTGTCGCTCCGGCGTGGGCGAACACCTCGATTGTGTCGATTGAGCCGACCCAGATGCAGGCCAAGATCACAGTGCATACCGATCAAGCCGGATACTGCACCTACCGCGCATCGCGGGGCGCGGCGTTCAGCTCGAACGTGGCGGATCTCGTCGATAACACAAACACCGATGCACGCTCGGGATCCATCGTAACTGGGGGAGTCACGGGCAACGTGCACGTATTCGTCCTGGGGACTCGAACCGGCAATGATGCACTTGCTGCTGCCGGTACTTACTGGGTAGGAGTTACTTGTGGATCCGACGCGGAAGTTACGGCCACTTTTGTAATTGGATCCATTGGATGGGGTAATACAGCGCCCGATCCAGTTCCATTTAATGCGGCCAAGTTCGGGAACATGGATTATCCACCGATCGATTGGACAAATCAGCAGACGCCGTATGTGGATCCGGTCACGGGAGCGGAATTCTGGCGTGTAACCTCGCCCGGGATGATGAGCATATCGGGGCTCAGCTTGGCGGCCGGAAATGCGGGCATTCTCGGGGTTCCGCTGGACGCTAGCGGTACCGGAAAGTGGGCAAGCCTCGCGAGTCTCGGATCGAACGGGGTGAGCTACTCTGTGGGCGCAGGTGGCCTGACGGACCGGGCGTTCATCCCGCTCGCGAATTTCACTTGCCCCGCCGGGACTACATTCGCTGGTTGGTACCCAAAGTGTACCGTGGATGATCTCTCGTTCGACGTGTATTGCGGGAACGCGGGCGCCAGCGGAATCACAGTTACGCTACAGCTTTCGATCGATGGCGGCCAAACAGGAACAGGAAACCCCGTGACGACGCCGGCGTGTCCTGTGGGCGCGCCCGCAAAGCTTGGGACGTATCCACAGTTGGCGGTCCATGCGCCGTTCTTGTCGTGGGGATACACGCCGCAGCATCATCTGGTTGTGCCGCCGTCGGGAACGGTGAATGTCGCGGGGCAGTCAGTGACACTGCAGAATCCCAGCGGGACGCAGAACTACTTCGATACGGACTGGGTCAGCGGAACGCCGATCCTGATCAATGGGACTTACTATCATGTCAATAGCATCAACAGCTCATCGGCTTTGACCTTACGAGAGAATGCGGGAACGTTAATGGGCGTGCCTTACAGCGGTGCGACGTTTGGCGTCGTGGTTACTAAGTCAAGCAGTGGGTCGAATGTTAGCGTGAGCGCGGGCATCAATTATGCGTACGCGACCATGCCGAGCGCTTGTTGCAACGGCGACACGGACATGATGAATCAGGCGCCGGTGTTAGTGGCAATGACAGCCGATGGGTCCGCGAGTCTGAGGCCGCCTTTGACTGGATACCTGACCAACGTCGTGGATAGCGCCGGGGGCGAGGCGCTGCTGCTATGGATACCATTCAACAGCGACGGATCTATTCGCGCGGAAACACGGCTTCTCGCGATGGGGACGAAGACGGAGGGAAGTCCGCGACTCAATACGAGCGGCGATAGTCTTCCCTATGGTCCCACTGGTATCAGCGGCTATTTCTTCGACAACGTTGACGGAACTTCGGCTTATACCATTGACGTGAATAATCGTGTCTGGAAGCTAACCTATACCGAAACTTTCGCCGGATGCGCGGGGTATGTGGCGTTCCATCCCTATCCCACATTCGGAGACTACAATCCGAATACCACGATCGCCGACGACTGTTTTGAATGGACGAATCTGACGCCGGCTGTTAATGGTCACGACATTCGATCCCAAATGGTGAGCGCTTACCAAAGCAGCTTCAACTATCTCGGGCAAACGGTTGGGCCGCCGCATGCGGGTTTCGATCTCGGGTGGATGAACAGCCCGGTGGTGGGGGGCTTCGACGGCGGATATTTTTCAGCGAGCATGGGAAACGTCCAGAACCACATTGGTATTATGGCGTCGTTCGACACGGCGGCCGGCGTGCTGCGGAGCATCCGGAATAGCTGGAATGAAGGCGACTGCCGGTGGTGCGGGCTGCACGATGCGCCGGTTCTCACGATGGGGACATGGCGCTTTGCGGTGATCGATCCGCAGGCTGATACGGGCGCGTCAAACCTGGTGTTTCCCGATTCGTTCAAGATGAATGTTGCCGAGGTGAATCGCGCGGGTTCGGGCTCGAACGTGTTGTGGGATTGCGGAGGCTGTCCCGGCGGACCGCAGCAGAGCACGAGCGTTAGCGGCAACGAAGCATACACATGTCCCGCGAATCTGATTGCGCCCTACGGAGCGTTTTCAGGAACGGCGAATTGCATTCAGGTGAAAGTTTCATCGCCGCCGTGCCAGCAGAGTCCGAACTCGACTTACACGTTTCCGGACGGAAACATGGAGAAGCAAGAGTTCCCCTGCACGACGCCGGGCTTTGGATCGGCCAATGCTAATTGGTCCAAACTGCAAGACATGCAGCCGGGTGATTGGTTGTTGACGAATGCAGGGAATCAGAACGAAAACCTGATTCTGCTTTCGGTCACTTACAATAGCGCAACCGATATTAATTTATGGTTACTGCGGTGGGCCGGATCCAACTACTTATATCCACTGTTTGGATCCATTAACGACACGAACAATAGCGCGCATGCCAGTCCATGGTGGTTATTCATGGGACCCACTTATGCGACGAATGCCGAAGCTCTGGACGCGTCAAACGCCGCAGATACATGGGCCAAGGATAACCCGCTGCGGTTTTCATCGCATGGTTCCGCGGCGCCCGCGACAGGTGCGGGTTCCTACTCGTATCAGCAGACCTGGTTCGGAGGACGTTATATCGGTTCGGTCAACACCACGGTTCCAAATCTGCTGTGGAATCCCATGCAGCCGTCTGCTTCGTCCTGGCCGGTCTTCGCGGGGAGCAACAACGGCGCGAGCAACTCGTTAGCGCAGTCGTACAACAGTGGCACATACGCGCCGAATGCGGCCAATCCGCCGTTCTTCGTGGACTACCGGCACTTCAATCCATCGGGTGGTGGAGGAATTGAATCGAACGGCGGCGCCGCGTTCGGGACGATGTCGCTGACGTTAGTGAGCGGAACCAGCCACACGTTCCAGGTGGCGGCAGATTGCTGCGCGGCGGGGCCGAGCGATTACAAACGGCTGGGTCTGTCTGGATTCGCGGGGCGCTACCTTACGCGCGACGTGAGCAATCCGTCAACCGGGAATGCCGGCGACTTACCGAGCTGGAGCTACTGCCGTGCATTCAACGCAAATGAGTGTGTGCAAGGCTCTGCGCCGGGCTATCTGTACATGAGCCTGCCGATGGTGGATCTGACCACGCAGTGTGCCAGCTCGCAGTTCACGCAGGCGATTCCATGTCTCTATCAGCCGGCACCCTGGAGCGGCCAAAACATTGAATTCCGAATTGATCGCGGCGACTTCAGCGGCCTGACCACGCGAAAGTTCGGGTACGTGCACGGCCATCCCGGGACAGGTTACGAATTCAGTAACTGCCGTCCGACCGCGGATGCTCAATTCATGTTCTGCCCCGGCTACTGGCTGGACGGCGTGCGCGTGGAGTGGGTGGCGTACAAGATTCCACCGGCCTTTCCGGTCGACAGCGTGAACCGCACATCGTTCGTTCCAGTGACGCTTACTTACCAGGGCGTGTCTTTCGCCAGTAACATTCGGGCGCGCTTTGGGTACCTGGAGAACGGAGGCGACTTGCTGCACTGCACGGCGTATGCACAGGACTGTTCCACCGAGATTCCCAGCGCCACCGCCGGCGATCCGTATAGCTTTACGAATGAAGCCGTGACACGGCAGGGCTGCGCGAACGGGGCAAAGTGTACCCTCGTCGTCCCGAGTTTGCCGAACCGGATTCTGTACTATGTGGTCGATCGGTTAGACGGCAGCGGGAACGTGATGGCGTCGAGTCCGCTAACGGCCGTGGCAGTACGATAGCGTCGGATCAACTGCGCTTTCTTAATGCACTCCAAGGCGACGCCCAGCAGCACCACATAAAATGCGTCAAACGGAAAGCGATAGCGGTTGTTTTCGAAGCTGGAGAGCAAGTTCGCGACGGCCGTTAGATAGGCGATGTTGAATAGCAGGAATCCGATAAGAATCGCGGACCGGCGATCGAGGGTCTTTCGGCGGACGCCGCGCACGAGGTAAGTGACGCCCCAGATGAAGAGCGCGGGCAAGCCGATCATCAGGAAAATGCCGGTGTGAAGCACCAACGAAGTCCGAGCGCCCTGGTCCGCCAGCCGGCGTAGCTCCTTGCGATCGCTGGCGTCTTTGAATTGACCAAAGAATACGACGTTCCAGAATCGATCGATGGCGCGGATGCGCGGCCGATTCAAATCGAAAAACGGGAAATCGCCTGCCGGAAGAAAGTAAGTGAACCAGGCGATCTCGAAGGAGCGAAAATACGCGAGGGGGTAACATTGCAGCAGGGCCAAGCCGTCGCGGGCATAAGCGTGCTCAACTTGAAGAAATGCGAGGCAGTTGAAATTGGTGGCGCCGTTGGAAGTAACACATTCATCCAACACCGGAATGCCGGTTCGCGCGGGGTAGTGAATATACGGCCGGTAAAGCTGGATGGGCGACCCTGGATCAAGTAATGAAACCTGCGAGATAACGCCACGATTCACAAAGTCACGCGCTTCGCGGCCCGTCAATTGATGCGCGGTGATGGTGTTCATGTTCATGCCCAGCCAAGTGCTTCCTGAAAAGGATCCAAACAAGATCCAGTTCTTGGTGTACAGTCCCAGGATGACAAGCAAGGGCAGGGCGCCAGCCAACAATATGCTTCGGCGGCGCCCCTTCGAAACGTAAGCCAGTGAGGCAAGGATCGCGAGAGCATAAACCAGATGGAACATGTTCCTGACGAACACGAGAGCCAACAACAAAACAAAGAACAATAGCAGGCACGGAAGGGAGTTCCGGGCGGCGTTACGCCACAACGCTGCGGCCGCAGCGACTAACAGAAAGCTCACTACGTATTCATACAGCATGTAGTTTTCAAACAATACAACTCCTGGACTTACAGTGAACCAGGCTGCCAGGACGAAAGCGATCCAGCGACTTACTCCTAACACACGCATCAAGTAATAGATTAGCCAGCAAATTGCTAACCCCATCGCTAACTGCGCGATGTGAAGAGCGATGGGATACGAATGGGGGAACAGCTTCAACGCGATGCCGGTGTACAGGTTCCACCCCGGCGGCTGGACATGCAAGTAGTAGGTGCTCTGGATGAGACGGTGCTTCAACAGCTCCGGGTCAACGAATTGGAAGTAATGTAGAATTGGCCGTGCGTCGAAGCGTACGCCCGCGAGGTAATAGCCAAGCCGTGAGAGAACGAACAACACGGCCAGCAGCCCGTAAGAGGACCGTTCTTTCGTAAGGTTACGCCTTAGATTCCAGAGTTCAACCGGAAGGCCAGCAGCTCCGGCAGGCCAGCGTCGAGTATCTTCTTCTGCGCGGCGGCGACGTCATATTCAGCGCGGCGAAGCGACACCAGCCGAGCCGCGGGTTCGTAGATCGCGTAGGCGGCGCGGCGATCACCGTCGCGGGGCTGTCCCACCGAGCCGGGATTGATCAAGTAATTCACGTCGTTTTCCAGCTGCAGCACTTCCTGACCGGAAGCTGTACTGGCGGCGACCAAGCGCTTCACGCCGTTGCGGTGGCACAGGAACGCTCCCTGCAAATGAGTGTGGCCGAAGAAGGAAATATTGCAGTCCAAATATGGCGCCACTTGAGCGACGTCTTGCTCGGAGACAACGTATTCATCTTCGTCGAGCGGGGAGCCATGCAGAATTTGAAACCCGTTGACTCGCTCAGGACCCTGCGCGAGAGCGCGCAAGAACTCGATGTTCTCAGGTTGGGTGGCCGCTTGGGTCCACAAGGCGGACAGGCGCGCGACCGGGTTGAACCACTCCAAATCTTCCAAGCCGGCGCACGCTTTGTCGTGATTTCCGCGGATCACGCTGCTGACGTTATCGCGCACCCACTGTACGACGGCGTCCGGATCGGCGCCGTAGCCCACCAGGTCGCCGCAACAGACAATGCGGTCGTAGTCAGATCCGGCGCTCGCCAGCACGGCGCGCAGCGCTTCCCAATTCGCGTGGATGTCGCTGAGGACTAGGTAGCGCACAGTCGAAGAACCGAAATCTCCGGTGGCACGCCGATGCGAACCGGTGCGCCGATTGTGCCTAGGCCAGTGGACACATATACAGACGACTTATCGTGGCGATAGAGCCCGCGTACATACGGCGTGAAGTAGCGAGCGACATTAACGTGCTCGTGCAAAATTTCAAAATCCACCTGGCCGCCATGCGTGTGGCCGGCGATGGTGAGGTGGTAGCCCTGCGCCGCGGCCACCGGAAAGACATCAGGGTTATGGGAGAGAAGAATGTTGACCGCGCCCGGTACGATCAGCCGGTCAACGCCGGCCAAGTAGGTCGAGTGCATTTTCTGGTAGTCGACTCCTGCGAAATTGATCACGGCGTTCCCAAATCGAAGCTGCTTGGACTGATGCCGCAGGAATTCGATGCCTACGCGGCGTCCCTCGGTTGTGACATAGTCCTCCACTTCCGCGTAGACCTCGTGATTGCCGAGGCATCCCAGCACGCCCGCATCGGCGCGTACGCGCCCGAGCTGCCGAATACATGCATCCAGCGGATCGCCGCGGCGGGTGATGAGATCGCCAGTGACCAATGCCAGGTTGGCACGAGCTTCATTGGCCATATCAATCGCGGCGGCCAACTCGCGCTCGCTCAAGAATTCACTGAGGTGGATATCCGTGATTTGCACTATGCGCAGGCCGTCGAGATCCTTGGGCAGGTTCGGAATCGGAATCGAGACTTCCGAAAGCTGGAAGCGGTTACGCCGCACAATTCCGAAGCCCGTGCCGACCACTGGCACGACGCAAATCGCCGCCGCTGCTGCTTGCAGCATTCTTCGCCGCGAGGGATCGAATTGCGGGACCCGGGTCCAGATCAACAAAGCCAAGGAGAATCCGATCAGCCACATCGTCTCGACCAACGAGGCGCACTCGAGCCAAGTCCACCACTTCACCGCTGAGATCCGCTGCGCCCATTGGAATTCCAGCGCGTAGCCCAGCCCGAGCAAAATCGTCGACGCCCAGGCGCCCGAGAGAATCCAAGCACGCTGGCGATAGCGGCGTAAGAGCCAGCCGACAACATGGAATTGAAGACCGAGGCCGAGAATGAGTAAGCAGAGACCCGGGAAGAAGTGCACATTCAATAGCACTTGTATCATTGTAGCGGTTCGATTCTTGCGGCCGGGCGCGGATGGTACACTAAGGCTGTTAACTCCCTCCGAAAGATCCCCGGTCGTCTAATGGTAGGACAGCGGCCTTTGGAGCCGTGAATCGTGGTTCGAATCCATGCCGGGGAGCCAAGCCTTGAACTTCGAACTCGCCGAGCACTCTTGTTGACAGCATCGCGTCGTCTCGAAACCGTCCGTTTATCCCGAACATTTCGCACGTGTTACGGTTTTTGCGGTTCTCCTCAAAACACGGTGCGAACCTTTGACGGTCGGTGTGAGTTGTCCGCCGATGGCGCTTAGACGCGAAATTCTCCATTCTCTCCAGTTGACAGGTTCCGTTTGTTGACAGGTCCGTTCGGCCCTGGGGCCCAAGTTATCTCTTAACGCAACCATCGCCAGTTGCAAGCGTGTTCGTTTGCGCAGCGACTTATTCGCCTGGATCAGTGCTCGCCGCTTTAAGCGGATCCACTTTCCTTCAAGTGACATTGCCTCACCCAAGTGGCATTGCCTCACCGTAAATTATTACGCACGATATGTGCCACACCAAAACGCAAATCGGATCTCTAGGAGTTACGTGATATCTCGGCACACAATTCGGACAGTAGTGGCATGTGAATCCGCAGAGCCCTGAAAAGGCTGGCGTCAGCGGTTCGAATTCCGTCCCACATTCCAAAAGTCTTAGCGGTTTTAGAGCGCGTTCTCAATCCCCTTTTCCGAGCAGAACAGCACAGAAAAACCCACCAACGTCCACGTCGCTCACCAATCCTTCCAACAACATACAAGAACACCACCTCCTAGAGCGCAATTCGGGAAACCTCCGCAAAGGCTGCGCTCAACCGAGAGCAATGTGACATCTGGATTAGAATAAGAAGTATGAAGGTGAGTGGCCATCGTGGGACCGACATTGTTGTTCGACAAGTCGTTCCTACAAATGCTCACGCTCGATGAGGCTGTCGTTCTTGATCAGTTCTTCGCAGCCGTCATCTCACCAATTTTCTACGCCGAGACCCTCGCGGACCTCGAAAAGAGCAGTAGTGCCGGCCGCTCCCCTGACGACGAAGTACGAATCATCGCGAGCAAGATTCCGCAACGAAACAGTGCACCCATGCTCTTTCATCCGGCATTCGCCGTCAGAGAGTTGCTGGGGGCGTCGATTTCGATGGACGGACGGATGTTCCTCTCCGGCGCCAAAACCGTTTCGTTTCGCGGAATTAAGGGCAAGATCCAAGATCCAGGTCCCGAACACGATGCATTTGCCCGATGGCAAACCCGCCACTTTCTCCCGCGCGATCGAAGCACCGCGAAGTCCTGGCGCCAGAAGCTCCGACGGGTTGATCTCTCAACACTTAAGGCGGGCGTTCGGGCGTTCGGTTTTCTCAAGCCTTGCCACACTCTCGAACAGGTCCATGCGCTGGCTGTTGGGCTCGTCAACTCGAGCAACCACCAGCGCGACCTCGTGAAGCTAGCCCTCGCTGCGCTCGGTGTCAACCCCCGCACAGAACGATTGGTCTTGGATCGATGGACGGTCTTGAGAGAACCAGCGTTGGTTGGGTGCGCTCCTTATGCCGCCTTTATCCTGCAGGTCGAGGCGTTCTTTGCAATCGCTCACGAATCGGGCCTGATCTCGTACAACCCGAATTCACGCTCTGACATCGCATACTTCCACTACGCGCCATTCTGCAACGTGTTTGTATCCTCCGACAGACTGCACGCGCGGACCGCGAAGTACTTCCTCAGAACGGACCAGACGTTCGTCGAGGGACATCTCCTGAAGGACTCTCTTAGTAAGCTCGTCACGCGCTACCTTGCCCGGCCAGCAGAAGAGCAGGACGCCGGCCTCCCGTTCTCACCGCCGAATGACGATGCAGGCTGCCTTGTCGCTCAGCTTTGGGATCGCCACAAAGGTACGAAATGGCGAGAACCACCCCAAGAACTCTCGCCCCAACTCGTCGCAGCAATCGAAGGACTCCTAAGAGATATGAAGGCAGGACAAGTGCCGACCGATGAAGAAAGTGACTTATCGCGCATTGCCTCGGTAGAGATCAACCGATACACCCCAAAGCAGCGCGGATCATTCCGGCTAGTCTCCAAGCACATCGCGCCGTAATTGGGATCTCCCCAGACTTCGTAAACTTGCCGTGACTTCATCTGAGCGTGGCACTCTTGATCCTACCGGTGGTGTGACGAACGTGAGGAGAGAGCCATGTCAGCCGTGAACCGTGGTTCGAATCCATGCCGGGGTGCCGAACACTGCCCGAACAGAAACGGACGACTCGGATCCGGAGCGCATTGGTTGCTGTCTTCGTCTGATCAGGTTAGAGCGTCATCTACGCCCGGCGGTACAGGGGAGGCGCTACGCGTGGCCCACGATCGAGAGTTGTACCGCGAGTTTCTTGCCCGGCTGCCCCTACATTCAACGATTGCAGTGGAAGCCAGCTGGATCCCAGCTCCTGATGCCACCAGCAAGAGGGCATTGAACACTTCTATGTTGAGCCCGGCGGTGTTCTGCAGGACATCGTCGAGAGTGGGCACAGACACGATGAGGCAGTACCGGATTATTTCTTATCATCCGGGCCCACCTTTGGGTGGGCCGGTGTGTAACGGTCCTCGCATGGGGCCGCTTGCGGCGCGGCCGGAACGTCGATCAAGATCGTGTTGGTGGTCAGACTGCCCGTCCAGGGCACACCAAAACGCGACCACCGGTCGGACAAATTCGCCTGCAAGGTTGCGGATAACTCGCGGTGCACAAACCGCAACTTCAGGTATATCCTGTGGCCTCGCAGATCGGGATACCGTCGGAACGGGGCCTCCCGGTTTACAGGTATAGTAATCTCCTCCAACAGCGGCGGTGTCATCTCGCCACCAGCCGGAATCAGGGTGAAGAAATCGTTCTTCGGACTGACGGGACTGTCCGGGCTGACGTCGTCCGGAAGGTCCTTCATTGGCTTTAAGCTTGGATCAAATAGACCTAGGCCTTCTTTAAATACCTTCATCGCTCCAGGCTTGAGCGCGGTGTAGATGGTTCGTTCACGCTCCAGAGGCAGGATCAACGGACGGGTCCCGGTGTTGCGATACGAAACCGTGATGCGAAGCTGAAGCACCAAATATGCAGGCGGAAGGCGTTCGGGATCGAGCCCTCGCACACGGGCGAAGCAGTAGCTGACGTCGGCGTTCGTTGCGACGGCCGTTGGGCTGTCTATCATCGAGTCCCGAATCGTCGCGGCCTGACCAAGACAAAAACTGACGCAGGTGAGTGCGCTGACGCGCGCGATTGCGACTCTTATAGAAACCATCAGGTTTTAAGTCTACCGGGAAATTGCCCTAAAGATAAAGGTCCCGCAGCGATAACGGGCGATTGTTTTCATTGTTTCCTTCTGTCAAGTCTCCGAAAAACGTAACGGGCGAATAAAGATGCCATAAAGATGCTACGTGTTTCTTACCAACTAACACGACGACAGAACACTTGTCGTTGTGCTCGCTTCATGACCCTTATGGCACTAAAGAAAATATGAATGAAGTGCCAAAGTTTTTCCGATCCCCGTTTTTATGCGTTCCTTACGCCCGTGACCCTATACTCGCCCTTAAAACATTACGGCGCGACGGATCCGACTTACTTAATTACATGAGAGCCTAAATGAGTTTCTCAACGGTTTCCAAAGATCGCGCCGCGTCCCGGGAAGAAGGGACGGGAAGCGCTCCGCGAACGGCTGAGGCGCCGCTCTTCTCAAACAACAAGGTGATGCAGCGCTCCTCTTCACGCCCTGCGGGTGCGCGTTCGCAAGGCAGAATCCTCATAGTGGATGATGATGCCTCCGTTCGGCGCGCGCTCCGCACCACCTTGCAGAGTCTCGGGTTCAGCGCTTCGGAGGCGTCCGGCGGAGAGGAAGCGCTGGTGTTGGTTTGCACATCTCCTTATGACGTTGTGCTGCTGGACATCAACTTGCCGGGCATGGACGGTCATGAGACCTGCCACCATCTTCGCCGGCTGGTCCCTCACATCGCGATCCTCATGCTCACCGTTCGAGATAGCGAAGAAGACAAAGTCAACGCCTTGGAAGCCGGGGCGGATGACTATGTTACCAAGCCTTTCCATATTCGCGAATTGATAGCGCGCGTTCGCGCCGCAGTTCGCAGGGCGCAAGGTCCGGAAGACAACGCGAACATCATTCTTCGCGTCGGTGATATCGAGTTGGACGCGGCCCGCCGGCAGGTTCGCAAAGCCGGCAGCTTCATCTATCTGACGCCGAAAGAATTCGGCCTGTTGCACTATCTGATGGCCCACGCAGGCCTGCCCGTGACGCATGGGCAGCTGCTTAACGCCGTGTGGGGAACGGAATACGCAGACGAAGTCGAATATCTCCGCACTTATGTACGCCAGCTACGCAAGAAAATTGAGGATGATTCAGCCGCTCCGAAATATTTGATGACTGACATCAAGATCGGGTATCGGTTCCGCGAAAACGAGTTGCCGGTTCACCCGCCACCCGCTGTGCCCGGTGACTCAGGAGACTAACATGTACGGCACTTACAGCGTCCCGATTCGTCACGAAAAAGCCCGCTATTCTTTTATGCTTTCCTCATCGTTTGAGTTCCATACTTCCGAAGGAATGGGTTGAAACGCATGAACGCCGTCCAGAAGAAACCTTCCATTACCGGGACAAACGAGCAAGAGCATTTACTGCGGGGTGCGACGCCCATGCCGCTCGATCTGGAGAACAGGGTACTGAGGCAGGCGGTGCAGGAGAATCTCGTTAGCTTTCCATCGCAAATTCCCGTCTTCGAGAAGCGATCCCGGCCGGATTTACAGCGCAAGATCGTTGTTCTGTACTTCGTGCTGGGCTGGACTATGGATGACATCGCAGAGCGTTATGGCCTAGGGCGGCAGCGCATTGGACAGATTTTAACTGCCTGGCGGATTCGTGCGGTGAAGAAAGGGTACTTACAAGCGATCCAACCCGAGCATCCCTTGTTGCAGTGGGTTAGATTGGACCGGACAAATCAATTCGTGGAACTGGCGGCCGGACTGACTTGCGTAGTTGAAAAGGCCTCCAACATGGTCCCTCCATTGATTGTTCGGGAGATTTCAGCCAAGTCAGAAGCCGAAGAGCCACAACCTGCGACGTGCGCCATCACTGGACTCAGAGGGCCGAACGTCGAGGAGGAGCTTCGGGCGATCGTTGGGGTCTTGGGCAATCAACTACGGCTTTGCTCGAAGCCTATAAACGGGAACATCGATTCTTGCGAGCAGTTGCTAGCCCGAGCCAAAGTTCTTTGTGCACATCTCGAAGCGCAGCGCAAGCCTGCTCATGGCAAAGAAAGAAGACGAATAGCAGTCGTCCTTTCCGACGCAAAAGAACTCTTTCGACGCTTTCAAGAACACAGAGCGGAGCGGTCTGGTATTCCGTCCGAGCCCCTTTTGGGCCAGGGCGGCAAAAGCAATCAAGGGAGACAGATTCCCTCTGCGACTAACAGTAGAAACATGCCTCGCCGTATGAGCCAGCGAGTTGCGGTAGGTGTCCCAGCCGGGCAACACGAATCTTATTCCATCCGCCCCACGCCGAGGACGCTGTAGTGTCACGTCGGAGTAAGGCCAATGCAGGAATGCAGTGTTTCCTGTCGAAGGCGAAATCTTTACGGCATCCTTACGCTGTATTTATGCGGTATTTAGTTATCGAGAACACTTTCAATGCGTATACAAATTTCAGATTGGACACAGTTACTCACTCGCTCTACACTCGGTAAACACTTTATGATCAGACCATCGTTAGTCTTCGTCGCCATGCCGCTTTGGATGGCACTTAATCTTGTTTCCGTTCAGGCACAGTCACCACTCGGTACGCTGCACGGAGTGACAGTGAATGTAGACGGCACGCCGATTGCTTCAACGCCGGTTGTTATACACCGGATCGACGACAACACCGACCGGACCATAGTCAGCGGCTTCGACGGCGCGTTCTCGGTCTCGAATCTCAAGCCCGGCCGGTACGAAGTCAAGGCCACCAAAGGGGAGCTGCACAGCATTTCGGCCACCCTGGATCTGGCGGCGCAACAGGATCTCAAGGTAGATCTGGCGCTGGCCGCAAGCACGACGACCAACGACATCAGTCCAGCGGTCGCAAAAAAGCTGGAGGCGATGGAGGCCATGGAGGCGCGCATGGCGGCGCGCATCGAACAGCTCGAAGCTGAGCTGAGTAGCAAGACGGTCGCGGAAAAGCCGACTACACCCGCCTTGCGTGGCGATCTTGTAGCCACGGCAACCAAGGATCCAAGCCAGATTCCGATTATCGCCGGAACTCTCCAGAAACCAGACCTCAGCAAAGCTGTGGCCTCCGCTGCAGGACCGGACGGGCAAGATGCGAAAGGGCAACCAGCACCGGCTGCGCCCGCCCCCCCGGCGGTGGACAATCAAACCCCGTTTGCCTTTGGCGACTTCACTTGGCTAAATGGAACGCCGCGCAACAAGGATGTGGTTTTCGACTCCCCATTCTTCACTCCGGAAGTGCGATTTGATACTCACTATATGGAGGACTTCAATCAGCCCATCGATCATACGATTGTTGGGGCAACGGAGAGCTTCCGGTCCGGCGAAGTCCAGATCGAGCAGATCAGCGTCGGCGGCGACTTCCATTGGCAAAACGTGCGCGGCCGAGTGCTATACATGGATGGACTGTTTGCCACTACCACGCCTCGCAATGACGCAAGCTCAGCAACGGCCTCTTATCCGGGAAATACTGGTGGAGTCGGCCAGTGGGATCTCCAGAATGCGTACAAGTATGTGTCGGAAGCCTACGGCGGGTATCACTTCAACGTTCAGCATGGACTGAACGTAGACGCAGGTATTTTCGTGTCGTACATCGGCCTTTTCAGTTACTACAACTTCGATAATTGGACCTATCAGCCGTCCTATGTTTCGTCCAACACGCCGTGGTTCTTCAATGGCGTGCGCGTCCAGTGGTTTCCTACCAACAAGCTGAAAATCGAGCCTTGGTTCATCAATGGATGGCAGTCTTACGCGAAGTTCAACGGACATCCGGGTTTGGGAGGGCAGCTCTTGTGGGAGCCCAAAGAGTGGTTCAAGCTGGTGGCGAACCAGTATGGTTACGGGGAGGATAACCTTGGCCTTCCCCACACACAACGTATCCACACGGACGACAGTATCGAGGTCAGATACTACAACAATCCTGAAAGCACCGGTCTCTCGAAGATGGCATTCTCGCTCACGGGAGACGCGGGCGGCCAGTACGGTGGCGGACTTTGCGCCACCTGTGGGCCTAGCGCGGGCAAGGAGTCATTCGTAGGGTGGATGCTCTACGACCGCATGTGGTTCCACAAGGATCTCTTCGGCCTAACTCTCGGCGGCGGAGAAATGAGTAACTGGGGCCGCTACCTGACGCTGTTACCGCCAATCGATGGGGCTTCCGCTGCATCGGGTACTCCTTACTTCACCGAACTTCCCGGCCAGCGGGCTCACATGTGGGACAGCACAATCACCCTTCAGTACATGCCCAAGCAGTACATCACCTGGTGGGCGGAAGTTGGATATCGCCATTCGGACGTGCCGTATTTCGCGGGACGCGGTGGTGTAACTCCTCCAGGCGGAAACAACGGTTTAGCTCAATACTACACCTGTCTAAACGGCACCTCGGCGGGCACAGCCAACTTAGCAGGCGCGCAAGCAGCCTGCGGCGGCGCCGGCGACGTATGGTTTCCCGACCTTCGTCGAAGCGAGTCCAAAGCTAGCGTCGGCGTAATGGTCAAATTCTAAGCCCCGTCGAGTTGAATCATGGGGCGGCGTATTTCAGCCGGCTGCCCCGATTTTCTTTGGAGGTGATGCGATGAAAATGGGGCGAGTTTTGGTGGCGAGTGGTGGCATCGAGATGCGAAGAGAGTTGCGCGCCGCTCTTGAATTTGAAGGCCATGTGGTTGTGGAGGCGGAAACGGCCAGCCAGACCATCGAAGGGATTTCCTCCGGCTTGCACGACGTTCTGATTTTGGACTCGGCGTTGGATGGAGCAGCTCCATATGAGCTGTGCCGCGCCATCCGCCCGAAATCAAACCTGGGAATCATCTTGCTCAGCCAGGACGATAGCGGCCAGGGCCGCATAGACGCGCTCAACGCGGGCGCCGACGACTACGTTCCCGATCAATTCGTGGTGGCCGAACTGCTGGCGCGGGTGCGAGCCATCTTGCGCCGCGTCACTCGTTCCATCGGAGATCGGCGGCTGATCGTCTTAGAAGACCGCGCCATCGATTTTCAGTCTCACGAAATCAAAGGTCCAGCCGGGCGGGTCGCCCACCTCACTCCCAAGGAATGTATGGTCCTGCTGCGGTTAGTAACTCAAGCCAACAGGCCACTTACTCTCCAAAGTCTCGCACGAACCGTGTGGCAGCGGGATGGAAACGGCCAGATCGAGTACGTGCGCGTCGTCGTGAAACAGCTTCGGCGGAAGTTAGAGCCGGATCCGGAGAACCCCCGCTACATCTTGACGCAGCGTTCCGTCGGCTATCAGTTTCAAATGCCGGTGTAAGTGAGGACTTATGAAACGAACACTACTTGGCTTGATTCCGTGCTCCGCAATTTTGTTGATCGCCGCGGAGCCCGTTTGGAGAGACAAGCCAATCGCAAATTGGACGGAAGAAGATGCCCGGCAGATTCTCGAGAATTCTCCCTGGGCCAAAACCGTGACTGCTGGCGTCGCCCGTCGGCCGACCGAGGCCGAACGCAGAGAGGGCGGTAACATGGGCCAACCTAAGGGCGTCGGCTATGATGGCGTAGAGGACAAGAAGAGACCCCTGGCCGAGTCAATCGGCAATCCGTTTATCCCGGGCAAGCCTTTGCCTTCCACGCATCCCGACATTCGATTGTTGGTTCGCTGGGAGAGCGCTTTGCCGGTTCGTGCGGCGGAATTCAAGGTCCACGAGAACCCGCCACCTACCCTGTCCGACGATGGCTACAGCATCGCGGTGTACGGCGTTCCGGCCAGCTTTGCCAAGGGCGATCCAAACAGCTTGGGAAAGCCTCTCAAGGAATCGGCTGCTCTAAAGCGCGAGGGGAAAAAGGATGTTCTACCATCCAGAGTCGAGGTGTTCGAACTCGAAAACAGCGTGGTGGTGGCGTACTTATTCCCGCTGTCGGCGGAAATTGGCAAAAAGGACGACGTGGTCGAATTCAGCGCGCTCATCGGCCGGCTTCAAGTGTCGCAACACTTCCTGGTTGAGGCGATGCAGTTCCAGGGCAAGCTTCAACTTTAGTGCGAACTGTCAGCCTTGCCGCCGGCATCCGCTCCCTGAAGGTTGAGGCGATAGCCCAGCCATGGCTCGGTGAGAATGTAACGCGGCCGCGCCGGATCGGGCTCAATCTTCTTTCGCAGCTGATTCACGAACACCCGAAGGTATTCCACCTCATTGCCATAATCCGGGCCCCAAACCGCCTGCAGGATCTGGTCGTGCGGCAGAACAGTATTGGGATGCATGACAAAATAGTGAAGCAAATCCTGTTCAGTGGGAGTAAGTCGCGTCACGCGACCGTTCACCTTCACGTGGCGATCTCGAAAGTTGATCTCGACGCCGTCCAATAGTAATGTCTCTGATTGACCCAAGTTCGAGGCTGGGGCGCGGCGTAAGGTGGCTCGGATACGAGCCAACAGTTCGTTCACATCGAACGGCTTGGTGACATAGCCATCGGCACCGGCATCCAGTGCTTCAATCTTATCGAGCGAGCGATCGCGCACAGTCAGCATGATGATGCTGATGTCCGACCTGGAGCGAATCGCGCGGCACGTCTCCAATCCACTGAGCCCCGGCATGTTGATGTCCAGCAGAATCAGATCGAATTTATCGTCGCGGAGTTTTTGAATCGCCGCCTTACCGCTCTCCGCGTCAGCAACTACAAATCCAAGCGCCGACAACGTGGATCGCAGGACGCGACGCATTTGAGGCTCGTCGTCCACCACCAAAATGCGACTTCCGTTCATTCCAGGCGCCTCCTTATTGCGCTGACGCGTACACGACGGGAAGAGACAATGAGAACACCGTCCCGTGGTCCGCTTCCCCCTCCACCCACGCGTAGCCACGTTGATCGGCTGCAATAGTCGTGACAATTGAAAGATCCAGGCCGGCGCCTGAGGCTGGGACGACCAATCCCTGGCTTCGGACCACAACCACCACGGCATTCTCCTGCACTGTAAATCCGACATGAATTGGCGAGCCAGGGAGCGAATGCCGTAGCGCGATGTCGGCCAGTTGGACCAGCGCGGTCAAGGTCAGCTCGCGGTTGGCAAAAACCGCGGGCTCACGCACCGGAGCTATCACGCGGAACCGGTCGCGCTCGGGTTGCTGCTGAAGTTCCTGTAATGCGGCTCTCATCAACCGGGACAGCAACAATGGCTCCGGCTGTCGTTCGAGGTCGTTCGCATCGAACGCAGAATCATCGAGCGCAGGTGCGCTCACCAGCCGGGATGCCAAGTCATTTAACCGTTTGGCCTCCTGATCGATCAAGCGGACCAGCGCGCCCTGCGTTTCGGACAGTGCTCCCACCGCAGGAAGTCCAGAGCTAGCGGTGCGGATTATCGCCAAAGGAGTCTTGAACTGATGCGCCAGAGCATCCAACATCGCTGTTCGCAACTGTTCGGCCCTGCGCGCAGCCTCCGCGTGATACTGCTTGTCGAGCGTGCGCGTTCGATCCAACGCGATGGCAACCAGAGAGGCTAGCGCCGTAACCGTCAGTTGTCTCATCCCGGCGCCACACAATGCCAGGGCGCCGACGGGCCCATCGGCCACGCGGAGAACACAATACCAGCTCTTCTGGCTTGGATCGAAGGACTCCGTGTTCAACGCGAACGCCTCTCGCGTGTGCCGCAGCGCATCCGGTGCGGGTTCGCCACTCTCGTACGCGGCCTGAGGGAAGGCGTCAAACAATACCACTCCGCGAAGCTCAAACATTTCGCGAATCAACGATGGAACCTTGTTGCCCAACTCCGAGGCGCCTTCCACAAGCAGAATGCGCCGAGCTGCTTGATACAGCCGGTCCGTGTCGCGCCGCTCGGCAACCGCCTCTAAGGCTCGAACCTGCGCTCGATTCGAGAGGCGGCTGATAATCAACGCGGTGAATTCGAACACGCCCAATTCCACCCAGTCCGAAAACCGGGCAACGCGAAAGCTGAAGACTGGATCGTTGAAGAAATAGTCGAGAGAAGCAACCGCAAGAACCGAAACGAGGGTCGCCTGCCAAAAGCCTCCGTAGAATGCCGCCAGCACCATGAAGGCGATATACAGGAATCCGACAGTCCCAAAACTTAGCCCAAGGTGGAACGCAATCCAGGTACAGACCGCCATGCCGGCCAGCGAACCGGCGCAAGGAGCAACGGCAGCGACTTTCGCTACTACGGAGCGCAGCACTGGTTTCTCCTTGCTTTCACTCTAAGATGCCGGGCATAAAGATTGCATAAAAGTGCGCGAAGGGGCTAAGCCGGTCGATCAAAATCACTTATAAGAGCGAATCAAGAAAGTTTTCGAGGGCTAACGGGTTCTTTATGCCTTTCTTGGTTACACGCTCTTACACTTGTGTCTGGGATTTTGCCCGCCGGACTGGAACCTTATGAAAGAAACAATTCTGAAAACTGCGCTTCTGTTGGTTTCGCTTGCCTCGCTGCTTGCTTTAGCGGCGTGTAGCAAAGTACACGCGCAAACAGACCTGAATGCGTCGGTAGGGTCGCCACCCGAGGCCAAGGTGGTAGCATTCCCGGACGCCTCCCTCTTCTCGGTCGACCGTCCGGAACAATTTCCGCTCGCCGCGGCGACCGAGCATGCCACCACTTCCGAGCTGGTGGTGACGGGAACAGTGACTCCCGACGTTTCCCGCAACGTCCCGGTAGTCTCTCTCGCCTCAGGACGCATCATGGCCATTCACACACGCCTCGGCGATACCGTGCAGAAGGGTCAGCTGTTAATGACGATTCGGAGCGATGACGTCTCGGGCGGCTACTCGACCTACAAAATGGCCATCGCGGATGAAATTCTCGCTCGCGCCCAATTGGAGCGCACCAAGGATCTTTATGAGCACGGAGCCATGGCGTTGAACGACGTACAGGTGGCACAAGACACCGAAGACAAGGCCAAAGTGGCCGTGGACACGTCAGCCGAGCACCTGAAGCTGCTTGGTAACGATCCCGACAAGATGAACTTCATGGTGGATATCTTCGCGCCGGTCTCGGGAGTAATTACCGACCAGGAAGTCACCACCGGATCTCTCGTGCAGGCATATAACACACCGTACCCGTTCACCATCTCGGATCTCTCGGCGACCTGGATTGTCTGCGACGTATATGAGAACGACTTGGCTGGTGTCCAGCTCGGCGATTCCGCGCAGATCACCTTGAACGCTTATCCGGACCGAATGTTCACAGGAAAAGTGAGCAATATTGGCGCGATTCTCGATCCGACGATCCGCACGGGAAAGGTGCGCATCGAAGTACAGAATCCTGGCATTATGCGCCTGGGCATGTTTGCAAGAGCCACCTTCCGCGGTCAGACCAAAGAGATGCACACCATTGTCCCGGCATCCGCGGTTCTGCACATGCACGATCGCGATTTCGTTTTCGTCCCAGCACCCGACAAGAAGTTTCGCCGCGTGGAAGTGGTCGGTGGAGACCTGGTGCAGGAGAACACGAATCTGCAAGAGATCAAGTCCGGGCTTGAACCGGGGCAGCAAGTGGTAACCAACGCCTTGGTCTTGGATCACGTCCTCGCTCAGTAACCGCTGAAAATACAGCTCAGGAAAAGCAAATGATTCGCGCTCTTGTAGACTTTGCGCTTAACAACAAGTTCGTAGTGTTGGCCGTCGCTCTTCTGTTGCTAGGTTGGGGAGCCATTTCTTTTCACAACCTACCGGTGGAAGCGTATCCCGATATCGCCGACAACTATGTGACCGTCATCACCCAGTGGGCCGGCCGATCCGCTGAAGAAGTGGAACAACAGGTCACGATACCGATCGAAATTCAAATGGCCGGAATGCCGCATATGACCTTTTTGCGGTCCGAATCCATTTTCGGGCTGTCGTTCGTGATTATGATCTTCGATGACAGTTCCGTCAACGATTGGAACCGTCAAAAGGTTCTGGAGAGGCTCACCCAGGTGGATCTCCCCGATGGCCAAAACCTGGATCCGCAAATCGGAACAGACTGGAGCACTACTGGACAGATCTATTGGTACACGCTGAGGAGCACAAATCCCCGCTACGACCTAATGGAATTAAGGTCTCTGGAAGACTGGGTGCTCCTCAAGCAGTTTAAGTCGGTTCCGAATGTGGTGGACGTTTCCGACTTCGGCGGCACCGTGCGAGAGTACCAGGTGCGCATAAACCCAGACAAGCTGGTCTCGTATGGATTAAGCATCGGTCAAGTGGAGCAGCAACTCGCGAATAACAACATCAATGCCGGCGGCAGCTTTGTGGAGGTGGGCCTCCAGCAGATGAACGTTCGCTCGCTCGGCCTCTTCACCAATGTGCACGACATCGAGCAGACCATGCTCACTACAAAAGCCGGAACTCCGTTGCGGGTCGGGGACATCGCGACCGTCGCGCAGGGGCCAAAAATCCGGCTAGGCCACATGGCCCGGGCGAACCATATGGAGGACGGGCGCATCATCGACGAGCCGGATGTCATCCAGGGCGGCGTGCTGATGCGCAAAGGCGCCGAGGAGCAGCCGACGCTGGATGCAATTCACCAGAAAGTCTACGATCTCAATCACGGAATCCTTCCTCCGGGCGTGGAGGTGGTGCCCATGCTCGATCGCAGCGATCTGCTGCATTTCACCTTGAACACGGTGCTGCACAATCTGACGGAAGGAATGATTCTGGTAACCGTCATTCTTTTCCTGTTCCTGCTCAACGCCCGCGCGGCTCTCATCGTCGCGCTCACCATTCCGTTCTCTCTGCTCTTCGCGTCCATCTTTCTGGATTTGAGCCACATTCCAGCGAATCTTCTCTCACTCGGAGCGCTGGATTTCGGAATGGTGGTGGATGGTGCGGTGGTAATGGTGGAAAACATCATCCGGCATCTAAGCCACAGCCGCACCCACACCCTAACCGGCCCTCCGAAAACCACCGCCGAGATGATCCGCGAGGCTTGCCATGAGGTCCAAAGGCCCGTGTTCTATGCCATTGCCATCATTATTACCGCCTACCTGCCGATCTTCACTCTGCAACGCGTGGAAGGCCGGTTGTTTCGGCCCATGGCCTGGACGGTGGCTTTTGCTCTTCTCGGCGCGATGACGTTTTCCATTCTCATCGCACCGGTGCTGGCCGCGACATTTTTCCGGAAGGGAGTTCGAGAACGGCGCAACCGGGTGATGGACTATCTCACCGAGCGCTATCGCCGGCGCCTGCGCTGGGCGGTCAAACATCCCTGGCCGATTGCTTTCGTCGGCATTGCCGCTGCGGCTGGGACGCTCTACTTGGGTTTCGGAGGCGTTATCGGGGCCGAATTCCTTCCGCACCTGGATGAAGGCGCTATTTGGGCGCGCGGCACTCTGGCGAATAGCACCAGTCTTTCGGAAGGTGAAAAATTCACCACCAACGAGCGCTATGTTTTCGCATCGTTCCCGGAGGTGAAAACCGTCGTGTCTCAGGCCGGCCGTCCCGATGATGGAACCGATACCGGCGGATTCGGAAATACCGAATATTTCGTCGACTTGAAGCCCCACGAGGAATGGCGCCCAATATTTCACAAGAACAAAGAGGAACTGATCGCGGCCATGAATCGCGCCGTGCAAAAGTACCCGGGAGCGATTTGGAACTTCTCTCAGCCTATTGAAGACAACGTCGGCGAGACCATGACAGGCACCAAGGGCTCCCTGGCCCTCAAGATCTTCGGAGACGACTTGAAGTTGCTCGAACAGAAGGGCGAGGAAGTGACTAACGTCATGGCGGCTATCCCCGGCATGCACGACGTCAAGCTGTTGCGGGATTTTGGACAGCCGAATCTCGATCTGACAATCGACCGCAAGCAGGCAGCCCGTTTCGGGATCAACGTAACAGACATACAAGACGCCACCCAGACGGCCATCGGCGGAAACGCGGTTAGTCAAGTGCTGATCGGCGAGCAACGCTACGACGTGGTTGCACGCTATCAGCAACCTTATCGCAATACCGCGCAGGCCATCGAGAAGGTTCGCCTGCTTTCCCCAAGCGGAGAGCGAGTATCCCTGGCGCAGTTGACCAACGTGGAGGTAAAGGACGGTGCCTACGACATTTACCGGGAGCAGAATAGCCGCTATTGTGCAGTAACCTTCAACGTACGCGGGCGGGACCTGGGAACGACGGTTGAAGACGCAATTAAACAAATCAATTCAAAAGTGAAGTTGCCGCGCGGCTATACCCTCGGTTGGTCGGGCGAATACGAGAGCGAAAAGCGAGCTGAGGCAAGATTAGCCATTATCGTCCCGTTGACCATCCTGGTAATCTTCATCATTCTTTACACCATGTTCCGCTCGTACAAATGGGCGATCCTTATTCTGTTGAACGTCGGCATGGCGCGAATCGGCGGCCTGGTGGCCCTGCTGGTTACTGGAACTTACCTTAGCGTGTCTTCCGGCGTTGGCATGCTGGCGCTCTTTGGCGTATCGGTGCAAACCGGCGTCATCATGGTGGAATACATCAACCAGCTCCGCGCCAGAGGTAACACGATCGCCGACGCCGCGGTGGAAGGCGCGGTCCTGAGGCTGCGCCCCATCATGATGACCATGTTGGTGGCGACTCTCGGTTTGCTGCCCGCGGCACTATCCCATGACATCGGCTCCGATTCGCAGCGGCCCTTCGCGATCGTAATCGTGGGCGGCCTGATCTCGGACCTCCTGTTGAGCATTGTTCTGTTGCCAACGTTTTATGTCTGGTTCGCCAATGAACGCGACCAACTCCCGGAACCGGAGATCTCCGTTGAAGGCTAAGGGTAGAATTGTGAAACTTCGGAACAGCGTATTCCTCTCCGCGAGCGTCGTGCTTTCTTGCGCGGCATTCGCGGATTCGGCCTTTGCTCAGGGGTCCCCAGGGCCCGCCAAGCTTACACTCGACCAAGCCATCGCACTGGCCGCCAGGAACAACCATTCGCTGCTGGCTTTGCGCACCACGATCCTCCAAAACCAGGCTCAGGAAATTCAGGCCAACGTCCGGCCGAATCCTACGTTCTTCGCCGATTGGGAATATCTTCCACTTTCCTCCCCGCCGGGGATCAGCTTTCTGGATTATCTGCACGACTCCACCGAGGGCGACATGGGGTTGAGTTATCTGTTCGAGCGAGGGGAAAAACGACAACATCGACTGGAGGCAGCCCAAGACACGACGGCGGTAACGCGCGCCCAGGTTTCCGACAACGAACGAACGCTTGGTTTCCAGGTGGCCCAGCTCTTTATTAATGCTCAATTGGCCGAATCGACTCTCGACCTGGCCCGTCAGGATCTGAAAAGCTTTCAGGAAACGGTCACCATCAGCCAACGCCAACGTGACATCGGCGCCATATCGGAAAACGATTTCCTCCAGCTCAAGATTCAGTTGGTGCAATATCAGACCGACGTGGAGCAGGCGGAGTTGTCAAAGGCCCAGGCGCTCTCCGACCTCCGGCAGCAGTTGGGCTACGATTCGGTGCCTTCCGAATACGACGTCGCTGAAGAACTGGAATACCGTCCCGTGACGCTCAAGTTCGACGACCTGCAAGCGAAAGCCCTCCAGTACCGGCCCGATTTGAAAGCCGCGCAACTCGGCATCACGGCCGCTAACAGCCAATTCACGTTGGCGAAGGCCAATGGAAAGCAGGATTTCACGCTTTCGGGCAACTACTCGCACGTAAACAGCATTAGCGCCCTCTCGTTCTCTTTCAGCATTCCGCTCCCGGTTTTCGATCGCAATCAAGGCACGATAGCGCAGACTCGCTATGCCATCGCGCAAGCCCGGGAACAACAGAAGGGGACCAACGAGCAAGTGCTCACCGATGTGCGCGACGCATACCTGGGGGTCGAGTCGAACGCGCGCACGGTGCAGATTTACCGGTCCGGCCCGCTCGACGACGCCAAGCGTAGCCGCGACATCAGCGAGTACGCGTACCGCCGGGGAGCCATCGCCCTGCTCGATTTTCTGAACGCTGAACGCAACTATCGCGCCACGCAGCTCGCCTATCGGCAGGCCGTGGCTGCCTATGCCACTTCAGTGGAGCAACTCCGTCAAGCGGTCGGGTCCAGGAGCCTTCCCTAAGCGCGGCGCAGGTCCAAACGGAGAGTCCGACCCATGAAAAAGTCAGAAGTCCGCGCCCGTATCGAGGACATTGGCATCATCCCCGGTGTCCGTGTGGGCGATCCGGACAAAGCTCGTTTTGCAGCGGAGGCCGTGTACCGCGGGGGTATTCCGATCGCGGAGATCACCATGACGGTGCCTAATGCCGTCGACGTTATTTCCTATCTGGCGACGAAACTTCCGGATATGGTGGTGGGCGGCGGAACTGTCCTGAATACCGAGACTGCTCGGCGTTGTATCGATGCGGGTGCGAAGTTCCTGACCAGCCCCGGACTCGTTATGAAAGTAGTTGAATTCGCGGCGAAGAACGATGTCGTGGTTTTTCCAGGCGCGTTGACCCCAACCGAAGTGATCGCGGCGTGGGACGCCGGAGCGGACTTCGTCAAAATCTTTCCCTGCGCGCAAGTCGGCGGCCCCGTCTACCTGAAGTCGCTTAAAGTTCCATTGCCACAGGTGCCGCTGATTGCCTCTGGCGGAGTGAATCAGGTGAGTGCGGTCAGCTTCATTCTGGCCGGCGCCACGGCGCTGGGGATTGGAAGCGAGTTGATGCCGCATATTGCGGTACACCGGCGGAACGAGGATCACATCCAGGAACTTGCGCGCCGGTTCATCAGTATGGTGAAGGACGCGCGTGCGCAGCAAGAGGAGCTGCGCGAAGGGCAACGAGGAGGCATCGACTCCAAATGACTTACAAATCGGTAGCATCCTGCATCGTACTGTGCATGATTTCGACAGCGGCTTTGCTTGCGGCCGAGGTGTCCATCCTGAGGCCTGAACAGGTGAGCCACACGGAGAGCGTGAATTTCGCGCCCGGTGGGACCGTTCGCTTCGATAAGTCTTTCGGCGATCTCTATGTGGAGGGCTGGGACCAACCGCAGGTGGAGATGACGCTCATCAAGTTATTCCAAGATTATGAGCCGCCCAAGAACGCCTCCGAACGTCTGGAGCGCGTGAAATTCACTACCGAACATCCATCCGCAACCGAGCTTGTGATCGGGACCACTATTCCGCCTCACGGCTTCTTCCGTCATCCTTTCGGCGGCAAGGGCCCCGTCGACGTTCGATATGAGCTACGCGTGCCCCGCGATTCGCATCTGGTTATTCACCACGGCGGGGGCAACATCCTAATCGGGAACGTTACTGGAAACATTGAAGCCACCAATCGCGAAGGGGACATCGAACTGATGTTGCCAGATCCCGGTCCGTATGCGATCGACGCTAAGAGCAAAATGGGCACGGTGATTTCCGATTTCGCCGGCAAAGCTCACGTACGATACTTCATCGGCGAACAATTCGCAGGCGCAGAAGCTAATTCTCCGCACAAAATCTTCCTCCGTGTCGGATTCGGCGGAATCACAATTAAGGAAGTTCCGCACGAAGCTTTACCCCCGGGAACGACAACCAGGTGACGCGGCTTCTCGGCCCCGTCCTCATATACGTTGTGATGTTTCTAGGATGGACCGGCGTTGGCCTGTTCATGCTGCTGGCACCTGGCCGCTTTGGCAATTTACTCCATCACGAGGTCGGAGTTTTCCCCGAAGTGCAAAGGGGCGATTGGGGTAAAAAGCTGTTCGTACCTCTGGCGGGAGCCGGCTTCCTGGCCTTCGCCGTCCACTTCGCTCTTCGCGTGGCCGATCTCGTCGAGCAGGTCCGTTAACACACAGCCATCATGTCCGCTTTTTGCGAGCCAAACTGAGCTGATGGGTCTAAGTTGGATAACGTGGCAACCATTCGCATCGCGTCTCTCATTCTACTCGCCGGAGCTATTGCTTTCGGCCAAACCGCGCCAGCTTCTTCCGACGGCGGGGATTCCGGCACCTCCAACGATCTATTCGTGATGTTCGGTTCGGACCTGGTAAGGCCCGGCCTCCTGCCAAAGGCGAATTACAACATCGGCCTGGGCCAAACCTTCAAATTCCTTAAGAAGGATCCCATCGGCGATGAGATTACCTTCGCCTACACGTATGAGAATGCCGGCTCGCACGGGTTTCTCCACTCGGACTTTGAATCGCACACCGAGGCGCTCGGGCTCATGAAGAACTTCGGAATCCCCGGCACCAAGCGCGTCACCGGCTACACCTGGATTCAGGGCGGCATCACCAGCTTGACCGGAACCCGTTCGTGCAGAATCGATATTTATGACGGCGAGTCGTTGGGCGCGATCATCCACTTCAACGATCACCATTCCATGTGGATTCAAGAGACCTACAACAAAATTGCTTCGCTACCCTGGTACACAACTGTTAGCATTGGCTATACGCGAAGCTGGTAGCCGCAGTCAATTTCGAGCGACTCGAAGCTCACGCCCACCTCCATGAGGCGCATTCGCACGGAAGGGGATGGCCGTCGATTCTCAAAATCAGACCGGTGAACAGGATCGGAAAGCATGGTGGCATGCGATCCCGGGTCCGCGTCGCGGAGGTGGATCAAGTCCGCCTCGGGCAGGGTTTCAAACAGCCGTGCAATCACGGCTTGGACATCAATGAGCGCTTGCTCGATGAATCGCGCGTGTCGTTCTTCGCGGGCCAGATGCCGGTCCCAAGGATGGACGCCGCGCGCCCGCTACCGGATTTCCAGGCGATGCTCCATCTCTCCCAGCTGCAGGCCGTCTTTCCGCGCTTCGCCGCGTCGTTCCATCGAGCGCCTGCTCAATTCGACGCCGGTAAAACCGGTGTTTACGCAGATACTTTTCCAATAGTTCCCACATCGGCAAGTCCTCCACGCATGTCCGCACTATACAAATGCATTGCTGCATACGCGCGCCAGGGCCGCCATCGCCGGCAGGGATGAAGTCCGGCTGTCTCGGCGGCCGCCGCAGAAGCAAACCACAGGATGTTGTCAGGCTTGGCGAACGGCACCGGGCAAATGGAGCGGCAATAGACTCCCGTCGTCACCGCGTCTGCGAAGAATCGCCCGTCAAATCGCGCGTCGCGGCTGTGCACCGCCCGCGCCAGCACAGGTCCGGTTGCGGCTCGCGGCTGCGCTCGTACTCTCGCTCGGCGGGGACTATCATACGTCCATGCTAGGGCATACTATCGTTCCTGGCTAGCAATTTTCGGCCATGACGATCCCTCGCATGCATCGCTCAGGAATCCTTATCGAATCCTTATGGGTTCGTCAGCGACTGCCGACCATTCATCATTTGTTGACTGACACATTTATGCCTTATTTAGGTCGGAAACACTACAATCGTTTCGTGCTCGTGGATCGAATTTTGCCCACCGTTCCTGCCAAGAGACGATCCGCGCTCTTCATCTTCGGCGGAGCCTTAGCCGCCGTCGCTCTCAGCACGTGGCTTGGATATTGGCTGCGGATTGGGCTTGCAACGACGGGATCCATTTATCTTGTCGTGGTGGTTGTTACCGCGGTTTACGGTGGATTCTGGACAGCCACGGCGATTTCCGTGGTGGCGGTCTCCTGCCTGAATTACTTCTTTGTGCCTCCTATATTCGCCTTCACCGTGACTTCCGCCGAAGACAAAGTGGCTTTGCTCGTGTTCGAGTTCACGGCGCTGGTGGTGAGCCGGCTGTCCGATATGGCCAATCTGCGGGCGGCCGAAGCCGTCGCGGAACGGCGCGACAGTGAACGGCTGTATAAAGCGGCGCGGCGCATTCTTCTGCTGGACCGATCGCGCGATCCAGGTGAGTTGCTCACATCGAAGATTCGCGATGCATTTGAATTTCAGGCCGTGGCGTTGTTCGACGCTCCTGCGGGTCGTATGTATTCGAGCGGGATCGGCTGCTTGGACCTGGAAGCAGGGACACGCGAGGCGCATGCAGGGGCGAAGACGATGTTCGAGGCCGAGAGCTCCACGTGGTATTGCGTGTTGCGCGTGGACGCACGTCCGATCGGCGGTCTAGCTCTCTCGATCGGGTCGCGTTCTGGAGCCAGCGTCTCACCGATGCTCGCGGACGCGCTAGCATCACTGTGCGCGGTTGCGCTGGAACGCTACCGGTCTCTTGAACGGGAACTGCGGGCGGAGGCGATTCGGCAATGCGAACAGTTGCGCAGCGTCGTGTTGGACACCCTGGGACACGAATTCAAGACGCCGGTCTCGACCATCTGGGCGGCGAGTTCCGGCTTGCTCGAATCCGGCGGCCTTTCAAGCATGCAGGCGGAGCTGCTCACGCTAGTGGACGAGCAATCGCGCAAGTTGAACGACTTGGCCTCGCGGCTGCTGCGAACGGCAAAGCTGGACCGGGCCGATTTCCAGCCGAAGCGCAAGCCGGTGCTGCTTTCCGTTATCGTCAACTCCGTGATTCAGGATCTGGAGCCGCAGCAGTCGAGAGAACGAATCCGAGTGAAGCTGCCGGGCGAGGAAGTGGTTGCTTTGGGCGATCCCAGTTTGGTTGGGGCGGCGGTGACTCAATTGGTGGACAACGCGTTGAAGTATTCCACTCCGGACTCCGCGATCCACATTTCGTTTGGCGGCGACGATGGAGAGGCCACCATCACGGTTCATAGCACCGGCGTGGTGATCCAGCAGGCGGATCGCGAGCGCATCTTCGAGCGGTTCTTCCGCGCCGAGCATACCGAGCATGGGCCTACCGGCACCGGATTGGGACTGTCCATTGTCAAGAGGATCGTGGAGGCACACCATGGCCGTGTTTGGGTGGACAGCAATCCAGAGCGTGGCACGGCATTTTCTATCGGCTTGCCGGTCGCTGTAGGAGCTAATCGCAAAACGGCGCCCCGCTTGGTGAACTTGCCCGAACTAGATTTACCGGATTGCGCGGGGTGAGGATACTGTTGCAAAGATCCTGGCCGAATGGCCGGCGAGACGGAAACGGCGAGGCGCGTGTTGCGAGATAAAGATCGACGCCGCGATCGATTGTTACGAGCGGGATATTGAACTCCACCTGCTGGGCTCGGCGATGCTTGCCTCGGCCGGATTCTTCAAACCCTCACAACCGCTACAAGTGTGTGGCTCCCCGGCGCGGATTC